>Ga0306924_10008824_pt1 | contig 10196 bp, 9 predicted proteins | sample sta12Can44000111_FD_203756 | JGI IMG/M metagenome (GOLD analysis project Ga0306924, IMG submission 203756) | Lab enrichment of tropical soil microbial communities from Luquillo Experimental Forest, Puerto Rico - statanox.12C.anox.44.000.111 (v2)... | ecosystem: Environmental > Terrestrial > Soil...
CCCGCAGATGGCGTGGTCGCAGGTTCGCGAGACGGTCGCGGAGGTCCTCTCGCCCCCGGACGGGCTCATCCTCTTCTGCGGCATGTCGATCGGGTACGAGGACCCCACGGTGCGTTACGCCCGTACGGGCCGCGCCCCGTTCGACGAGACGGTTACGTTCGTCGGCGGCTAGTTACTCGCTTCGCGGAGGGCGGGACCATGCCCACCGGCCTCGACTGGACGCACAAATATCCGGCGATCGCCGCCGCCGTGGCGATGATCGGCGCTGGCCTATCTCTACGGCGAGCGTTACGGCGTCAGCCCCGACGCGCCCTCCGTCCTTTTTTTCTCGGCCGGAAATGGCCAACGTATGACAGTACTCGGCTTGGCCCATCGTCTCTCAAAAGCCTGATCGAGCCCACCAGAGGCAGGCGTTTTGACAAGCGGGTTGAGAATGCACCGGTTTTCCATAGTCTTCGCTTCCCTCAGGAGGTTGATAGATTGTTTTCCATCGCAGCGGTGGCAAACAGCTTCAAGCCACCAACGGAACCAACCAAAGGGATCACGATGGATGCCCTGCCGGTGGTCATCGCAGGACTGGCAACACGAAATCGGGATCGAGGGTCTTGAGCGGGTGGTAGCCGCCGACCTGGCCCATAATGTCGCCGGGCCGGCGCAGTTCGTAGCCCAGGAGAATCTGCATCTCGCGGCTCATCTCTCTCACCTTTCCCTTGGGCACGCCGAGGAGGAAGTTCTCCTGCGGCCGCGCCCAGGGCTCGCAGTACTGGTTGGTGAAGCCGAGCCTGGGTGCGTCGGTGCGGTTGGCGCCGCCGCCGTGCAGGAGCGTGCCCTGGAAGACGCAGATGTCGCCCGGACGCATGGCCAGCTGCGTTCCGCACTCGGCGTCGGAGCTCGTTTCGCCGCGCGGCACCGCGTCCCGCACCGCCTGGATCCGCTCGGACGACCATTTGTGACTGCCGCGGTACAGTACCGTGCCCCCGTTCTCCGGCGTGAATGCGTCGATCGCGCCGATCACGCTTATGCTGATGGCTGGCCGCGGCCGCGGGAAGGGGTAGAAGACGTCATCGAAATGCAGCGCCTGCGCCTTCTCGCCCGGGTAGATGCAGATCGCATGGTCGGCGCTCAGCAGGTAGTTGGGCGCGAGCAGCCCGTCGAGGATGGTGAGCAGCCGGTGGTCCGAGGCGATCTCCTGGTAGACCTTGCCGCGCCCGACCAGGGTGTAGACGCGCTCGGTGGCGAGCCCCTCGAACGGGTTGCGGCCGCGGTACATGCCTAAGTACGGCTTTAAACCTTCCCTGAACCGCGTGAGCTGATCCTCGCTCATGTAGTTCTCTAGGATGGTAAAGCCGTCCTCGTCGAGCCGGGCGAGATGAGTGTCGGCGTCGAAGCCGGGAGGTAGCCGACGGCCACTCGTCAAATACTCAGTCATCCTTCGCCTCGCTCTCTAGTGTCGTCTTTGGCCAGCGCGCGCTCCCTAATCGTTCGCCTGCCACAAGGCCTCGCAAACGGCTTCGGTGACCTGCTTCGTCGTCGCCTTACCGCCCAGGTCCGGCGTGTGCAACGAGGGATCCGCCGTCACGTCTTCCACCGCCTTCATGAGCCGCTCGGCCGCCGGTTTCTCGCCCAGGTGCTCCAGCATCATCGCGGCGGTCCAGAAGGTAGCGATCGGATTGGCGATGCCCTTGCCGGTGATGTCAAAGGCGGAGCCATGGATGGGCTCGAACATCGAGGGCGTATCGCGCTCCGGGTTGATGTTCGCGGTCGGCGCGATGCCGAGTGAGCCTGCCAGCGCCGCCGCCAGGTCGGACAGGATGTCGGCGTGCAGGTTGGTGGCGACGATGGTGTCGAGCGTCTGTGGCTTCATCACCATCCGCATGGTCATCGCATCGACCAGCATCTTGTCCCAGATCACGTCCGGGAACTCCGCCGCGACCTCGGCGGCGATCTCGTCCCACATCACCATGGCATGGCGCTGCGCGTTGCTCTTAGTCACGACCGTCAGTAACTTGCGCGGCCGGGACTGGGCCAGCTTGAAGGCGTAGCGGATGATGCGCTGCACTCCAATCCGGGTCATGACGGAGACGTCCTGCGCGACTTCGATTGGCAGACCCTTGTGCACGCGGCCGCCGACGCCGGAGTACTCGCCCTCCGAGTTCTCGCGCACGATCACCCAGTCCAGCTCCGGGCCGGAGACATGGCGCAGCGGGCTGGTGATGCCGGTCAGGATCCGGGTCGGGCGTACGTTGGCGTACTGGTCGAGCGATTGGCAGACGGCCAGGCGCAGGCCCCATAGGGTGATGTGGTCGGGGATGTCCGGCGCACCGACGGCGCCGAACAAGATTGCGTCGAATTTGCGGAGTTGGTCGGCGCCGTCGGCCGGCATCATCACGCCATGGTTCCGGTAATAGCCCGAACCCCAGTCGAAGTCCTGGAAGTCCAGGATGAACCCGCCATCGCGCTCGGCGCAGACCTTCAGGACCTGGACGCCGGCCTCGACCACCTCGGGCCCGATGCCATCACCCCCCATGGCTGCAATGTTGTACTTACGCATGCGTTCCTCCTTAGTGCAGAGCGCCGACGCTAACCTCAAATTTGCTCCAGGCGACGGCAGGCAATTAGTCAGCGATCGAGCCAAGCGTCTTCCATCCGCCACAGGTTGTAAGGGCTGTTAACCCCGACTGTGATCCCCTTAACCTGCGGATATGAGCAGGTCGCTGAGCGGGGATGGAAGATGATCGGCCTTCCGCCATCCTCAGCCAGAGCCTTTTCGATCTTCCACACGATCTGCCGCCGCTTGTCGGGATTGGCCTCGCCGGATTGCTGGTCGATCAGTTTGTCGACTTCTGCATCGCAATAGCCGGTATAGTTACGGTCCGACCCGCAGGAATAGTTCTCGTAGAACATCTGGTCGGGATCGTCGAGCCCCGTTTCAGTAACGGTGAAACCCAGAGCATAATCCTTGCGCATGACCGTCGGATACCACTGGGTAGTGTCGATCGGGTTGAGCGTTCCTTCGATAAACATATTCTTTAATTGATCAATCAGGATCACCGCTGGGTCACGGTAGGCGGCGACGTTGCGGGTGGTCACCGTGACGGGCAACCGTGCATCTGGCCCGTAGCCAAGTTTCTTCATGATCTGCTGGGCCTGTTCACGGTTCTTCGCAACGTCGGGGTCGTAGCCCGGCAGAGTGCTCAGCATCTCCGCCGGCATTCCCCAAACGCCATTGGGCGGCGGCTGCATCGTGGCACCGATCTCACCCTGGCCTTCTCCGATAATGTCGATGAAGGCCTTGCGGTCGAGCGTCAGCATGATTGCGCGGCGCAGTTCTGGATTGTCAAACGGTTGGACCGCGCGGTTGACGATCGCCGTTCGACTGGTGTTCCAGCTCGCGATTTCGCAGGTTATATCGGGCGCTTGGCTCTTGATCTCCTTCAAGAGCGAAATCGGCACGAAGCCCAGTCCTGTGCGATCGAACTGATGGGCACCGATCGCCAGGATCCAGGTGGATGCATTGCGAATGATCGTATATTCGATCCCATCGAGATAAGGCCGACCCGGCTTCCAGTAGTTCGGGTTGCGGGTCACCTTGATGTACTCGTTCGGCTTGAAGTCGACGAATTTGAAAGGGCCCGTACCGATCGGGTGCTGGCGCATTTCGCGCGGGGTAACGTGGCATGGGTAGACCGGCGACCAACCCGATGCCAGCAGCCCGAAGAGAGCCGGTTGCGGCCGCTTCAGGTGAAAGCTGGCCTCGAAGTCGCCGTCGATCGATACATCTACCAGGTTCTGATACCAAGACTTCCTGGGATTAATCCTAAGCTTATCTGCTCCTTTGCCCTGCAGCAGGTCCCAGGTGCATTTCACGTCCTTGGCAGTGAACGGTTTGCCGTCATGCCATTTGACTCCCTGGCGTAATTTGAGGGTCAGCGTCGTGCCGTCCTCGCTCCACGACCATTCGTCAGCGAGATCGGGGACGATCGTCTCAAGCCGATTCTGCGGGTTGTGCTGATCGAACATGACGAGGTTGTTGAACACCGCCATCATTGGGCCCTCGGCTGCGATCGTGGATTCCTCGTGGATCGACATGCTCGCCGGGCTGTCGCCAGCAGGCACCTTGAGGATTCCGCCCGCTTTTTGTGCAGCAACGGGGCTCGAGGTCAGAGCGAGCGCCAACGCGGCCCATCCCATCGCACGACCGAATGCGATTGCTCTCGCGATCAACTGCATTATCCGTCTCTCTTCGCGGACCCCACCTCAAGAGCCGTCGTAGCACATCTGACGCTAGGCGAGAGAGAAGTAGTAGGCCGCCACATTCGCCACATCATGAAGGTCAGGGGCTTGAGCACTCCGGGGACCTGGCTCTAGCCAGTCGCTCTTCCCATTCGAGCGCACCCACCCGGCACTTCCGGCGCACTTCCTCGGCAGCGCTTTGCCGGGGCGCCACGCCCAGCGACGGCAGGCCGCTTACAGTGCCGGTACGCGATTGAACCACGGTTGAGCTGCCTCCAGCTCCGCGGCCAGCGCCAGCAAGGTAGCCTCCTCGCCATACCGGCCCCGCGAAATGCACGCCAACTGGCAGACCGTCTGCCGTCCAGTGCAACGGCACACTTATCGCCAACGTGCATGTCGCGTTATGCAGCGGCGTCACTGTTTAACCGAGCGGGCGCCGATCTGTTTATGCCCAGCCGAGTGCTCCCGGCGGTACCTACTGATGTTGCTTCAGCGCAGGCGGTCAAAGTGAAATCGAAACGATCCGTCATGCGATCGTATCCAACCGGCCGTCGGGGTCGGGAAGTGAGCCGGAATAAGCGTGACGGGGGTGTCGGCGAAGGTCTCGAGGAGACGGCGACGGGTCGCTCGCGCCGCCTCCCCGTCGACACAAAAGCAGCTGTTGAGCTGTGGCTCCGCGCACTGCAGCGCCGTATGCATGATGTCGCCACTCAGGACCACGGAGGCGCCTTGGCCTCGAACCACAACACACACGTGACCCGGCGTGTGTCCTGGCCACGGCTCAATCCATACGTTGTTGTCGAAGGCATAGTCCGTAGCAACCAGTTCGGTTTGACCACTTTCCATGATCGGCAACATGCTGTCTTCATAGTAGGGATCGGTGGTGTATTCGGCTCGCAATTCAGCTACCCGCCAGTGCTCCCACTCCTGACGGGCGAAGACGTACCGCGCATTCGGGAACGTCGGCACCCATCGGCCGTCGATGAGGCGCGTGTTCCAACCGACGTGATCGGCATGGAGGTGCGTGCACAGCACGTAGTCGATGTCTCCGGGAGCGAAACCGGCGGCGGCGAGATTCGCGAGATAGGGCCAATTTTTCCTATGATAGCGCAGCTTGTGCGGGCGTTCCTTGTCGTTCCCCGAGCAAGTGTCAACAAGGATGGTTGCACGCCGGGTCTTAATAACAATGCTGTGAAAGGCGAAGATGAGCTGCCCGGTGGCCGGGTCCATTAGTGTAGGTTCGAGCCAGGTTCGGTGCCGTTCAATGATCTCGTGCGTAGCATCGGGATAGAGCACGGTTGGCTCGAATAACGCTGCCTCAAATTCAAGCACACGCGCAATTTCGATCTCGCCTACGCGCCAGCGGTAAATCGGGTCACTGGTCAGCTTCACCGGTCGCTCCTGCTACTCTCGACATGGGCCGGCGCAGGGTCTCCGCCATCGCTGGGGCCGCTGTCACTGCGGCAACAGCAGCACCGGCTTTATCGCAGCTCCCGAGGTGGCGTCGGCGGCCGCGCGGTTGATGTCGGCAAAATCGTAACGCGTGATTAGCCGGTCGAGCGGCATCTTGCCCGCCATGAAAAGATCGACGAGGCGGGGGATGAAGTGCCGCGGTCGACTGTCGCCCTGGATCACGCCGCGCACGGTCCGGCCGCCCTGCAGCCACGGCATCTCAAAGCTGACCTCAGTGCCGGCGCGAGCGCTGCCGACCAGAATGCAAGTGCCGAGACCTCGCAGTCCGTCCACGGCAAGTCGAAATATGGCCGGCACAGCCGAGGTCTCTAGGGCGAAATCGGTGCCGCCGCCTGTGATCTTGCGGATTTCGGCGAGCGTCTCGGCGCCGCGGCTTTCGAGCGTATGCGTGGCGCCGAGTTCGCGGGCGAGCGTCAGCCGGCTCGGGAGCCGATCGACAGCGATGATCGGCTCGCAGCCTGCGATCCGCGCTGCCATTAACCCGCCAAGGCCAACCCCGCCGACACCGTACACCATGATCGACTGCCCCGCGGCGGGCTGCATCACATTGAACACCGCGCCGGCGCCGGTCTGCAAACCACAGCCGAGCGGACCCAGCATATCGATCGGCGCGTCGCGGCGGATCTTGACGGCATCCTTAGCCGGGGCGACGGCGAAGCTCGCGAACGAGGATTGCTGAAAGAAGCAAGAATAGACCGGCTCGCCATTGCGAGTCATCGGCGTCGAGCCGTCGGCGCGGCGGCCGCTCGATTTGAGTGGGCGGGCACGCTCACAATAGGCGATGCGCTCGGTGCGACACGGTCCGCATTCGCCGCACCACGGGAACGAGATCACGACGGGGTCGCCGGGCGCAATGTCGGTGACGGCCGCCCCAACCTGCTCGACAATGCCGGCGCCTTCGTGGCCACAAACGACCGGATAGGACAGGTTAGAGAAATAGCCGTCGCGGGCATGCAGGTCGGTGTGGCACATGCCGCTGGCCACAACTCGCAGAAGCACCTCGTCGGCGAGCGGGGCCGCCAAGTCGAGCGTTTCGATCTCGAACGGAGCCGACCGGGCCGGCACCACCGCGGCGGTAATCTTCATATGCGGCGCTCCTCAAGCCTCCCGAAGATCCATTCTCCTACCGCCGCTTTGGGTCGAGCGTCCACAGTTGCCCCGTTGCAGACATCGCGGGCTCGCTCATGACCGTCGAGGCATACTCATGTCGATAGCGCGTGCAGACATCCGCGCTGTTGTATGTCGCACCGAGGACAAGAAGCCGTTTGAGCAGAGCTAAGGCAGATCGCGAAGCCGTACCGGGGCAGAACCGGATTATCTTTCAAGCGCAACACGCCCTGACTTTAACTGATTTCGGGCTTCCATCCCTGCCGAGCTAACAGCCGCCATTGGTCGTCCTGCTTCTGCCAGACCTGTAAGACGCCGAATTCCAGCAAATAGCGCTTTGCGCGAGTATGCGCTTCGATCGACTCTCGATGGCGCACGATTGCATTATTACCGGCGATCGTGATGCTTGGTTCGGAGTAGGCAATCGACGTGTAGATCGGATCTTCACGGGCAATATGGCCGATAAACTCGTATTTATTCTGGATGCGCACTCTGCGAGCGCCGAGCCCATGGTCGCCGGTTAGGACCATCAGCCGCGCGCCCAGCGGCGCCAGGCTGCGCGGGTTCAGTACGGTCGGGCACACCAAGGTCAGCGTCGCAACGCGGTCCGGATATTTGACGATGAAACCCGATCCGCCCGATGCGACCAGCGATCGCGCCGGGGGTCCGCTTTTGGATGAGGATCCGATCCTTCGCTGTGGGAAGAATACCACCATTCGAGGTCCGGGTGTTGCTCGCCACATGTGAGGAGCACTCGCCGCCATCACCTGTGGCGTCGTCCCTCGAGGTTCGTAGATGACTCTGCGCTGGAGGAAGCCGGATTCGAACTTTTCGTCCCTCTCGGGATCAGTGCCTCTCCGAGCTGGTGGAGCCGTGCGCGGAAACCACATGGCGCGCCCGAGGGGAGTTTCTCCGTGGCGGGACCAATAGTTCGAATCCATCTCCCTCCAGCAAAGAGTCAGCTGCGAACTCGGTCCAGGTTCATCGCTCCGCCGGCTGCCGACCCGTCCCAAGCAACCGGGCGCGTCAAAAGAGTTTGCCGGTAAGATAGGCGCTTCGCTTCAAAAAGCCCATTGAGATAGGCTTCACCTCCAGAAATACGTGTGACAAAAGGCCGGGTGATGGCAGCAATGACTTAACTTGAGGGGAGAGAGCCGCGATGAGCGTAGCGCCAACGCACAAGCCGATCGTCCATTTTGTCGGGCAGCATCCCGTTGGCAGACACCGAAACGGTGTTCCGTACGCTATCGGCGGCGACTGGACTACACCTAAAGCGCCTACCGGACGGCGAGACCGGCATCCGGAAGACGTGGATTGGCTTTCTGCGGCAAGTGCTGGCCGATAACCCGGCGATCGAGGTGGCGAGCGATGTACCGCCGTTCAAACACACCCAGTGGGACGGCAAGTTATTGCGCGAAATTCCACGCTTGCGCGTGAAGCCAGGCGCGCGGCTCGATCCGGCGACTATCAAGACCGGCTATGCCGATATGGCGATCGAGTCGTGGCGACTGTTCGACGGCCTGCAGCAGGAAGGCGTCATCTCCGCCGGCGTCAAGTTCCAGATCTCGCTGCCGGACCCCGATCGCGCCGACCTACAACAACATGGTGCCGACCGACCGGCCGGCGGTGATCCCGGTGCTGACGACGCATATGCTCGATGAGGTCACAGCGATCGCGCAGGCCTTGCCCAACGACCGCATCGCGCTGCAATGGGACGTGTGCCAGGAGGTCACTGCCTGGGAGGGCTATTTCGAGCCGGGGCCGGTCGATTTCCGGACGGAAACGATCGCCGAGCTGATCGCGATCGGTGACGGCGTGCCGGCGACGATCGAGCTCGGTTACCACCTGTGCTATGGCAGCCCGGCTGACGAACACGTGATCCAGCCGAAGGATGCCGGGATCATGGTCGAGATCGTCAATGCGGTCTCGACCGGGGTGCGGCGGCCGATCCAGTTCTTCCACCTCCCGGTGCCGAAACCGCGCACCGACGACGCCTATTTTGCACCGCTGGCTAGGCTGAAATTGCGCCCGGAAACCGAGCTCTATCTCGGCCTCGTTCACCGCGACGACATGGCGGGCAACGCTGCTCGCCTCGCCGCTGCCCGGAGCCATGTCCGGGTCGACGGCGTAGCTACCGAATGCGGCATGGCGCGCGGTGATCCCGCGCGCTTTCCGGAACTGCTGGCAGCCCACGTGAAGACGGCGGAACTCGCGTCCGGTCAAGCTGTCGCCTTTACCCAACCTCCCCCGTTTCAGGACGCGGGCGGGAGGGTCTGAAATCGGCGCTCTACAGCCGATGGGTGACGACACGGCATGTATTAATAGCGCCCGGCATATCCTGGCAAACAAACCCGACGGGTTGGGTAGGCTACACCTATGCAGAGGCTCGAAACCCGATCCCGGGACAGGGTGAGACCGGCCAATGGATCGGTTTCAGTTGTGCCGCCCGTCACGCCGCGCGCATCGACCTATGAGTACGAGCCCGGCGGCAAGCGCATCAGTCGGCCCCAAACCCGGACTGGAAGGCGACATTTCTCACGCTCAGCGGTCGGGCCTTCGGCGTATCGCTGGAGGAGGAGTTGCTTGCTCAATTTCATTCGATACGATCACCCGGAGGGAACTCAAAAGCGCATCGAATCCCGGTGGGGGGCTCGCGGACTGCGTTTCCTCAATGCCCTGGGCCTGATCAACGCGGCGACGAATACGGAATTGGCGATCATCTCGTCGCCTCGAGCGCTGCCTCGGGCGACCGCTGGGGATCGGCGAGTGCCACGAGGGCGGTGCGGGCACGTCGAGACGCCAACTAGTAGTCAAAATCTAACAGTTGATGCCCACCGGCTAGGGCTGGAGTCGGTCCCTTTCCGGACATTCGCGTCGGCGAGCATGAAATCAACGTTTCGCGCAGACGCGCTATTGCGACCGGCCCTCAACGATTCAACGGCTTATCCTCTGAACTCGTGTTCCCCAAGCGTAATAAAGAATGCCTTTAGCGCCTGCTGAGTGACCCGGAGATTGCTCAGCAGCTTGCTGATTGTTTCCTGTTGCTGCTCGGTGAGCGCCCTCCAGTCTTTTGTCGCTGCCTCGACGGCAGTCTGAAGATCGGACGATGGCGACGGCGACGGAGGTGGATCAGGATTACGCTGCGGCTTATAGATGTACCCTATGCGCCGGACGAGTTCGATGCAGCTCTTCGTTTTGTTTTCGCCAAGGGCTATACGCAACCCTCGTATTACGACCCTTAGATGGGCCACGCGATCAGATCGATCGCCCTTGTTCTCCCATTCTGTTTCCCAATCCGCTTGTATGAGCTGATATCACTCGTTCGTCTCAGGTATAGCCGTGCTCAGTAAGGCAAACCGACGTAATTTTCGGCGAATGCGGCT
>Ga0306924_10008825_pt1 | contig 10196 bp, 11 predicted proteins | sample sta12Can44000111_FD_203756 | JGI IMG/M metagenome (GOLD analysis project Ga0306924, IMG submission 203756) | Lab enrichment of tropical soil microbial communities from Luquillo Experimental Forest, Puerto Rico - statanox.12C.anox.44.000.111 (v2)... | ecosystem: Environmental > Terrestrial >...
AGTCTTCGAGCAGGTTGATGCAGCGCAGCAGCGTGGTCTTGCCGGAGCCGCTCGGTCCGATGACGACGACGACTTCACCGGGCGCTACCGACAGCGACACGTCGGATAATACCTGCGCCGCGCCAAAAGATTTGCTGACGCTGGAGATCTCCAGCATTGCGCGTTGCGCCATCGGGCGCACCTCAATGGCCGTGGAGGACGCGCCGCTCGAGGTGTCTGCCATAGAGCGCCAGGGCATAGCAGATACAGAAATAGATGGCTCCCGCTCCGATGAAAACCTGAAACGGCGCGAGCGTGCGCTCGACGACCTCGCGGCTCGCCATCGTTAATTCCCAGAGCCCGACGATCGACACCAGCGAGGTTGCCTTGACGAGGCTGACGCAGAGGCTGACATAAGGCGGCGCTGCCAGTCGCAATGCCTGCGGCAGGATCACGATCTGCAGCATTAACGGACGCGTCATGCCGAGCCCACGCGCCGCATCCCATTGGGCCTGTGGCAATGACAGGATTCCGGCACGGAACACCTCGCTCATAAACGCGGCATAATAGAATGCGATGACCAGCACGACCCCCCAGAACGGCGGCAGGTCGATCCCGGTCAACGGCAGCAAGTAATAGGCGAAGGTCAGCAATACCAATAACGGGATGCCGCGGATCAGGAACAGATACGCGATAACCCCGGCGCGCAGGACGCGATTGCCGAAAACTTGCAGCAATGCCAGCAGAACACCAAGGATCGTGGCGGGGACAGCGGCGGTGACGGCCATCAGCACGGTCATCCCAGCGCCGCGCAGGAGATAAGGAAAGCTGTGGATCAGCGGGTTGAAATTGTTCATTGCGCAAACGCAAACCAGCGCTCGCACAGCCTTCCTGCGAGGCTCGCCGTCGAGGTCAATCCCAAATAGATCAGCGCCGCGCCGAGAAACACGTCATAGGTATTGGCCGAAGTCTCGACCCAGACCTCGCTTATTTTCATGATTTCCATGACGGCGATCGCGGCGACCTGCGACGTGTCCTTGATGATCGAGATGCTCTGATTCGTCATCGGCGGGATGATGCGGGCAACGACCTGCGGCAGGATCACGGTTGTGTAGAGCGTCCAGCGGCGCATGCCGAGGGCGCGTCCGGCCTCGTATTGGCGCGGGCTGACCGACTGCAATCCGCCGCGGTAGATCTCGGCGACATAGCCGCCGTTCTGCATGCAGAGCGCCAGCAGGCCCGAGGCGAAACCCGACAGTCCGAAGCCGCCCATCGAAAAGCCGAAATACACCAAGTACATCTGGATCAAGAGCGGGGTATTCCGGACAATCTGGATATAGGCTCCGGCCAGCCAACCCATCGGTCCCCGCGTCGCCTGCGCCAATGCGACGATAAGGCCCCAGACGAGGCAGATCACAATCGTCAGGAGCGCGAGCTCGACCGTGACCTCGGCGCCTTCGAGCAGCGCCGGGATCAGCCGCGCAATGAAATTCGGGTCGAAGGGCATTTCAGAACCGGCGCAATGCGGTGGTGCGTGCTTCGAGACGCGCCCCGTGGGCGCTCCTCAGCATGAGGGAGTTCGTTATTGACAGTTCTGGAACTCGTCATCCTGAGGAGCCCGCATAGCGGGCGTCTCGAAGGACGCACAGCATCAGTATTTGTTGTAGTCATAAAATCGTTGGGGCGGCGGGTCGCGCTTTAGCCATTTGCGGTACCACTCGACATATTTTTCATAGCGCGAGCCGCCGCGTAGCTCACCGACCCAGGTGTCGAGAAATAGCCACCATTTGAAGTCGCCCGGTTTAAGAAAAATTGCGTCTTGAAAAACGAAATCGAACGGTGTTCCGGAGACGTCGAGGCGCACGAGGTCGGGGTTTTCGCCCTCGTAATAATCGGCGATCGGCTTGTCGATCGCGAAAGCCTGCGCCCGGCCGGTCTTTACCGCGAGGAAGAGGGCCGACGGGGAATCCAGCAGCAATTGCTTGACCTGCGGCAGGACCAGCTTTGCTCGGGCGATCGCCGGCGGAACATTGAGGATCGCGTAGGTGAATTTCGGGTCATTCAGCTCCTTCACATGCTTGATTTCGGCATCCTTGCGAGCAATGACGCTGCCGCCGGTGTCGAGATAAGGCCGGGTGAAGGCGATGCGCACAGCGCGGTCCGGAAAGATCGTCGTCGAGCACAGGCCGAAATCGACCTTGCCGCTGAGCGCCGCGGGAAAGCGGCCGTCCGACTGCACGACGACGAACTCGACCTTTTCGGGATCACCCAGCAAATCCTTGGCGATCTCACGCGCCATGTCGATCTCGAAGCCGACGAGCTTGCCATTGTCATCGACATAGGCGAGCGGCGGTGAGGTGCTGTAGGTCGCGACCAGCAGCTTGTCACGCTTCAACACCGTGTCGAGCAGCGATTCCTGCGCCGCGGCCGGCCCGGCGAGCCAAAGGCAAGCAAGCAAAAGGCCGAACGGCAACCCTCTGTACATCCCTACCCTCCCCTTCGATGGCCTATCATCGGTGCAATGCGTGTGCCGACACACCGCAAAGCAGAAGATGACACGGCGAATACGGTTGTATAGAGGAAACCTTGCACGATGAATGGAGCACTGAAAATGAAGGTGCTGAGGGGAGGAACGCTGATCGACGGCACCGGCGCCGGGCCTCGGGCGGGCGCGACAGTCGTCATCCGAGATGGACGGATCGAAGCGGTCGCGACCAGACCCGCCGCCGATTGGCCGCATGATGCCGAGATCATCGACGTCTCCGGCATGACGATCCTGCCCGGCCTCATTGACTGCCACGACCACATGGCCATGCACGGCTACGACCTCGCACGGCGCTGGGGCATCGACGAGCCGGAGAGCACGCGCACATTGCGCACCGCCAAGGTCCTCGAGCAGACCTTGGCGATGGGATACACCGCGGTGCGCGATGCTGCCGGGCTCGACGCTGGGTTCAAGCGGGCGATCGACGAGGGGTTGATCGCAGGACCGCGGCTCGTGGTGTCGCTGTGCATCATCTCGCCGATCGGCGGGATCGGCGACCGCGTCAGCCCGTCCGGCTTTTCTTGCTGCGTGCCGCAAGACCCGCTGCTGCCCGACGGGGTCGTGAACGGCCTTGCAGATGTGCGCCCCGTGGTTCGGCGGGTCGTGCGGGCCGGAGCGGATGTGATCAAATGCGCCACCACCGGCGGCGCCAGCTCGCGCCCGGAGCACGGGCCGCGGGACGGCGCCTTTAATCTCGACGAGATGGAGGCGCTGATAGAGGAGGCGCACGCGCTCGACCGCCGCGTCATGTGCCATGCGCTTGGCGGCCGGGGCCTGCGCATCGCGATCGAGGCCGGCGTCGATTCGATCGAGCACGGCTGCTACCTCGACGAAGAGCCGGAGCTGCTCGATGCGATGGCGGAGCGCGGCATCTTTTTTGTGCCGACCTTTGCGGTCTACGATTTCCACCGCAAATCGCCGCTGCCGCATATCCGCGAGCGGGCGCACCATCTGCAGGAGCACCATTTCGAGAGCCTGCGGCGGGCGCTGGCGGCGGGGGTCAAGATCGCTGCCGGCACCGACGCCGGCGGCCATGGTCACCCAAAGAATGCAATCGAGATCGAATGCCTCGTCAAGGCCGGGATGAGCCCGCTGCAGGCGCTGCAGGCGGCGACCGGATGGGCTGCCGAATGTCTCGGCCGGGAACGCGACTTTGGCACGGTCGAAAAAGGCAAGCTCGCCGATCTCGTCGTCGTCGATGGGGATCCGCTCGCCGACGTGACGATCCTGCAGAACCCCGATCGCATCGCACTCGTTCTGAAGGGCGGCGAGATTGCCGTGAAGCGACTGCCGTCACCCGAGCCACGCTGACCCGGCATGGCGAGCCCCGGCCGTCCGCTCGCACTGGTGACCGGGGCATCGGGCGGCATCGGCGCCGACCTCGCACGAGAGCTGGCGAAAGACGGCCACGACCTGGTGCTCAGCGCGCGAACGGTGCCGGCGATGGAAGCGCTCGCGGACGAGCTGAGAGCACACGGCGCGAATTCGACCGTAATAGCCGCTGACCTCGCCAAACCCCGGGCTGCGGCGGAGCTGGCGAGTTGCCTCGAAGACCGAGGCTTGCAGATCGACGTCCTCATCGCCAATGCCGGTCTCGGCGGCGTTGGCCGGTTTGATCAGATGGACCCACAGCGCATCAGCGACATGCTGATGATCAATGTCTTGGCGCTGACCGAATTGACCCGGATATTGGTACCGGGGATGGTCGCGCGAGGCCGCGGCAAGGTACTGCTGGTCGCCTCGACGGCGAGCTTTCAGCCGGGCCCGCGGATGGCCGTCTATTTTGCGACGAAATCCTATGTGCTGAGCCTTGGCGAAGCGCTCACTTATGAGCTGCGTGGCACCGGCGTGACAGTGACGACCCTGTGTCCCGGCGCCACCGCGACAAATTTCTTCAAGGCCGCAGGAGCAACCGAGAATTTGATGCCGGCGATGAGCGCACCGGAGGTGGCGCGTGTCGGATACCGGGCGTTGAAGACCGGGCGACGGGTCGTGATCACCGGAATAATGAACAGAATTCTCGCGCTCGGGGGGCGATACGGGCCCCATTGGCTCACACTGCCGGCGACAGCCGCCCTAATGTCGCGCCGCTAGCCTGCCACCGCCGCGCTCCGGAAACAGCCCAAGCAGTCCTTCGCGCGAGGCGGGGCAGACGCCGCGCTCGGTGATGAGGCCGGTGACTAGCCGGGCGGGGGTCACGTCGAAGGCGTAATTGGCGGCGGGGCTGTCCGGCGGGGTCAGCCGCACCGCGATGCGCCGGCCGTCCTCGCTCCAGCCTTCGATATGGGTGACCTCGCGCGCATCGCGGCGCTCGATCGGGATCGCCGAGCCACTCTCGATCTGCCAGTCGATCGTCGGCGACGGCAATGCCACATAGAACGGGACATCGTTGTCGCGCGCCGCCAGCGCCTTCAGGTAAGTGCCGATCTTGTTCGCGACATCGCCGCCGGCCGTCGTGCGGTCGGTGCCGACAATGCAGAGATCGACGAGGCCCTCGCGCATCAAGTGGCCGCCGGCATTGTCGACGATAACGGTGTGCGGGACGCCGTGCTCGCCGAGCTCCCAGGCGGTGAGGCTGGCGCCCTGATTGCGCGGGCGGGTCTCGTCAACCCAGATGTGGATCGGGATACCCTCGTTGTGCGCGCGATAGATCGGGGCGAGCGCCGTGCCCCAATCGACAGTGGCAAGCCACCCGGCATTGCAATGCGTCAGTACCTCGACGCGGCCGGTTTCGCGCTTGCGCCGCCAGCCTTCCGCGATGAGCCCGGCGCCGTGCTCGCCGATCGCGCGATTGATCGCGACATCGGCATCGGCGATTTCGCCGGCCTGCTGCATGGCCGCGGCAAACCGGCCGTTCTCCGGGACCTCCCATAATGCCCGCTTCATCTCGGTGAGCGCCCAACGGAGATTGACCGCGGTCGGGCGGGTCGCTGCGAGCTTCGAGGCCGCCGCCTCGAGGCCGTCGTCGGACGGGTCGTCGGCCGCCGCAAGAGCAACGCCATAGGCGGCCGTGGCGCCGATCAGCGGCGCGCCGCGAACCTGCATCGCAGCAATGGCATGCGCTGCATCGTCCAGCGTCTCCAGCCTCGCGACAACGAGCTCGTGCGGCAGGCGGGTCTGATCGATGATCTCGACGATGCGCCCATCGGCGGCCGGCCAGATCGTGCGCATGGCGCGGCCGCGGACGTTCAAGTCGCCACCCCTTGTCGCAGCACGCGACCGGCGACGGCGTCGAGGCGCGCCAGCACCTCCGGGTCGCGCCGTTCGGGGGCGGTGATCAGCGCATGATCGAGCGCCCGCTGGCAGCCTTGCCGGCACGGGCCGGCATGCTCGGACAGCGCCGGCACCACGTGCCTAACGAGAGCTTTGGCCCGTTCTGCATTGGCGAGCAGCACCCCGAGGATCATGTCCGCCGTCACCGCGTCCTGGCCGGGATGCCAACAATCATAATCTGTGACCATCGCGACAGTCGCGTAGCAGATCTCGGCTTCGCGGGCGAGCTTAGCCTCGGGCATATTGGTCATCCCGATCACGTCGCAATTCCACGACCGGTAGAGCTCGCTTTCGGCGAGGCTCGAAAATTGCGGCCCTTCCATGACCAGGTAAGTACCGCCGCGCTTCAGCGCCAGCCCGGCTTTCGGCCCGGCAGCGGCAAGCGCATCGCCGATCCTGCCGCAAACCGGGTGCGCCATCGAGACGTGCGCGACGCAGCCCTTGCCGAAAAAGCTCTTCGCTCGCGCAAACGTCCGGTCGATATACTGATCGACCACGACAAAATCGCCAGGGACCAGCTCCTCGCGAAGGCTGCCGACGGCGGATAATGAGACAATATCGGTGACGTCGCAGCGCTTCAGCGCATCGATATTTGCCCGGAAATTGATCTCGGACGGCGGCAACACGTGACCGCGGCCGTGGCGTGGAACAAATACGATCGGCTGTCCTTCGAGCGTGCCGAAACAGAATTCGTCGGAGGTTGCGCCGAACGGGCTCTCGACCCGCCGCCATTCGACATTCGCAAGCCCGTCTATCTGATAGAGCCCGCTCCCTCCGATGATGCCGATGACGGGCTCGGTCATCCACAATCCTAATGCGCGGTGGCCCAGATCTTTCGCTTGGCGGCGTAGAAGATGCCCGCCATGACAATCAGAAACATCATGACTTTGAACCCGGTGCGATGGCGGGGCTCGAGGTTCGGCTCAGCCGCCCAGGTCAGGAAAGTTACCACGTCATGCGCCATCTGCGGCACTGTGGCGGACGTGCCGTCCGCGAAGGTTACGGCGTTGTCGGAGAGCGGCGGCGGCATCGCGATCTGATGACCGGGAAAATATTCGTTGTAGTTCATCCCCGGCAGCAGGTTGAACGCTGGCGGCGGATCCTTGTAGCCGGTCAGGATGCCAAAGACGTAATCGGGCCCTCCGTCTCGTGCCTTGACGATCATCGACAGATCCGGTGGGAGGGCGCCATTGTTTGCGACGCGGGCCGCCTGGTCGTTCGGAAATGGGCCTGGGATCGAATCCGAGGGCCGGGCCGGACGCTGGAACATCTGCCCTTGATCGTTGGGCTGTTCGTTGGTGACTTGGTACGTGGAGGCGATAGCCTTGACCTCGTCCTCATTGTAGCCGAGATCGGCAAGGTCGCGAAAATAGAGATGCTTGACCGGATGGCAGGCGGAGCAGACCTCCTTGTAGACCTGAAAGCCGCGCTGCGCTGCAGCCCGGTCGTAGGTGCCGAAGATGCCGTCGAACGACCATTGCTGGCGAGGCGGCGAGGGGGTCGCTTCGGCGCGCGCGGAGAGCGGCGTCAGCGCCAATACCATCAGCGCCAGTGGGGCAAGGGTGGGCTTTCCCATCAGGGCTTCGCCACCGGCGCCCCGGCGGTGCCGAGCCGCGCCCCGGTACCGCCCTGCAGTACCGCGGCGGCGATACTGGCGGGCAACGGCCGCGGCCGCTCGAGCTTGCCGATCACGGGAAATAGAACCAGGAAGTGGACGAAGTAATACAATGTCGCGATCTGGCCGACGGTGACGACGAGGCCTTCCGGCGGGTTGGCACCGACCCAGCCGAGGGCAATCACGTCGATCACCAGCAGCCAGAATACCCATTTGTAGACCGGCCGGAAGCGCGCGCTGCGCACCGGCGAGGTATCGAGCCAAGGTACGAGGAACATCAGGAAAATGGAACCGAATGCCAGGATCACGCCGAGCAATTTGTTCGGCACCGAGCGCAAGATCGCGTAATACGGCAGCAGGTACCATTCCGGCACGATGTGGTTCGGCGTCTGCATCGGGTTCGCCGGGATGTAATTATCCGAGCTCCCCAGGAAATTCGGCGCGTAAAATACGAAGAACGAGTAGATCAGCAGGAATACCGCCAACCCAAAGAGGTCCTTTATTGTGAAGTAGGGGTGGAACGGAAGCGTGTCTTGCGGCCCTCTCTTGTCGATCCCAAGCGGGTTGTTGGAGCCGAAGCGGTGCAATGCAATAAGGTGGAGCAGCACGACGGCAAGGATCACGAAGGGCAGCAGATAATGCAGCGCGTAGAACCGGTTCAATGTCGGATTGCCGACGGTAAAACCACCCCACAGGAAGGTAACGATACTCTGCCCGATCAGCGGGATCGCCGAGAACAGGTTGGTGATCACGGTGGCCGCCCAATAGCTCATCTGTCCCCAGGGCAGCACATAACCCATGAAGGCAGTCATGATCATCAGGATTAGAATGATCACCCCGAGTATCCATAGCAGTTCGCGCGGCTGTTTGTACGAGCCGTAGTAGAGTCCACGAAACAAATGAATGTATACGAGGGCGAAGAACATCGACGCGCCGTTCATGTGCGCGTAGCGCAGCATCCAGCCCCAATCGACGTCGCGCATGATTCGTTCGACAGAATCGAAGGCGAGGTCGGCGTGCGGCGTGTACTGCATTGCCAGAAAAATGCCGGTGACGATCATCACCACAAGCATGATCCCGGAGAGCGAGCCGAAATTCCACCAGTAGCTGAGATTGCGTGGTGTCGGATAGTCGTACAGCTCACGCTGCAGCATCGCGACAAACGGCAGGCGGTGGTCGATCCAGCGGATGATCCGGCTCGTCGCGCCGAGGCTGGTCTGGGCCATCGCGCTCTCCTAACCGATCTTGATCATCGTGTCGCCGGTGAATTCGTAGGGCGGCACGACGAGATTGGCGGGGGCCGGGCCTTGCCGGATTCGCCCGGAGGTGTCGTAGATCGAGCCGTGACAGGGGCAGAACCAGCCACCATAGGGTCCGCGGTCATCCCCGGTCTTCTGGCCGAGCGGAATGCAGCCAAGATGCGTGCACACGCCGATGATGACCAGCCATTCCGGTTTTTTGACGCGAGCCGAATCCGGCTGGGGATCACGCAGGTCTGAAATGTTGACGTCCTCCGCGGTCTTGATCTCCTCCGGGGTGCGGTGATCGATGAATACGGGTTTCCCGCGCCAAGCGACGGTCAAGCGCTGGCCGACCTGTACCGGCGCGAGATCGACCTCGGTGGTCGCCAGCGCCAAGGTGTCGCGTGCCGGGTTCAGGCTAGCGATAAATGGCCAAATCGTCGCGGCGACCCCGACAGCACCGACGGCTGTGGCGGTCAAAATCAGGAAATCGCGCCGCGTCTCTTCCGCATGTGCTCCACTGACATTTTGCTGCGTCAGATCGGCCATCCAACCCTCATTATTTCGCGGCCCTCGGTCAAATTGCGACCGCGGTCGCAAGCTATACTGTTGAGAATAGCGAACTATGCGACAGACTGCCGCATAAATTGGCAGCAAACCGAGTATAGTCGAAGTCGACTACCCCGCCGACCCGCCGCGGAAGGCTAGCCGCAGGAGGCCATGTGCGTCTTGCCTTGTTCGAGCCAGACATACCGCAGAATACCGGGGCGCTGCTGCGGCTCGCGGCATGTTTTGGGGTAGCTGTCGATCTGATAGAGCCCTGCGGTTTCTTGCTCGATGACCGTCGGCTCAAACGCGCAACCCTCGATTACGCGGCGGACCTCGCGCTCTGCCGCCATACTTCTTGGGAGGCTTTCCGAGCCGGGCGCGACCCGCAATCGCGCTTGATCCTGATGACGACGCGCGGCACGATCCCGCTGCATCGTTTCGCTTTTGCGGCGGACGACACGATCCTTCTCGGTCGGGAAAGCGCCGGCGTCCCTGACGAGGTGCACTGCTTCGCGGCGGTTCGCGTCGTGATCCCGTTGCGCCCCGGTGCTCGCTCGTTCAACGTCGCGCTTGCGGGCGCCATTGCGCTCGCCGAGGGATTGCGCCAAACCGGATTGTTCCCCGAACCATGACCGACGGTCCTGCCACTTTTCCGCCAGATCCCGGCAGATGCGCCGAGGCAGAGGCTTGGTTTGCCGAGCTTCGCGACCGAATCTGTGCCGAGTTCTCGGCGATCGAGGACGAATATGCGGTTGGACACCCAGAGACGGGCCCGCCGGGCCGCTTCGAGCGCCGAGATTGGGAACGGCCGGGAGGTGGCGGCGGGACGATTTCCGTCATGCGCGGCCGAGTATTCGAAAAGGTCGGGGTCAACATTTCGACCGTGTCGGGCGAATTCTCACCCGAATTCCGCGGCGAGATCCCGGGAGCCGCGCAAGATCCGCGTTTTTGGGCCAGCGGCATCTCGGTCGTCGCGCATATGTGCTCGCCTCTC
>Ga0306924_10008828_pt1 | contig 10195 bp, 5 predicted proteins | sample sta12Can44000111_FD_203756 | JGI IMG/M metagenome (GOLD analysis project Ga0306924, IMG submission 203756) | Lab enrichment of tropical soil microbial communities from Luquillo Experimental Forest, Puerto Rico - statanox.12C.anox.44.000.111 (v2)... | ecosystem: Environmental > Terrestrial > Soil...
CGAAACGTTACCGACACGGACCGTGGCATCGCGGAAATGATTCGCGTGACCAAACCAGGCGGCAGAGTCGCCATTCTGGAGTTTTCCAGGCCCCGGCACTGGTTGCTCGGGCGGTGCTACCGATTTTACTTCCGGCAATTGTTGCCGTTGATCGGTCAAATCGTTTCCCGGAGCAAGGACAACGCGTATGGCTATCTGCCGGCAAGTGTCCTGGAATTTCCCGACGGCGAGGCTCTGGCGGATCGGCTGCGCGGGCACGGATTACGAGCCGTGCATTGGCAGCCGTTCACTTTTGGCATCGCCACTCTGTACGTCGGCACGAAAGCCTGAGACAATAGCCCGAATGAAAGACGTAGCGCATTTATTGCTTCGCTGTGCGCGCGGCGAACCGGTGGAACGGCCGCCGGTCTGGGCCATGCGCCAGGCCGGGCGCTGGGATCCGGAATTCAACCGGCTTCGCGCCGGTCTGTCCTTTTATGAGTTTTCCGAAAACGCCGAACTGGCAGCGCAGGCGTCCCTGCTGCCGCGGCGGTTCGAAGTGGATGCCATCATTCTGTTCTACGACATCACGACATTGACCGTGGCGATGGGGCTCCCATTTGTATTGCGGCCGTCGGAAGGTCCCGTGCCGGAGCGCCCCGTGCGGACTGAGGCGGACGTGGCAAGACTTGCAGCTGAGCCGGATCCTGCAAGAATTCAGCACATTCGCAGTCTCTTAGAGCGCGTTCGTGCAGAACTGCGGGGCGAGCTGCCGGTGATCGTCTTTGCCGGCGCGCCGTTTACCCTGGCCACTTACTGCATCGGCACGGGCAAAGACATCGCCGCAACTCGCAAATTCGCCGCGGAAAAGCCTCGAGTCTGGGACGCGCTCTTGGAGCGGATTGCTCAGGCGACCACTCATTTTCTAAACAACCTCGTTCGGGAAGGGGCGAATCTTTATCAACTCTTCGACTCCTGGGCCGGATTGCTGGATCGGGACGAATATCAGCGTTGGGCCCAACCGCATCACCAGGCAATTTTTGCTCGCGCCGGCGGCGTGCCGCGGATTCTCTTCGTCAAAGAAGGTCCCTACCTGGATTTGATGGCCGTTTCCGGCGCGGAAGTCATCAGTCTGGGCACACGCCATGATCTGGCAGCCGCCCGCCGGGATTATCCGCACCTGGTTTTTCAAGGAAACGTGGATGAAAAACTCCTGCGAACTGGAACTCCGGAACAAGTGGCTGAAGCCACGCGCCGCAGTATTGCGGCAGGAGGCGGGCAACGGCACATCGTGAACCTTAGTCACGGAATGCACCGGGATACACGCGTCGCCAATTTTGAGGTCTTTGTCCGGACCGCCAAAATGTATCCGGGTCGCTCTTGAGCGAAATCGAACTACTCTTAAGTCTTCATCATGATCTTTCTTTTCTACTGTCCTGTTGAGTGAGAAGTCTCTTTTCTTCCGTTGATTTCCTGAACTGCAGTAGCACGGTCGCCCCACCCAGGACATGATCTCCCACTTTGACATTCACGTCCACGGGGTCCCCCCCCGGAATAAGGACATCCGTGCGGGAGCCAAATTTGATCATGCCGAAACGCTCACCGGCCCGGACTTCTTCCCCAATTTTGAGCCGGCAAACGATCCGGCGGGCGATGGCGCCGGAGATTTGTTTGATGCGCACCGGCCGCTCGGAATCCGTTTCGACCAGGTCGATCCACAACTGTTCGTTCCGGGCCGGACAATCCGCGCTGCGCGCATCGAGAAAGGCGCCGGGGAAATACCGCACGTTTACCACCCGGCCGGTGCGGGGAATGCGGTTCACATGCACGTCAAAAACCGAAAGGAAAATACTGATGCGGAACGCCCGGCCGCCGGGAAAATCGGGATCGTCTACTTCCTCCAGGTGAGTAACTTTGCCGTCCGCCGGGCTCAGCAGCAGGTTGGGATCCTGCAAAATCCTGCGTTCCGGGTCGCGGAAGAAGCAAACGGTTTCGAACCAAAAAAAAAGTATGACCGGCAAAGAAAGCCAAAAGGCCCAGTCAAGAATGGCTGCCGCAAGGACCATCAACGAAGTAGCGGCCAAAAAAACCAAACTGAAACAGACCACTTCCGCGAGGCCACAACGGGCCAGACCGAGCCGGCCGCGCCAGCGCCAGGCATCGTCCTCTTCGCGAAATCGGTAGCCGCACACATTTTGGAAGAATTTCAAGTCGCGCGCGTCGATTATGTCGTGCGGGCAGTCCGGGCATTGACCGAGGCGTTTCCGGGCCATCGCCTGGACATAACCGGGCCGGAACCGCCGCAACCATGCCCGGCGCCAGCGGCCCCACGCCAATTCGAGGTTCATGCAAAGGCCGCCGCCGGGCTGAACACTGGCTGGTTGAACGGCTTGGGCGGGGATAGGATTTTGCAGGTTGATGGGGGCCATACCTTGAACATAGTTCCGGGCCTGAGGGTCGGCTACCGCGAACTCGGGAGATTGCCGGATTCGGATCGGCGCGACCGGAGTTTTTCCAAGAGCGCGGCTTTATTGGTATTGCTCGGGCTGATCACGCCGCTGCGCCGCCCCGGCCGAAGCAAAGATCCGCCGCCGACACCGGGGCGCTTGGCCGGCGCCTCGGCAGGAGATGCAGCCGGGGTCCCCGGGGCTTTCTCGGATGGCTCAGGGCTTTGGGCACCTTCCGCTTGAGCGGCCTGCCGGGCTTCCTCGGCGGAAGCCGGAGGGATAACGTTTTCCCCGAACATGGCGCGGATTTCGCTTTCCTTCCAGGGCCGCAGAAAGCCAAGATAAACAATCTGATCATACGGCAGGAAGAAAAAACCACCCCCGTCGGTCGTTCCGGTCAATCGGCCGCGCAAAACCAGGTAGTAGGTTTCCGCGCGTATCACGGTCTGGACGGCGATGTCGGTGCCGTTGGAGGTGGTCAGGATAATATTGTCTTGTTGTTCCGGCGGAATCAGGCGAAGCAAGGCAACCCAGGCGCTGTTCTGCATAAGCTTTATCCTTCGTCAATGGTCCTTCCGGAATCGTTTAATGGTAATAAGTTGCCCTGCAAATCTAGCTTACAATTCGGCCAAGAGAAAGGAGCAAGCTTAAGAATTGGTATTTATTGCTTCTTGCGACGAACCTCGTTAGGATGCGATTGGTGACAGTGAAGCGATTTCCGGGGGAGCGGTGATGAGTTTTTCGCTGTGGGGCGGGCGGCGGGCCTTTCGCGTGGCATTCTCCTTGTTGCTCGTTTGCCTGTTATTCAATGCCCGGGCCGAGGGCGCCAAGCCCGAGGCGAAACGGGTCACGTTTGAGACCGTGGATGAAGTGGCACTGGACGGCATGTACTATCCATCGGAAGGAGGAACCAGGGCACCTTGTGCGATTCTGCTGCATGAACTGGGCGGCTCCCGGCAGCATCCCGGTTGGACTACGCTGGCCAGAAAGCTCCAGGAAGGAGGCTTCGCCGTAGTACAATTTGATTTTCGCGGTCACGGCGAAAGCACAGCGGTAGACGCCGCCTTCTGGAAAGTGGCGGTGAATTCGCGATTGAAAAATGCGGCGAAAAAAAACCAAATAACCTATAAGGATTTTCACCCGGGTTACTTGCCAATGTTGGCCAACGATGTTGCCGCGGCCCGGCGCTTTCTTGATCTCAAGAATGATTTGGGGGAGTGCAATTCGGGCAACCTCGTGATCATCGGCGCGCAGGAAGGGGCGACGCTGGGCGCGCTCTGGTTGGCCGCCGACGGCCAGCGCAAAGCGCCCAAGAAAAGTAATCCCGACGCAGCGCCGCAAAACAAACCGGCCCTGGATGTCGCTGCCGCGGTTTGGCTCAGCATCAGCCCTAACTTCTCCGGAGGTAAACCGACCCCCATATTAGCCGACAATTGGCTGCGTCCGCTGCGTGACAAGGTCGCAATGGCATTTCTTTATGGTGAAGAAGACAAAAATTCCGCCACGCTGGCTCAGGCCCTGGTCAACCAGGTCTTGAAGGCCGACGTTCCGCCGCGTCTCAAACACACCGCCGCCAAGAGCTTCAAAACCAGGGCCGCCGGCATTGACCTTGTCTCCAAAGTTCCGGGTACGGACGACAAAATCCTGAATTATTTGCAGAATGTTTTGGAATCGCGACTGGAGCCGGCCTGGTGGGACCGCGAAACGAAAAAACGCCCAATCGATTTTGTGAATCTCAAAGCGGCGGGAATTCCCTGAAACGCACGCCGCTCGAACTATTTTCCCACCACTTTCAAAAGCACCGACTTGGCTGCGTACTCCGTGTTCTTGCCTTCTCTACGAGCCAGGACTACGATCGGGTGAACCATCGGCTTCACCCACGGTTCCGCATAGATCACGAAAGACCGCTGCGATTCTCTTTCCGTAATCAGAATGCCGTTCAAGCCGATGTCAAGCACGCGGACGCCATGCGGCAGGCCGGTCACGTCCAAGGGCACCCGGCCTTTAAAGCCGTTGCGGCGTTCAATTCTCGCCGTTACCGTCGCCTGGCCGCCGGGCTGTACCGTCACTTCGGATTGTTGAGTTGTCGTGACAAGGTCCCCGGGGTCTTTCACCTTGAGCAACCCACCGGTCACTTCCCGGACGACCTCCTGGCCGTCGATTGCTGCCCGCGCAATCAGTTTGACGGGTGGACCTTTTGTGCTGTCGGTCGCGTCGGGTTTGGCCCAGAGAGCAAAAGCGGTGGAATTCTCTCCTTCCGGAATTGTGGTGGCCGGCGCGCTGAAACCGGGCGGGACATTGTCCAGGCGGACATCAATGGCGCCGGCGAAGCCATCGATGCGGTCGGCTCTCACGGTAACGGGAATGGCCCCGCCTTTCCAGACGATCGGATTGTTTGGATTGAAGCTGATGTTGAAACTCGGCCGCGGGGGCCGAACGGTCAGGCGATAACCATAGTTGTTTCCGCCCTGGCCGCGCGCATCGGTAATGGAAACCTGGTATTCGCCGTCCGCCGGGGGCTCGAAAAACAATCGCGAATCCTTGCCGTATCCGGGTCCGCCGTCGTCGTTGCGATAATACAACGGAATAACCGGAAAGCCGTTGGGGGGAAACTGCGCGCCCGGGGGATGTATTTCCACCTTGTACATCGGCATACCCATGCTGTGGTGCGTGCAGGTGGTGTCGAGGAATCCCAGGCGCTGGCCGTTGACGCTGAAGAACTGGCAATCATCGTCGGGATTTTTCGGCAAAGCGCGAATGCGGAGCAATTCGGAGCCGATCCAGATGTAATCATTGACGGCCAACTCATTCCATGATTCGATGCGAATGCCGCTGCCGCTTGAATCGTGATCGCGGAAAGTGGAATAGGTCTTTGCCAGGCAACGTAAGGTGGCCCGGGGCACGGGATGGCCCTGCGCATCGAGAATCTCGATACAGGAATCCAGTGGGGAACCAATTCTGCGGGCATTGACTTCCACAAACAACCGCTGATCCTTTTTTGCTGCGAACCGCCAAGTTTGCACGGCTCCCGCCCGTTCAATGATGCCGTTGGCAGTCCCCGGCACCGGGATCGAAGAGGCGGCAGAACTTATTTCGGGAAACTCGCCTACCACGACAGAGGCATTTCCCAAGGCTGGTCCAAACGGAGTTTGCACGGACAATGGCAGCCGGGCTCCCGGCACGGTGTCGGCGCCAGCCTTGAGCCGTACCGATCGGGTGTTTCCCAAATGAACTCCCTGCAAGTGAATTTCCGCTTCCGTGCCCCGTTGCAGGCCCATGGGAGCAAAGGAAGTAATCACCGGAATTGTGCCGATGGAAAGCCGGTAATTCATTTGCGGGCCGCCCCGGAATTCGTGATCGCGAATGCCGATCGCATAGAAACCGGCTTCCGGACACGTGTAGCCCATAACGCCGGTCGAACTTTGGGTCAAAACAGTTCCCGCGCCATCGGTGATGCTCAAGACCGGGTCCAGCTTGGAGCCTGTGACGGCAGTCAACACTTGCACACCAACTTGTTGACCGGCTTTGGCCTCGAAGCGATAAAAATCCAGCTCCCCGGCTCTGGCAATGGTTCCAACCACCGTGGCGGGCAAGTTGATTTTCTGGCCTGTGAGCGGGAAATCATTCCGTCCCTGTGCCTGAATCACGGGAAACGGATCAACCGTAAAGAGAAGTGAATTGGAAGGGCCTGCCGCCGCCTTGAAACTGAATTGATAGACTCCGGCGGCAATTTGCTTGGGGATGGTCACTACCGCGGATGCGCGGGTCCGCGATTTGCCATCCGGCAAAATCTTTGCAGTGATGTCCGGGACCGAGGAAGTGAATTCCGTGATTTGTTCGAGGTTTCTTCCTTCGACCGTCAGGTGAATCGTCTGTCCGCGCACTGCCGTGTTTGGAGAGATTTTCGTCAGTTGCGGCGGTTTCGGCTTGGCCGGCAGCGGCACCGCCTGGACTTTTCCATCCGCTTCGTTCATTAGAACCAACCGGCCATCGTAGTACCCCAGGGCGATTTGTTTCTGATCCGCCCCGATGGCCAGGGCGAGCGGGACTTCCGGCTGCTTCGGGTATAGCTTTCGTTCCGTCATGCGTGCCGTGTCCCAGGCTTTGACGGTACGATCCTCGCTGAGAGAATAAAGTGTCTTGCCGTCCGCTGAAAATGTGAGGCGGGTGATGGGCGCTTCATGGGCAAATACCGACTGCGAAATCCTGCCGCCACCGGCGGTGACTTCCCAAATCCGAAGGCTCTTGTCGACTCCCGCGGCGGCTACATGATGGGTGTTCGGGCTCCAGGCCACCGCATAAACCCAGTCGGTCGATTCGCCCAGGCTGTAAAGGCGCGTTCCCGTAGTAACGTCCCAAATCTTGACGGCACGGTCCGCCGCACCCGAAGCCAGCCATTTGCCATCCGGACTGAACGCCAGGCTGTAAACGGCGTCGCTGTGGTCCTTCAGCGTGCGCAGTTCTTTGCCGCTCGCAACATCCCAGAGTTTAATCAGCCGATCGTAGCTGGCGGTGGCCAGGATCTTGTTGTCCGGGCTGAAAGCCGCCGCATAAATCACGTCGTTATGGGCGGCAATGGTGTGCACCGGTTTTTCCGCGGGCACTCCCGACGGAGCAACGGCATAGAACCGGACTTCTCCGGCGGTGCCTGTCGCCCCAGCTGCCACCGCTAAGTTTTTCCCATCCCCACTAAGAGCGAGGGCGGTAACCTTTCCCGGCAGCCCTTTGAGTTCGCCGACAATGTCGCCGGTCGCGGGGTCGATAAACAGTATTTCGTCATAAAGTCCGGCGGCCAAAATTTTGCCGTTTGAATGATAGGCCAGACAAGTTACCGGCGGATTGGCGGACACCCGGGTTTTGATATCGGGGATGGTTACTGCGATGGTCCCGGCATCCACCTTTGCCCCGGCAGCAACCCAGGCCCGTAACAAGGCGACCTCCTCGCGTTTGGGCTGTTTAGCGGTTTTGGGCGGCATGACGAGCTTGTCCTTGCCCTCCGCCAAAATCACCAACCGACTTTCGTCGGGTTTATTCGGCACTACCACCTCCCCGCTTTTGCCGCCTTGCTGGAGATTCTTGTAGCTTTCTAGATTCAGGTCCCCTTTCGGTTTTTCACCGGAATGGCACTCCAGGCAATAGCGAGCGAAAAAGGGCATGATCTCTTTCGAGAAACTGGGAGGCTGCCGGGCATGAAGGGAACTTGCGGTTCCAAGAACCATTAATAGTGCCAAAATCAGAATGCGCTGCTGCTGCATAGAAATCCCAACCAAAGAGAGCAAGGCGTTTCCTACATCAGCGTGCGCGAATCGGCTGCAGAATCCCGCACGATCTTTTAGTGATTGAACAGAAATTCCTTCCCCGTCAGCACGGCCCACCAGAGGTCTTCCAGAATTTCGCGCCGATTCGCCTGTTTTTCCGCCGCGGCTTCTGCCAGCAATGCCTTGAATCGTGCCATTTCGCCGGCGGTCGGTTCCCGGCACAGGGCCAGTACAAAAAGACGCTTGACCGCCTCTTCATCGGAGATTTTTTCTTGCAGCCATTGTTCCAGGCGCGCGTTTTTGGCCCGGAGCTTGTCGTTGAGCGTTTGACCGTTGTTCAGGTGCAAGGCCTGGCCCACGCTCGAATCCTGCTGCCGTTCGCAGGAACAAGTCTGGTTGCGTTCCGGCCGGCCGAATCCCTCCAGGAAGGGCGAAACGATTTGCGAATCCGGGAGTTGCAGGGCGCGCGTTCCCGTCGGCGCGCCGGAATAATTGGCAAAACCTCCCGTCGTTCCCAACAGCACTTGCGTAAACGGCGTCGGCACTCCCGTCACCTGGGAATAAGCATCCAGAATGACCTCCGCCGGCAATCGGCGAATTAAATAATGGGAGTAGAAGCGATCATCCGCCGCATTTTCCGGCAACAGTTGCGAGGACCTTTGATACGTCGCCGAGTTCATGATCGTCCGGATCAAGTATTTCACGTCATAGCGGTGAGCGATGAAGTCTTTGGCCAGCGCGTTGAACAATTCTTCGTTCGAAGGCGGATTCGTTTGCCTCAGATCGTCTTCCGCTTCCACCAAACCCCGGCCCAGAAAATTCCGCCAAACCCGGTTGACCAGGGCCTTGGCAAAATAAGGGTTGTCCGGCGCGGTCAGCCAGTCCGCGAAATACTGGCGGCGGTCTAGCGTCGCCTCCGGCGGCAGGGGTTTGCCGTCCAGGGGTGTCGGCGGCATGGCGATGCCCTGGCGCGGGTGCAAGACGTCGCCGAAGGGCAGCGATTGCACCGTTACATCCCCGGCCCGGTCGCCGTTTTTCATCGCCACCCGAGAAAACAAGTTGGCCATCGACCAGTACTGGTCCTGAGTCCATTTCTCGAGCGGATGGTTATGGCAGCGGCAGCAAGTGATCGACATGCCCAGGAAAGTAACGGCGGTGGTTTCGTTGAGGTCGGTGACATCTTTGTGCAGGACGAAATAGTTGGCAGCGCCGTTTGTCAGCGTGTTGCCGCCCGCGGTGAGAATGTCGCGGGCAAAACGGTCCCACGGTTTGTTTTCCGCGACGCTTTCGCGGATGAACTGGTAGAACGACCACATGGCCGATTGCGGCAACTTCCGGGTGGAGACCAGGAGCAGATCGGACCATTTATAGGCCCAGTAATCGGCAAACTCCGGTCTTTCCAGCAAGGCATCAATGAGGCGAGCGCGTTTGTCCGGAGCCCTGTCCGCAAGGAATTTTTGCAATTCCTCGGGAGTCGGCAACATTCCGGCCGCATCCAGATAAGCGCGCCGCATAAATGCCTCATCGGTGCACGGCGGGGACGCGGGGATGTTCAAGCCGGCCAGCTTTTTTGTTACCAGATCATCGATGTAGTTGTTCCGTACCGGCGCCGGGAAAGCTTTCCCGGTTTGCTGGGCAAAAGGAGAGACAATCCGGCACGCGGCGACGAGGTTGGAATACCAGACGGTGATGGCCGCCTCGCCGTGCCCCGCGACGCGAACGCGGCCGTCCGGTTCAACGCCGGCTACCAGGTCTTCGCTGCTGCTAAATTTGACCCACCGGGTCACATCTTCGCCGTGGCCGTCCGAATACCAGGCCCGGACCAGTACCTGGAGAGTGTCTTTGGGTTTGAGGACGGCCTGCGCGGGGAAAATCTCCAGGCGTTGAATGCGCACATCGTCCGGTTTTGGCCCCGGTGCGCCGGCGGCGATCCAATCGGCCAGGATTTGAAAATCAGGCGAGCCGACCTCCAACTTCTGCCCGCCGCCATGGGGCACCGCCATGGCCGGCTTCCGCAGGATAAGGCTGCGCGCCGGCTCGACGTTATCAACGCGGCGGCCCAGCGCTTGCCGGGTCAGAACGAAATGATCGTGTGATGGATCGTAGCCGCGCAGCGAAAGTTTCATGCCTCCCTTGCCGGCGAGGGCGCCGTGGCAGGCCCCGGAATTGCAGCCGATCCGGGTAAACACCGGAATCACATGATTGCGAAAACTCCACGTGGACGGCTCCTTGACCTTGCTAACGACGACCTTGGCCGTGGTCTGTTTTCCGGCGTACGTTGCCGATATCAGCGCGGTGCCGTCACCGGCGGCCCGGACCGTGCCCTTTGCATCCACCGCCGCAACGGCCGGATCGGAAGAAATAATTTTGCACTGTTGCGTGACATCGCCCGTGAAGTGCCCGTCGGATTGGGAAAGCACGATAACCTGCTGCGATGCCTTGGGACCGGTGAGCGTCACTTCCGCGGGCAACAGCTTTAATTCTTCGGTCGCGCCGCGCCCAGCGCACGAT
>Ga0306924_10008832_pt1 | contig 10193 bp, 6 predicted proteins | sample sta12Can44000111_FD_203756 | JGI IMG/M metagenome (GOLD analysis project Ga0306924, IMG submission 203756) | Lab enrichment of tropical soil microbial communities from Luquillo Experimental Forest, Puerto Rico - statanox.12C.anox.44.000.111 (v2)... | ecosystem: Environmental > Terrestrial > Soil...
GCCCTGGACGATGAACTCGCCGCTGCGCTGGCGCTTCGACCGGTTCTCCAGCAGCGCGGCCCACTGCTGGAACCGGGCGTTGCGGCTGGTCACCCGCACGGCTCGGCCGACCACGTCAGATACGGGGGGTGGACGCGTGCGCAGATCGGGTTGCCCCTCGCGTCGGTCAGCCGGATCCGGGCGACGAGACGCTGACCTGGGCGCATGGCCGCCTCAATAACTCCTGGGTCCACGTCGACGAGCCGGAGCTTGGCCCCGCGGAATATCCGCAACGTTCCGTCGCCGGGTGCATCGCCCCAGGCCAGGCCGAGGTGGCGGTCGTCACGAGCCCCGCGCACGAACGGGCCGCTGAAGTCGAGGCCGTCATCATCGCGCCGCACGGTCACCGGGACCTCCCAGCGCGCCGACGGCGCGTCGCCGGGCACCGGCTCAACGGCCATCCCCCCGCCGCGCCCGGGTATCTCCAGGGCGGGCCGGTCTCCGGCGGGGCCGCCCAGCGCGACGTGCACGTTCTGCTGGACCGTGCCGTCGGGTGCCGGATTGCAGGTCAGCCCGGGCAGGTCGAACCCGTCGATCAGCACGGTCATCGGGCCGAGTACCGGCGCCGGCCGCCGGGCCGGGCGGCGCGGGGCAGGCGGGGCCACGCTCTCGTCGTACGCGCGCCGCAGCCAGCCACGCACCTCCTCGTCGACCTCGCCGGGGCCGGCCAGGCCGATCCGCAGGTTCATCGCGCCGACGTTAAGGTTCTTGGCCGCGAGCAGGCGGCCCGCGGGCTCGGTGTGGTCGAGCCGCAGGCCGAGGTCCACCCGGCTCTTGGTCGTGGCCTGGACCGCGGCGAACGTGCGGCGCGGCGAAACGAGGGACACGCAGGTCTTGCGGGCCTGCACGGTCACCGGGCCGAGCGCGGGCGCCACCGCGAGCACCGCGTCGAGCACCGGCCGCAGCGCCGCCCGGTCGGCGTACTGGCCGTTGATCAGCTCGTCCGCGTCGGCGGTCAGGAAGTCCGGGTAGCCGAACCGTTCCCAGACCAGCAGCGCCTGGGCGTATCCGGTCACGCCCTGGCCGGCCAGCCACGCCCGCAGCGACGGCTCGTCGGCGAGCCCGGTCTCGGCGACGCGGCGGTTCCAGGCCGCGACATCCTCGCCGGTGCGGTCGGCCAGCATCCGGGCCGACCACTCCCGGACCTCGCGCCACGACCGCACGGGAGCGGGCGGGACCGGCCCGGGGCCGGGAGGGGGCGGGACCGGTTCGCGCGCGGCCGCGACCGGGGCCGTGGCGGACCGTTGCGGATCATTCAAAGCGGTGCGGCGCCGCTCCACTTCGCCGACGAGCCGGCGCCAGCTCGGGAAGCCGTACTCGCGGGCCAGGGCCAGTTGCGCGGTGGACAGCGTGACCTTGTCCGAGGCCGCCTGCAGGCGGCGCAGCGCCGCCGCGTCACCGCCTTGCGCGGCGCGGTGCAGCTCACGGGCCTGGCGGCGGAGCTGGTCGGGGTCGGGGCGGTCGGGAAGCTGGGACATGACGGTCTCCTCGTAAGCCCGGGGTCCGCGTTCCGGGCCCGGGCGAAGACGGTCGTCGTCCAGCGTTCCAGGCGCGTGCTGACCGGAGGTGGACTCAGTCCTTCCCGCGGACCCGGGGGCGCCCTCCCGCACCGCTGTCACGGTATCGCGCGGCGGGGACAAATTCGAGCCCGGTCAGGGAAGAGGGCCGGCCAGGAACGTGGTCACGCCGACGAGGGCCGCGCCGGTCACGGCGAGCAGTCCCGCGGCCGCGCCGACTGACCCCGCGGGATGGGTGGCCAGTAGCAGCAACGGGTGCATGGGGCTGACCGGGACCAGGAGCAGGGCCAGGAACAGGCCCACGGCGAGGCAGATCCGCCAGCCGGCCCGTTCCACCAGCGGAGGCACCAGGAGCCCCCCGACGGCCACGCCGAACAGCGCAGCCGCCAGGTGCAGCGTGATCATGTCGAGCAGCAGGCCCGGGTAGTGCGGGGGATGCGGCTGACTGAGCGCCGACCACCCCACGGCGATGACCGTCGCCGCGGCCGCGAACGGCACCGTGGCCAGGCACGCCGCCAGGTGCGCCCGCTCCGTGCCGCCCACGTGCGCGGCAAAGGCCCGGGCCATCAGCCGTCCGTCCGCGAGGTGGGCCTGCACGCTGATCCAGATCATGACCGGGACCAGCAGCACGGCGGTAAAGGCCGCGGCGGGCAGCAGCGGGCCGACCGGTTTCGCGTAGAAGATGCCCAGGACGATCAAGAACAGGAGCGCGGGCGCGGCGAACCACTGCGACACGGTGAGCAGGCGAGCCCGGTGCCCGGCACCGTGGTAGATCCGGTGCAGGCTCCCGGCGCGGCGCAGCGCGTCAGCCGCGGGGTCAGCCAGCGGGTCGGCCGCCTGGCCGGCGTCTAGGCCAGCCACGGGGTCCGCCACCGGGGCGGCGGCCACCGGCTGCACGCGGCGGATGGCCAGGCCGGCGTCGAGCGCCGCGCGCAGCACGTCCGTCAGTTCAAACTCGCCGACCTGACGGACCTGGCCGTCGCCGGTCTCCACCTCCATGACCGACACCGCGTCGGCGGCGCGGTCCTCGGTACGCACGACGCCGCCCGCGATGCGCCAGGCCGGCCCGGCCGGCAGCGGCAGCGGCGCGGTGGGATGCCGGGCGACCAGCACCACCGATGACCGGCCCGACGCCCTGCGGATCTCCGCGGTCAGCCGGCCGATCCCGTCGCGGTCGAGCCCGCCGGACGGCTCGTCGAGCACCACCAGCCCTGGCGGGCCGACCAGGGCCTGCGCCACCAGAGCCCGCTGCACATTGCCCCGGGACAGCTCGCTGAGCGGCCGGTGCCCGGCGCTGGCCAGCCCGATCCGGGTCAGCAGCTCGGCCGCCTGGCCGACCGCTTCGGCGCGGGACAACCCGGCCGTCCGGCCCAGGCCCGTCAGCCAGCGCCACAGGGCCAGGCGCGGCAGGACGTCGGCCCGTTCCGGGGCGTAGCCCACGCTGGCCGGGCGCCGGCCCGCCTGGCCGGTCGGCAGCACCCCGGCGGCGGCCGCGAGCAGGGTGCTCTTCCCCGAGCCGTTCGCCCCCTCGACAGCCACTACGTCGCCCGCCGCGGCCGACAGCATCACCTGCCGGGCGACCAGCACCCGGCGGGCCGCCCGCAGCCGGTCCGCGCGCAGCACCAGAGCGGGTCCCCCGCCGGCGCTGTCACCGGTCACCCGGACCTCCGGGATCACCGACCAGCCCGGCGCGGCGCAGCGCCTCGGCCATGGCCCCGTCGCCGCTCCCCTCGCTCCGATCCTCCCCGCCGCCCTTATCGCCCCGCTCCCCGCTTCCCCGGCGCTGGCCGCGGCCGCGCTCCGAGGCCGCCGGCGACCGGCCGCGCTTGTGCTGGTCCCGGCCGGGCTCGTCGTCGAGGCGCAGGGTCAGCGAGATCCGCTTCCTGGCCACGTCGACCCCGAGCACCTTCACTCGCACCACGTCGCCGGGCCTGACCACCTCGCGCGGGTCGGAGACGAACTTCCGCGACAGCGCGGACACGTGGACGAGGCCGTCCTGGTGCACGCCGATGTCGACGAACGCGCCGAACGCGGCGACGTTGGTGACGACTCCCTCCAAGACCATGCCGGGCGCCAGGTCCTCCAGCGTCTGCACGCCCTCGGCGAATGCGGCCGTCGTGAACGCCGGGCGCGGGTCACGGCCGGGCTTCTCCAGCTCCCCGAGGATGTCGCTGACGGTCGGCAGGCCGAACCGCTCATCGGTGAACTCCTGCGGGCGCAGCGACCGCAGCACCGCGGTGTTCCCGATCAGCTCCGGCACGCTGAGACCCGCCGTGGCCAGGATGCGCCGGACGACCGGATAGGCCTCCGGGTGCACGCTCGAAGCGTCCAGCGGGTCGTCGCCGCCGGTGATACGCAGGAACCCCGCGCACTGCTCGAACGCCTTCGGGCCCAGCCGCGGGACCTTCGTGAGGGTCCGGCGGCTGCGGAACGGCCCGGCGGCGTCCCGGTGCGCCACGATCGCGCCGGCCAGCCCCTCGCCGATGCCCGACACCCGGGCTAGCAGCGGGACGGACGCGGTGTTCACGTTCACGCCGACCGCGTTCACGCAGTCCTCGACCACCGCGTCCAGCGAGCGGGACAGCCTGACCTCGGACAGGTCGTGCTGGTACTGGCCCACCCCGATGGACTTCGGGTCGATCTTGACCAGCTCGGCCAGCGGATCCTGCAGCCGGCGGGCGATCGACACGGCGCCGCGCAGCGACACGTCCATGCCGGGCAGCTCCCGGGAGGCGTACTCGGAGGCCGAGTACACCGAGGCGCCCGCCTCGGAAACCATGATCTTGGTGAGCTTCAGCTCCGGGTGCGCCCGCATCAGGTCGGCGGCCAGCCGGTCGGTCTCCCGCGAGGCGGTGCCGTTGCCGATCGCGACCAGCTCGACCCGGTGGGCCGCGGCCAGCCGGGCCAGGGCGGCGATCGACGCCTGCCAGCCCGCCCCGGCCGGCGAGGGCCGCGGGCCGCCCGCCGCGCCCCGCTTCAGCTCGTGCGGGTAGATCGTCTCGGTCGCGACCGCCTTGCCCGTCGCGTCCACCACCGCGACCTTCACCCCGGTCCGGAAGCCGGGATCCAGGCCCATCGTGGCCCGGGCTCCCGCGGGAGCGGCCAGCAGCAGGTCGCGCAGGTTGGCGGCGAACACCCCGACCGCGTCCTGCTCGGCCTTCTGCCACAGCCGCATCCGCAGGTCCACGCCGAGGCGGACCAGGATACGGGTCCGCCACGCCCAGCGGACCGTGTCGGCCAGCCAGCGGTCAGCCGGACGGCCCTGGCCGGCGACGCCGAAGTGCTCCGCGACCTGCGTCTCGTAGTCGTTGAACCCACCGCTGGCCTGCGGGGTCGCCTCCTCCGGATCCAGCTCCAGGTCGAGGATCTCCTCCTTCTCCCCGCGCAGCAGGGCCAAGATCCGGTGCGACGGCAGCCGGGTGAGCGGCTCGGCGAACTCGAAGTAGTCCGCGAACTTGGCGCCCGCCTCCTGCTGACCGTCCCGCACCCGCGAGACCATCCGGCCGCGCGCCCACATCCGCTCCCTGAGCACGCCGATCAGGTCGGCGTCCTCGGCGAACCGCTCGGACAGGATCGCCCGCGCCCCGTCCAGGGCGGCCGCCGCGTCGGCCACGCCCCGCGCCGCGTCCACGTAACCCGCGGCCGCCTGCTGCGGATCGCGGCCCGGGTCGGCGAGCAGGCCGTCGGCCAGCGGTTCCAGGCCGGCTTCCCGCGCGATCTGGGCCTTGGTCCGGCGCTTGGGCTTGTAGGGGAGGTAGATATCCTCCAGTCGCGCCTTGGAGTCGGCCGCTATGATCTGCGCCTCGAGCGCGTCGTCCAGCTTGCCCTGGGAGCGGACCGACTCCAGGATCACGGCGCGCCGCTCTGCCAGCTCCCGCAGGTACCGCAGCCGCTCCTGGAGCTTGCGCAGCTGCGCGTCATCGAGCGCGCCGGTCGCCTCCTTGCGGTAGCGGGCGATGAACGGCACGGTGGCCCCGCCGTCCAGCAGCTCGACGGCCGCCGTCACCTGCCCCGTACGGACGCCGAGCTCGTCGGCGATCTTCTGGCTGACCGGCTCCACCCGCAGAGTGTTGCATGGCCCGCGACCCGATGCGATCCTCAACCCAGTCGTCCAGTTCACTACGACGGGGGGAAACCATGGGCACCGAATCGGCCCGTTCCGCGGATACCACGGCGGTGGGGCACGTCGACGTGCTGATCGTGGGCGCCGGGCTGTCCGGCATCGGGGCCGCCTGCCGGCTGGAGGCCGACGCCCCCGGGCTGTCGTATCAGATCCTCGAGGCCCGCGGCACCAGCGGCGGAACCTGGGACCTGTTCAGGTTCCCCGGCGTCCGTTCCGACTCCGACATGTTCACGCTGAGCTACCCGTTCCGTCCCTGGAAGCAGTCCAACTCGATCGCGGGCGGCGGCGAGATCCTGCGCTACCTGCGGGAGACCGCGGCGGCCTACGGGGTCGACCAGCAGATCAGCTATCACTCCCGGGTGGCCGGCGCCGACTGGTCCAGCGGCGACGCGCGATGGACGGTAACGGTCGAGCACACCGAAACCGGCGAACGCACCCAGCGCACCTGCGGCTTCCTGTACCTGTGCCCTGGCTACTACCGCTACGACGAGGGGTACACGCCGGACTGGCCGGGCCAGGAGAGCTTCACCGGGACGATCGTGCACCCGCAGCACTGGCCGCAGGACCTGGACCTGGCCGGGAAACGGGTCGTGCTCATCGGCAGCGGCGCCACCGCGGCCACCATCCTGCCGGCCATCACCGGTACTGCCGCCCACGTCACGATGCTGCAGCGCTCGCCGTCGTACGTGCTGGCCATGCCCAACGCCGACCCCGTCGCCGACCTGTTGCGCAAGGTGCTGCCCGAGCGCCGGGCGTACGCGGCGGTGCGCTGGAAGAACGCGCGCCTGTCGACCGCGATCTACGGTTTCTGCCGCAGGTACCCGGCCCGGGCACGGGCCATGCTGCAGAAGGGCGCGGCCAAACGGCTGCCGGAGGGCTACGACATAGGCACGCACTTCACCCCGGCCTACGAGCCGTGGGACCAGCGCATGTGCCTGGTGCCCGACGGTGACTTCTTCGCGCCCATCGAGTCCGGCCGGGCCGACGTGGTGACCGATCACATCGAGGAATTCACCCCGACCGGGCTCCGGCTGCGCTCCGGCGCCCGGCTGGAGGCCGATGTGATCATCACGGCGACGGGGCTGAACCTGAACCCGCTCGGCGGGATCCCGATGACGGTCGATGGCGCTCCCGTGGTCATGCGGGAGCACGTCGCCTACAAGGGCATGATGCTGGACGGCGTGCCCAACATGGCCTTCGCAATTGGGTACACGAACAACTCGTGGACGCTCAAGGTCGACCTCGTCGCCCGTTACGTGGTCCGCATGCTCGGCTTCATGAGGGACCACGGATACGCAACGGTCACGCCCCGGCTACCAGCGGACAGGCTGAGCACGTCGCCGTACATCGACATGACCTCGGGCTACTTCGAGCGGTCCCGGCACACGCTGCCGCTGCAGGGCGACCGGGCACCCTGGCGGCTGCGCCAGCACTACTTCAAGGACGCGACGATGTACCGCGGGCCCATCGACGAGCAGAACCTGGAGTTCCGCCGGGCGGCGATCTTGCAGCCGGCCGGCTGAGCGGGCGGGCCATGGAGCTCCTGGAGCGGGCTTCGTTCTTGCAGGCGCTGGCCGAGTATGCGGGCGAAGCCGAGCAGGGCGACGGGCGGCTGGTCTTGCTGTCCGGGGAGTCGGGCATCGGCAAGACGGCGCTCCTGGAGGCCTTCCAGCAGCGCAGCGGGGGGCGCTGGCTGTGGGGAGCCTGCGACGGCCTGCTGACCCCGCGCCCGCTCGGCCCGCTGTTCGACATCGGCGCACAGGCCGGCGGCGAGCTGGCGCGGCTATGCCACGGCGGGGCTTCGCGGGATCAGCTGTTCGGGGCGTTCCTGGCCGAGATTGACTCGCCCGCGACGCTGACCGTTGCGGTCATCGAGGACGTGCACTGGGCCGACGAGGCCACCCTTGACCTGCTGAGGTTCCTGGGACGGCGGCTCAGCCGGGTGCGGGCGATGCTGCTGGCCAGCTACCGAGACGATGAGCTGCGCGACGATCATCCGCTGCGGATGGTCCTGGGTGACCTGGCCACCCAGCGCTCCACCCGGCGGATGCGCTTGCCGCCGCTGTCCGGCCAGGCCGTCCGGGCGCTGGTGGGGCAGCGCGACGTGGATCCCGCCGAGCTGCACCGGGTCACCGGCGGCAACCCGTTCTACGTGCGCGAGATCATCGAGGCCGGCTGGCCTTCCATCCCGCCGACCGTGCGCGACGTCGTGGGCGCGCGGCTGGCCCGGTCCACTCCGGCGATCCGCCAAGCGCTGCAGGCGGCGGCGGTGATCGGGACGCGGATGGAGCGGCGGTGGCTGGCGTCGGTGCTGGCCGACCCGGACACGCTGGTGGATGAGGGCCTGGCCACCGGCATCCTGGTCGCCGACGGGGCCACCCTGCAGTTCCGGCACGAGCTGTTCCGGATGACGGTGGCGGAGACGATCGCCCCGCACCGGAAGACCGAGCTGCACGCCCGGCTGCTGGCTGCGCTGGAAGGGGCCGAGGACGCCGACCCGGCCGTGCTCGCCCACCACGCCGAAGGCGCCGGGGATGAGAAGGCGGTCCGGCGGCATGCCCCGGAGGCGGCCAGGCGGTCGTCGGCGCTGGGAGCGCACCGGGAGGCCGCGGCGCAGTTCGAGCGGGCCCTGCGGTTCGCCGACGCTGACGACCGGCCTGCGCTGGCAGCCCTGCACGAGGCCCTCGCGGACGAGTACTCGCTGCTCGACCGCCTGGACGAAGCCGAGGTGGCGCTGCGCACCGCCCTGCGGTACCGCCGCGAGCTCGGCGACAACCTGCACGTGGGCAAGGATCTGGGCATGCTGTACGACATCCTGTGCCAGCTGTGCCGGAGAGAAGAAGGTACGCAGGCCGTCGAGGAGTCCCTGCGAGTGCTGCAGTCGCTGCCGCCCGGCCCGGAGCTGGCGATGGCCCAGATCGGTGTGGCCGACGCTATGTTTACCGCAGGACGGCACGCTGAGGCTTTCGAGGGCATCGCCCAGGCGCTGGAACTGGGCCAGCGGCTGGGCCGCGATGATGTGGTGGGCCCGGCGCTGATCGCGGGGGGGCTCTTCCTCGTCCGCACTGGCCAGAATGGGATCGGTTCCATCGAGCAAGCCCTTCAGCTGGCGCTGGATGCCGAGCTTGACCTGGTAGTCAGCGACGCCTACGTCTGCCTGCAGGACGGCCTCGTCAACGTGCAGCGGCTGGAGGAGGCCCAGCGCTGTTACCGGGCCGGGATGGCCTTTTGCGAACAGCGCGAGCTGCGCTGGCCCACGCGCTGCATGCGCGGTGCCCAGGCGGATACGTTGCTGTTGCTGGGGCGCTGGGATGAGGCCGTGGATCTGTGTCATGAGCTGCTGGCTATCCCCGGTGTGTCGCCGTCGAATCGGCTCGATCCGCTGCGGATCCTTGGCATCATCGGCGGCCGCCGGGCCGAACCGGGTTCCGCGGAGCTGCTCGAGGAGGCGGCGGCCCTGGCTGCGGGGTACTCGCCTAAATGGCTCGCGCAAGCCCGGGCTGCGCGGGCGGAACTGCTGTGGCTGTCGGGTCGGCGTAACCTGGCCCGCCAGGAGGCAGCCGAGGCCTATCGGCAGGCATCGGGCCGCGCCGATCCGTGGAACCTCGGGTCGCTGGCGATCTGGCTGTGGCGGCTCGAAGCCGGGGCAGACCTGCCGGCCGACCTGCCAGAGCCGTATGCCCGGGAGATAGCCGGTGACTGGCCGGGCGCGGCCCAGGCCTGGGAGCGGCTCGGCCGACCGTACGACGCCGCGCTGGCCCGGCTGGCATCGTCGGACGAGACCGGGCTGCGGCACGCCCTCACCGCCCTCGACGGCCTGGGCGCCAGGGCGACCGCCGCGGCGGCCCGGCGGCGGATGAAGCAGCTCGGCATGACGGCGATCCCGCGCGGCCCCCGCCCGGCGACCCGGGCCGCGCCGGCCGGGCTGACCGCGCGTGAGCAGGAGGTCCTGGCCCTCCTGGCCGAGGGCCTGCCCGACCGGGAGATCTCGCAGCGGCTGTTCATCTCCGAGCGGACCGTGCACCACCACGTGTCCGCGGTCCTGTCCAAGATCGGCGTCTCCTCCCGGACGGCCGCGGCCCGGCAGGCCGCCCGGATGGGCATCGGAGCGCCGGCCTAGGCATCGGCCCGGCCAATATGGGCAACCCGGCTGGGCAACCCGGGCAATTTCCCGGATTCGCCAGCTGGCCCCCCCACCTACGGTCGTTTTGACAGATCCGACGACCGAAGGAGACAGGCAATGCCGCTCTTCATGGATGTTCACGAGTTCGCCGACGGCGTGGGGATGGACGACGTCGCCAAGGCACATCTGGCGGACCTGCAGACGCAGCCCGGCCACGACGTCAACTACCTGAGGTACTGGGTCGACGAGACGGCCGGGCGAGTGTTCTGCCTGGTCGAGGCCCCCTCGGCCGACGCCGCCGCCGAGGTGCACCGCCAGGCCCACGGCCTGGTCGCCGACCAGATCTACCAGGTCCAGGAGGGCTCCTAACTGGACATGGGGCAGGGAGCCG
>Ga0306924_10008834_pt1 | contig 10192 bp, 6 predicted proteins | sample sta12Can44000111_FD_203756 | JGI IMG/M metagenome (GOLD analysis project Ga0306924, IMG submission 203756) | Lab enrichment of tropical soil microbial communities from Luquillo Experimental Forest, Puerto Rico - statanox.12C.anox.44.000.111 (v2)... | ecosystem: Environmental > Terrestrial > Soil...
CGGCCTCGTTACTCCTTCCCTGGCCACGGAATACCAGGCCCAGATTGTAGTGTGCCCACGCAGACTCCGGAGCCAGGCGGACAGCTTCAGTAAACTCATCCCGCGCTCGCTCCAAATCACCTTTGCGAAGATAGAGGCTGCCCAGCGCGTTATGTGCTTCGGCGGAGGAGGGATCGGCTTTAAGGGCCGCCTGCAATTGCTTAGCCCCCTCGTCCCAGTGGCCTTCGAGCGCTGCCAGAACACCCAGGTTGTAATGAGCAGTGTAGTTGCCGGGATCGACGGTCAGCAGGTGATTGAACTGGGCTTGGGCCTGATCATACGCTTTGCGCCCGATCCAGATCGTACCCAACAACTCCTCCGCGCGGGTGTAAGAAGGAGAGATCGCCAGTGTCACCTGAAGTTCTTTGAGAGCGTCGTCCGATCGGCGAAGTGCGAAGTAACTCACGGCCAAGTCAAAATGCGCTAAAGCATTCGTCGGCTCCCTCTTCAGAACTTCGCGAAAGTTCTCTACCGCCTCAGCATGGTCGCCCAGCTTCTGCTGGTTCAGACCGAGGCTCAGCCTTACGTCGATCAAACTCGGACCCTGCGCCAGCAGCTCGCGAAGCATCGCATTAGCGTCGGTTAAGCGGCCGGCCAAACCGACAGCAAGAGCGCGACCATACCTCTCGTAGGCATCGATCCGATCCTTTGGATCTGGACCCGAGTCGGGGAAATCCGTATGGGCGCCACTTGCCGCAACGTATCCGAGTGAAGCGAGCCGTTCCACAACCTCCGGGCTGAGCGCTTGGGAACCCGCCGCGGTCCCGCCGGTCGCAAAGCGCGCGCGAAGAGACAGCAAGCGTTCCTGCAGGCTCAGCGCAAGTGATTTGCGGGTCGAGTAGAGGTTGCGAGATTCGCGGGGGTCGGCCGAGAGGTCGTAGAGTTCTGGCCTGGGAGCCTCGATATACTTGATCTGAGCCACACGCAGGCAGCCGAGGGAACTGGTTCCAAAGTGGCGGTGGGCGTAAAGGCTCTCACTATAAATCTCCTCGCTGGCCGCCGGTTTTTCTCCTTCCTGTAAGCCCAGCAGGCTACGCCCTTGAAACTGAGCCGGTCGCTTGACACCGGCAAACTGCAGTATGGTAGGGGCAGGGTCGAGGAGGCTTACGGGCTCTTCGATTCGCTTCCGATGAGGCGGCTGCGTCGCCGGCCCGTGCCCGGGCCAGTGGATGATCAGAGGCACGTGCAGAGTGCTCTGATAGATGAAGTAACCGTGTGTGCTCTCACCGTGCTCTCCTAGACTCTCGCCGTGGTCGGACAAAAAGACCACGAGTGCGCTCTTCAGCAAGTCGCGCCGGTTGAGGAACTCCCAGAACCGCCCCAACTGCTCATCAATGTAACCCAGTTCGATATCGTAGTCAGAGCCATGAAAGCGGACCCGTAGCTCGGGAAGTCTTTCGTAAGGTGTGTGAAGATCGTAGAGGTGCAGAAAGAGAAAGAGCGGCTGGTTGGCATTCTGATCCAGCCATGCCAGCGCTGAACCTACGACGTCTTCTGCCGAGCGCTTGACGTCTCCGGGATCCTTGCCTGCCAGGCGATTCCCGTTGAACGGGCTGTCATAAACGTCAAATCCCTGGCCGAGTCCAAATCGGCCGTCAAGGACGAATCCGCCCACAAAAGCGGCTGTCCGGTAACCGCGGGCCTTGAGCACCGTTGCCAGAGTCACCGCCTTGTCGCCCAGATGCTGGCCATTGTCCTCAACGCCGTTGGCAAACGGATAGGTGGACGTCAGCAGCGAAACGTGAGCAGGGAGAGTGAGCGGTACCTGGGTGTTCACCTGCGTGAACAACGTCCCGCCCACCGCCATGGCGTCGATGTGCGGAGTGCGGAGACCGCCATACCCGTAGCAACTAAGATGGTCAGCGCGTAATGTATCAACCGAGATGAGAATGATTGTTGAAGGCTGAAGCTGATCCCCCGGTGAGAGGCCGGCCTGCGCGCCTCCGGAAACCAAACATCCAGCAAGGACCAGGGACACGCATAGACGTCCCCATGCTTGACGGGATACGAGAGACGGAAGGCAACCTGCTGACACGCTCATCATTTTACACGTTTCTCACGCCGTTCGGTGGGCGTCAACGGCCCAGACGGCGTGAAATCCCCGCGAGAGAAATCGACTCCAGTGATAGGATTTCTCTAGCGAACATGGGCCGGGCACCTACAACGCGCCACGGCGGATCCCGACGTCGCACCGCTATTCAATTATGGGTGATGGCGCTGGGCATCGTTATGTGTGCGGTGCTGCTGGCTGGGAAGGCCAACGCGCAGCAAAGCGTTCAGGCTCTAGCGGAGCGCGCCGAACAGCTCGAAGACCAGGGCAAGTTGGAAGAAGCCGCCGCGACCTACCGCGAGATTCTGAAAGTTGATCCGCGGTCAATTGCCGCCCTCAACCGGCTCGGCGCGCTCTATGTTCGCGAGCAGCAGTTTGCGGAAGGTATTAAGTACTACCGCCGGGCCTTGGAATGGAACCCGTACGAGTTCGGGACAAACCTCAATCTGGGAATCGCTTATATCAAGGCTCAGGACTACCAGCCCGCAATTCATCCCCTCGAGCGAGCGGTGGAGGGAGAACCGACGAACTTCCAGGCCCGGGAACTCTTAGGCGTAGCCCTGATCGGGTGTGAGGACTTCGCAGCGGCGATTCCGCACCTCGAAAAGGCAGCCCAACTGAATCCTCAGGACGTTGGAACTCTTTATCTCCTGGAACGTGCTTACCTCGAGACCCGACGTTTCGACCAGGCACAGGCTGGCTTCGAGCGCCTCACAGCCCTCGACCCGAGCTCTCCTTGGGTCAGCATCCTGCGGGGCCAGGCGTACGACGGGACCGGCGATTACAATCGGGCCATCCGGGAATTCGAGGGCGCCCGCGAGCGACTTCCGGCCGATCCCACCGTACGATTCTCCCTTGGTTTCATGTACTGGAAAGTGCGGCGTCTCGCGGAGGCGGAGAGTGAGCTTCAGGAGACACTGAAGCTCGATCCCCATTTCGAGCAGGCGCAGTACTATCTGGCAGACACCTACCTCATGGACCAGCAACCGGATAAAGCTCTGCCTCTGCTCGAGAGCGTGGTGAAGCAGCAGCCCCAAAACGTTCGCGCGCTCGTGAATCTGGGAAAGACGCTGGAAAAGCTCAACCGCAATGATGATGCCCTCCGAGCTTACCAGTCCGCGTTGAGTCTTGACCCGCGCCGCGCCGACGCTCATTACCAACTAGCCCAGGTTTATAAGAAGCTGAACCGCCGCGCCGACTTCCAGCGGGAACTCGATCTGGCACAGAAACTTCAACAGGAAAAACGGGAGCACGAAGAGACTCTCTTGCAGGCGAGTGGAGTTCAGGGCGATCCTACCCGGCATGGTGTGCCAAAAGCAGCCAAGGGCGCGAGCCCCTCGACCCCGCCTTAGGTTCAGGTGGATTTGTGAGCTCTCGCAGGCCGCGGAAAAAGTCGGTCTCGGACGGTTTTCGTAGCGGCGGGCTTTAAGCCCGGCCTTATAGATTCAAATCAATGACATGCCCGCCTAAAGGCGGCCTCTACGAGACCGGCAGGTGCCTTTTCCGTCGGCCTGCTAGGCTAGACAACCGATTGAAAAGAAATCAGCAGCATTCTGATCTGTGGATTTACGCGCTACGGTCGAAAAGCCGACAGAAGCTTCCCTAAACATAGGAGGCGTCCGCTGGCCGTCGGCGGTGGCTTTGGCCTGCGGGCTGGCCTGGCTCTTAAGTCTGCCTGGCACGCAGCCCTCCAGGCTGGAAGTGGCGGCGCAAGAGCTGACTCCGGCATCAGTTCAGGGATGGTTCTCGGCCGGTGGAACTGGCACTCTGGATCCGGCCGGCTCACCGCAGAGCCTTTTGGCTTCATCCAACTGTTCCCGTGTGTATTTGGACGGGATAACGACGAGCTTCACTTTGTCCCTCGCAGCCAGACGGTTGAGTTCCTCGATCTCCCCCTGGCCCGTGAACTTTGATTTCGGCATCGCGTAATTGAAGCTGTCGACAACCTTGTACTCTGTGCGCGCATAGACTACTCCCAGCGCAAGGAGTTTTCCCTTTACAGGCGTGTGTTTCTCAAGGATCGCACACCCGGTGTTTCCCTGAGTCGTGCCGGAGACTTCAAGGTGGCTTTGATCGGTCCCTCCGCGTCCGAGCACGCCGGTGGAGGTCATAAGCATGGCGGACAACATTAGTACCCAGAACCACGACTCCTTCATCAATTCCCTCCATCCGTGAGACCGCAAGTCAGCGCCCTCATCGATTCGATGTTTCTTCCGGGTTTCCGGCTAGCGGGAAGCCCGCTCAATATGCCTTGCAAGAGGGGGTTATGCAACCACAGGACCAGACTGTGGCCACAAGCCTTTCATCTCATAGTTTCAGTGACTTTCGAACCGCAGCGGGGGGGTGTAAGCCGGGCGGCCAGAGCGGAATTTACCCTGCGATGGCGAAAAGGGCGAAAGGGCGCTGTCCATGCCGCGCAACCGGGCTGCTCCTCTTATTTCTTGCGAGCCGCTATCGATGGGCGAATCGTGACACTCTCGTTCACCCGGTGGGTTGATGCCGTTTACAACCCTCTAGTCCGCCACCCTTGTGGCTGCCGGCCTACAGCAATTTCCCTTTGAAAATACAATTGTCCTGAATTACCCTGGGAGGCCTGCTCATGCTCCCGTTGAGTTTATCACGCAACGACGGTACCAGGGGGCGTACCTGCTCAGTGGAGTAGCCGCACAATTGCAAAGGGCCTAGACGCGCCGGCTGCCATTTCATCGTCTCCGCATCTGTTGATGCTAACCATGGGAACGGATCCACCCTCAGAACCACTCCACCCCCTGGGAGCCACACCCCTCCCCGGCGGCCAATGCCGGTTCTTGGTATGGGCTCCTCACGTCGCTAGAGTCGAAGTACACGTCGTCGCTCCGATGGAGCGTTTGGTGCCTCTTGAAATGAAGGAGTGCGGCTACTACGAGGCTGTGGTCCAGAATGTTGCCTCGGGATCTCGTTACTTCTATCGTCTGGATGGCGTCAGAGAGCGCCCGGACCCGGCCTCGAGACTACAACCTGCGGGCGTCCATGGCCCGTCGCATGTGGTCGATTTGATCGGGTTCCAATGGGAAGACACCGAGTGGCTAGGCTCGCGCCTGGAGGAGTATGTGATTTACGAGCTCCACGTGGGGACCTACTCAACCCAGGGGACTTTCGACGCTATCATTCCGCACTTGGACCAGCTTAAGGAATTAGGCGTTACGGCTCTGGAGATTATGCCGGTCGCCCAGTTCCCAGGCGAACGGAATTGGGGTTACGACGGGGCATATCCCTTTGCCGTTCAGAACTCTTATGGGGGGCCAGCGGGGTTGCAGCGGCTCGTCAACGCCTGCCACCAGCGGGGTCTGGCGATTATCTTAGACGTTGTGTACAACCATTTGGGGCCGGAAGGGAACTATCTTTCGGACTTTGGACCGTACTTTACGGACCGTTATCGAACGCCCTGGGGATCCTCTTTGAATTACGACGGCCCCCACAGCGACGAGGTCCGACGCTTCTTTGTCGAAAACGCGCTCTACTGGGTGACAGATCTCCACGTCGATGCGCTGCGTTTGGATGCCATTGAGGGCATTGTCGATCTCAGTGCGCAGCCCTTTCTTGCTGAACTCGCCCGCGCCGTGCATGGGGAGGCGAAGCGCACTGGCCGCAGGATCTATTTGATCGCCGAGAGTGACCTCAATGATGCGCGAGTCATCCGTCCCCCGGAAGCAGCCGGTTACGGCCTAGACGCTCAGTGGAACGATGACTTTCATCATGCTCTCCACGCCCTCCTGACGGGAGAAAAGGCCGGATACTACCGCGACTATGGTGAGCTCGACCAACTGGCCAAAGCTTTCCGAGAAGGTTTCGTCTATTCCGGCGATTATTCCGCCTACCGGAAAAGAAGGCACGGCAACTCCTCGCGCGACATCGCTGCCTCCCGATTCGTGGTTTTTGCGCAGAATCACGATCAGATTGGCAATCGCATGCGCGGTGACCGCTTGAGTTGCCTGGTAAAATTCGAAGCTCTAAAGCTCGCCGCCGGGGCCGTTATCCTTTCGCCGTTCATACCGCTGGTTTTTATGGGGGAAGAGTACGGCGAAACAGCCCCCTTTCAATACTTCACCAGCCATTCGGATCCCAGTCTAGTAGAAGCGGTTCGTCGCGGCCGACAGGAGGAATTCGCTGCTTTTGAATGGCAGGGCGACGCACCCGACCCGCAGGCGGAATCGTCCTTTGTGGATGGTAAACTCGATCACGCCTTGCGCGATCAGGAGCCCCACGCGACTTTATGGAAGTTCTACCACGAGCTGATCAAGTTGCGACAGCATCGTTTTGCGCTTCGGCAATTGAGTAAGCAACATTCGGAGGTCACGGCCCTGATGCCGAACAGAACGCTAGTGGTCCGTCGGTGGAGTGAATCGGAGGACTTGGTGATAGCCTTCAATTTTGGGTCCGACATAAATTCAATCAGCGCAATGATACCAACAGGAAGTTGGCGTGTGGAATTGGACTCCGCTAGCCATCGTTGGCGGGGACCGGGGAGCCTTTTGGGCACGACCTGGGAGTCAACGGGCGATACGGCCCTTGAGTTGAACCCCGAGTCTTTTGCGGTGCTGAGCCGCCCGAAGTGATTGGGGAAAGAAGCAGCAGTGAACCCTCCGTCGAGAATCCCGCTGTCCACCTATCGCCTGCAGTTCAATCCCAACTTCGGATTTGATGATGCCCGGGCACTCGTTCCTTATTTGCAGCTTCTAGGAATAACCGACCTTTATGCATCGCCTCTAACCCAAGCCCGGCCGCAAAGCACCCACGGTTACGACGTGACGGATCCCACGCGGCTCAACTCGGAACTCGGTAGTGAGAGAGCATTTCAGGAGTTGGCCGCTGAATTGACGTCCAAAGGGATGGGTCTGCTGCTGGACATTGTTCCCAACCATATGGCGGTCAGCAGCGCGAACCCATGGTGGATGGACGTGCTGGAAAAGGGGCCTGAGTCTTCCTTTGCCCGATGCTTTGATATTGATTGGAACGGTCCCAAGAAGGCCTTGCAGAACAAGATCATGCTTCCTATCCTGGCTCTGCCTTACGGTCAGACCTTGGAAAACCGGGAGCTCACTTTAAGTTTCGAGCAGGGCGGCTTCTGGGTGAACTATCATGGCACAAAGTTGCCTCTGATTCTGGAGTCTTACGTTCCCATCCTGAATCGTTGTCTGCAACGGTTGCGCAACAAACTGGGTACGCGGCGCCTCACAGCGCGACAGGTAGAGGATGTGCTCGACACCCTCAAGCAGCAGATCGGGGAACGGGTGGCCAGTTCAGAGACAACGCCTTGGAACACACTGGGAACACACGCTACGCTCCAATTCGACCTCCATGGCACCGATTCACTCACAGGCCTGCCAGATAGTCTCAGCAGATATATCAAGGAACGCCTCTGGCAGCTTGGTGAGTCAGAGGAAGTCCGCAGGTACATCGACGATGGCCTGTGCGATTTCCAGGGTCGGAAGGAGGATTCAACCAGCTTCGATCTGCTCGACGGGATTCTGGAGAGGCAGTTCTACTGGCTTGCCTTCTGGCGTCTGTCCGACGAAGAGATCAACTACAGGAGGTTCTTTGCCATTAACGACCTGATCGGTGTGCGCGTCGACGACCCCACCGTCTTCACATTGAGCCACTCACTGGTTCTTAGGCTAGTCAAGGAGGGGAGGATAACCGGCCTTCGTATCGACCACATCGATGGCCTCCTCGAACCACTGGGTTACCTTGAGCAGCTGAGGGGCCAGATTTCGCATGAGCTCGGCTGGGAGGAGCAAAGCCGTGGTCATGTCTATACGGTGGTCGAGAAGATTCTCAGTGTGGATGAGCGACTTCCCGACGAGTGGCCGGTCGAGGGCACAACCGGGTATGACTTTCTAAACCTGGTGAACGCGGTCTTCGTGGACCCACTCGGCGCGCAATGCATGGGCGAGGTCTACCATCGTTTCGTAGGCTCGCCCCTCCCCTTCGAGGATATCCTCTACCAACAGAAGAGGCTGGTAATGAAGACCTTGTTCGCTGGTGAGATACGGTCTTTGGGTCTGGAACTCGGCCGGCTTGCCGAGCAGGACCGCTATGCTAGGGACCTGCCTTTGATCGAGTTGACGGATGCTCTGGTAGAAGTGACTGCCTCTCTTCCCATCTACCGAACTTATATCCGAAGCCTGCAGGTCTCGGCGACGGACCGGCGCCGCGTCGACCGCGCGGTGGACCAGGCTACAGGCCGCAATACGGCGATTAGCTCGGCCGCATTCGACTTCCTGCGTCAGGTGCTGCTGCTGGATGCGCGTCCTCACCTCTCCGGACAGCAACTGGAAGCACGGTCGCGTTTCGTGATGCGCTGGCAGCAGTTCAGCGGTCCGATCATGGCCAAGGGCTTCGAGGATACGGCCTTGTATTTGTACAACCCTCTCGTTTCTCTGAACGAAGTAGGAGGTTGGTTGCGGCCGCCCGATTCGCCCGTCGACGAGTTCCATTCTCGGATGCGCGAGCGGCTAAAGAACTGGCCTTATTCTATGAATGCCACTTCCACGCATGACACCAAGCGATCCGATGATGTGCGAGCGCGGATCGATGTGCTTTCCGAAATGCCCGCCGCGTGGGAAAAGCGGCTGCGCCTCTGGAGTCGTTGGAACGAGGACAAGAGAACTGGAATGGGAAAGCGCGTTCCAGATGCCAACGAAGAAATATTGCTCTATCAGACCATGCTCGGCGCATGGCCGTTCGATGTTAACGAAGTGCCGTCGTTCCGAGCACGGCTACAAGCCTATATGGTGAAGGCTGCGCGTGAAGCTAAGGTGCACACCCATTGGGCTCAGCCAGATACCGAGCGGGAAAGCCGCATGAATCAATTCATCGATGCGATCCTGGTTCCGTCCAGCCGAAACCGGTTTCTGCGCGACTTCTTGCGCTTCGAGAAGCGGATTGCTCACCTGGGCGCCATCAACTCGCTCTCTCAGACGTTACTCAAAATCTGCGCGCCCGGCGTTCCCGACTTCTACCAGGGTTCAGAACTTTGGGACTTGAGGCTGGTTGACCCGGACAACCGCGGCGCGGTGGACTTCCAGAAGCGCAGCGAGCTTCTTCGCCGACTCAAGGCCAGCGAGTCCGAGAAGCTCGACGGTCTTGTGCCAGAACTTCTGCGAAGGTGGCAGGACGGAAGTGTCAAGCTCTACGTCACCGCCAAAGCGCTGGGTTTCCGGCGCAACCACGGAGCGCTGTTTCTTGAGGGTGGCTACCTGCCTCTAGAGGCATCAGGAACCCTTAAAGAGCATGTCTGCGCATTCGCTCGCTTGCACGACGGTGAGTGGGTGACGGTAATAGTGCCGCGGATGGTTGCTCGCCTCATCGCGTTTGGCGAGTTTCCTGTCGGGCACAAGGTGTGGGGAAGAAGCGTCATCAGCCTACCCGCGGCTTCGCCGGGCGAATGGGCCAACGTGCTGACCGGGGAGAGTCTAGAGACATTGCGGGTCGCGAGAGGGAGGGCCCTACCACTGGGAGACGTACTTCGCAGCTTTCCCGTAGCCTTGCTAACTGGCAGCAGCAGGAATTGAGCGATTCAGCGATGAGGTGATTGGGTCACTGACGCAATGGCTACCGACGCTGTGTTGATTTGCGACGACTCACGTCCTGCTGAGCCGACTCAACGACGAACTCCAGGGCTTGGTGCTCGAACGGTGGCAGGACAAAATCAAAGGCGCCTCCCTCTAAAGCTGAGAGGTAAAGCCTGATGTCTTCCTTGGCTCCGACCACGATGACATCGACAGGCGAACTGGCCCTCTCCGCCATTCTGACTACGTCCGCCCAAGATCCGTCCGGAAGGGACGTGTCGGTGAAGACTAGCTGGGGTTCAGTCTGCGTTAGTAGCCGTCCAGCGTCTTCGCAGGTCCTGACGCTGCAGGTCTCGACTGATAGATCCCGTAGGACCGGCTTTAGTGACTCCAAAGGGTAAGGCTGGTCGTGGACGAGTATCGCGAAAGGATGATGGTTCATCTTAAGCTCTCCTTTCTCCAGGGCTTCTCAGCGGCGATAGCGTCTATTTCTTGCCTGCAATCGAACTAACCAATCAAATAGGTAAATTACTGGACCCGATTTAGTAAGACA
>Ga0306924_10008836_pt1 | contig 10191 bp, 10 predicted proteins | sample sta12Can44000111_FD_203756 | JGI IMG/M metagenome (GOLD analysis project Ga0306924, IMG submission 203756) | Lab enrichment of tropical soil microbial communities from Luquillo Experimental Forest, Puerto Rico - statanox.12C.anox.44.000.111 (v2)... | ecosystem: Environmental > Terrestrial >...
GATTTGCCTCATGTGCGCACCTTGCGCTCGCTCGCCGACAGTCGCGACCTGATTGCTCGCGCCCGAAGGGGAACTCATGCCGTCGTGGTCGGCGCCAGCTTCATTGGACTCGAAGCGGCCGCCGCGCTGCGTCATCGCCAGGTCGAGGTCCATGTCGTGGCACCCGAAGCGCGGCCGATGGAGCGCGTACTGGGGCCGGAGCTCGGCGATTTCGTACGGCAACTGCACGAGAGTCATGGCGTCGTGTTCCATCTCGGCCACACGGTGGGCGCCATCGAAGCCGGACGGGTTCGGCTCGACAACGGCGTTCCGATCGACGCCGACCTCGTCGTGGTCGGAATCGGCGTGCGGCCGCGCATCCACCTCGCCCAGCAGGCCGGATTGGCGATCGATCGCGGTGTGTTGGTCAACGAATATCTTGAAACCAGCGCCCAGGATTTTCGCCGCCGGAGACATCGCCCGCTGGCCCGACGCCTACAGCGGCGAGCAGCTGCGCATCGAGCACTGGGTCGTTGCCGAGCGGCAAGGCCAGACCGCGGCGCGCAACATGCTCGGCCGGCGCGAGCGTTACGCCGCCGTGCCGTTCTTCTGGAGCCAGCATTACGACGTGTCGATCGATTACGTCGGCCATGCCAATGCATGGGACGAGATTGTCGGGGACGGCGATCCGAATGCCCACGACGCAGCGCTGCGCGTCCGCCAGGCCGGTCGCACCCTGGCCGTCGCGACGATCTTCCGCGGCCGCGAGAGCCTATTGGCGGAGGCCGCCATGGAACGAGGCCAGTCGCCGTAGGTTCAAGAAAGGGTTCCTCTGGCGGGAGCCCTACATGCCTCTCGGTCCGGAAAGGGTTTTGTGTCACGAGCATCACCGGTCCAAACGGCGGTGCGGAACTGTACGAGAGATGAGCGGGCGACCCATTTGATGAACAGCGGGCTCGGCATTCTCGAGACCCCGGTCTTCCGGCGCCTTGTTGCGGAGGAGCGGATCGAGCGGGCGCCCGCGATGGAGGTGATCAAGCGCCAGCCCAAACAGATCATCTTAGCGGCGCTCGCTCGCATGGGGGAACAAGCCCCGGCATACATCTACCTCGCCTTTGTCTTTGCCTATGGGACGCAGGTATTGCACCAGCCGCGCGATTTCCTGCTGACAGCTCTGGTTACCGCCGGGCTGATTTCATTTATCACGATCCCGGTTTCTGGCCACTTGTCGGATCGGTTCGGCCGCAAGCGCATATATCTGATCGGCTCGGTCGCAACCGGAGTGTTCGGCTTCATCTACTTCGGAATGCTGAACACAATGATCCCGGGTTGGATTTTCTTGGGAATTGTACTGTCCTTTATTCCGCACGATGTGATGTACGGCCCGCAGGGAGCCCTGATAGCGGAATGCTTTACGCCTCGGCTGCGTTACAGTGGCGCCTCGATCGGTTATCAGCTCGCTTCGGTCGTCGCCGGCGGGCCCGCACCGCTGATCGCGACGGCGCTGCTCGCTGCGACCGGATCGGGATACGTAATTGCCGGCTACATCGCCTTTTGTGCTGTGGTCAGCATTATCGCGACGGCCTTTTTGCCGGATTTCACCAACCGCGATATCTCGCAGGAGCACGCCTAGGCGGGCATCAATCGGTCAGCCTCAAGTTCAGCTTTTCGCCCCGTCTCGGCCCGCTGGACAACGAGTGTGGTGCTGTCATCGCTTCTTAATCTGGATCATTTGCCTAGATTAAAGAAACGGTGCACGCCGGATAATATCGTTCGGTGCCATCGTCCGAGAGCGGCAGGCGGTTCGAGCCACCGGAACGATCCCCTGCTCGGAAAGACCGGTGACCCCTCGATGGTGAGAGGTTGTAGCCGAGATGCAGCAACGTTCCTCGCGAGATGATCAGACGTCGCTGATGCAGCGGCTCGACAGGGTCGCCGACGGGATGAACCCGTTCCTGATAATCCTGATGGTTGGGCTGCTCATCCTTACCGCGATCCGGGTGACGACGATGGGGCTCTCCAGTTTTCCAATAACACGAGTGGATCCGAGCTGTCTGATCGCTCCAACGTCCACACTCATCGGTATCGAATCGGTCAAGCGGCCTAGCTAGATCTTAGCCTAGCAGATCCTAATCAGGCGGGCACATCATTGGGAGGGCGTGGTGCTCGAAAAATTGGACGCACAGCAGCGGCTGACGGCAAACCAGTGGAAGATCGCCTTCGCCGCCACGATCGGCGACATGCTCGATTTCTTCGACTTTGGGCTGATCGCCTTTGTTCTGGCGTTCATTGTCAAGGATTGGCACCTGACCTTCGGGCAATCGGGGATGATCCTGCTCGCCTCGGGCATCAGCGCCCCATTCGGCTCGCTGCTCTGGGGCTGGGCGGCCGACAAGATCGGTCGGCGCAAGGCGATGATCGGCACGGTGCTGAACACCTCGATTGCCACCGGGGCGATGGCGCTCACTCCCGAGCACGCTTGGATCTATTTGGTGATCTGCCGGCTTTTTGTCGGCTTCGGCGTGACCGGCATGTACTCGGTCGACATCACGATCATTCAGGAATTCGTCCCTGGCGCCAGGCGCGGCTGGTTGACCGGACTGACTACGACGATGCTGCCGGCAGGGTTTCTGCTTGGCGCATTGCTGTCAGCCTTCGCCACCCCCTATATCGGCTGGCGCGGCCTGTTTGCCGTCGGCCTGCTGCCGGCGTTCCTAACCCTGTACATCCGCGCCTGGGTTCCCGAATCTCCCTATTGGCTGATGCGCATGGGGCGCTTCGAGGAGGCCCGCCGATCGCTCGCCTGGGCATTGCAGATCGACCCAAAAGCGATCGAGCTGCCGGCGCTGACGCCGGCGGCCGAGCACACGCGCTGGAGGGAGCTCTTCAAATATCCGCGCAGCATCTTCGCCGGCGCCCTGACTGGCCTGAGCCAAACGGGTGGTGTCGGGTTAGCGCTCTGGCAGGTGACCCTGCTCGTGATGGTGCTGCGGATTACCCCGGCCGAGGCATCCAAGCTCGGGATCTGGATCGCCGTGGCGGCGATCGCCGGCCGGTTTCTGTGCTCGTGGATTTCTGATGCATGGGGGCGCCGACCCGCTGGAGTGTTCAGCTGCTTGACTGCGGCGGTATGCATGTCGCTCGCCGGTTACATGCACAGCGTGTTCATCGGAACCGTGTCGATATTCTACGTCATGCTACTGTTGCAGAGCTTCTTTGGCAGCGGCAACTACTCGATTGTCGGCCCCTATATGGGCGAGCTGTGGCCCGGGCGGCTACGCGGCAGCGGCATGGGCTTTGTCTATGGCATTGGCAACCTCGGCAAGTTCATCGGCCCGGCCGGGCTGGCGCTGATCGCCGGCTCGTCCAACTACGTTAAGCCCGAGGCGACGCTCGATGCCCTGATACCGGGCTTCAACTATTTCGCCTTCTGGTTGTGCTGGGAGCGTTTGCGTTCTGGTTCATCGGTTTTGAAACGAGCCGCCGTTCGATCGATGAGATAGACAGCGCGCTCGACAGGCCGGCAACCGTCGCGGCAGCAAATGCGGCGGCTCGTTCTGCGGGCAACTGATCGAGAAATATCAGGCCGGGCTCGCAGCGACCGCGTTTAGTGGTGCCCGGACCACGCGCGCGCTTGGAGGGGCTGGTCGGCATACGCAGAAGAGCAATCTCGACCGATATTCCACGCGCCGGCGGCCCGGCGCTCTTCATTTCATCAGCTGCTTCGCCCGCCGGGATCAATGAGTTGAGCAGCCAGAAGCAAACAAAAGCCAAACACCCCCATCGTAACCGCGCCGATCAGATACATCCGCTTGCGGCCGATCAGGTTGGCAATGTGGCCGGGATTTCTCGGGCTCGATGATGTCGTCGAGAGCGATGCCGGGGACACCCCCGCTCTCTATCGCCGAGATCTCCTTTTGCCGCAGCGGCGCGTTCGGGACGAGGCTGTAGTCGATCTTGTCGCTGCTCGCCTTCTCGTAATCGGCGACCAGCGCGCGGAAGGCGACGTCCTCCTCAGGCAGATAGCCTGGTTCCACTACGTCACTGTGGTTGTTGCCGCTGCGTTGGCGACGCGCGGCCGCGCCAGCCCGCCCGCTGCAGCGAACCCCACGGAGCCGCGCAGCACCGAACGCCGTGTCAGAGTGACCACATTCATCTCCTCTCCTCAGGCCTGCTCGATCGGGTATTTCGCGAAGATCTCCTCGATCCGCTTGAACGCCTTGTCGGCCGCCGCCTCCGGCGTCATCCCGTTCTGGATGATGTCCATCCAGCCCTGGCTCCAGACATGCTCGGTCTGGACCTGCGCGTAAGCAGGATTGAACACCCAGTACTGCGGCAACGTCGGCTCCAGCAGAACCTGCGTGGTGTAGGGTTTGCGGTGCGGATCGGCAAACCACCACGGATCGGTCTTGACGATCGACGGCATGCAGGGGGTACTGCGACCCAGCCCGGTTTTCAGATACTCGTTGCAGACCTTTGGCTGGATCAGATATTTCAGAAAGTCCTTGGCGACCGCGACATTCTTCGCGCCCTTGGGGATCAGCCCGCAGCCCACGCCGCAGCCGCTCGGCACCGGCTTTTCGTCATTACTGAGCGCCAGCGCCATCGTCACGATGTCGTTGTAATCCTCCTTTTTATTGAAGATCGCAACCTCGGTCGAGATCGTGCCGTCGAGATCCATCACCGTTTCCTTGGAGTGGAAGGCGTTGTTGTCGTCGGCGTCGTTCCAGTTGACGGCACTCGGCGGCACAAACCCTTCCTTGTAAGCGGTGGCCGGGTAGGCCAGCGCCTTGATCGCCGCCGCTTTGACCTTTGGATCGTCGAGATGCAGCCTGCCGTCCTTCGTGACGATGTTCCGGCCGCCATAGGCGATCAAGAATTGGTTGAAAACAAAGTTCGGATCAACGCCGTTGGTCGTCACTTGGAAGCCCAAGGCGTAAACGTTCCGCATGCCTTGTTCGCGCAGATTCTTCTGCACGCCCTTGAAGAAATCGTAGAAGGCATCCCAGGTCTTGGGAATATCTTCGATCTTATAGCCGGCCTTCTCGACCAGTGGTTTCCAAATATGGTTGGTAAAGACATTTTGGTTATACGGTACCCCGTAATAGCTGCGCTTTTTTTCGACGCTGTTGTAGCAATAGCCGGAGAGCAGTGCTGTGTTGGTATACGCCTCCCTTTGAGTATCCACGATGTCGCTGACGTCGACGAGCTTGTCGTCCCACGCAAACAACGCGACGATTTCCCCCGGGTTGTTCTGAAACAGATCCGGGACTTCGCCACTGGTCACCGCCGAGATGATCTTCTGACGCTCCGGCGCATAGGGGATGATGCTGTAGTCGATCGTATTGCCGCTCACCTTCTCGTAGTCGGCGACGATCGTTTTGAACGAAATATCCTCTTCCTGGGCGAAGCCCTGGACCCACCACACCGTCGCGGTCGTGGCCGCAGCGTTGGCGATATAGGGGTGGGCCAAGGCTCCGGCGGCAGCGAGGCCGACGGAGTTGCGAAGTAGCGAACGCCTGGTCAAATTCGTCATGTCCGGTTTCCTTCCCCGTTCATGCCGCGCCCCGCAGCGGGCGCGTGCTGGTTGCCCTTCAACGCGTATTGTACGCCGCTGACTCGACATCAACGGCGCCGCGGCCCGGATGATCCCTTTCAGCTTTGAAGTGCCAGCCGCGCCGCTCCGCATCGCTCAGATATCCCTCGTCCTCTCGCGGATGAGGCCGACCGTTCTCCTCCGTCCACATCCCTGTTCGCCATCGACCGCTGAATCAAACCATTCGGCGCGATCCCACAAACTTCGGATTAAGCCTCTAAGACTCGGCCGCGCTCTGCAAGACTAGGCCCGGTGCCGGGCGGTAGGCGGCCTCTTGCGAGATGTCCCGGTTCGTGTAGTCGGGCAGGAACAATGTCGCGACGATACTGACGACCGCGCAGCCCAGAATGTAGAACGCGATCGAATAGGGGGAGCCGGTCGCAGCGTACAGTGCGGTGGCGATGAGGGGCGCCGGCCCGCCGGCGACAATCGAGGCCAGATGGAAGCCGAGTGCCGAACCGCTGTAGCGCAGACGCGGGCTGAAGCATTCGGCGATCAAAGCGGCCTGACAGCCGTACATCATGTCGTGCGGCACCAACGAGACGACGATCGCTATGAAGATCACTGCCGGGATCAGGGAGTTGAGCAGCCAGAAGTAGACGAAGCCGAACACCCCCATCGTCACAGCGCCGATCAGATACATGCGCTTGCGGCCGATCAGGTCGGAGATGTGGCCGGACAGCGGCAGTGACACCGTCGAGAGGGCAGCCGCGCACAGCACCGCGGTCAGCAGAAAATCGCGCGAGGTGTGCAACACCGTCGTGCCATAGGTGAAGATGAAGGCGACGAATACGTAGAACGGCGCCTGCTCCGCCATGCGGCACAGCGCCGTCAGGATGATCATCACCGGCTGCTGCCTGATCACTTCGATGACCGGCGTGCGCGCGACGCGCTCCTCCTCGATGACGCGCCTGAACACTGGCGTTTCGAGGATGCCGAGTCGAATGTAGATCCCGATGGCGACCGATGACGATGCTGAACCAGAACGGTACCCGCCAGCCCCAGGCGAAGAACTGATCCCCAGAGACCCTGCTGCCGATCAGGACAGCCAGATTGGCGAACAACAGCCCGGCCGGTCCGCCCCATTGCGGCCAAGAGGTGATGAAGCCGCGATGCTTGTTGGTCTTTGCCCATTCCATCGCGATCAACGTCGCACCGCTCCATTCGCCGCCGATCCCCATTCCCTGGATGAAGCGCACGACGGTAAGGACCAGCGCGCCCCAGGCGCCGATCACGGCATAACCAGGGACGAAGCCGACCGCGAAGGTCGACAGGCCGGTCAACAGCAGGGTCGCGATCAAGGTCACCTTGCGGCCTCTAGGCGGTCGCCGTAATGGCCGAACAGCGCGGCGCCAATCGGGCGCGATACGAAGCCTACGGCGTAGATGCCAAACGCCTCCATTGTCCCGACCAGCGGATCGGAGTGAGGGAAGAACAATTTCGCGAAGACCAGCGGCGCAACCTGCACGTAAAGCAGAAAATCGTAGGCCTCGATGATCGTGCCGACGGTGCCGGCCACCACGGCACGCCGCAGTTGCGCTTTGTGTTCGACGTCAGAAAGAGGCCATCCGGCAGCTTCGCTTGTCGTCGTCATCGATTTCCTCCCGGTTCGTCGTTCTCTCTCGAGGGCTTACCGCCCGCTCGTCGCGTTTATCGGCGGGGGGCGCCTGAGGCGCTCCCCGCCGGCTCAATGCGCGGTGCCGTGATCGAGGACCATCGCCTTGCCGTGCGTCTCGACGCCGAGGAACACAAAGGACAGTCCCACCAGCGCCATGCAAAACGCCAGAAACAGAAATGCCGGGAGCACCGCCGCTTGGGTCTGTTCCGGCGAGACCAGATGGCTGGTGCCGGCGATCAGCGCCAGGCTCAACGGCCCGATGATCTTGCCGAAACCGTTGGCGGTCTGACCGAGGCCTGAGGCGCGCGCCCCGAGATTGACGCCGTAGCTTTCGACCGTGTATGGCGCCAGGTTGGAAAAACCGCCCTCAATGCAGAAGGTCGAGGCGCACAGCAGCACGACCATCAGCGGCACCCCGCCGACAAACGCCGTGTTGTAGTAACCGGCGAGGGCCAGCGCGGCCGTGCCGCCCAGACCCCAGATGACGCCGAGCGCGCGCCGCCCGATCAGCGGTGCGACCAGTGTGACGACGATCTTGCCGGTAACCCCGGCGGCCGAAACGAACACAAAATAGAAAGCCGCCCGCGGCACGGGCACACTAAGCAGCAGCGCGACAATGGTCGGGCCCCACAGATATACGCCGTAACCGGCGGTCGACGAGCCGCCCCCGATCAGGATCGTCTCGCATAACATCCGCGGCTGCGACAACAGCTCCAGCAGGTTGCCGCTGGGCCGTACGACCGGCGGCACGGTCGGCCGCGGCACGTGCTCGAGCGGCAGTCCGAGAAACCGCGCAACCTCGGCCCGGGCCTCGGCAAACCGTCCCTTGGCGGTCAGCCAGCGTGCCGATTCCGGCGTGAAGATCCACACCAATACGCCAATGATCAGCGCGACGAAGCCCAGCATCGCGACGCGACGCCAGCCATATGGCCCCATAATCGCTGCCGAGATCGCCGGAGCGAGGAAACCGCCAGCCGAGGCGAAGACGACGTAAAAGCTTGTCGCGATTGTGCGATGGCGGGTCGGGGTCAGCTCGACGACGACGGTCAGCGAAGGTGTGACCGCCGCGGTGAGGCCGACGCCGACAAAAAAGCGCAGGATCGCGAACAGCAGCCAGCTGCCTTCCGGGATGAACGCGATCAGCCCGGAGCTCAGCGCGCAGATGAAAGTGCCGATCACCATTTGCGGCTTGCGGCCCCAGGCGTCGGCAAAGGCACCAAACACGACCGCGCCCACGATGGCGCCGACACCGCCGCTGTAGAGGATCGTCGCCGACTGACCGTACGTCAGGTGCCATTCGGAGGCCACGGCTGCCAAGAGGTAGCCGACCACCAGAAAATCAAAAAAATCAAACACGAAGACCGCCGACATCAGGGCGAAGATGGCCCAATACCGGCGATTGAGCGGTGCCGCGTCGAATAGTGCCAACAGGTCTTCGGACGTCTGACCGGCCGTGCGCTGACTCCCGTCGACGCTTCGCGTCAGAGGTTGAGATTGCGGCATGCTGCTCCGGGTGATCGCCATAAAGCAGTTCGCCTCGTCGTCTTCGGCCGTTACTTGCACCAGCTAAGGCATTGAGGTGCGAGCCTCCATGATCGAAATTAATAATCCAGGTTAACGGCGCTGGGCGCGCGTTAGCGCTTGCAGGCGTGCTTTTCCCAAAACTCGTCGGCGCCCGCCCTTTATTAACTTAGATCATTAGTCTGTGAGAAAGACACCGCTCGGCACGGGTTCCATCGTGGGCTTCCGACGCCGGGCCAACGAGCGAGCCTGCGCGGAACCACAGGGCGGCTTGACGCAGCGGCTGGGCGGTTCGACCGGACCAGCCGCGCAGGGAGGAATCGCGCCGTGACGGCCATTTCAGTTATTGGCGCCTCGCCGGTCCCCGCCAATCACCTCCTCGGGCGCAAGCTCGATAGCATACCGTTCAGCCCCTATCACATGCTGATCATCGGGGTGCTTGGGCTCATCGGTTTTGTCGAGGGTTACGACCTCTCGATGACGGCCTCGCTGCTCGTCTTGGCAAAACATCCGCTCCACTTGACCGAAACAGACATCCGTTTTGTCGCGGTTGCTTCGACCATGATGGCCTGTGTCGGCGGTTTCATCGCCTCGGCGATTTCGGACCATTGGAGCCGCAAGCTCGTCATGCAGATCGGCGTGATTACGACAACATTCTTCACATTGCTGATACCGTTGGTGCAAACCGCCGAGCAGCTGATCATCGTCCGACTGTTGACCGGTCTCGGCGGCGGCTTTGCCGTCTCGGCGGCGTTTCCGATCGCAGCCGAACCGATGCCCGCAGCGCATCGACGCACCTACGGTGCGGTCTACGAGATGTCGCTCGCGGCCTCATTTACCACGGTATTTTTGGTCAGCTTCCTGCTCGCCGACAATCCGAACGCGTTTCGGCTGATGGCCTTGCCGGGTGGGCTCATGGTTTTTATTGCGCCGGTGCTGCTTCATTTCGTGATCCCCGAGAGCCCGCGCTGGCATCTGCGCCGTAGCCGGGTCGAGGCCGCGGTCGAGGCGGTCAACCAAATAATCTTACGCGCTGGCAGCCGGGTGCCGCCATTATCGGTCGAGACCCTCGCAAACGACTTTGAAACGACCCGGGAACAGCTGCCTCCGTATTGGGCTCTGTTTCGCCCGGGCCAATTGCGTTGGACTGTCGTCGGTATCCTGAGTGGCGTTTGTGCCGCCTTTGCCGCTTTTCTGATCCACGTCCTGCTGCCGAAGGCACTGGTCGATCAGGGGGCTGCGGTGTCGCTCAGCTTCGGGCTGGCCACTCATCTATGCGGCGAGCATCCCCGGCAAGGCATTCACCGGGTACCTGATGGAGATCATTGGACGGCGCTGGACAATTTTCTACCTGATTACGCATGATTCTCAGCCAATTTGAGGAGGCGGTACGGCATCGGCGGGGTTCGGACTGCGACATAGCCGAGGCGTGGCATCATGGCGGCGAGATCGTATCGGCGGTTAAAGCGGTACTCGA
>Ga0306924_10008839_pt1 | contig 10191 bp, 8 predicted proteins | sample sta12Can44000111_FD_203756 | JGI IMG/M metagenome (GOLD analysis project Ga0306924, IMG submission 203756) | Lab enrichment of tropical soil microbial communities from Luquillo Experimental Forest, Puerto Rico - statanox.12C.anox.44.000.111 (v2)... | ecosystem: Environmental > Terrestrial > Soil...
GCGGGCGCACGTCGAATTGTTCGGCGCGCCGGCGAAGCCGGCGCCGTCCCGGCCGCGGGTCGAGCTGTTCGGCGCGCGCGACGCGTCCGCCGCGAGCTCGAATGCCGGAAGCCCGTATGCCGGAAGCCCGTATGCCCAGAATGTATCGAGAAAGCAGGAGGCGTGACCGCAGTGCAGAAGATCAAAGTATTGTGCGTCGATGATTCGGCGTTGATCCGCAGCTTGATGACCGAGATCATCAACAGCCAGTCCGACATGGAAGTGTGCGCGACTGCGCCGGATCCGCTCGTTGCGCGCGATCTCATCAAGCAGCACAACCCCGACGTGCTCACGCTCGACGTCGAAATGCCGCGCATGGACGGCCTCGATTTTCTCGAGAAACTGATGCGCCTGCGGCCGATGCCGGTCGTGATGGTGTCGTCGCTGACCGAGCGCGGCTCGGAAATCACGCTGCGCGCGCTCGAACTGGGCGCCGTGGATTTCGTCACGAAGCCGCGCGTCGGCATTCGCGACGGCATGCTCGAATACTCGGAGAAGCTCGCCGACAAGATCCGCGCGGCGTCGCGCGCGCGCGTGCGGCAGGCGCCGCAGCCGCACGCGGCCGCGCGCACGGCCGCCAGCCACCCGGTCGCGCCGATGATCAACAACCCGCTCGTCAGTACCGAGAAGCTGATCATCATCGGCGCGTCGACGGGCGGCACCGAGGCGATCCGCGAGGTGCTGGAGCCGCTGCCGCCGGATGCGCCGGCCGTGCTGATCGCACAGCACATGCCCCCCGGCTTCACGAAATCGTTCGCGCAGCGGCTGAACGGCCTGTGCCGGATCGCCGTGAAGGAGGCCGAGCACGGCGAACGCGTGCTGCCCGGCCACGCGTACATCGCGCCGGGCCACGCGCACCTGCTGCTGGCGAGGAGCGGCGCGAACTACGTCGCGCACCTGTCGGACGAACCGCCGGTGAACCGGCACCGTCCGTCGGTCGACGTGCTGTTCCGCTCGGCGGCGACGCATGCCGGCAAGAACGCGATCGGCGTGATTCTCACCGGCATGGGCCGCGACGGCGCGGCCGGCCTGCTGGAGATGAAGCGCGCGGGCGCGTACACCTTTGCGCAGGACGAGGCGAGCTGCATCGTGTTCGGCATGCCGCGCGAGGCGATCGCGCTCGGCGGCGCGGACGAGGTGGTGGCGCTCGGCGACATGAGCCGCCGCGTGATGGCGCGTCTTGCGACAATGGGCGATCGCGTGCAGCGCGTATAGATGCGAGACGTGCGCCGTACTGCGCGCGTCTCTACAGAAACGAATCTGGAAAGGAATCAAGATGGACAAGAACATGAGAATCCTGGTGGTGGACGACTTCCCGACGATGCGCCGGATTGTCCGCAACCTGCTCAAGGAACTGGGCTACTCGAACGTCGACGAAGCCGAAGACGGCGCGGCGGGCCTCGCGCGCCTGCGCAGCGGCGGCTTCGAATTCGTCATCTCCGACTGGAACATGCCGAACCTCGACGGCCTCTCGATGCTGAAGGAAATCCGCGCGGACGCGGCGCTGTCGCACCTGCCGGTGCTGATGGTCACGGCCGAGTCGAAGAAGGAGAACATCATCGCGGCCGCGCAGGCGGGGGCGAGCGGCTACGTGGTGAAGCCCTTCACCGCGGCGACCCTCGACGAAAAGCTCGGCAAGATCCTCGAAAAGATGGCCAAGACCGGGAGCTGACGTGAACGAGCCGATCAACGCGGTACTGGCCACGGCGGCGCCGGCCGCCGACGATCACGCCGACACCGCTGATTTCGCGAGCGACCGCATCCTCGCGCGCATCGGGCAGTTGACGCGCACGCTGCGCGATTCGATGCGCGAGCTGGGACTCGACAAACAGGTCGAGCGTGCCGCGGAGGCGGTGCCCGACGCGCGCGACCGGCTGCGGTACGTGGTCGCGATGACCGAGCAGGCGGCCGAGCGCGTGCTGACCGCGATCGAGGTGACGAAGCCGGTGCAGGAGCGCCTGCAGCGCGAGGCCGAGGCGCTCGACGCGCGCTGGTCGCAGTGGTACGTGGCGCCGATCGAACGGCAGGAGGTGCGCGAGCTGATGGACGACACGCGCGCGTTCCTGCAGGGGCTGCCGGCGGCGACGGCCGCCACCAACGCGCAGCTGCTCGAGATCATGCTCGCGCAGGACTTCCAGGATCTGACCGGGCAGGTGATCAAGAAGATCATGGACATGGTCCACCTGATCGAGCAGCAACTGCTCGGCGTGCTGATCGAGAACATTGCGCCGGAGCGGCGCGAGCAGTTCGCGGCGACCGCGGCCTCGCTCGTGGCCGAGCATGCGACGAGCGCCACCGGCAGCCCGGAGTCGCTCCTCAACGGGCCGCAGATCAATCCCGAGGGCAAGGCCGACGTCGTGCAGGACCAGGCGCAGGTGGACGACCTGCTCGCGAGCCTCGGCTTCTGAACCGGCACGGGCGGCGCCCACGCATGCCGCCCGCGCAGTCGGCCCGCATCCGGGCCGGCTGCCCCGCCCGCTTCGCTTTCGCGAGCGCGGGCGGGCACGCTTCGTCCATTCGGGTTTTCCGGCGGGTGCCGCGTTCACCGGTTGACAGGCTTCGCAGGCATACTACGCTTCACAGGCAGCAGCACGTCTTTCGTTTGTCTTTTCGTCAAACAGGGCGGCGACGCGGGTTGTGTCGGTAGTGCCGTCAGGGTCGAGGCCAGTCCCGAGGAGGGAGCGTGGAAACGAAACGTCCGGGCCGGGCCGTCGCGCACGCGATGGCTGTCATGAGCGCGCTATGGAGCATTCACACGCAAGCTGAGCTGGGCGGCGGGCCGATGCCGCCGCCGGCGGCGGACTCCGCCGCCACCGTACGTTCGCTGCAGCGCACGATACAGGCGGCGAGCGGTTCGACGACCGGCGCGCCCGCCTATACCGTCCACGAAATCACGCTGGGTTCCGGCACGGTCATTCACGAATACGTGTCCACTGGCGGCACCGTGTTCGGCGTCGCCTGGCAAGGCCCGACGATTCCCGATCTCAAGTCGCTGTTCGGCGGCTACTTCCCGCAATACACTGCCGGCGTCGAGTCGGCGCACGCCGCGCGCGGCTGGCGCGCGCCCGTCGCGGTCGACACGAGCGGCCTCGTCATCCACACGGGCGGCCACATGGGCGCGTTCTCCGGACAGGCATGGCTGCCGCAGGCGCTGCCTGCCGGCATGACCGGCAATGACATCCAGTGACAGCGGGAGGCCGATCGTGCGTATCCCCCATACCCTCATTCGCTGGCTCGGCGCGCTGAGCCTCGCGGCCACGTCAGCCGTCATCGTCACCGCATGCGGAGGCGGCGGTTCGGCCGTCAGCGCCGCGAACACCACGGTGATCACCGTCGGCACCGGCGTCGCCAACATCATCAACATCCCGACCGTCAGCGTCACGGTATGCGCGCCAGGCACGTCGACCTGCCAGATCGTCGGCAACGTGCTCGTCGACACCGCGTCGTACGGCCTGCGGCTCGTCAGCAGCGCGGTGTCGGGCGTGCTCGGCAGCCTGCCCGTGTCGACCGCCGGCGGCACGCCGCTCGCCGAATGCGGCCAGTTCGTGTCGAGCTACACGTGGGGCTCGCTGCGCACCGCCGACCTGCGCATCGGCGGCGAGGTGGCCGCCTCGCTGCCCGTGCAGATCATCGGCGATCTCGGTACCACGAACGTGCCGGCCACCTGCACGAACGGCCATGCGTCGGCCAACAGCGCGCAGGCCCTCGGCGCGAACGGCATCCTCGGCATCGGGCCGGCGCCTTACGACTGCGGCACCACGTGCGTCACGACGATGGCGTCCAGCAACTATTACGCGTGTCCGAACGGCAACGCGAGCTGCGCGCAGACGACGGTCGGGCTGAGCCAGCAGGTGGCCAACCCGGTCCAGCGGTTTGCCGGTGACAACAACGGCATCATCGTGCAGATGTCGCAGATCTCCGCCAGCGGGCAGGGGAGCGCGACGGGGCTGCTGACGTTCGGCATCGGCACGCAGAGCAACAACGCGCTCGGCGCGGCGACGAAACTGACGTCGACCACCACGGGCGACGTGAACGGGACGTTCCTCGGCCGGAACGTGACCGCATTCTTCGACACCGGCTCGAACGCCTACTTCTTCGACGACGCGTTTCAGACCCGGTGCGCCGGCAACGCGGCGTTCTACTGTCCGGCGGCGACGACCACCTATTCGGCGACGCTGACGGGCCAGAACAACGCACAGGCGACGGTATCGATGACGGTCGCGAACGCGACCGCGCTGTTCGCCAACACGTCCGCGTTTGCGTTCAACGACGTGGCAGGCCCGCTCGGCATAAACGCCTCGCTCGACGTCGGTCTGCCGCAGTTCTACGGCAAGACCATCTTCTTCGGGATGGACCTGAGCGCGTCGGGCGGCGCGGGGCCCTATATCGCGTTCTGAGCGGCGGCCCGGCCGTCGCGGGCGAAGGGGGTGCGAGCAATCGCACCCTTTTTTTTAGTGAGGCGGATCGCACGCCCGGCGCGGATTCGCGGCGCGGCCGGCGGCCGGTCCGCGTCGCGGCGGCGAACCGCGATATCGTCCGGAACCTGCGCCGCCAACGCTCGCCGTCCTCCGTCCCGATTCCCAGAAATACCCCCCTTTCACGGCTTTGCTCGACCGATCGCGGTTTGACCGCTGCATGAATAATCGGTGTCACTGGAAAGCGGCATCCCGCCGCGTCCGTCTGGAGGCCCCGTGTCAGACGAGAGCGATCTCGAAAAAACCGAAGCCGCCACTCCCAAGCGCCGCGAGCAGGCGCGAGAGGAGGGGCAGGTCGCGCGCTCGCGCGAGCTGGCTTCGTTCGCGCTGCTCGCGGCGGGCTTCTACGGCACGTGGCTGCTTGCCGGGCCGATCGGCTCGCACATGCAGACCATGATGCGCGGCGCATTCACGTTCGACCGCGCGGCCGCGTTCGACACCCACCGGATGCTGGTGGCGGCCGGCAGCGCGAGCCTCGAAGGGTTTGCCGCGCTCGCGCCGCTGCTCGCGCTCACCGGGATCGCCGCGCTGCTCGCGCCGATGGCGCTCGGCGGCTGGCTGATGTCGCCGAAAGTCTTCGAGCTCAAGCTCGACCGCCTGAATCCGCTGTCGGGCCTCGGCCGGATCTTCTCGATCCAGGGGCCGATCCAGCTCGGGATGTCGCTCGCCAAGACGCTGGTCGTCGGCGGCATCGGCGGCGTCGCGATCTGGCGCAGCAAGGACGAGCTGCTCGGTCTCGCGACCCAGCCGCTCGACGCGGCGCTCGCCGACGCACTGCACCTGATCGCCGTGTGCTGCGGCACGACCGTCGCGGGGATGTTTGTCGTCGCCGCGCTCGACGTGCCGTATCAACTCTGGCAGTACAACAAGAAGTTGCGCATGACGAAGGAAGAAATCAAGCGCGAGCATCGCGAAAACGAAGGCGATCCGCACGTCAAGGGCCGGATTCGCCAGCAGCAGCGCGCGATTGCCCGCCGCCGGATGATGGCCGCGGTGCCGAAGGCCGACGTGGTCGTCACGAACCCGACGCACTTCGCCGTCGCGCTCCAGTACACGGACGGGGAAATGCGCGCGCCGAAGGTGGTCGCGAAGGGCGTGAACCTCGTCGCCGCGCGGATTCGCGAGCTGGCCGCCGAGCACGGCGTGCCGATGCTCGAAGCGCCGCCGCTCGCGCGCGCGCTCTATCACAACGTCGAACTCGAGCGCGAGATTCCCGGCTCGCTGTATTCGGCCGTCGCCGAAGTGCTCGCGTGGGTCTACCAGCTCAAGCGCTTCCGCACGGAAGGCGGCGACGTACCCGAGGTGCCCGTCGATCTCGACGTGCCGGCCGAGCTCGACAAGGGCTCGGAGGTCTCCGCCGCCGACGAACGCGAAGAGGCCGGTGATGCGCTCGGCACGGCCGGCCGCACGCAAGGGGGTGCCGCATGAACATGCCCGGCGGCCTGCTCTCGAAGCGCCCGGACTTCCTTGCCGGCGCGAATTTGCGCGCGCTCGCGGGGCCGATCCTCATCTGCATGATCCTGGGGATGATGATCCTGCCGCTGCCGCCGCTGCTGCTGGATCTGTTCTTCACGTTCAACATCGCGCTGTCGATCATGGTGCTGCTCGTCAGCATGTACACCATGAAGCCGCTCGACTTCGCGGCATTCCCGAGCGTGCTGCTGTTCTCGACGCTGCTGCGCCTGTCGCTGAACGTTGCGTCGACGCGGGTCGTGCTGCTCGAAGGCCACACCGGCCCCGATGCCGCGGGCCAGGTGATCGAGGCGTTCGGCCACTTCCTCGTCGGCGGTAATTTCGCGGTCGGGATCGTCGTGTTCGTGATTCTGATGATCATCAACTTCATGGTGATCACGAAGGGCGCGGGGCGGATCGCCGAAGTGTCCGCGCGCTTCACGCTCGACGCGATGCCCGGCAAGCAGATGGCGATCGACGCCGACCTGAACGCCGGCCTGATCAACGAGGAACAGGCGAGAAAGCGCCGCCAGTCGGTCGCGCAGGAGGCCGAGTTCTACGGCTCGATGGACGGCGCGTCGAAGTTCGTGCGCGGCGACGCGATCGCCGGCCTCATCATCATGGCGATCAACGTCATCGGCGGGCTGATCGTCGGGATGCTGCAGCACGACATGACCTTCGCCGCGGCCGGCACGAACTACACGCTGCTGACGATCGGCGACGGCCTCGTCGCGCAGATCCCGTCGCTCGTGATCTCGACCGCGGCGGGCGTGATCGTGTCGCGCGTCGCGACCGACGAGGACATCGGCACGCAGCTCACCGGCCAGCTGTTCACGAACCCGCGCGTGCTGATGATCACCGGCACCATCATCGTGATGATGGGCCTGATCCCGAACATGCCGCACTTCGCGTTCCTGGGGCTCGGCGGCGGCGCGATCTGGCTCGCGCGCCGGCAGACGCAGCGCGCGGCGGCCCGCAAGGCATCCGGCGACGTCACCGAGATCGCGCCGCCTGCCACGCTGTCGGCCGACAGCCACGAGGCGACCTGGGACGACGTGCAGCTGATCGATACGCTCGGCCTCGAAGTCGGCTACCGGTTGATCCCGCTCGTCGACAAGAGCAGCGACGGCGAACTGCTGAAGCGCATCAAGAGCATCCGCAAGAAGTTCGCGCAGGAAATCGGCTTCCTGCCGCCCGTCATCCACATCCGCGACAACCTCGAGCTGCGGCCGAACGCTTACCGGATCGCGCTGAAGGGCGTCGAGATCGGCATCGGCGAGGCCTATCCGGGGCAATGGCTCGCGATCAATCCGGGCCAGGTGACGGCCGCGCTGCCCGGCGCGCCGACGCAGGACCCGGCATTCGGCCTGCCCGCGGTCTGGATCGACACCGCGCTGCGCGAGCAGGCGCAGGTGTACGGCTACACGGTCGTCGACGCGAGCACGGTCGTCGCGACCCACCTGAACCACCTCGTCGTCCAGCATGCGGCCGAATTGCTCGGCCGCCAGGAAGTGCAGGCGCTGATCGAGCGCACCGGCAAGGATGCGCCGTCGCTCGTCGAGGACCTGGTGCCGAAGACCATCTCGCTCACGATGCTGCAGAAGGTGCTGCAGAACCTGCTCGAAGAAGGTGTGCCGATCCGCGACATGCGCACGATCATCGAATCCGTGTCCGAGCAGGCGGGCCGCTTCAACGACGCGTTCGATCTCACCGCCGCCGTGCGCCTGTCGCTCGGCCGCGCGATCACGCAGCAGTGGTATCCGGGCTCCGGCGAGATGCAGGTGATGGGGCTCAACGCCAATCTCGAGCGCGTGCTGTCGCAGGCGCTCACCACCGGCGCGAATCCGGGCCTCGAGCCCGGTCTCGCGCATACGCTCCTGACCGGCACGCAAGAGGCGATGCTGCGTCAGCAGAATCTTGGGCTGCCGCCGGTGCTGCTCGTGCAGCACGCGCTGCGCGCGATGCTCGCGCGCTTCCTGCGGCGCAGCCTGCCGCAATTGAAAGTGCTGTCGTATGCCGAAGTGCCGGATACACGCACGATCAAGGTCGTTAACGTCATCGGGGGTTCCGCTTGAACATTCGAAAATTCACAGGCGCGACGAGCCGCGACGCGCTGCGGCTCGCCCGCGAAGCGCTCGGCGACGACGCCGTCGTGCTGTCGAACCGCACGCTCGATGACGGCAGCGTCGAAATCGTCGCGCTCGCCGACGCCGAGCTGGCCGCGATCGCGCCGCCCGTGGCGCTTCCGAAGGACGCGCTCGCCGCGTCCGGCGGCGTCGCGGCACTGCCCGGCGCGGCCGCGCAGGCGCTCCGCGGCGGTGCAAATCCGTATGCGAACGGCGGCATGCCGGACGTGTTCTCGTCGGTGTTCGGCGCGAGCGCCGAATCGGCCGGCGCAGCGGGCATGGCCGCTGCCGCGGCGCCGGGCGGCGCATCCGAGCCGGCGCCGTGGCTGGTCGAGCACGCGAAGCGGCTGACGCAGCAGCGCGAGGCGTTGCTCGCGCGTCCGCAGCCGGTCGCGCCGGTGCTCGAAGACAGCGCCCGCGCGACGCGTGACGCGATGCTCGGCGATGCGGCGCGGGGCGCCGCCGACGCGGCGCCCGAGTGGGCGCGCGATATCGTGCGCAACGTCGCGCGGCGTTTTCCGTCCGACGACGGCGCGGCGCAACGGCCTGCCGACACGCCTGCCGCGAAGTCGGCCGACAAGCCGCGCGGCGGCGACGCCGCGTCGGTCGCCGATGCGGTCAAGGCGCGTATCGAGCGGATCGTCAACGAGACGGTGATGCACGAGCTGAGTTCGATGCGCGGGATGATGGAAGAGCAGTTCGCCGGTCTGATGTGGCGCGAGCGCCAGCGTCGCAGCCCGGCGCATGCCGCGCTGACGAAGCACCTGTTCGCGGCGGGCTTCTCCGCGCAACTCGTGCAGATGATGGTCGACAACATGCCGCGCGCCGAAGGCGAGCAGACGCTCGAGCAGGCGACCGAATGGGCGCAGTCCGTGCTCGCGTCGAACCTGCCGGTGCTGGAGAGCGAGGACACGCTGATGGAGCGTGGCGGCGTATTCGCGCTGATGGGGCCGACGGGCGTCGGCAAGACGACGACGACCGCGAAGCTCGCGGCGCGCTGCGTGATGCGCTTCGGCGCGAGCAAGGTCGCGTTGCTGAGCACCGACAGCTACCGGATCGGCGGTCACGAACAGTTGCGGATCTTCGGCAAGATCCTCGGCGTGCCGGTGCATGCGGTGAAGGACGGGGTCGACCTGCAGCTCGCGCTGTCCGAGCTGCGCAACAAGCATATCGTGCTGATCGACACGATCGGCATGAGCCAGCGCGACCGCGCGCTGTCCGACCAGATCGCGATGCTGCGCGGCGCGGACACGCCGGTGCAGCGTCTGCTGCTGCTGAATGCGACGAGCCACGGCGACACGCTCAACGAGGTCGTCCAGGCCTACCGCAGCGCGGCGGACCAGCCGGATCTCGCCGGCTGCATTCTCACCAAGCTCGACGAGGCGACCCACCTCGGCGGCGTGCTCGACACGGTGATCCGCTACAAGCTGCCGGTCCACTACGTGTCGACGGGCCAGAAGGTGCCGGAGAACCTGTATGTCGCGACCCGGAAATTCCTGCTGAAAAGTGCTTTCTGTGTGCCGCGCGACGGCTCGCCGTTCGTGCCGCAAGACGAGGACATGCCCACGGTGCTTTCGGCGCTGACCGCACGTTCGACCGCTGAGCTGCACGAGGTGCGCTTTGGATAAACGGACGATCGACCAGGCAGAAGGGCTGCGCCGCCTGCTCGCCGGGCGCGTGTCGCGCATCGTCGCGGTGGCGGGCGGGCCGGCCGGCGTCGGCTGCACGCAGACCGCCGTGAATCTGGCCGCGGCGCTTGCCGCACTCGGCAAGGACGTGCTCGTCGTCGACGAGCGCACCGATGCCCACTCGGCCAGCGCGACGCTGTGCGGCGCGTGGCTGCGCGATGGCGAGAACGTGCGCGTCGACGCGGGATTCTCGGTGTACGCCGCGTCGCATTTCGCGCGTGCGGGCTACAGCGACGCGCAACTTGCCGACTTCATCGACGGCGCCGCCGACATCGTGCTCGTGGATACGCAGCTCGATGCCGACGGCGCGTTCTCGGCGCTCGCGCGCGAGGCGCACGACGTGCTGATCGTCACGCGCGTCGCCGCCCAGGCGATCACCGAGGCCTACGCGTATATGAAGCGGCTGCATTT
>Ga0306924_10008840_pt1 | contig 10189 bp, 10 predicted proteins | sample sta12Can44000111_FD_203756 | JGI IMG/M metagenome (GOLD analysis project Ga0306924, IMG submission 203756) | Lab enrichment of tropical soil microbial communities from Luquillo Experimental Forest, Puerto Rico - statanox.12C.anox.44.000.111 (v2)... | ecosystem: Environmental > Terrestrial >...
GATCTTCGGACGCGCCAGCAAGCTTGCGACTCTCACCGAGCTTACGCGCGGGCGCGGTTTATCATCCGAGGAGACGCTGGTGGCCGGCGACGGCGCCAACGATATCCCGATGATCGAGGCTGCGGGCCTGGGTGTCGCCTATCATGCCAAGCCGAAGGTTGCGGCATGCGCCCCGGCGAGAATAGATCACGCCGATCTGACCGCGCTCCTTTATGCACAGGGCTATCGCCGCGAGGAGTTCGTGGAAGCGGATGACGGACGACAGAAGACGAATAGGCCGTAGGCTGGGCAACCGCGCACTCCGCGTGGGCAAAATCGCTAACGCGCGGTTGCCCACGCGGATAGGTGGTCGCCCGCGATTTTGCCCACCCTACTGCAGGCCAAGCGCGACGAAGCGCAACTCACCATCGGAGCCGGCCACCAGCAGAAGAGCGGATCTGCGGCCGTCGCGCTTGAGCTTTTCGATCTTCGATTGAAAATCGTCGATGTTGGCGACGGCTTCTTGCGCAATCTCGACAATGACGTCGCCCGGGGAAAGGCGCTTCTCCGCAGCCGGCGAGCTTGCATCTATGCCCGTGATCACGATGCCGTTCACCGAGTCCTTGATCTTGTAACGCCTGCGCAACTCGTCGGAAATATTGGCAAGCTCGATCCCGAGCGTCTTCTTCACGACCGGCTTTTCGGGCGAGTGCTCAATGCCTCTGTTGCTCGCCGCAAGCTTCTCGCCGTCCTCGAGACGACCGAGCGTAACCGTCTTCGTTTGCTCCTCGCCCTTGCGGATGATCACCACCGGCGTCTGCTTGCCGACGGGCGTGTCCGCCACCACCCGCGGCAGATCACGCATCTCCCTGATCTCCTTGCCATCGAATTTGACGATGACATCACCCGGCTCAATACCGGCAGGCTTTGCCGGGCCGGCATCGTCAACACCGGCAACCAGCGCCCCATGCGGCGGCTTGATGTTGAGGCTCTCGGCGATCTCGTCCGTCACCTGCTGGATGCGCACGCCCAACCATCCGCGCCGCGTCTCGCCGAACTGCCGCAATTGCTCGATTACCGGCAACGCAGTCTTCGAGGGCACCGCGAATCCGATGCCGATTGAGCCGCCAGAAGGAGATATGATGGCGGTATTGACGCCGACCACCTCGCCATCGAGGTTGAACAAGGGACCGCCGGAATTGCCGCGGTTGATGGCAGCATCGGTCTGGATGTAGTTGTCATAGGGACCGGAATTGATGTCGCGGTTGCGCGCCGAGACGATTCCGGCAGTGACGGTGCCGCCCAGGCTGAACGGGTTGCCGATGGCGATGACCCATTCCCCCAGCCGCAGCTTGTCCGAATCGCCGAACTTCACCGCTTTCAGCGGCTTGTCGGGCTTGACCCTGAGCAACGCGATATCGGTCTTCTGATCTTTGCCGATGACATCGGCTTTCAGTCGTGACCCGTCATTAAGAATGACGGTGACCTCATCCGCCTCGGTAATCACATGATAATTGGTGACGACAATCCCGGAAGCATCGATGATGAAGCCCGATCCCAGTGAATTGACGCGGCGCGGAACGCGCTCATGGGTATCCGGATCGCCCTGACCGCCGCGCCGGTTGAAGAAATCCCGGAACAGCTCGTCCAACTGAGGATCGCCGGGGATTTGCGGGATGGGCGCGTTCCGCGTTTCAACTTTTTGCGAAGTGGAAATGTTGACGACCGCGTCAATCACCTTTTCGGCGACCTCAGCAATGCTTTCAGGGCCATGCGCGGCACGGGCTGCAGGCAACGCCGGCAACAGCATGGCTGCAGCTGTCAGCAACGCCAAAGCAGGGCGGCGAATCCGAAAGCCGAAATGAGCGAACGAGCCGAACATGGAGTTTTGCTCCTGAACCAATGCTGCAACCAATGCTGCGCGACACTGCTCCCGTCCGGCCATGGACGCAAGCACGATCTCGAAACTGCAAACTACGCCCGGGATTGGGGCAGAATCGGGACTACAAAGCCTTGCTCATCTGCTGCTCAGCCGCGAACAAGCCAGATGAGCGCGACGCCAAGCACAGCGGAGAAGATGCCGGCCATACGCAGCGACGCCTCCGGGCTCTCGACCGCGCTTGCCGCAAGCCGTTTCGCGGCGCCCGGAAACGCCGCGAAAAGAAGTCCTTCGATCGCAAGAACGAGACCGATCGCAACCAGGAACTCGGGCATCTGTCCGATACCGCAGCCGGGCCTACAAAAGGCCGCTATCGCGCAGGCGGGCTTGCGGCAGGTGCGCTGCCGCTGGGCGCAGCCGCACCGCCCGCGCTGGGCGTGCCCTCGCGGGACTTGCCGCTTGCATCACCGAAGTATTTGAAGAAATCCGAATCAGGCTTGAGCAGCATCCGCGTGTCGTTCGGGCGCAGACCGTTTTCGTAGGCTTGCATCGAGCGGTAGAACGAGAAGAAATCGGGATCGCGCCCGTACGCATCGGCGAAAATGCGATTACGCTCCGCATCGCCCTCGCCGCGGGTCTGCTCGCCCTTGGACTGCGCCTCCGCAAGCAGCACGGTCACGTCGCGATCCGCTTTCGCGCGAATCTCCTGCGCGCGCTGGTTTCCTTGCGACCGGAATTCCTGCGCCTCGCGCTGACGCTCCGTCTGCATGCGCTGGTAGACGGCTTGGCTGTTCTGCTCAGGCAGATCGGCGCGACGGATGCGCACATCCACGATCTCGATGCCGAAGGCGTGCGCCTCGTTATTGAGCTGCTCGCGCACGCGCGCCATGAGTTGCTCGCGCTGGTCGCGCACCACCTGCGTCAGCGTTGCCTCGCCGAGCACGCGCCGAAGCGCGGAGTTGAGCAAAGTGGACAAACGCGAATTGGCGCCGTCGATGCTGCCCACGGACTGATAAAACCTCAGCGCATCCTTGATGCGGTAACGCGCAAATGCATCCACCACCAGTCGTTTCTGGTCGGAAGCGATGACCTCCTGAGCCGGATTCTCAAGGTCGAGAATGCGCTTGTCGACGGGGATCACGGTATCAACGAGCGGCATCTTGTAGTTCAGCCCCGGCTCGGTCACCACGCGGATCGGCTGGCCCAGCCGCACCACCAGCGCCTGACGTGTCTGATAGACGGTAAATATCGTGCTGTAGGCGACGATCAGCGCCACGATCGCGAGGGCGGCTACCGCGCCGCCGAATATGCCGATTTTCATCGCCCGCCCCCAGTCTGCGGCGCGCTCTGCGGGCGCCCCGTTTGCGGCGCGCTCTGCGAGCGATGCCCGAGTTGATCAAGGGGCAGATAAGGCACCACGCCGCCCGCTGCCCCGGGATCTACGATGACCTTGTCGGTGTTCGCGAACAGCCGTTCCATGGTCTCAAGGTACATGCGCTGGCGGGTGACGTCCGGCGCCTTCTTGTACTGCTCGTAGACCTGCAGAAATCGCGACGTCGCACCCTTGGCCTCGGCCACGGTCTGCTCGCGATACGCTTCCGCGCTCTGCGTGATCTGCGCGGCGCGCCCGCGCGCCTCCGGAACAACCTTGTTGGCGTAGGTCTGCGCCTCGTTTTGCGCGCGCTCGAGATCGGCGCGCGCAGCCTGCACGTCACGGAACGAATCGATCACCTGCGCAGGTGGATCGACCTTTTGCAGCTGCACCTGCGTGATCTGAATGCCGGCGCCATATCTGTCGAGCGTCGACTGCATCAGTGCCTGGACGGCAGTCTCGATGGGCTGTCGTTCGGTCAGCACGGGCTGCAGGGTGGAGCGGCCGACGATCTCGCGCATGGCGCTCTCGGCCACGGCCTTCACCGTTCCTTCCGGTTGCTGGATATTGAACAGATAATCCCCCGCGCCGTCCGGCTTGATCAGCCAAAATACGGAGAAATCAACATCGACGATGTTCTCGTCGCCGGTGAGCATCAAGCTTTCCTCAGGGATGTCGCGCATCGTGGTGCCGCGGCGCAGGTCCTCGACCAAACGCATTCCGATGTCGATGCGGTTGACGCGCGTGACTTTCGGGGTAAGCACGGATTCGACGGGATAAGGCAGGTGGTAATTGAGCCCGGGCTTCGCGTCGCGCACGTATTTTCCGAAGCGCAGCACCACTCCAAGCTCGTCAGGATCAACGCGGAAGAAGCCCGAGAGTCCCCAGATCACGATGGCTGCGAGCACAATCAGACCAAGGCCCTTGCCACCGAGATTTCCGCCCGGCAGGACACTGCGCAACTTGTCCTGACCTCGTCGCAGGAACTCCTCCAGATCCGGACTCGATGGTCCAGACTGTTGCGGCCCGGAGCCCCAGGGGCCCTTGCTGCCCCCTCCCGTTCCCCAGGGCCCGCCACCCTGATTGCTCCACGGCATCGGCTGTCTCCTCGCTGCGCCCGATCCGCGGGCGCCACCGGTTGCGCCGGTTATACGGGAGCTACTCCGGCCTTACAACGCGGCTTGCCAGCGTGCGTCACGGCAACGCATGCGATCACACCGCCACCTTCGCCTTGATGTGCGGATGCGGGTCATAGCCCTCAAGCATGAAATCCTCGTACCGGAACGCAAACAGATCAGTCACATCGGAATTGATGCGTATCCTCGGAAGCGGACGCGGCGCTCGCGCGAGTTGCAGCCGCGCCTGCTCGAGATGATCAAGATACAGGTGGGCATCGCCGAGCGTATGGACGAACTCGCCTGCCGCGAGCCCTGTGACCTGCGCCACCATCATCGTGAGCAACGCATAGGACGCAATGTTGAAGGGCACGCCGAGGAAGACATCGGCCGAGCGCTGATAAAGCTGGCACGACAGATGGCCGCCGGCGACGTAAAACTGGAACAGACAATGGCACGGCGGGAGCGCCATCTTGTCGACGTCAGCCGGATTCCAGGCCGACACAATGAGGCGGCGAGAATCAGGATTGCGACGGATGGCGGCAACAACGTTTGCGATTTGATCGATGGTGCTTCCGTCCGCCGCTGGCCATGATCTCCATTGCCGGCCGTATACCGGGCCGAGCTCGCCCTTGGCGTCCGCCCATTCGTCCCAGATCGTGACCCCGTGCTCATTGAGATATTTGACGTTGGTATCTCCAGCGAGAAACCAGAGCAGCTCATAGACGATTGATTTCAGGTGCAGCTTCTTGGTGGTCGTGAGCGGAAAGCCTGCGCCGAGATCAAAGCGCATCTGATGGCCAAAGACCGACAACGTCCCGGTGCCGGTGCGGTCACGCTTCGTTGCGCCGCTGGCAAGAATTCGCTGCATCAGATCGAGGTATTGTTGCATTGCCGTTATTCGACAAACACCTCGTCGCGGCGGCGGCGCATTTTAGGCAGCGCTGCGATGACGAGCAGCCCCATCGCCACCGCCAGCAGCACCGCCGAGATCGGGCGAGTGAGAAAAACGGTTGCATCGCCGCGCGCGATCAGCATGGCGCGCCGCAGGTTCTCCTCCATCAGCGGACCAAGCACGAAACCCAGCAGCATCGGCGCCGGCTCGAAATCGTGCTTCACCAGCCAGAAGCCGATCACGCCAAAAATTGCCGAGATCACCACATCCGTCGGATAGTTGTTGATCGAATAAATGCCGATGCAGCAGAACACGACAATGGAGGGATAAAGCAGGCGGTACGGCACCCGCAGCAGGCTCACCCACACCCCCACAAGCGGCAGATTGATGATCACGAGCATGAGGTTGCCGATCCACATCGACGCGATCATCCCCCAGAACAGCTCCGGTTGCTTGGTCATCACTTGTGGTCCCGGCACGATGCCATGGATCGTCATGGCTCCCACCATGAGCGCCATCACCGCGTTGGGGGGTATGCCCAGAGTAAGGAGCGGGATGAACGATGTCTGCGCGGCCGCGTTGTTGGCGCTTTCCGGAGCGGCAACGCCTTCGATGGCACCGTTGCCGAAACGCGAGGGGTCCTTCGCGATCCTCTTCTCGAAGGTATAGGCGGCAAAGGAAGCGATGACCGCACCCCCTCCCGGCAGAATGCCGAGGATAGAGCCAAGCACGGTCCCGCGCGCGATCGCACCCGAGGAGTCGATCAGGTCTTTGCGCGTCGGCATCAGGCCGGTGATCTTGGCTTTGACGATATCGCGGCTCTCGGCGGGCAGCTCCAGGTTGCGGATGATTTCCGCATAACCGAAGACCCCCATCGCGATGTTCGCAAAGCCGATGCCGTCGGCGAGCTCAGCGATGTCGAACGTCATGCGCCCGGCGCCGGTCTCAAGATCGGAGCCAACCATCGAGAGCAAGAGCCCGGTCAAAACCATGGCGACCGCCTTGAGCACAGAGCCCTTGGCCAGCACGACTGCAAAGATGAGCCCCAGCACCATCAGGGAGAAATACTCGGCCGGGCCGAACAGAAGGGCAATGCTGGTGAGTGGAGCGCCAAGCGCCGCCACCAGCACGGTGGACACGCAGCCGGCGAAGAAGGACCCCATCGCGGCAATTGCGAGCGCCGGTCCGGCGCGGCCCTGCCGCGCCATCTGGTGGCCATCGAGGCAGGTCACGACCGAGGTCGCTTCGCCTGGAATATTGACCAGAACCGAGGTGGTCGATCCGCCATATTGCGCGCCGTAATAGATGCCGGCGAGCATGATCAAGGCGCCGACTGGCGGTAGCCCAAAGGTGATGGGCAACAGCATGGCAATAGTCGCCACTGTCCCAATGCCAGGAAGCACACCCACCAGGGTGCCGACCAGGGCTCCCAACAGGCAAAACACTACGTTCATCGGAATTGGAACTGGTCCAAGCCACTGAACGGCGTGGAGAAATACGACGCCCATGCCTTGTGCGAGGTGGGAAAGTAGTTCCGACATGAGCTAATTCCCTGGCTCAGGAGAATCGCGGCCAGAGTTGAAATGGCAGTGCGAGCAGGTAAACGAACAGCAGGACACACCCCAACGTCATCAGCGCTGCTGCGATCAGGCTTTCGACCCAGCGCATCTCGGTCGATCCAAAGATCGAGATCATGAAGGCCAGAAAGGTCGTTGGCACGAGCCCGAGCGGCCGAACCATGGCGGCAAAGCCGAGGATCGCAATTATGACGAGGGCGGGTCCCCGGATCTTATAGCGCTCGATCGGGGGACCCTCTGTGAATACGCCCCCGACCGCGACTGCGGCGCCGAGAGCGGCAAGGATGATCGAGAAAAGGCGCGGCGCGGTTCCCGGGCCAAAGGCGAATCCCCGCTGACCAGGTAGCTCGGCGCAGGCAAGCAAGGCCAGAGTGCTCAGCATGACGAGCACGGCGCCGCCATAAAAGTCGCGCGGGCTGCGAACCGGAATGCGGCCCGTCGCGGCCCCCACTCCCAGCAGGGTCAGCAGGACCGCAATAACGCGCGGCACCATGGGACTGGGGACAAAAAACGAGTACCACAAAAGAGCAAGCCCAAGCACGGCGACGGTCGAGCCGCCTGCCACGCTGTGCGCCGGGCCGGGAGACGATCCGCGCGTCCCTGTGGGGGACGGATACTCGCCCGCCGACATGTTCCCTCCTGGACCGTGCCCTGAACTTGCTGTTCAGTTTGCACAGGCAACGTCCGTACCACAAACTGATGGTGGCCGGAAAGAAAACTGGCACGCCGCATTCGGCAATCGAAACCGCTCCCAAGAGACAAAGGGATGGCCTCGTCAGTGGGCGCCCAGAGGCTTTCCCAACGACGGCTTTGCACTTATATTCAAGGAGCCGGCGCAAGCCGGCTATGGCGATAAATGGCCGCCGCAATAAACCTTTCGGACCCGGGGGCAGTACCCGGCGCCTCCACCATCAGGAATCAGGAGTCAGTTGTCAGGCATCAGGAAAGTTCAGTGGGGCTTCTGATCCCTGATACCTGATTGCTGATACCTGATACGGGGGCGAAATAGGATCGACGAGGGCGTAAAGGGCGCGCTTTTGCCCGGCATGGTTCCGCCGTTATCGGGCCACACTCATAGTTGCCAACGACAACTATGCTCCGGTTGCCCTGGCCGCGTAATGCGGTTTGGAATACCGATCTAAAGTCCTGAGGTCTTAGCAGCCGCAGGCGGGGTTCGGAGGCACCTGGCAACAGAAGCCTCCACTCTTGCAGCGCATGCGGTGAAGATTTGTCTGCGTTCGGTGACGAGGGCGAGCACGCCCTGAGCCACGGAGACCTGAGTCACGGAGAGTTGCAACGGAATTTTTCTCCCATATCATGGCTTTGCCGGCCCACAAACGAGCGGATCACGTCCATGGCCGTCGATCACATCTGTTATGACATATTGGCGCAGGAAGCTTTGCGCGGTGTTGTTCGCACAGTGCTGGCAGATGCGGCCAGGAACGGACTGCCCGGCGAGCATCACTTCTACATAACGTTCAACACCCAAACGGAGGGGGTACGCTTATCGCAGCGCATGCTGGAGCAATACCCGAAGGAAATGACGATAGTGCTCCAGCACCAGTTTTGGGATTTGACCGTTGCAGAAACCGGTTTCGAGGTGGGACTATCGTTCGGCGGTGTTGCGGAGCGCCTGGCAGTTCCATTCGCTGCGATCGAAAGCTTTTTCGATCCGTCTGTGCAGTTTGGGCTGCAATTCGCAGAGTCAGCGCCCGCGCCGGCGGGTGCGGCTGACGAGGAGCAAACTGCCCCCTCCTCCGAGCGCATCGCCAAGCGGCCGGCCGCCGAGCAGAGAGCGCGCGGGCCGGTGGCGCTTCCTCCGATTCCCCTGCCCGCCAACCCCGAGCCATCCCAGGCCGCGCCAACCACTTCGGCCGAGGCGAAGCCCGACGGCGGGGCTGAGGTTGTGCGGCTTGACAGGTTCCGAAAGAAATAGGCGCATCACCGCGTTTCTTTCGGTTCTCGTTAGCAAGACATTAGGCATGGTTGCTATGAGCGCCCGCTGGCGCGGGGCAATCGCGCTTTTGACACGACGAAATCACAACAAAGCCGCGCGCATCGATTTGCTCTCCTCGCATGTCTCATCGTGTGCCCGTGGTCTTTGCCTATTCGGTGCTTCCCCTTCTTATCGGCGGCTGTGCCGCAAGCGGACAGTCGAGCGCCCATCAGGCCTATACCGGCCAGTGGGTCGCAGGACATCTTCCGCAATGGGCGGGGGGAGAGCCGGGGAGCATCCCGCCGCCTCGCGCCAGCCAATCAGCCTATCCGGCGGTTTTCGAGGCTCGCCCGCAACGACGGGCCAAGCTGCTGACGGCCAAGGAGCAGGAGCAGCTGCAGAGAGAGCTAACGGCAACGCGAAATCGCGTCCTCGCTCGGGCCAAGCCAGCCGCGCCTTCTGAGCAAGCCGGGTTGGCGAAAGAGCGCCGCCCTGAAACGGGCGACCACGCGCCCGGCGGAGGCCTTGCGGTTGCAGCTGCGAATTAGCCTACTCGCGATCAGGAAGGGCCCATTCCCTTTATCTCGCCGACGGTGGGCAAGAACTTCTGGAACATGTCCGCCAATTGTTTCGCCTGCGCCATCAGCACCTCCGATTGCTGGCGCATGTGACCGGTGGTGAGCTCAATCACCTCCGAGGGCGATTTGGCGCCGTGAAGCTTGCGGATGTATTCGAAGGCAGCATGAGTATTGGCGGTGGCAAACTCCATCAACTTCGTGTTGTAGTCCTGACTGGCCTGCACGGCCGTCCTGATCAAGTCGGTCGGATCCTTTTCCGGCATAACCCATCCTCCACCTTAGGGGGCAATAGTGGAACGCCGGCATGGGTTTGTGAAGCCCGTCGGCTATATCGGAGCAGCCGATCGCAGGGGCGTCCCTTGTAGACGCCCTTTGTGATCACGGGCGGCCACGACGGCCGCCCCTGCAGGGCCCCGTGCGGGAAAGCCACACGCACAGAAGGCACCACCCGGGAAAGCAGAGCAATGCTCGTGCCCCGTGTTATCATCGCTTTTGCCTGGGGACGGCTGCTAATCGATTCGGGGGATCTAAGTGATGTGGCTGGTTCTTTATGTTGCGACCATTGCGTCGCTAAGCGCCTTGAGTCTGTTGCCAACGACGCTGGCGCCTATCGCCATAAAGACCGATGAGACGCGGAGCCCCGGGTTCGACCTCTGAGCGGCTGAGACAATCGCCGCCTCGCCGGCATGCCGGCACGCAATGGCCTTACCCGTGACCGCGTAGGTTGGGTTAGACTAATCGTACTGAGTCACAAAATTCCCATCGATAGCTGTTGAGAATCAGATATTTGTCAAGATTCACGTCAGCGGAGGGCTGCGATGAATCTCGATGAAACGGCGGATAGTGCATCTCGATTTG
>Ga0306924_10008841_pt1 | contig 10189 bp, 13 predicted proteins | sample sta12Can44000111_FD_203756 | JGI IMG/M metagenome (GOLD analysis project Ga0306924, IMG submission 203756) | Lab enrichment of tropical soil microbial communities from Luquillo Experimental Forest, Puerto Rico - statanox.12C.anox.44.000.111 (v2)... | ecosystem: Environmental > Terrestrial >...
TCGCACCTGGACAAGATCACTGTCCCTACCTTGACGCAGAACGAGGTGCCTGGGAAGGGTGTTACGGAGCAGTGCTACGGGGGGCGCGGGCGCGCGAACAGGCGGCGCGGGCGCGCGAACAGGCGGGCGCGGACACACAAGTGGCTTCCGTCACTCTGGCACCGCCTGTACCAGAGCGTAAAGCGTGGATGCCACATCCACGTCGTATCAACAGCATGGCTGGGACATCCACGCCTTATGAACGGAGCGGGCCAGGGCGGCGGGCGCGAATCACCAGTTACGGCAGTGCATCGGGAGCGCAGCGACACCAAAGGCCAGACGATGGTCTGCTCGAGCGCACCCCGCAACGGGGATCGGACCAGGCCCCACACCGGAGCTAGGACTCTAGGCCGGGCTTAGGACGTAACTGCCTCATAAGCACCAGGCAGATCGATCTAAGGACCCCACGAACGCGATTTTTGAGGCGATTGCCCGACGCGCGGTACCTGGCCTTACCGCGATTCTTGAGGGTGTCGGGACGGCCGCTACCGGGCCGCCCCCTCATTAAGGAGATTGTCATGACCCAGGAAATCGGCTCCGTACTCGGGCTCCGGGCAACGACCCGGCTCGCCACCTCGGCCCTGCCTTGCGCCCCCGTGCTTCCCGAGCCGCGACGCCGGACGCGAGGGGTCACCCGCCGCCTGCTGGGCGCGCTGGCCGGCCGCGACCGCGCCTAGGGCCCGGCCTCCGCGCCGGGCGACGGCCGATTTGAGGAGGATGCCATGCACCCCATGTTCGTGAAGTTGTTCCTGGAAAACGGCGATGATGACGTGCTCGCCGAAGAAGACCGGCACAGGGCCGCGAACCGGGCCCGCCGGGCCCGGTCGCGCCTGGCCACCAGGGCCACCGCTCGCAACCGGGATCGCCAGCCGGCCCGGTGAGGCGCGCTTCAGGTTGCGGCTTGCCGGGATGCGGCCTGCCGGGCCGCGTCGAACGGGGCCCGGTCGAAGATGAAGCGGCTGTGGGTGATCTTGCCGTCGGAGACGGTGAGGCACTCGGCGCCCGGCGCGCTCGTGACGGGGACGGTTTCGGTGTCGTACATGATCAGCGCGGTCGTGTCGTCGCCGAAGGCGGCGATCAGGGTCGACCCGGTGAGGATCTGCACGAACGGGCCCATGAAGCCCCGGTAGGCGGCGGCGCCCTCCAGGCGGCCTGCCGGTGCGTCGCAGACGATGTCGTCGGCGATGTAAGTCATGGCCTTGTCCAGATCGTGGCTGGTCCAGGCGTGGTAGTAGGCGAGCGCGGTGCGCAGGGCAGGACTGTCGGGGTTATTCATCATGCCTATGCAGACACCGCGGCCACGCCGAACGGAACGCCACGAGGAGAAATGCCGGGCCAGCATGGCAAGCTGATGCGGTGGAGCAGGCCACGATGGAGCGCGCCCGGGCCGGCGATGAGCGGGCGTTCGCTGAGCTCACCCACCCGTACCGGCGCGAACTGCAGGTGCACTGCTACCGGATGATGGGCTCGCTGACCGACGCCGAGGACATGCTGCAGGAGACGATGCTGGCGGCCTGGCGCGGGCTGGCCGGATTCCAGGAACGATCGTCGCTGCGTACCTGGCTGTACCGGATAGCGACCAACCAGTGCCTCAACGCGCTGCGCAGCGCCAGCCGCCGGATCCCGGCCGAGCCGATCCCGCCGTTCCAGCCACCCGAGCCCAGCCGACGCGGTGAGATCACCTGGCTGCAGCCTTACCCCGACACCCTGCTCGAAGGCATCGCCGACTCCGCCCCTGGCCCCGAGGCCCGCTACCAGGCCACCGAGTCGATCGAGCTGGCCTTCATCGCCGGCCTGCAGCGCATGCCGCCCCGCCAGGCCGCCACGCTGGTGCTACGCGACGTGCTCGGCTTTGCCGCCGACGAGGTGGCCGGCATGCTCGGCACCAGTCCGACCGCGGTCAAGGGCACGCTGCAACGCGCCCGCGCCTCGCTGGACGAGCACCGCGATCAAGCCGGACGCGGACGAGCACCGCGGCCGGGTTCGGACCGGGAGCGCGCCCTGGCCCGGCGTTTCGCCGATGCGTACGTCGCGGCCGACATCGACGGCGTGGTGGCGCTGCTCACCGACGACGCCTGGCTGTCCATGCCCCCAGCGCCTCACCAGTACCACGGCATCACCGCGATCCGCTCCATGTTGCGCGCTAGCTTCGAGCACCGCGGCGACCGGCGCCTGTACCTGGTGCCCACCCGGGCCAACACCGCGCCCGCCCTGGCCGGTTACCTCAGCGATCCGGTCCGCGGCGCCGCCTTCCCCGCCGGGCTGTTCGTGTTCGCCATGGCCGGTGCCAGGATCCACGCGATCACCCGGTTCCACGTCGACGAGCTCTACCCGCGGTTCGGGCTGGCCGGATCCTTGCCCCGGTGAGAACCGGAAGGAGGGCGGGAAAACCCGGGACGCGGCCGCCGTCGTCCGGGAGGTTCTTGAGCGGATCGGGCGTGGTGGTGAGGGCGGGGCGGGAAACCCGGGCCGTTCGGGGTAAATGGTGCCGGACGGGACGGGTGGGTGGTCGCGGACGGTCAGGCGCCGCTGGGCTTGGGGGCGGTGCAGGCGATCTTGGGGTCAAAGCCGATGTAGTTGAGCGGGCCCGCGAGGATCGTGACGGCCATCGTCGCGCCCTGCGAGCAGCCGACGTTGTTGAGGCTGAAGTAACCGCGCTGCCCGGCCGCGACGGCTCCGATGATCAGCCATATGAAGAGGATCACCGTCCCTCTTTTTACGCTCACGTTTCCTCCGCCGACCGCAGCCCTGGGCTTGGTGCGATAGTAGCCGTCGTATCCGGATATGGGGCTTAGCCGCGCCGTTAGCCGCGGTCCAGGAATGTGCGGACGGCGGCCTTGTAGGGTTCGCGGTCGTAGCTGGCGACGTAGGGACCGGCCATCCGCACCGGATCGCCGAAGAAGTAGTACTCGTACAGCGCCTGCCGGCCCGAGAAGGCCGAGATGCAGGTGTCCCAGACCAGCCGGAACAGCCTGACCCGCTCGGCCCCGCCCAGCGTGGCGGACTGCAGGTAGGTCTCGATGTCGGCGGCCGCGGGACCGGTCACGTCGGCCTCGGTCGGCGTGGCCATCAGGCCGGACGCCCCGAGCTTGCGCAGGATCTCGGGGAACCGCTGGTACAGCCGGGGGTAGAGGTTGCGGGCGGTGTTCAGCGGCGGCCAGGCCGGGGTGAGCACGCCGAACTCGTTCGGCGCCGCGTCGGCTTCGGCCGCCCGCAGCAGCGCGCGCAGCGTCTCCAGTGTGGTGATGACCTCGGCCACGTCGGCCTGGACGTGCGGGAACTGCTCGATGCCGATGGCCTGGGTGAGCAGCGAGACCAGGCCGAGGATGTACTCGGTCTTGGCCGTGGTGCGGGTGACCACCTGATGCGTCATGTGCACCACGGCCGAGGTGTGCGTGTAGAAGCCGTTGCACAGGTCGGGATCGCCGAGCACGAAGCAGCGCTCGTACGGCACGTGCACGTCGTCGAAGATCACCACGGCGTCGGTCTCCTCGAACCGGGAGCCGAGCGGGTGGTCGTGCCGCGGCCGGCCGTAGTCGAGCGACTCGCGGGCCAGGTAGCGCAGGCCGTTCGCGTCGTTCGGGATGGCGCAGGCGAAGGAGTACTGCTTGTCCTCGGGCGTGTTCCGCAGCACCGTGGACGGGAATACCAGCAGCTCGTCGGCGAACGGTCCGATGGTGGCGAGCATCCTGGCGCCGCGGATGACGATGCCGTTGTCATCTTCGCGGACGATGTGCGCCATCAGCGCGCCGCCGGCCTGCTGGCTGCCCGAGACCGCGCGGTTGGCCTGCGGCGGGATCAGCGTGTGCGTGCAGAGCAGGTCCTCCTCGCGGACCTTCTCGTAGTAGCGGCGGATGTTCTCGGCGAGTCCGGGGCCGCCCTGGCCGAACCAGTCGTGCGCGGAGGCAAGCGCCATCAGCGCGCTGTTCAGGTAGTCGCCGGTGCGGCCGAGCATGCCGAACGAGCGGTCGGCCCAGAGCTTGAACGCCTGCCGGCGCTTGACCAGGTCGGCCGTTGTTCGCGGCGTCAGGAACGACGTCGCCACCGGGTCGCCGGTCAGGGGCGAGGGATAGGTGAGGATGTCGCGGTATTCGGGGTCGTGCTGCATGTCGTACAGCTCGGCGAAGCTGCGCACGACGTTACGGAAGGCGGGGTGGCCGGCTACGCCGCCGGTCAGCGTCTCGCCCTGGATCTCCACGTGCACGCGGGCAGCGGCTAGCCGCCCGAGGAACTCGCTGCCGCTGCGTGCCGCCATAACCCGGACGGTACCGTCAGAGCATGGCCGCTCGTCAAGGTTTGCCTGGCTCGCTGGCCGAGTGGGTCACCTACCTGCTCGAGCCGAAGAACTGGCTGATCGTCACCGTGATCCTGATCGGCGGGCACGCCGACGGCCTGGCGGGGGCCGGCTGGGGGGTGCTGGCGGCGTTCTTCGCCGCGGTGCTGCCGACCGTGTTCATCTCCTCCGGCATCCGGCGCGGACGGTGGCAGGACAGGAACGTCGGGGACCGCCGGCCCCGCCTGGTGGTGCTGGCGTTCATCATCGCGTCGGTCGCGACCGGGCTGGCCCTGCTGGCCGTGCTGGGCGCCCCGGCCCTGCTGACCGGCTACCTCGCCTTCATGCTGGCCAGCGTGGCCGCGCTGGCCGCCGTCACCCTGGTGTGGAAGATCTCCATCCACTGCGCGGTGGCGGCCGGTTCGGTGACCATCCTGGCGTTCGTCTACGGGCCGCCGGTGCTCGGCGGGTACCTGCTGGTGGGGCTGCTCGGCTGGTCCCGGGTGACGGTAGGGGATCACACCGTGCTGCAGGTGGTGGGCGGCAGCGTCCTCGGCGCGGCGGCGGCTTTGCTCGCCTACTCGGCCCTGGCCCCGGGGTGATCAGGCCTGAGCCAGAGCCGCGGCCAGCTCGCCGGTGCGGCCGAGCAGCCTGGCCACGGCGATCGGGTTCATGTAGTCGTCGTAGCGGACGATCTCGCCGTCGCGCACCCGGATCACGCCGAGGGCGGTGTGCCGGTAGGCCTCGCCGGCCGCCTTCGACCAGCCGTGGTGGGTAATCTCGGTGACCACGACCTCCGGGTCATCGGTCTGCCGGACCACGGCCTCGACGCCCTCCATGACCAGCAGGTCCCGGCTCCGGCTCCGGTCCTTGAAGTAGGACCGGATGGCCTCGCGGCCGCGCAGCTCGGCGGGCTGCCCGGGCAGGCCGAACGGATAGGTGAGCACCCCATCCTCGGCGAACAAGTCGGCGAAGTCCACGCCTTCCCCGGCGACCATGCGGCGGACCTGCTCGGCGACCTCGCGCGGGCTACGGGACATGACAGCTGCCTCCCTATAATCGGAACGATGACCCCGCTTAGACTATACGGAACGATCGCCCCGGTTAGCAACCATGGTTGAGGACGGGGGGCAGGTCCGGCTGCCGCCGGAGCAGACGGCGGCCGCGGCGGCCGGTCGGCCGCTGCGCGCCGACGCCGCGCGGAACCGGGAGAAGGTGCTGCGCGCGGCCCGGGAGGCGTTCGCCGAATCGGGCTACGGCGTGCCGCTGGACGAGATCGCGGCCCGCGCCGGGGTTGGGCCCGGCACTGTCTACCGGCACTTCCCCGCTAAGGAGGCGCTGTTCGAGGCGGTGGTCACGGCGCGGATCACCGACCTGGTCGACGACGCGCGCGCCCGGGCCGATGCCGCCGATCCGGGCGAGGCGTTCTTCGGCTTTCTCACCCGGCTCGCCGCGGAGTCCGCCGCCAAGCGCGACCTGCCCGATGCCATCTCGATCGCCGGCTCGCTGCGCGAGGATCTGTTCGCGGCGCTTGACCTGCTGCTGCGCCGCGCCCAGCGGGCAGGCGCGGTCCGCGCCGAGGTCAGGACATCCGACCTGATCGTGCTGCTGAAGGGCATGTTCGCCAGCTTGGCCGGCAGCACCGACCCGGGCCTGCGCGAGCGGGTCTTCACCGTGCTGGCCGACGGGCTGCGCCCGCCGCGATAGGCCCCGCGGTGTTCCTGCGGTGCTTGTGCGCTTGTGCGCTTGTGCGCTTGTGCGCGGGGCCGGTGAGTAGGCTTGGCCTGCGGGGCCGAGGCCTGAAGCAGGGAGGATCCGAGATGAGAAAGGCGTTCGCGGATCGCTGGGGGGTTCCCGTCCGGGCAGGCAGCGCCGACGCGGTGGGGCTGCTCGACGCGGCCATCGAGGACCTGGCCGCTCTCGCGGGCAACCCGGTGGCGGACGCCGACACGGCGGTCGCGGCCGACGACAGCCTGGTGCTCGGCCACATCTACCGCGCCTACCTGCGGTTGTACGGGACGACCCCGGAGGGCGTGGCCACCGCGGGCGAGATCCTGAAGCAGCTGGACGAGACGGTCATGGGCGAGCGGGAACTCCACCATCTGCGGGCCGCCCGGCACTGGGCCGAGGGCGACTGGGAAGCCACCACCCGCTCGCTGGAGCGTGCGCTGCTGTGCCACCCGCGCGACCTGCTCGCGCTCAAGGTCGCCCAGGACCTGTACTTCTTCCTCGGCAACCGGCTAGAGCTCCGGGACACCGCCGCCCGGGTGTTGCCCGCATGGCCGCGCGACCTACCCGGCTGGGGGTATGTGCAGGGCATCTACGCGTTCGGCCTGGAAGAGAACGCGGACTACCGGCAGGCCGAGTCGCGGGCCCGGGCCGCGCTCGACCACAACCCCAGGGACGTCTGGTCGGTGCACGCGCTCGCGCACGTCTTCGAGATGGAAGGCAACCAGCGGGACGGCGTGGACTTCCTCGCCGCCTCGGCTCCGGACTGGTCCGGCAGCTTCTTCGCCATCCACAACTGGTGGCACCGTGGCCTGTACCACCTGGAGCTGGGCGAGATCGGCGAGGCGCTCGCCCTGTACGACGCCCCCATCCGGGCGGGCCGGTCCGCCGAGTGGCTCGACGTGGTGGACGCGGCTGCGCTGCTGTGGCGGCTGTCGCTGTTCGGCGTGGACGTGACCCAACGCGCCGAACAGCTCGCGGCCGACATTGACGACCTGGTCGGCAGCCCCGTCTACATCTTCAACGACTGGCACGCGGTGATGGCGTTCGGCCTGGCCGGAGACGTCGAGCGGACCGAACGGGTGATCGCGTCGAACCGGCACCTGGCCGCGCCGACCAACGCGGGCGCCGCCGACCGGGCTGGCCTGGCCCTGCTCGAGGCGTTCGCCGCGTTCGCCGCCGGCCACCCGGACCGGGCTATCGACCTGCTCATCGATATCAGGCCCCGGGCCAATGCGGTCGGCGGGAGCCACGCACAGCGCGACGTTATCGACCTGACCCTCATCGCCGCGGCCGCCCGGAGCGGTGACGACAGCCTGGCCCGCGCCCTGGTCACCGAGCGGGTCGCGCGCAAGCCTACGGCGGAGGCCGCCGCCCGCCAGCTGATCACGGAGAACGGCGGATCGCTGGACGCCTTGCGCTGGTGAGGCACTTTCGCAATTCCGGAGTTATACCCAGAACCCTGTGGATGAGTTGTGCATAAACCGGTGGAAAGCCGCCTCGATATGCGAATAACCAGCCATATTCTGTGGACGCAATGTGGATGGCGAAAAAACCAGAAATGAAGTCCCGCCGAACCTTGCGGGCGCTGTTAGAAATCAGTAAGAATACTCTCAACGTTGGAAACAGGCATCATCCGGAGGTCACTCCGGGACGCGGGAGTCGCCGGGAAACCGGCGGGTCGCGCGGATGCCCGGCCCCGCGGGCGGTCCGCCGGGGCGGGATGGCCAGGCAACTGGCCAGGTCGGCGCGGCGAGACCGGGCGAGGTCCCCTCCATCTCATACATGGAGGGGACCTTCGCCTTGTCCGGCTGGACGGAGCGTATGAAAGACGAACGGTGACCTGGCGTTGATCTTGGGTTGGCGGCGCCGCGGTCCGTTCATGGGGTGTGGATGTCCCAGTCATGTTGTTATACGCAATGCCGCTAGCTTAAGTTGATCGTGGACCGGAGGCGCGCGCCCGGCGCCGGCCGTGGGTGCTGCCGGGCTTCGGGAACGCTGCCGTGACTGGTGAGACGCACCCGCCTCCGGCTAATAAGGCGTGGATGCCACATCCATGTCGTTCCAGCAGCATGGATGTGGCATCCAGGTCGTTAGGCCTCGTGAGGACCTGGTACGAGCGGTGCCAGAGTGGCCAAAGTCCCACTCTCGAGCCGCGCGGCTATCGGCCGCGCCAACAAGCTAAGCAGCATTGTGTTCTTCGGCGCGGCTGTGGCATCCACGCCGTAGGGCCTGGTACGGGCGGTCTCGGGGCCTGGTTGGCGGCCGAGGGCATCGCCTGCACGGCGAGAAAGCACCGGGCTCGGGACGATCAGCTAGGTCTCCAGGATCGGCTGCTGCTTGGGGATCCAGTGGTCGCCGCGTTTTCGAACTTCCGCTTGAACTCCGTGTACGCGGCCCGGTCCGCCCGGTCCCCTTCCCCGTAGGCCTGCACGGCCTTGTCATGCGCCTCCGTGAAGGACTCCTGGGCTTGCTTCGACGAGCGCCTCAGGGTGCCCGGTAGTGCCCAGGCTCGCCCCAGGCCGCGTCGGCGGGTCTTCGGCATGGTATTTCCTTCCTTCCCGGGAATGCTGATCATTCGAGGAGCTTGGCGGGGTGATGGGCAGGTTCCTGATGCGGCGGCCGACCGCGTGGCGGAAGCCGGCCTACCCAGGGCAGCCCGGCCTACACCAGGCTTTCTCGTCTCGGCTGCCCGGATTCGCGTATCGGTTCGCCGGCCGGGTAGGGGACGGCCGTGACTAGCTGGCAGGAACTCAGGGACGAGGCGGCCTCGTGTACCCGATGCGACCTGTACCAGCGCGCGACGCAGACGGTGTTCGGCGAAGGCCGGACGGGCGCGTCGATCGCGCTGATCGGCGAACAGCCGGGTGACCAGGAAGACAAGCAGGGCCATCCGTTCGTCGGGCCCGCCGGCCGGATCCTGGACCGGGCGCTGGACGAGGCCGGCATGAGCCGCGACGACGTGTACGTGACCAACGCGGTCAAGCACTTCAAGTGGACCGAGCGGGGTAAGCGCCGGATCCACCAGCGCCCGAACGGGAGCGAGATCAGGGCGTGCCGGTTCTGGCTGGACGGGGAGCTCGGGGCGGTCCGGCCCACGCTGGTGGTGCTGCTGGGCGCGGTGGCGGGCGAGGCCATGTTCGGCTCGCGGTACCGGGTCGGCGAGCACAAGGGCAAGGCAGAGGAAGCCTCGCTCGGGTCGTGGCGCGGGCTGGTGGTCGGCACCATCCATCCGTCCGCGGTACTGCGCGGACCGGATCCGGAAAGCCGGGACCGGGCCTACGCGGGCCTGGTCGCGGACCTGGTGGTGGCCAGAGAGGCCGCTGCGGCGGCGGTGGCGCGATGACTAGGAAGGAGTTCGCGATGGGGCTGGCCACCTTTATCAGGGTGTACAGGTTTCTCAGCGGCATCCGTTACCCGGCCACCAGGCAGCAGCTCGTGGACCAGGCCCGGAGTAACCATGCCGACGAGGAGGCACTGAACTCGCTGCGCGATATGCCTGAGCGCGAATACAGCGGGCCGGACGAGGTGAGCAGGGTCTTCGCGGAGGATTGAGCCGATTGTCAGGGTCGCCGGTAGATGCGGTTACCAGCCTGACGTGGCGGCCGCCCGGGTATGACGCGTTAGAAAGGCGCGCCGCCGGGCAGGGAGAGGCGATGCTGCACTCTGTTTACGACCATGACGACTGGAACGCCGAGGCGCGGGGCGAGACGCCTTTGCAGCGGGCCGACCGGGCTTACGGCGAAATCCTGCAAGAGGTGCGGGTGGCACAGACAGGCGTGCAAATCCTGTTCGCGTTCCTGCTCGCGCTGGCCTTCCAGGCCCGCTTCGCGGATATCACGAGCTTTCAGCGAGGCACCTACGTGGTGACCCTCATGCTCTGCGCCGCTGCCACCGCCCTGCTGATCGCGCCCGCCGCGTTCCACCGGGTGATCTACCGCAGGCGGCTCAAACAGCATCTCGTAATGGTCGCCAACCGGCTGGCCCTCCTGGGCCTCGTGTTGCTGCTGCTTTCGCTAGCCTCGGCGGTGCTGCTGATCCTGGATGTGGTCCTGGGGATGGCACCGGCCATTGTTCTGGCCGTTGGCGTGCTCGCCTGGTTCACCATGTGGTGGTTCGTGCTGCCGCTGCGGAGCCGCGTCCGGCAGC
>Ga0306924_10008843_pt1 | contig 10187 bp, 9 predicted proteins | sample sta12Can44000111_FD_203756 | JGI IMG/M metagenome (GOLD analysis project Ga0306924, IMG submission 203756) | Lab enrichment of tropical soil microbial communities from Luquillo Experimental Forest, Puerto Rico - statanox.12C.anox.44.000.111 (v2)... | ecosystem: Environmental > Terrestrial > Soil...
ATCCGCGCGGCACCTGGTCCGACAAGAAAGCCTATGACGAGACCGCGCGCGAGCTGACCCGGCGTTTCGCGGCGAACTTTGCCGAGTTCGAGCCGTTTGTCGGCAGCGAGGTCAAGGAAGTCGCGATCCGGCCGGCGGTGTAGCCTACAAAAGGTGTCCTCTACCAGCGCGTCCGAGGCAGCCAAGTCTTGAGGCGACGGGCCGCCTCGGCGACACTTTCAGTCGATCCGGCAAACGAAAAACGCACCCAGTCGCCGCCCGCGACCGGATCGAAATCGCGACCCGGGGTCACCGCGATTCCTGTCTCGGCGAGCAGCCGCCGGCAGAACTTCTCGCTATCGATCGTCAAGCTCGAAATGTCGACGTAGAGGTAGAACGCCCCCTCGGCCGGCGCGAAACGGGTCAGGCCGGCAGCACCGAGGGTGCGGATCAACAGATCGCGGTTGGCGCGATAGCGCGCGACATGACCGTCGAGCTCACCGCGACAGCCGAAAACTGGCAGTGCGGCCGATTGTGATAGAGCCGGCGGCGAGATGTAGAAATTCTGGGCCAGGCACTCGACCGAACGGGCAAGGTCCGGCGGCACCAGCATCCAGCCGAGCCGCCATCCGGTCATGCTGTAATATTTTGAGAACGAGTTGACGACTACCGCCTCGCGCCCCAAGGCGCGCGCCGTCGCCGCGGCAGTTTCGTAGGTGATCCCGTGATAAATCTCATCGGAAATTAGCCGGATGCTCCGATCGCGGCACCAAGTGGCGAGCCGGCCAAGCTCGGCGGCGCCGATCATCGTGCCGGTGGGATTGGCCGGGCTCGCGACGATCAGCCCGTCGAGCCTACCTAAGCTGGCAAGCAGCTCGGGTGTCGGCTGGTAATGGGTGTCCTCGCCGACCGCGATCAGCACCGGCTCGATCCCGAGCGCCGACAGGATGTTGCGGTAGGCCGGATAACCCGGGATCGCAAGCGCGACTCGGTCGCCGGGCTCGAAGGCGGCGAGAAAGGCGAGCAGAAAGGCAGCAGAGGAGCCGGTGGTCACCACGACTTCCCCGGAATCGACCGCGATCCCGTATTGCGCCTGATAATGGGCGGCGATCGCCTGCCGCAATGGAGCGATCCCGAGGGCGTCGGTATAGCCGATCGGCTCGCTGTCGAGGGCGCGCCGAGCGGCCGCGAGCACGGGTTCGGGCGCCGAGCTTCCCGGCTGGCCGACTTCGAGGTGGATGATTTCGGCGCCCTCGGCCTGGCGTTCGTTGGCGGCGCGCAGAACGTCCATGGCGATAAAAGGCGGGACGAGGCCGCGGCGGGATGGGCGCAAGCTCATGCCATATCCTGCGCGAGAAGGTTGCCATTGGCGAGCAGCTTTCGCTATGAGGAGCGCCCTTTCCTCGCATAACGGAGACCAGCGTAGGATGTCAGAGACGATGCCGCCCCACCTGCTCGGAATGTCCGGCAGCCTGCGCAGCGGCTCCTACTCGAACGCGGTCTTGGAGACCTTGCGGGAAAAGTTCGAGGACCGTGCCAATCTCAGGATCTACGACCTCCAACCGATCCCGCCGTACAACCAGGACCTGGAAGGTGAAAAACGCCCTGCGCCGGTCAAGGCGCTGATCGGCGCGATTGCCGAAAGCGACGGTCTCGTCCTTTGCGCGCCCGAGTTCAACCACAGCATTCCGGGCGTCTTGAAGAACGCGCTCGACTGGGCATCGCGTCCCGCCTTTACTTCGGTGATGGCCTACAAGCCGGTGGCGATCATGGCGACCTCGCGTGGCCCACTCGGCGGCGCGCGCTGCTTGGAGCACATGCGCGTGGCACTCGACTCGATGCTGGCGCGGGTCGCGCTGGCGCGCGAGGTGACGATCACCGCCTCGGCCGAAAAGATCCGCGACGGCCGGCTCGTCGATGAAACTTCGCTGGGCTTTGCCTGCGCTGCGGTTGAGGCACTGCTGCGCGAAATCTGCTTGTGGCGCACTGCTGACGACGGTCGCGGCCGTTAGGGCGCTATGCCGGGCTCGATGCCGGCTTCTCGTTGACGCAGCGCAAGAGCTTCCAATAGCCGAAGAGGTTGCTCGGCCGCACCTCGCGGATCGAAAGCTGACTGTCGCGGCGGAATATCTCGAACGGAAAATCGGCATGAAAGCCGATGTGCCGGGCGATGCGGGCCAGCCGTCTTTCCATCAAGCGCAGGAGCAGGTTGTCGCTGGTAAAGTGGTTGACGACGACAATCGTGCCGCCGGGGATGCAGACCCGCCGCATTTCCGCGGCGAAACGCGCCGGGCTGGGCACAACCGATGCGACATAAAGCGCCAGCACCGCATCGAAGGAACTGTCCGGAAATTCGAGGTTCTCGGCGTCCATTACCTGCAGGTCCTCGACATGGGCGAGGTTGAGGCGCTCAGCCCGGCGCTGTGCTTTCGCCAGCATCTCGGCCGAGACATCGATCCCGGTTACCCGCGAATCGGGCCGGAAATGCGGCAGCGACAGACCGGTCCCAACACCGACTTCGAGAATCCGTTGTCCCGGCCGATCATTGGCGATGCGCACGGCGTCCTTGCGCCCGGGATGGAACACCGGGCCGAAAACAATGTCGTAAGAACCGGAAAACAGGCGATAGGTCCGAATCGTGTCGTGCAAATCCATCGTCTGGCTCTCGTTGTGATCGATAGGACCCGGCGCGGACGGCCGCCGCATCCTCTCCGGAAGCTGCCTCGTTCCGGTCGCGGTGGTTAAGCTAACAATTGAATGCCGAGGATGCTAGATCATCCTTAATCGCGACGCCGTCGAGCGGTTCGCTGTTCGATCGGCGATGTCCGGCCGCGAGGACGGGTTCTGTCAGCCCTTTCGCTGCCGTTCGGGCAACACCCTCAGATCAGGGTGATGCGATCCGCCTCGAGGCCTTTTTTGCCGTCGACGACTTCGACCCTGACTCGTTGGCCCGGACCCAGAGCATTGACGCCGCTGCGGCGCAAGGCAGTGATGTGGATGAACACGTCCTTGCCACCACCGTCGGGAGAAATGAATCCGTAGCCTTTTTCGGGCTCGAACCATTTCACCGCCCCCTCCATGGTTGTGGAAGGCCGGGGTCCGCGGTAGTCCATCCCACTGGCGCCGCCTTGCGACATTACCGCCGTGCTGTTGTCGACATTCAAGACATTGGTGACCAGCGGACCTTTTGCTCCGGCGCTGATCTCGCAGATGATCGAGGCACCTTCGCGCACGTCCTCATACCCGGCGCGACGCAGGACCGCCATCGGCAGAAAAGCGTCTTGCGATCCGTCGGCCAGAGTGACAAAGCCAAAACCCTTGCTGGCATTGAACCACTTGACTTTGGCTTCGATGCGATGGCCCGGGGGGGTGTCCTCGCGAAAAAAGCCCGGTCGGCGTTCGTACATAGCTCCCCTAAACGCGCAATAGAATGCGTCGAGCGCATGGAACACCGAATCATAGCGTAAAAACGTCGCACTGCGCTAGCGGTCACATTAAGGATTCTATCGATCCCGTGCAGCTCCCTTACAGCCTTGGTCGGGGCGACGTGATCGCAGGCCGGAGAGCTCGGTCCCGCTTCAGATTCGTTTCAGGTTGGCAGAGAAGCCAGGATCGCGGTGTCATCCGCTATAGGCCACGAGCCGCTGGTTCTGCTCACCCAACCCTTCGACCGATAGCCGGACCCGGTCACCAGGTTTTAGAAACCTCGGCGGCTTAAATCCCATGCCGACCCCCGAGGGTGTCCCCGTCGGGATCACGTCGCCCGGCAACAAGGTCATGAACTGGCTGACATAGCTGACGATCTCGTCGACGCCAAAGATCAGGTCGGCGGTGTTGCTGTTCTGGCGCCGCTCGCTGTTGACCTCGGTCCACAGCGCCAGCTTGCCGGGATCGGGGACCTCGTCGGTGGTGACCAACCACGGGCCGATCGGGCAAAAGGTGTCGGCGCTCTTACCCTTGGTCCATTGCCCGCCGCGCTCAATCTGAAATTCGCGTTCGGAGACGTCGTTGACGACGCAATACCCGGCGACGTGCTTGCGCGCGTCGGCTTGGGTGACGTTCCGGGCGAGGCTGCCGATGACGATGCAGAGCTCGACCTCGTAATCGGTCTTCTGCGAATTCTTTGGAATGATCACGTCATCGTTCGGGCCGCAAATCGAGGAGGTGGCCTTCATGAAGAAGATCGGCTCGGAGGGGATCGCGGCACCGGCCTCCTGCGCGTGCAGGCGGTAATTGAGGCCGATGGCGACGATCTTGGGCACCGAGCCGACGCAAGGGCCGAGCCGCGGCGTGCCGGAAATCATCGGCAGGCGAGCCGGGTCAAGGCGGCGCAGCCGGTCGAGCGAGGCCGGTGCCAGCGCCTCCCCGTCGATGTCGCGGACGGCACCCGAGAGGTCGCGGATCCTACCCTCGCGATCGAGCAGGCCAGGCTTTTCCTCGCCCGCGGGTCCATAGCGAAGCAGCTTCATCGAGAGATCTCCTATCCAGCGTCAAACCGCGCGCTCGGGCCAAATTGCCACGCCGTGTGACCGCCTGTCCAACGATCTGCCGGTGCTGCCGCATGCCCCCTGCTAAATCCGGAAAACACGGTGGAAATTTTTTCAAGGTCGACCCCTTCGCTAAGAAAGAACTACATTTCAACTACTTATCGTCTGATGTGGACGCCGCTTTGACGCTGGATCAGGGGGGCTTTGACGCCGTTTTGACTCCAAAAAGGGCCTGAAACGGGAGGTAACAGGGGGCACGGACCGAGGGTTTTCGGCCCCTCAGCCACCCTGCAACATAAGCTTAAGTCTTGTCGCCAGGATGGCGATGCGGGGGATGCCGCGGTCGCCCCGCGGGCGCTCGAAGCGACCGGCGACTGAGAGCGCCGGCCAGATCCCCGCGCTTCGGGTGGCGCAGGGCGCCTGACCTGGGGATCTAGAGCTGGTCGAAGACCGCGGTCTCACCCGGTTGCAGGACCTTGACCTCGGTCGCGGTCTTGCCCAACGCGGCGATGTATTGCTCGGGGGTGCCGGCAAGCTGCGGGAACGTCCCATAATGCATCGGGATCGCAAAATGCGGCCGCATCATGCGGGTGGCCTCGGCGGCGTCGCTCGGGTCCAGTACGAAATGGCCGCCGATCGGGACCAGGAGCAAGTCGGGCCGGTAGCGTTGCCCGATCGGCGCGAGGTCGCCGAACAGACCGGTATCGCCCATGTGATAGATCGTGAAGCCGTTCTCCAGCTTGATGATATAGCCGACCGGCTCACCCCCGACATGGACCTCGCGCTTTTTGGTTTCCGGGTTCACATAGACGAATTCCGAAGAATGCTCGGCATGAACCTGGGTGATGGCGATGTCGGGTCCGATCGGATGGATCGTGCCGCCCTTGTTCATGCGTGGCGCCAGCTCCGGCGTCAGAATGCCGAGATCGACCAGCGTGTCGGCGAGGCGGGCCGGACCCCACATCTGGATATTCTGCTTTTTGGCAAGCGTCGGAGCATCGCCGATATGGTCGCCATGCCCGTGAGTGACCAGGATCACATCGAGCTTGCCGAGCTTATCCAAGTCCTTCCACTCCGCGGGTGTCTTGGGATTCTGGGTGATGAACGGATCGATCAGAATCACCTTGCCGCCCGGCGTGTCGATGCGAAAAGCCGCTTGCCCGAGCCACAGCAGCTCGGTCTTCCCCTGACCCGCGAGGGCCGGCGCCGTCGCCGCCAGGCCCAAGACTAGTGCCAGTCCGCAGATGCGTTGCAGCATGAATGTTCTCCCTATCGAGACCGAGCGGCGTTGGCGCCGGTTCAGATGGCCAGGCTCTTCTGCAGTTCGAGGTCGTCTTCGACAAAGGCCCGGACGACCTCGTCGATGCCTGTGTCGGCGGAAAAGCCGAGCACTTCAGCGCGTGGCGCCGCAAGCGCCTGCGGCCAGCCGGAGATGATCTGCTGAATCTGCGGATCGAGCTCCCAACGGATCCTCGCGTAGGCCTCCTCGCCGCTGGCGCGGCGGACCGCGGCGGCCACCTCGCCAACCGCGACCGAAAAGCCGGGAAGCTGCAGCGACCGGCTCGTGCCAAAGGCGTCACCAGAGAGATCGTGAGCGCGAAGGAGGCCGGCCACAATGCGACGCGGCGAGGCCAATGCCATGACCGTGTCGGGCGAGACCGGACAAACCGCCGCCCGCCCCGACAACGGCTCGCGGATCATCGAGGAGGCAAAGGTCGAGGCGGCACGGTTCGGCCGGCCGGGCCGGACAACAACGGTCGGCAGGCGCACGGCCCGGCCATCGACAAAGCCTTTGCGGCTGTAATCGTTGACCAGCAATTCGCCGATCGCCTTTTGCGTGCCGTATGAGGTCTGCGGCGCCAGCGCCGTGTCGTCGCCAACCACCGGCGGCAATTCGCCGCCATAGACCGCAAGCGAGCTGGCGAAGACGACGCGTGGGCAGCTGCCGAGCGCGCGGCAGGCCTCGAGAACCGCGCGGGTGCCGTCGAGGTTTACGCGGTAGCCGAGATCGGTGTTGGCCTCCGCCTCACCGCTGACCACGGCTGCGAGGTGGAAGACCGCACCCGTGCCGGGGGTGATCACCCCGCGCACTGTCTTGCGCTCGGCGATGTCGCCGGTCACCAACCTCAGCCTCGGATCCTCAGGCAGCGGCAGGGTCGATGGCGCGTTGTCGAACAGCACGAGCTCGTCGATATCGCGGCGCTCGAGCAGCTTCACGGCTACCCGGCGGCCGAGAAAGCCGCACCCGCCAGTAATGACGATCCGCACCGCTCAGCCTCCGATGCCGTACCGGGTGGCCCAGCCGAGGCCCGCCCTGGTCTTGCCCTTTGGCCGATATTCGCAGCCGATCCAGCCCGTATAACCGAGCTCGTCGAGCAGATCGAACAGATAGGGATAGTTGATCTCGCCGATATCGGGCTCGTGACGGCCGGGATTGCCGGCGATCTGGACATGCGGATAGTGATCGAAGAGCGCGCGGACGCGATGAGCCAGATCGCCCTCCATGATCTGCACATGGTAGAGATCGAGCTGCAGTTTCAGGTTAGGGCGGCCCACCCGTTCGATCACCGACATCGCCTGGGTCGTCGTATTGAGGAAATACCCCGGGATGTCACGAGTGTTGATCGGCTCGATGACGAGGGTGAGGCCTTCGGCAGCGAGCCGGTCGGCGGCATGCTGCAAATTGGCGAGATAAACCCGTTCGGCCTCGGCGCGGTCGTGACTCTCCGGGAGCAGACCGGCCATTGCATGCAACAGCCGGCACCTCGTCGCCTTGGCGTAGACCAACGCCTGCTCGACCCCGTCGCGGAATTCCTGCTCGCGCCCGCGTAGTGCCGCGATGCCGCGCTCTCCTGCGGCCCAGTCGCCGGGCGGCAGGTTGAACAGTGCCTGCTCGAGCCCGTGCCGCCTTAGTTGCTCGGCGATGACCTCGGGCGGATGCTCATAGGGGGTGAGATATTCGACCGCCTTGAAGCCGCAAGCGGCCGCTGCAGCAAAGCGGTCGAGAAACCCCATTTCCTGGAATATGAAGCTGAGATTGGCGGCAAATTTCGGCACCGGATGGCTCCGTCGCGGGGGTCAAGAGTGACCGCTACTCTTTCGCCGCAAGCGGATCAACGCAATATCCTCAGGCGCACCGGTGACGACGGTAAGGAATTTCCTTACATGTGCACAACACAGCCGACCTGATTGACGATGATTACGAGCAAGGCGCAGACGACTATTCCGGCCCCGGTACGAGTGGCACTCCATCTGAAGGAGGGGGACGAGCTCGGCCACTCCATCGAGCAGGACCGGGTCATTTCGACCAGGGCAGACCGCGGGCCGTCGGACGATCCGTTCGCCTGCTTTGACGAGTGGTCCTCCGAGGCCGATCGTCGGGCCTATGCCGGCTTTGACGCCTGGGATATCGTCAAGGTCTCGTTCCCGTATACCGATCGCCCCGTACGTCAACGCCGGCCCGCTCTGGTCCTTGCCGCCGGGGATTTGCAAGGCAGACACGGGCTTCTGTGGTTGGCGATGATCACCATCGCACGCATTACAGGTGGCCGGGTGATGTTGTGATCTCGATCTCGATAATGCGGGCTGCCAGCCCGTCGATTGTCCGGCCTGCAAAAATCGCAACGATCGACGCGCAAGATGCCGAGCGGCTCGGCGCGCTCGCGGCGAGCGACCGCGAGGCGGTTCGCCAATATTTGCTAGAGCGGCTCAGGGAGCTCGGTTGAGCTTTCGCTGACCGCTCAGGCGAGCTCGCCGAGGAGCGCCTTTGCGTCTTTTAGATCTTGTGTGTCGAAGCCTTCGGCGAACCAGCCGTAAATTGGAGCGAGAAGGTCGCGGGCTTCGGCGGAGCGACGCTGGTCACGCCACAACCGCGCCAGGCTCACGGCAGCCCGCAATTCCCATAGCTTGGCCTGCTGTTGCTCGGCAATTCCTAGGGCTATGCGATATAGTTTCTCGGCGGCCCCGATATGCCCCTGCCGCAATAGCAGTTGGCCTTTGCGCCGATAGAGCTCGGCGTCCAACCAGCTCTCCCCTGTCCTTCCCGCGATCTGCAGAGCCTCATCGAATGCGGTCAAGCCGTCTTCAATTCGCTCTGCAATGTCATATGCCCTGGCGAGGAGGGCGGTATGATGGGGCATCAACAACTCCGCCCCGCTGGTGCGATACGCCGCCAAACCGCTGCGGAGAAGAGATATTCCCTCGGCCACATCGCCATTCTTGGCCTTGACCCAGCCGCGGTAAATCGTTCCCACCGTGCCCCACCAGGGGATACCCTGCTCGGCGGCCACTGCAACCAGCTCGTCCGCCCATTTGTGCAGCGCTCCATTATCGTCGCCGAGAGAGAGCAGTATGGCGCCGATCATCAAACTCGAAGCTAGAGTCGGCGGATAAGCCAGACTCCGAGCCTCAGCGATGGCAGCATTCGTCTGTGCCAATCCCTGGTCGGGAAAGCCGAAACAGAGAAGGACCACCCCCAAATACCCCTGTGCGACCACCTGGGGGTGGCTTCCAGTTTGATGGCCAAGCGAATCGTGGAGATTCGAATCGTAGAGCGAAAGAACTGTTTCCAGATACGATCGCGATAGACCGAACCGACCGCGTAGCATGTAGCCTGTACCGCAGGATTGGTGACCTAAAATGAGCCCGCCGGGTTCGTTGCGTTGGTAGCTGACCTTCAGCAAATCCTCGTCCAGACGCAGCGCCAAATCCATTTCGCCGCGGTACACGTGATAGCGAGACTGCCCATAGGGAATGTTAAGGTACTCCGTTGGGAAACCGAGCTGCTCCCACAGCTCGCGCGCGCGAGCATAGGCCGCTCCAGTTTCCGGTGCCGCTTGGCCTTTGACAAACCGCAACACGGCACCCAAGGCGCTCCAAAATCCGAGCTCCCGGCGCTGACGTTTGGAGGTGTCGGGTAATCGCGACAGCTGGTCCAGCGCCCTATGGAACTGCGCCGCTGCTTCCACCAGCGCTGAGCGAGCGGCGGATCTCCGACCGGCCCTGCCCCAATAGGCTACTGATTTTTCGACGAGCCCGGCCTCGGCGTAGTGCCGCGCAAACAGCTCGGGCTGGCTCTCCATTAGCTTGGGCGATTGTTGTTCGAGCGCTTCGGCGATCTGAGCGTGCAATTGCTGCCGGGTGCTGCGCAGCAGGCTGCTATGTGCGGCGTCCTGCACCAGCGCATGCTTGAAGGCATATACTGCGTCGGGCGGGACGCCGCGCTGGAACACCAGCTCCGAGGTGACGAGCCTATCGAGTGCGACTTGCAGCTCGTCCTCGTGAAGGCGCGAGACGGCGCGTAGCAGCTGGTATGAGAATTCGCGTCCAATAGCAGCACCGGTTTGCGCCACGGCTCGCGCCGAGGCCAGCCTGTCGAGCCGTGCCATCAGGGAATCATGCAGAGTAGTCGGGATGCCAACCAGCGGGGCGCCACTCTCCAATACGGTCTTGGTCAATTCTTCGACGAAGAGCGGCACGCCATCTGTGCGGTCGGCAATCTGAGCAACGAGCTCGTCGGGCAAAGCCTGGCCGCGGACAATCTGCGTCACCAGTGCGTTCCGGTCATGCTTGTCCAGCCGGTTGAGCGCCAGCATCGTGACCTGCGGCTGGCCTGTCCAGGGCGGCTGGAATTCGGGGCGGAAGGTCACGATCAACAGCACCGGCAGGCTGCGGACGCGCTCGACAGTGAGGTCCAGCAATTCGCGTGAGGTCGGATCAACC
>Ga0306924_10008846_pt1 | contig 10186 bp, 8 predicted proteins | sample sta12Can44000111_FD_203756 | JGI IMG/M metagenome (GOLD analysis project Ga0306924, IMG submission 203756) | Lab enrichment of tropical soil microbial communities from Luquillo Experimental Forest, Puerto Rico - statanox.12C.anox.44.000.111 (v2)... | ecosystem: Environmental > Terrestrial > Soil...
CGGCTTCGAGGGCCCGTCGGTGCCGCTCGCGGAGGCGGACCTCGCGATCGTGCGGCGGGTCGCGCCGTTCGAGCCGCGCACGGCGACGTACATCGAGAGCGTCTTCCACGCCGGCGACCTCGACTTCAAGGAGCCGGAGCTGTCGCAGCTGCTCGAGCTCGCGCGCACGGTGCCGACGGTGCTCGTCGTGCACCTCGAGCGGCCGACGGTGATGCCGGAGCTGGTCGAGGCGTGCGCTGCGGTGATCGGCGTCTTCGGCGCCTCCGACGACGCGGTGCTCGACCTCGTCCACGGCCGCGCGGCGCCGGAAGGCAAGCTGCCGTTCGAGCTGCCGTCGTCGATGGACGCGGCGCGCGCGCAGAAGCCGGACGTCCCCGGCGACTCTGCCGACCCGCTCTTCCGCTTCGGCCAAGGTCTCAGCTACTAGGCGAACCTGGCCGCTAGCGGCCCGAGCTCTCGTCGGCGGCGCGAAGGCGGCGCTCGTAGTACTCGATGCGCTCGCGGAGCATGCGCAGAGTCTTCTCGGACCGCGCCTCCCATTCGGCGCGCGCCTCAGGCGTCATCCTCTTCTTCTTCCTCGCCATCGTCCTCCTCGTCGAGCATCAGCTCGAGGATCGTCTTCACGTCCGTCTTGATGTCGAACAGCGCCTGCATCAGAGTTTGCACGTCGCGTTCGTCCACCGCCAAATGGTCGCGGTGGCGAGGTCCCTCGACAATTCGCTGATTCGAACGTGTCCGAACGGACGCTAGTAACAGACTGTTACTTGCCGGTGCCGTTGCCGCGGCGCGGGGTGAGCGCGACGAGGAGGCCGCCGTCGTCGTCGTAGGCCGGGAAGACGTCCGCGATCACCGCCTTCTCGCTGCCCGCGCGGGTCTTGATCGAGAGGTGCTCGCCGAGCCGGCGCACACCCCACTCGCGCGCGAGCTCGACCGGCTTCGCGTCGGAGAAGCTCAGAGCCTCGACGAGGTCGCGGCCCATCAGGTCCCCCTCCTCCCAGCCGGTCAGCTCGAAGACGCCCCGCCCGATGGCGAGCACGCGGCGCTCCTGGTCGGTGACGACGAGGCCCGTGTCGGGCGCCGGGTAGTAGTCGTCGAGCAGCTCGAACAGGAAGCCGAAGCCGCAGTGGCGGCACGCGGGCGCCTGCTCCGAGAAGCCCTCGCGGGCGTCGACGTCGACGGACCGCTCCTTGCACTGCGGGCAGATGTAGTACGGCACGCGCACCAGGGTGCCAGACGCGGTGCTACACGCGTGTGGACGGGCAGAGGTCCGGCGCGAGCGGGCACTCCTCGCACTTCGGCGCGCGCGCGATGCAGATGCGCCGGCCGTGCCAGATCAGCAGGTGCGGGAAGCGCGCCCAGTCCTCGCGCGGCACGAGCCTGGCGAGGTCGCGCTCGATCTTCACGGGATCCTCCTGCTTCGTCAGCCCGAGCCGCTGCGAGAGCCGGCGGACGTGCGTGTCGACGACGATCCCCTGGGCGTTGCCGCGCTCCGCCGACACGACGTTGGCCGTCTTCCGCGCGACGCCCGGCAGCTTCAGCAGGTCGTCGAATGCCTCGGGCACCTCGCCGTCGAACTGCTCGAGCAGCATCGCCATCGTCCCGCGCAGCGCCTTCGCCTTCTGGTGGTAGAAGCCGGTGGCGAAGATGTCGCGTTCCAGCTCCTCGACCGGCACGGCGAGGTAGTCCTCCGGCTTCCTGTACTTCTCGAACAACGTCGCCGTGACGCGGTTGACGTTGACGTCGGTGGTCTGCGCCGAGAGCATCACCGACACGAGGAGTTCGAGCGGCGAGCGGAAGGTGAGCGCGATCCTCGCGTCCGCGTGCTCGACGGCGAGCCGTTCGACGATCGGCCGGATCCGCTGCTTCTTCGGCCCGACGCGCTTGCGGGCCTCGGCGACGTAGCTACGCGGCATTCCGCGACGCTACCGCGTGCGCCCGCCCCACGCGGGCGGGCGCACGTCCGGCTCGCCGCTACGGATCGAGCGGCGGGCTTGCGAGCTGCGCAAGCTGCAGCGCCTGCGCCGGGAACCATTGACCTGCGGCCGGGTCGACGATCCCGCCCCACTCGGGGTCGGTCGTCGAGCCGACGATGCCCCGGTTGCACGACCCGTCGGACTCACCCGGCACCTTCACCCACAGGAACGCATCCACGAGCGGGTTGTGCGTCCGCGTCGTTGGGCGCGGTCCGACTCCCCTCCCTGGTGGGTTGCACCAATCCTGCGGGTCCGGGTATGCGACCGTGGGCTTCCACGGCCCCACGCCGTCACGGCTGGTGTCGACCACGAAATGCGTGGTCGGCTGCGTCGACCCCAGTAGCGACGCCCAGCGCGAGTCGATGCCTACCGTGTTCCACGCCAGATCCGCGTGCTGGCCGCTGTACGGCGCGTTCTGCCAGACGAGGTACGGGCTCAGCGCATCGCCGTCCCAGTTGGTCGCCGGCCCGCCGTCCCAGTACTGATTCGGGCACGCGCCGTACGCGCCGGGTGCGATCTGCGTCGCGTACGCGATGCAGTCCGAGATCCAGGTGCCGTAGAACACCTCGTTCGAGGCGTACTGGTAGTTCGAGAGATTCAGGTAGAAGCCGGCGGCCCGTGCGACCCCGGCCTCGACCAACCGCTGCGACGCGTCGCCGACGTTCTGCCACGCGCTGTGCGTCGCATCGAGGTAGACGCGCGTCGCAGCGCCGTGCCCCAGCGTGTCAACCGCGTAGTTCAGCTCCGCGAAGCGGTCGGCGTCCGTGAACGTCTGCGAGCCGCAGTTCGTCTGCGGCAGCAACCCGAGGCTGTCCGGCTCGAGGATCACGACTGCCGGCTTGTCACCGATCCCCGCCGCGACACCGTCGATCCAGGCCTCGTACGACGCGAGATCGGTGGCGCCACCGGCCGAGTAGCCGCTGCAGTCGCGCCCCGGGATGTTGTAGAGCGCGAGCACCGGCAGCTCGTTCTTGCCGGCAGCGCGGTTCACCGTCTTCTGCGCCGCGACGCGCGCGTCGTTCGGCGAGCCGCCGGTGATCCAGACCGCGTGCGGCGTGGACACCAGCTCGCGGACAAGGCGCGCGTCGGCCTTGTCGCCCGAGCTGGTCAGCTGGGCGATCTGTTGCTGAGCCGCTGCCCCGGGCCCGGGCGTGTAGAAGGTCGTCGGCGACCCTGCGGCGGCGGTCGCGACGAGAACCAGGGACGCGGCGGCCGCCAAGGCCGCAGCGCCCCGGAATGACCAGCGGTACATAGCTCCCCCTTCCGCTCCGAAAACGTTTTCGGAGCTGCGGCGACGCTATCACCTCCAACGCGCGAATTCACGTACAACTCGACTCATCACGGCGACGATCAAAGAGGTGGCGCGGCTGAGCGGCGTGTCGGTTGCCACCGTCTCCCGCGTCTTCAACGGGTACACGGACGTCCACCCGGAGACGCGCGAGCGCGTCCTCGCCGCCGCGCGCGAGCTCGATTACGCACCGAGCGCCGCCGCTCGAACGTTGGTCGGCCGCCGGTCGCAGCTCGTCGGGGTCGTGCTCAACACGGGCTACGAGCACCCCGACATCGAGCACCCGTTCTTCCAGGACGTCCTCGTCGGCCTGAAGCACGGAGTCGGCGAGCTCGGCTACGACCTCCTGCTGTTCGCGACCGAACAGCCCGGCGCGTACCTCCGCCGCGCGCGCCACCATCGGGTCGACGGCCTCGTGCTCTGGGGGGTCGACCGCGACGACCCCGACCTGCCGCCGCTCGTCGAGGCGCGCATGCCGTTGGTCGCGATCGACCTGGAGGTCGTGGGCCCATGTGCGACGTGGATCTCGTCCGACAGCGTCGGCGGTGCGCGACTCGCCGTCCGCCACCTGCACGAGCTCGGCCACACGCGCATCGCGACGATCACGGGCCTCGTCGGCACGAAGCCGGGCCGCGAGCGCCTGGAGGGCTATCGGCAGGAGCTGACGTCGCTCGGGCTGGAGGTGTCGCCGGAGTACGAGACGAACGGCGACTTCTACGCCGACAGCGGCGAGGCCGCGATGCGCGCACTGCTGACGCAGGCGGAGCGCCCGACGGCGGTCTTCGCCGCGTCGGACGAGATGGCCGTCGGAGCCGCCGGCGCCGCTCGTTCGGCGGGCGTTCGCGTGCCGGAGGACATCTCGATCATCGGCTTCGACGACAGCCGAATCGCCGCGCTCCTCGACCCGCCGCTGACGACAGTGCGCCAGGACCGCGCGAGCCTCGGCATCGCCGCCGCCCGCACCGTCGCCGGCACCATCGAGCACCCCGACGAGCCGCCGACGCCGTCGATCCTGCCCGTCGAGCTCGTCGTCCGGAGGTCCTCGGCGCCGCCGCCGGGTTAACGGGCGTCGAGCAGCCGGTCGAGCTCCGGCAGCAGCTCGATGCCGTCCTGGTCGTGCGCCGAGCTGTGCGCGACGACGATCATGGCCGGGACCTCGCCGGCGTTCCCGACCACGTGCGGCAGGTCGGCCGGGATGAACGCGAAGTCGCCCGCCTCGAGCACGGCCTCGTGCTCCAGCTGCTCCCCCCACCACGTCCGCACGGTGCCGCTGACGATGTAGCCGGCGCTGTCGATCCCGCGGTGCAGGTGGCACGCCGAGCGCTTGCCGGGCGGCAGCTCCGAGGCCGTCAGGCAAAGCCGCCGTGTGCCGGTCGTGGCCGACGTCACGCCGGCGGCATACGCGAGCCCTTGCAGGCCCTGGGCAGCCTCCCCGCGGCGGACGATCTCGCACATCAGGCCGCCCCCACCAGGTGGGCGGGCGGGTTGCGCAGGCGCGGGCCCGCGCAGACGACGTCGAGCGCCGGACAGCCCTGGCAGGTGAACTCGCTGGGGCTCGGCGTGAACTCGCCCGCATCGATACGGGCGATCGCCGCCGACAGCTCAGCCTCGAGGTCGGGCAGCAGCTCGCGGCGGAACGTCGTCGCGACGACCGCGTCCGCGCGCTCGAGGAAGTGGTAGACGACCTCGACCTCGTCGGCCCCGGCGCGGAAGCACGCGAGCGCGTAGACGAGCCGCTGCAGCCGGTAGTCGGCCTCGACGATCTCCTCGGGAGTGCCTTCCGCAAGCGAGTTCGTCTTGTAGTCGACCACGAGCGCGCGGGGCAGGTCGAGCCACAGCAGGTCGAGGAAGCCGTGCAGGAGCACGCCGTCGTGCTCGAACGCGAACGGGCGCTCCGAGCGAACGCCCTCGAGCCCCGCGACGCGCGCCGCCAGCTCGGACTCGTGGTAGGCAGTGACGAAGCCCGCGATCCGATCGAGCTCCTCGTCGGTTGCCGCCGGGTACCAGCCGCGCACGAGCTCGAGGTCGGCGGAGCCGAGTTCGAGCAGCTTGTGCACGGCGTTCCCGATCTCCGTGGCCGCGAGCCCGCCGGGTCCCTCGCCGCCGCCGCGCTGCTCGCGCAGACCGGCCACGCGCTCCGCGTAGTAGCGATACGAGCAGCGCTCGAACAGCGCCAGTGCGGAGTACGACAGGCGCCGGACGCGATGCAGCGGCGGCGGGTCGGGCGCGAGCAGCTCCGGCAGCAGGTACCCGCGCGGCATCGGCGCCGTCGGCAGCTCGGCGAACAGCGCCAGCTGCGCGTCCTCGCCGGCCACCTGCTCCGGCTCGGCGTCGACCTTCGGCGTGCAGCGGTCGACGCGCAGCAGGAAGCGCGCGTCCCCGCGCTCCAGCTCCAGCGGCTGCGCCGCTTCGACCTCGGCGGCCGCATCGAGGCGGTCGAGCACCCAGCCGATCGGCGTCCGGCGGTCGCGAGCCTGCTCGAGGTCGATCGCGCCGGAGACGATCAGGCGGTCGATCGCGCGCGTCATCGCGACGTAGTAGAGGCGGCGCCGCTCCTCCTCGCCCTCGCGCTCCTCGGCCTCGCGTACCTCGTCGTAGTCGAAGACACTCTGCCGCCGGCCCGAGCGCGGGTCGATCACGCGGAAGCCGAATCGCCCGTCGGGCCGCACGAGGATCTCGTCCGCCGACGGCGCACCGCCCGTGTCGCGGCCGGCGTCGGCGACGATCACGACCTTGAACTCGAGCCCCTTCGCGGCGTGGATCGTCAGCAGCCGCACCGCGCCGGCGCCCTCCTCCTCCGACACGGCTTCGAGCTGCGCCGCGCCGAGCGCCTCCTGGTCGCGCAGAAAGCCGACGAAGCCCTCGATGTCCGGGCCGCGCAGCTCCTCGTACGAGCGCGCGAGGCGCATCAGCTTGCGCAGGTTCGCGTACCGGCGCTTGCCGTCCCAGCGCGCGAGCACCGCGAGGTCGTAGTCGTGCGCCGCGACGACGTCCTCGCACAGGCGTTCGAGCGACAGCCGCGCGGACGCCGCGACGAGACGGTCGTAGCGCTGCTTGAATGCGCGCACGAGGCGCTCGTCGTTCTCGGAGAGCGCGTCGGGCAGAGCGCGCTCGATGCCGGTGAAGACGGGGCGCCTGCCCGCGGCGCGCCGGATCAGCACGAGCGCGTCGTTGGACACGCCGACGAACGGCGACGCGAGCACGGTCACGAGCGCCTCGTCGTCGTAGCGGTTGTGCAGCAGCCGCAGGTAGGACAGGAGGTCGACGACCTGCTGCTGGCCGAAGTACCCGCGCCCGGTCGCGCGATACGTCGGCAGGCCCTGCGCGCGCAGGGCGCGCTCGTAGCGCTCAGCGTCGGTGCCTGCGGCGAACAGCAGGACGATCTCGCCAGGCTCTGCGGCGCCGAGGTCGACGAGCTCGCGCACTCGGCGTGCGATCGCGTGCGCCTCGCCGTCGCGCCAGCCCTCCCCCGCCTGCTTGTAGCTCGCCTTGTCGGTGACGAGCAGCTCGACCGGGTGCCCGAAGACCGGGTCGGCGAACTCTCCCGAGGCTGCGAGCGGCTGGTACCCGCTGCCGAACTCGTCGCCGAAAAGATGGTTGACCGCCGCGAGCACCTCCGGCCGCGAGCGGTAGTTGCGCGTCAGCGGCAGCCGTTGCGTCGACGCCTCGCGCCGCTCGCGGAAGACGGCGACGTCGGCGTGCCGGAAGCCGTAGATCGACTGGAACTCGTCGCCGACGAAGAACACCTCGGCCGCGCCGGGGCCCGCCCGCAGCAGGTCGATGATCTCCGTCTGCAGGCGGTTCGTGTCCTGGAACTCGTCGACCATGATCGCCCGGAAGCGCAGCTGCTCGCGCTCGCGCACGTCGTCGCTCGTGCGCAGCAGGTTGCGCGCGAACAGCTGCAGATCCTCGAAGTCGAGCGCAGACTCGCGCTGCTTCGCCGCCGCGTACTCGTCTGCGAACAGGTCGAGCAGCTCCTGGAGCAGCTCCTTGTCGCGCAGGGCCAGCTCGTCGAACGCCGCCTGCTCCAGCCGCTTCCGTGCGCCGTCGAACGCCGCCGCGCGGTCGCCGTGCGCCTTCAGCCCGGAGAGGTCGAGCAGCTGCTCCGGGTTGGTCGTCGCCAGCGCGAGCGCCGCGTTCGCCGCGGCGACGTTCTTCTCGGTCGCGCCGCCGGCCGCGAGCAGCGCTCGCGCCTCGGTGTGCAGCTCGTCGAGCCGCTCCGGGACGCCTGCGTGCGCGCCGAGCTCGAGCTGCAGGTCGCGCCCGGCGGACCGCAGCGTCTCGTAGACGCCGGTCAGCATCCGGCGCAGGCCGGCCGCGCCGTACGTCGCGAGCAGCCGCAGACGCTCCGCGTCGCGGTCGGCGCAGAAGCGGCCGAGTGCGCGCTCGAAGGCCTCGCCGCGCAGCACCGCGCCCTGCTCCTCGTCGAGCTCGCGGAAACGCGGGTCGATGCCCACCGCGAACGGGTGGGCGCGCAGGAGCCTCGAGCAGAAGCCGTGGATCGTCGAGATCCACGCGCCGTCGAGGCTGCGGGCGAGGTCGGCCCGCCCGCGGGAACGTAGGGCGGCGCGGATGCGCGCCCGCAGCTCGCCGGCCGCCTTGCGCGTGTACGTGATCACGAGCACCGACTCGACGTCGAGCCCTTCGTCGCAGACCGAGCGCACGAAGCGCTCGACGAGCACCGACGTCTTCCCGGTGCCGGCGCCCGCCGAGACGAACACCTCTCCATGCGCCTCGACCGCAGCCAGCTGCTGCTCGTTCATCATGCGCGCTCGATTCGGCACATCGTCCAGAGGTCGCACCAGGACGGGCACTCGCCGCCCTTCGGGTCGCGCCGCACGTCGCCGCCGCGGATGCGCTCCGCGTACCCGCGCGCGCGCTCGCGCGCCGACTCCACGAGCGCCCAGAAATCGTCCTGGGCCAGGTAGTCGTTGCGCGCGTAGCCGGGCAGGTCCTCGGCCGCCTCGGCCGAGAGGAGCCCGCGCGACTGCCGCGAGCCGCCGAGCGCGCGGTAGACGCCGCCGAGCGGCTCGATGCCGACGAGGTCGCGCAGGACGAGCATGTACAGCGGGATCTGCAGCTTCAGCTCCTCGTCGATCTGCTTCGCCGAGTGCGCGGTGCGGCCCGACTTGTAGTCCTGGACGATCCCGCGCGCGCTGAACGGGTCGACGTCGATGCGGTCGATCTTGCCGCTGAGGTAGAGGCCGTCGCCGAGGTCGAGCCCGCGCTGGAGCTCCGGCGCCGACCGGTCCGAGCCGAACGCGACCTCGAACCTCCGCGGCAGCAGCTGCAGCGGCGACTTCGCCTCGTCGCGCACGAAGCCCTCGAGGTCGCGCCAGAGCGTCTCCTCGAGCTCCGCGGCCTCGAGCCCCGTCAGCTCGAGGCGCACGCCGCCGCGCAGGGCCTCGTCGAGGCAGAGGCGCAGGAACCGGACTGCCTGCTCGACGTTCTCCGGGGTGACGCGGTCGTGGCCGACCTCCTTCGGCAGCCCCGAGTAGAAGCGGTACAGCGCCTGGTGCGCGACGGAGCCGCGCAGCAGCGGGTCGACGACGGCGTCGATCGTCCTCGGCGAGATCACGCGCTCGAACAGCCACGCCGAGGAGCAGTCGGCGAAGCGCTCGAGCTCCGTTGCGGAGAACATCGTGCGCGAGCCGAACCACGAACGGATCGCGTCGTTCGACAGCCGCGTCTCGCGGGTGAACGCGTTGCGGGCGCGGTCGATCCGGCGCCGCCAGTCGTTCGCGTCGGCGAGCGCCCGGGCGGTGTCGCAGTCCGCGACGCTCAGCTGCGCCAGAGCGCGGAGACGTTCGCGCTCGGTGGGCGCACTGTCGAGCGGCCACGTCAGCGCCGAGAGCGGGCGCAGCGAGCGCGCGTGCGTGACGTCCTCCGGTTCGAAGACCGCGGCGACCTCCTCCCAGAACGGGCTCGGCTCACGTGGCGCGCCGTCGTCGGTCGCGGCCTCGCGCACGAGGTAGAGCCGCCGCGTCGCGCGCGTGCACGCGGTGTAGAACAGGTAGCGGTCGCGGCTGACCTGGTCGGGCCGCTCGAGGCGCGCGGCCAGCTCGCGGCGATGGTCGTCGTCGAGGAACGGCGAGGTGCGCGTGCGGCGCGGCAGCGAGCCTTCCTCGAGCCCGAGCACGAACACGACGTCGAAGCGGCGCGTGCGCGCGCGCAGCAGGTCGAGCACCGCGACGCGCCCGGCCTCGCCCGCCGACGCGAGCCGCACCTCGGCGCGCTCGAGCGCAGCGAGCACGTCTTCCTGCGAGGCGCCCCAGCCTTCGAGCTCGTCGAGCAGCCGCAGCGCGGCGTCGTACGCGCGCAGGTCGAGCCGCGACGTCTCACCGGCCGGCGGCGCCTCCGTGCCGTACGCGGCCCGGAGCATCGACCGGATCAGCGTGCGCACGCCCGCCAGCGGCGTCGGCGCGGCGCGCAGCTCTCCGAGCACCGGGATCGGCGCCTCGCGCAGCTTCTCCGCCTCCTCCTCGACGCGCTGCGGCGTGTGGATCGCCCGGCCGCGCAGACGACCTTCGACGAAGTCGACGGAGCCGCGCCCGATACCCGAGTACGGCGAGCGCAGGAACGCGAACAGCTCGCGCCGGCCGCCGTCGAGCCACGCGTAGCGGAGCAGCTGCAGCAGCGCGTGCCCGAACGGAGTCGCGCCGAGGCGCGCGCGGGACTCCACCGCGTAGGGGATGCCGAGCGAGCCCAGCACGGTCTCGAGCGGCGCGCGCCATTGCTCGACCGACGGGCAGACGAGGGCGATCCGCTCGGCGGGCGTGCCGCTGCGCAGGAGCGCGAGCAGCTCCTCGCCGACCAGCTCGAGCGTCCCGCGCGACCCGGCGCCCTCGAAGAAGCGCACGGCGCCCTCGAGCGGCGGCGGCGCGGGCGGCGACTCCTCGAACAGCGACCGCTCGAGGTGCGCGAG
>Ga0306924_10008849_pt1 | contig 10184 bp, 13 predicted proteins | sample sta12Can44000111_FD_203756 | JGI IMG/M metagenome (GOLD analysis project Ga0306924, IMG submission 203756) | Lab enrichment of tropical soil microbial communities from Luquillo Experimental Forest, Puerto Rico - statanox.12C.anox.44.000.111 (v2)... | ecosystem: Environmental > Terrestrial >...
GAGGAGCCCTGGAGGCGGGTTCGGACACCGTTCTGCCGGTTGATCGTGCGGCTTTTCTCGCTGGCCGAGGTTTCGAGAAACCATCGCGAAACCGCGGTATTGCCCTCGACCATCGCGGTCGCCTTGTCGCTGCGGACATGGCAATGGATGTCGATCGTGAACCATTTGCCGCGGGCATGGACCGGTCCCGGGAAGCGCCCGGCCCGCGGCTCCGTTCCGGGAGGTAGGCATTTGAACAGCATCGCCGCGCCCTCGATCAACCGGGGGTGCTCGGGATTTCGATATTCAACAGCCGTGCGGCGTTGCGGCCGAGGATCGCCCGGCGCTCGTTGTCGTCGAGCCCTGATGCGCCTTCGATAAAGCCGATCGGATCGACTTCGCCCATATCGGCCGGGTAATCGGTGCCGACCAGCACATGGTCCGCGCCGTATTGCGCCACGAGATATTCGAGCTGGTGATGGGTGTAGACGATCGTGTCGAAATAGAGCCGCTTCAGATAGGTGGTCGGCATGCGATCGATCTGCTCGCATGTATCGGGCCGCGCCGACGCGGCGTGGTCGATGCGGCCTGAATAAGCCGGCAGATAGCCGCCGCCGTGGGCGAGGACCAGCTTGAGGTTGGGGTGGTCGCGCAGCACCCCGCCAAAGATCAAATGGTGGACGGCGACCGTCGTATCGAGCGGGTTGCCGATGACATTGACCAGATAATGATCAGCAAATCGCCGCGCCTCGGGGAAGCCGGTCGGATGCATGAAGATCAGCATTCCGAGCTCTTCGACCCGCGCGAAGATTTTGCGGAAGCGCTCAGCGGAAAGGTCTTCCCCCGCCACGTTGGTGGCGATCTCGATGCCGCGGAAGCCCAATGACTTGTAGATTCGGTCGAGCTCGGCGACGGCGAGATCGGGGGCCTGAAACGGCACCGTGCCGAGAGCCGTGAAGCGGTCGGGGTGGCGGCCAACGATCTCGGCGAGATTGTCGTTGACGATGCGCGCAGTGGCGATGCCGAGATCGGGGTCGGCGGCATAATAGGTCTGATTGGGCGAAGGTGAGATCGCTTGGATGTCGATCCCCATTCGATCCATGTCCTTGAGCCGCCTTTCGACCGAGGTCGACTGGATGCGGTTGCGCTCCGCTTGCTGGCGGTTGACCTCGCGGGTCCGCTCGTTGGCGTAGACCTCCCGCGGATGCCGCGTCGCAGCGGCGTTGCCGGCCATCATTTCCGCGGCCTTCGGGGTCTGCACATGGCAGTGGATGTCGACCGTGAACCATTTACCGCGGTCGTGCACCGGTCCTGGGAAGCGCCCCGGGATTGGCGCGCCGGACGGCATGCATGTGAACAGCATCTCAGGTCCCCTCTTTTGCTTTTGGCTTATACTACGCGCTCAGGATGCGCGCGACGAGGGGGCACCGGGCGACTACGCGGCCTCTGCTTCGGCCTCGCTCTCGGTTCCGGTCGGGCCGGAATCCTTGCCTTTGGCTTCGGGATCACGATCGACCAATTCGATCACCGCCATCGGCGCATTGTCGCCGTGGCGGTAGCCGGCCTTGATGATGCGGGTATACCCTCCGGCCCGGGCGGCATAGCGTTGCGCTAAGGTCGTCATCAGCTTGTCGGCTAGTACGGTGTCCTGCAGCTTGGCGATCGCTCGCCGCCGGCCTGCTAGTCCGCCGTGTTTGCCGATCGTGATCAGCCGCTCGACGATCGGGCGCAGATCCTTAGCCTTGGGCAAAGTCGTGGTGATCTGCTCATGCTTGATCAAGGCGGCGGCGAGGTTCTCGAACATCGCCTTGCGGTGGGCGGATTTGCGGCTGAAGCTGCGGCCGCGTAGGCGATGGCGCATGGGATCCTCAATAGGGCTCGTCGAGGCGTTTTGCCAATTCTTCGATGTTCTCGGGCGGCCAGTTGGTGATCTCCATCCCCAGGTGAAGTCCCATCTGAGCCAACACCTCTTTGATCTCGTTCAGCGACTTGCGCCCGAAATTCGGCGTCCGCAGCATCTCGGCTTCGGATTTCTGAACCAGATCGCCGATATAGACGATGTTGTCGTTCTTCAGACAATTCGCCGAGCGAACCGACAATTCGAGCTCGTCGACCTTGCGCAGCAGGTTCTTGTTGAACGGCAGCTCGCTCGGCCGAATTTCCTCGGAGGGGTGGCGCGGCTCTTCAAAATTGATAAAGAGCTGGAGCTGGTCCTGCAGGATGCGCGCCGCGAGCGCCACTGCATCCTCGGGCGTTACCGCACCATTGGTCTCGACGCGGAGCGAGAGCCGATCGTAGTCGGTGACCTGACCCACGCGAGTGTTTTCGACCCGGTAGGACACCTTGCGCACTGGGCTGAACAATGCATCGACCGGAATCAAACCGATCGGCGCGTCCTCCGGCCGGTTTTGCGTTGCCGGCACGTAGCCTTTGCCGTTCTCGACGGTCAGCTCCATGCTGATCTTGGCCGCGGTATCCAAGGTGCAGATTACTAAGTCGGGGTTCAGTATATCGATGTCATGGCCGGTCTCGATCGCGTTGGCGTGGATCTCGCCAGGACCACTGGCACGCAACCGCATGCGCTTCGGGCCGTCCCCGTACATCCGCAGGTCGATGCTCTTGACATTCAGGACGATGTCGGTGACGTCCTCGAGCACCCCGGGGATCGACGAAAATTCGTGAAGAACCCCGTCGATCTGCATCGAGGTGACGGCTGCGCCCTGCAGCGAGGACAGCAGCACCCGACGCAACGCGTTCCCGAGGGTCAGCCCGAAGCCGCGTTCGAGAGGCTCGGCGACCACCGTCGCAAGGCGTTTCGGGTCGTCTCCCGATTCCACCGATAGCTGTTTCGGCTTGATCAGGGCCTGCCAGTTTTTTTGAATCACCACTCGACCCCTCGGTCGTTGGACGCGGATCACATCCGCTACAAGAGCCGGCGCGGAAGAGCTGCCGACGTTATCTCAAACGCCCCATCGCGGCGGAGGGCGCTTACGTCTCAGACCCGACGACGCTTCGGCGGGCGGCAACCATTGTGCGGGATCGGCGTCATATCCCGGATCGAAGTCACGGCGAACCCTACCGCCTGCAGAGCGCGAAGTGCCGACTCTCGTCCGGATCCCGGCCCCTTGACCTCGATTTCCAAGGTGCGCATGCCATGCTCCATGGCCTTACGACCGGCGTCTTCAGCTGCCACCTGCGCGGCGTAAGGTGTGGATTTGCGCGAACCTTTGAAGCCCTGGCTGCCGGCGGACGACCACGCGATCGTATTGCCCTGAGCATCGGTGATCGTGATCATGGTATTGTTGAATGTGGCGTTCACATGGGCTGTGCCCGAGGTGATGTTCTTGCGTTCGCGCCGGCGTAGGCGCGGCGCCGCTGCCGCCGTTCTGGCCATCTGTCGCTTCTCGCAGTTGCCCTTTAGACCGCTGAGTTTATTTCTTCTTGCCGGCGATCGGGCGAGCCGGTCCCTTGCGCGTTCGCGCGTTTGTATGCGTGCGCTGCCCCCGCACCGGGAGCCCTTTGCGGTGGCGGAGCCCGCGATAGCATCCAAGATCCATCAGCCGCTTGATGTTCATCGCGACTTGTCGCCGTAGATCACCCTCAACGGTGTAATCTCGATCGATCAGCTCGCGGACACGCAGCACGTCGTCGTCGGTCAGCTCGTGTACCCGCCTCTCAGGCGATATGCCGATTTTGCTGCAGATCTCAAGGGCCTTGGTTCGGCCGATCCCATGGATGTAGGTGAGCCCGACCGGGACCCGCTTCTGGTTGGGAATATTGACTCCCGCGATGCGCGCCACCTGCGCCTCTCCTCGAAAATGACAAAATAGGGGTGGGGTCCGCTCCTCGCAAGGCCGTCGATTATATGCATCGAAGATGATGCGTCAATCCGCTTTGCTGCTTCGACCTGTCGGCACGCCGGATTGGGTCGACATGCTATTCGGCGGCGAGCTTGGGGAGGCCGGCGAGCGCCGCGCGCAGCTCGGCCTCGTCATAATCGTGGTCACGGAGTTTGCCTGCCTGGTAGTCGATATAGGCCTGCATGTCGAAATGGCCGTGGCCGCACAGGTTTAACAAGATCGTGCGCTCGATGCCCTCGGCTTTGCAGCGCAACGCTTCGTCGATAGCGCCGCGCACCGCGTGGTTGGCTTCGGGAGCCGGCAGGACACCCTCGGTGCGCGCGAACAGGATGCCCGCCTCGAAGCAGACGTTCTGCGCCAGCGCGCGCGATTCGATGAGCCCCAGCTCCTGCAACAGGCTCACCAGCGGTGCCATGCCATGATAGCGCAACCCGCCGGCGTGGAAGCCGGGGGGCACGAAGGCGGAACCCAGAGTGTGCATTTTGACCAGCGGTGTCAGATGCCCGGTGTCGCCAAAATCGTAAGCATATGTGCCGCGGGTCAGGCTCGGGCAGGCGGCCGGCTCGCAGGCGATCACCCTTGGCCTCGGTCCGCCGCGCAGCCCGGATCCGATAAACGGGAACGCAATACCGGCAAAATTACTGCCACCGCCCGTGCAACCCACGATGATGTCGGGGTAATCGCCCGCCATCTCGAGCTGCGCCATCGCCTCTTGACCGACGACGGTCTGGTGCAACAGGACGTGGTTGAGGACGCTGCCTAGCGAATATTTCGTGTCGGTGCGCTGCGCGGCCACTTCAACCGCTTCGCTGATGGCGATCCCCAGGCTGCCGGGCGAGTCGGGATGTTCGGCAAGGATACGGCGTCCGGCGTTCGTCTCGGTGCTCGGGCTCGCCACGCACTCAGCGCCCCAAGCCTCCATCAGCGCCTTGCGGTAAGGCTTCTGATAGAAGCTGACTTTGACCATATAGACGCGCACGTCGAGGCCGAACACGGCGCCTGCAAAGGCCAGCGCCGAGCCCCATTGGCCGGCACCGGTCTCCGTGGTGAGGCGCTTGACGCCGGCCTCCTTGTTGTAAAAGGCCTGCGCTACCGCGGTGTTGGGTTTGTGGCTGCCCGCGGGGCTCACTCCTTCGTACTTGTAGTAAATCTTGGCTGGCGTATCGAGCGATCGCTCAAGCCGGCGCGCCCGATAGAGCGGCGAGGGTCGCCATTGACGGTAGACTTCGCGGACCGGCTCGGGGATTTCGATCGTGCGCTCGGTCGATACCTCCTGCTGAATCAGCGCCATCGGAAACAGCGGTTCGAGATCCTGTGGTCCGACCGGCTTCAAGGTCCCCGGATGGAGCACCGGTTCGGGCGGGCGAGGCAAATCGGCGACGATATTGTACCAATCCTTTGGGAGCCGGGTCTCTTCGAGCAGATATTTCACTGAGTCGGGCATGCGCTCCTCTCTGTTCAGCCGCTCGCCGGCGGCTTCCAGATGCCACGCTCTTGCATCAGCCGGACCTGACGGTCGATCACCTCGCGCTTGTACTCGACATGGCGACCGGGTATCTTGTCAATATATAGATTCTTGGGATATATCGGCTGCTCGTAAATAATCTGAGCCAACTCGGCACGAATGTCCTTGGGCCAGTTCGTCACCTGAGCATTCTGCCGGTGGTGCCGCAATGCCTCGATATTGACGACACCAGCGACGAAAGTCGAACCGTTGGAAAAAAGCTGCTTGCCAACGATGGCCCCGCGGTAGTCGACGATCATTGATTGGCCGCCGACCGCATCGATCGCGGTCTCGCTGTCCGGATACAGATAGTAGCTACTGATATTGGGCGCCACGACATACATGTTGTTTTCGAGCGCGCGCGCCCGATTTGATATCTCGAATGAATCATTTTGAGCAAAGGGCGCGGGGATCGAGGCTCGATAAACCAGCTCGGCGCCGTTGAGCGCCAAACCACGGCCGTTCTCGGGGTAGTTTCCCTCCATCGCCATCATGATTCCCAAGCGCCCGATGGTGGTGTCGGCGACCGGCCAGAAGGCTTGCAGGCTGCGACCGTACTTCTCGACCCACCAATCGAACAAATCGTGCGGTGAGACAGAGCGCTCACAGGGCAAGAGGGCGGAAATCTTGTAATGCTTCAATACAACGGCGCCACTTGGATCGACGATGAAGCCGACATTGAAAAACCGATCCGGCCAATCCTCGTGACGCGCCTTGGCCTGCGCCATTATGAACGTGCCCCAGCTACGGGCGAGCCGCCCGATCCGGTCGGTTTCCGGACCGGGAATGTCGATGGCGCAGGTCCGCGCAAACTCGGCATGGTCGACATCGAGAACTTCGTCGTTGAACCCCTGCAAAGCACCTTCAGGTATGGCGACGAGGCGCACCGGAATGTCGAGATTCGACAACCAAAACGCGGCTTTGGTGAGGCTTTCGAGATGCTCCAGGTTCTTTGCGATCTCCTCGCGGCGGCGAATGCCCCAGAAGCTCGGGATCAATCCGACCGCGGTATAGGGTTCGATCATCTTCCAGTTCCCTCGGGAAAACGTCGCCGCGCGCGGGCGTATCAGATACCCGCGATAACTGCCTCTACCTCGCGTGTCACGGTGTCGATATCCGCACTGCCGTCAACCTTCTGTAAGATGCCGGTTTTGCTATAATAGGGCAGAAGCGGCGCCGTTTGCCGTCGATAGACGTCAAGTCGGGCCTTGACCGTTTCCGGGCTGTCGTCCGGACGACAGATAAATTCGCAGGCGCCGCATACATCACAGATGCCATCAACCTTGGGTCGGTTGTCTCGCTCGTGATAGCTGGCGCCGCAGTATTGGCAGGTAAAACGACCGGTCAGACGGTCTACGAGATCGGGCTCGAAGACGACGAACTCGATCACGACATCGAGCGTTAGGCGCCGTTCGGCCAACATGCGATCGAGCGCCTCTGCCTGAGGTACCGTGCGCGGAAAGCCGTCGAGGACGAAGCCGTTGCGGCAATCGAGTCTTCCGATCCGCTCCCGTATCAATGCGATGATGATGTCGTCCGCGACAAGTTCACCGGCATCCATGATGCTCTTGACCCGTCTCCCGAGCTGCGTCTCGGCGAGAGTGGCAGCGCGCAGCATGTCGCCGGTGGCAAGCTGGGGAATCCCGTGCGTCTGCTCGATCCGCTTTGCCTGGGTTCCCTTTCCCGAACCCGGCGGCCCGAGCAAGACGACGTTCATCCGCGGCGTCCCCGCAGCTTCGCCTTCTTGATCAGGCCTTCGTATTGATGCGCCAGCAGGTGCGAATGTATCTGCGCGACCGTATCCATGGTAACGCTGACTACGATCAGGAGACTGGTTCCTCCGAAATAGAACGGGACTGAATATTCCGAAATCAGGATCTCGGGCAGAATGCACACTGCCGAAAGATAAGCGGCTCCTACTACGGTCAGTCGCGTCAGTACATAATCCAGATAATCCGCTGTATTTTTCCCGGGCCTGATGCCAGGGATAAATCCGCCGTACTTACGCAGATTGTCCGCCGTTTCCGTGGGATTGAAAACAATCGCAGTGTAGAAGAAGCAAAAGAAACAGATCAGGGCAACGTAGAGCGCCATGTAGAGCGGTCGACCGTGCGCGAGATAACTCGTAATCTCACCGAGCCAGCCGAAGCTCTGTCCGTTCGCCTCGAAATTTGCGACGGTCGCCGGCAGCAGCAACAGAGAGGAAGCAAAGATCGGCGGGATAACACCCGAAGTATTGATCTTGAGCGGCAGATGCGAGGCGTCGCCGCCGAACATCTTGTTGCCAACTTGCCGTTTCGGATATTGCACGAGAATTCGGCGTTGCGCGCGCTCCATGAACACGATAAAGCCGACCACCCCGACCGATATCGCTAGAAAAATAATGATGAAAACGGTCGAGATCGCGCCGGTGCGCCCGAGCTCAAGGGTGGAGGCCAAAGCGTGCGGCAGGTTCGCCACGATCCCCGACATGATGATCAGCGAGATTCCGTTGCCGATCCCCCGGGCGGTGATTTGCTCGCCAAGCCACATCAGGAACACCGTGCCGCTCGTCAGGGTCACCACGGTAACCAGCCGGAAAAACAACCCTGGATCCAGAACCGCCGACTGGGCACCACCACGCATGCCTTCGAGTCCCACTGCGATCCCGTAGGATTGGACCGCCGCCAGCAAGACAGTGCCGAACCGAGTGTATTGGTTGAGTTTTTTGCGTCCGCTTTCCCCCTCTTTCTTTAACGCTTCGAGGGTGGGAGAGACCGCGGTCAATAGCTGGATGATGATCGAGGCTGAAATATACGGCATGATGTTCAGCGCAAAGACCGTCATGCGCCCGAGCGCACCGCCGGAGAACATGTCGAACATGCCGAGGATTCCCCCGGCATTGCGCGAAAAGACATTCTGGAGGATCGCCGGGTCGATGCCGGGGATCGGGATGTAGGTCCCGAGCCGGTATATAACAAGAGCGCCCAGGGTGAACCATATCCGGCTTTTGAGCTCGGAGGCCTTGGCGAAGGCCGAGAGGTTGATGCTGGCCGCGAGCTGTTCGGCGGCTGACGCCATTTGACCCTTCCCTAACCAAAGCCGGTCGCAACGGCGGACCGGCGGGTGACCCTCAGGCCGGAGCCGCAGCCTCCGTCTTCTGCTGTTTCGGCGCGCGATTAGCGCGAAGAATGACCTTGCCCCCAATGCTCTCGACTGCAGCGATCGCCGCCTTCGATGCGCCGGCGACCTCTATCGTGATCGCCGTGCGGATCTCCCCCTTAGCCAGCAGGCGGACCCCGTCGCCGAGCCGCCGGAGCATCCCGCAAGCGACCAGGGCAGTTCCATCGAGCCTACCTTGGGGTGTCAGCTTCCCCTCGTTGAGGGCCGTCTGCAGGCGACCGAGATTAACTATCTTATAGTCATCGCGGAACATGCTGTTGTTGAAACCGCGCTTTGGAAGCCGTCGGTGGAGTGGTGTCTGACCCCCTTCAAAGCCGTTGAGGGTGACGCCACTCCGAGCGGTTTGACCTTTGCCACCACGCGCCGCGGTCTTGCCTTTGCCGGAGCCGATGCCGCGCCCTACCCGTTTGGCCCGGTAATGCGACCCTGGGTTGTCGCTGATCTGGTTGAGCTTCATCGACTAGCCTCCGGTATTCACGCTACCCTCACCCCTCGCTCACGACCCGCACGAGGTGCTTGACTTTATCGATCATACCGCGGACTGCGGGCGTGTCCTCGAGCACACGCTGCCGGCGTAGCCTATTGAGCCCAAGCCCCTTGAGCGTCGCGCGCTGGTCGGGCTTGCGACCAATCGGGCTCGCGGTTTGTACGATCGTGACCGACTTCTTGCCGTCCATCACGCATTCTCGCGGGTTTCGGCGTCGCCTCGGCCGAGAATTTCGCCGACCTTCTTGCCGCGGCGTGCCGCCACCGCGCGCGGGTTGGTCGCCCGGCCGAGTGCGGCGAAGGTTGCCTTGATCATGTTATGGGGATTCGGGCTCCCGACCGATTTGGCCACAATATCATGTACACCCAGCGCCTCGAATATCGCGCGCATCGGGCCGCCGGCGATAATTCCGGTGCCCGGCTTGGCAGCTCGCACGATCACCCGGCCCGCGCCGTAGCTGCTGACGATGTCGTGGTGGAATGTGCGACCTTCGCGTAATGGCACGCGGATCATGCCTCGTCGTGCCTGCTCCGTCGCCTTGCGAATGGCTTCCGGCACCTCGCGCGCCTTGCCCGCGCCAAAGCCAACCCGGCCCTTTTTGTCGCCGACGACGACGAGAGCCGCAAAACCGAAGCGGCGACCGCCCTTTACCACCTTGGCGACACGATTGATGTTGACGAGCTTTTCGGTGAACTCGCTGTCTTCGCGATCGCGCTGTTGTCGATCGCCATCGCTGCGCCCGCGCCGTTCCCCCTGGTTGCGCGCCATTGAGCGTGCCATACCGGCCCTCTCTCAGAAATCGAGACCGCCCTCACGGGCAGCATCGGCCAAGGCTTTAACCCGGCCATGAAATAGATAAGCGCCCCGATCAAAGACGACGCGCTCGATCCCCGCGGTCTTGGCCCGTGCGGCAATAAGCTTGCCGACCGCATTTGCCGCTGGCACGCCGGCGCCATTCTTGAGGCTCGCCCTGAGACCGCCATCGAGGCTCGAAGCCGCGGCGAGAGTGCGTCCGTCAGCATCATCGATGATCTGCGCATAGATGTGCTTCGACGACCGGAACACAGAAAGACGGGGTCGATTGTTTGCTGTACGGCGCAAGTTGTTGCGAACCCGTTGCCGCCGGCGCAAGAAGAGAGCCTTGGATTTCTCAGACATAGAGGGTTACTTCTTTTTACCTTCTTTTCGGCGA
>Ga0306924_10008850_pt1 | contig 10184 bp, 11 predicted proteins | sample sta12Can44000111_FD_203756 | JGI IMG/M metagenome (GOLD analysis project Ga0306924, IMG submission 203756) | Lab enrichment of tropical soil microbial communities from Luquillo Experimental Forest, Puerto Rico - statanox.12C.anox.44.000.111 (v2)... | ecosystem: Environmental > Terrestrial >...
CCGGCTGGAACGGTACGAGCGGCCCGACCGGCACGAGCGGTCCGGCCGGGGACGTGGCGGCTTGAGGACCATCCTCGACGAGACGTCGAAACGGATCGTCGAGCAGCTGCAGCAGGATGGCCGGCGCTCGTACGCCGCCATCGGAAAGGCCGTCGGCCTGTCCGAGGCCGCCGTCCGTCAGCGGGTTCAGCGTCTCATCGACAACGGTGTCATGCAGATCGTCGCCGTCACCGACCCGATGACGCTCGGCTTCCACCGGCAGACCATGATCGGCATCAAGTGCGAGGGCGACCTCGAGCGGGTAGCCGACCATCTGGCGGGAATGGATGAAATCGACTACGTGGTGATCACCTCGGGGTCGTTCGACCTTCTGGTGGAGGTCGTCTGCGAGGACGACGACCACCTGCTGGAGATCCTCAGCCGGGTGCGGATGGTGCCGACCGTGACCAGCACCGAGACCTTCGTGTACCTGAAACTGCGCAAGCAAACCTACAGCTGGGGGACCAGATGACCACCACCCCGCAACCCGCCGGCAACCCCAGTGGTGCGGCCCAGCAGGCCATCAACCGCCACCTGCAGGCGGCCGCCCACCGCCACCTGTGGCTGCACTTCACCCGCATGTCGTCCTACGCCGAGGGCGAGATGCCTGTGATCGTCCGGGGATCCGGGCAGTACGTCTACGACCAGCACGGCAAGCGCTACCTGGACGGCCTGTCCGGGCTGTTCGTGAGCCAGATCGGGCACGGCCGCGCCGAGGTGGCCGAGGCCGGCGCGCGCCAGGCCGCCGAGCTGGCCTACTTCCCGCTGTGGTCGTACGCGCACCCGCGGGCGATCGAGCTGGCCGAACGGCTGGCCGCGCTGGCGCCGGGCCACCTGAACCGAGTCTTCTTCACCACCAGCGGCTCGGAGGCGGTCGAGTCGGCCTGGAAGCTGGCCAAGCAGTATTTCAAGACCATCGGTCAGCCCAGCCGGTACAAGGTGATCAGCCGCGACATCGCCTACCACGGCACGTCCATGGGGGCGCTCGCGATTACCGGGCTCCCCGGCATCAAGGAGCCGTTCGAGCCGATGGTGCCCGGTGGGGTGCGGGTGCCGAACACCAACTTCTACCGGGCACCGGAGTTCGTGGCCAGCGACCTGGAGGCGTTCGGCCGGTGGGCGGCGGACGAGATCGGGCGGGCGATCGAGCGCGAGGGCCCGGACTCGGTCGCGGCCGTGTTCCTGGAGCCGGTGCAGAACTCGGGAGGCTGCTTCCCGCCCCCGCCCGGGTACTTCGCCCGGGTGCGGGAGATCTGCGACCAGTACGGGGTGCTGCTGGTCTCCGACGAGGTCATCTGCGCGTTCGGCCGGCTGGGCCACTACTTCGGCTCGCAGCGCTACGGCTACGAGCCGGACATCATTACCTTCGCCAAGGGCGTGACCTCGGGCTACTCCCCGCTCGGCGGCATGATGGTGAGCGATGTCCTGATGGAGCCGTTCGGCGCGGGCCACACAGGCAGCAGGAGCGGCTATCAGTCCCCGCGGCACACCGGGCACCCGGAGGGGGCCGGGCCGGGCGGCGAGGCCACGTTCCTGCACGGGGTCACCTTCGCCGGGCACCCGGTCTCGGCCGCGGTCGCCCTGGCCAACCTGGACGTGTTCGAGAAGGAAGACCTGCTCGGCAACGTCCGCGCGAACGAGGGTGCGTTCCGCGCCACGCTGGAGAAGCTGAACGATCTGCCGATCGTGGGCGATGTCCGTGGCGACGGGTACTTCTACGGGATCGAGCTGGTCAAGGACAAGGCCACCCGGGAGACCTTCAACGACGAGGAGTCCGAGTGGCTGCTGCGCGGGTTCCTGTCCCCGGCGCTGTTCGAGGCGGGCCTGGTCTGCCGGGCCGACGACCGCGGCGACCCGGTCATCCAGCTGGCGCCCCCGCTCACCTGCACCCAGGAGCACTTCGACGAGATGGAGCAGATCCTGCGGGCGGTGCTGACCGAAGCCTGGTCCCAGATCTGACCGGGCGCCGCCGCGGCGGCTCAGCGGCCTCCTAGCGGCGGAGGGCGAGGCGCTGGTGGCTGAGGCCGGTCAGGCAGACGGCCAGCCCGAGCACCCCCACGTCGCGCATGGTGAGGTCGGACAGGCCAGCGGTCACCGTCAGCGAGATGATGATCTCCAGCAGCACGGCCGCCGCCAGCAGCGCCGCAATGCGGGTCGCGATGCCCGCCGCCAGCGCCACGGCCAGCATCAGCAGCACCCACCCGTGCGCCAGGACGGCGACGACGGCCGCCGTCGACGTCGGGGCCACCACCGGCACGTAGCCCGTCCACAACGCCGGCCGGACCAGCTCGTGGTAGCCGAACCAGGCGAGCACCAGGGCGAGCAGGATCCGCCCGGCGACCGGGGCCCACTCGCTGGCCAGCGCGGCCGCCCGCTGCTGGGGTGTCGCGCCCGGACCCGGGACGAGCGGGCCGGGCTGGCCGGTCGCGGCCGGTGACCCGGAGGCGCGGCCGCCCGTCCCGCTCATTGCACGATCCTTCCGTGGGTGTCCGTGACCACCAGGCCGTCGTCGCCCAGGTTGTAGTCGGCGTTCCCGGAGTCGTCACCCAGGGACGCCTCGATGACGTAGACGCGCGCGCCGCCCGCGTACAGGTGCGGCGATCCCGCCGCCTGGCCGATCACCCCGGCGGTGACCAGCAAGCCCGTGCCCTGCTTGTGGACTGTGACCGTCAGCCCGGTGAGGGCCTGCTTCGCGGCGGCGCTGGGTGAGCCGGGCCACACCTGGAAGCTGGCACTGGCGTACGGCTCCGAGCTCAGCAAGGGCCCCGCGGTCGGCTGGCCCGACGCCGTCGGTGCCGGGCTGGCCGCGGGCGACGACGACGCGGACGCCGGCGAGGAGGCCGGGGCGGCTGCGCCCGGGGTGCCGGAGGCATGGCCGCCCGGCGCGGCCTTCCCGGCCAGTGACGGGGCCACCGTGGCGGCCCGCCCGGTCCACCCGTGCCAGGCCAGCAGCAGGCCGACGATGCCTGTCACCGCCAGCAAGGCTATCCCCCACCGTCCTACCTGTTCACCGCCAAGCCGCATATTCGGCTCAGCACCTGGGTCCTGGGAACGGCATGCCGGCATCGTAACCCGCCGCCGCGCTCCCCCGCCCCCGGGTGATGCGTCCGGCCGCGCCCGTTGGACACTGCTGGGGTCGGCATCATCCAGCCGGGGTTACCGAGCGAACGGGGTACCGCAGTGTTCGGAGAGCGACGCCGCGAGCGGCGCGAAGAACGTGAGGCCACGCGCTACCAGATGCGCCAGCGCATGATCTCCATCGGCGACGACTACGTGATCGAGAACGACCGTGGCGAGCGCGTGTTCAGGCTCGACGGCAAGGCACTGCGGATCCGCAAGACGATCCTGTTCGAGGACATGGACGGGCACGAACTGTGCAAGATCCAGGAAAAGATGCTGCACGTCCGGGACAGCATGGAGATCGAGGGACCGGACGGGAACCGGATCGCCATGGTCCACAAGGCCATGATCACGCCGTTCCGCGAGCGGTGGATCGCCAAGCTGGAGGACGGCCCCGACCTGCACACCCACGGCAACATCGTTGACCACGAGTACACGATCGAGCGCGACGGCGACAAGGTCGCCGAGGTCTCCAAGCGCTGGTTCCGGGTCCGGGACACCTACGGGGTCGAGGTGTTCCCGGGTGAGAACGACGTCCTGATCCTGGCCATCACCACAGTGGTCGACACCATGGCCCACCCGGACAGATAGTCCCCGGCACGGAGGACGGGGCGGTAGCCGGGCTGACCAGGCAGGTGAAGTGGCGCGATGAACCGAGGTGGCAGGATGACACAGCACACGGGCGTGGTGCCGTCCACCCAGGAACGGCCGAGGCTGCTGAGCGACGAGTCCGGGTTCAAGCGGGTCGTGATCATCGCGGCGCTGCTGGTCGGCACGTTCGTCCTCGGGCACATCGTCCGCTACGTCTACGCGGCGATCTACTACAACGTGCTGGAGATCTGGCACCCCATCACAAGGGCCTACCACCACCTGATCCCGAATGCCACCTGGCGGCACGAGGGCCGGTACGCGATCGAGGGCCTGTACACCGGCGCCTCGGTCCAGATCGTGTTCTACAACTTCGCCCGGCACTGGCCGCCGAAGCGGCCGGGCTGGTACGCCCGGTGGGTGTGCCGCCCGCTGCTGATCCCCAACCAGCGGCTGCCCGGGCAGACGCTGTGGTGCCTGGCGCTGTCCTGGTTCTGGATGATCGTCTTCGCCGCGCCCGTGTTCCTGCTGGGCATCTGGCTGCTGACGGTCAGCCGCACCAACTCCAACCAGATCGGGCACACGATCACGCTGCCGTTGTGGCTGCATGCCGACCAGAGCCTGCTGGCTACCTGGCAGCAACCGGTGCTCGGCTTCGTGTGCTCGTTCATCGGCGCCCGCACGGTCGTCAAGGGCACCGCGTACCACTTTCAGCGGCTGATCATCAAGGAGCGGCTGGAAGGCGGGCGCACCAAGCCAGCCTGGTGGATGTACCTCTTCCCGTTCCTGCACTGGCGCTTCGACTGGGAGCGCGACCACTGGCACGGCCAGCTGGAGGAGAACCAGCACACCGGGGCGCACCGCATCATCCTCGCGCTGTCCATCCTGCTGTTCGCCTTCCTCGCCTACGAGGGATGGCACATCCTGACCTACCTCAAACCGCCCTGGGCGTAGGCGCGAACCCCGGGTCAATTCACATTTTGCGCGGGCGCTCGCAGGCGGGCAGGATCGACCAGGGTGCGCGCTGGGAGACTGGTTCAGATCATCCGCGGCGCAGCCCGCGGAGATAGTCTTTGACCATGCGTCGGATCGGCCAAGTTGTCGGCGCCGTCTTCCTGGTTCTCGGCGTCTTCTGGGCCGGGCGTGTGAGCGCCCATGGCCTCACGGCCTTCTGGGAACACTGGTGGTGCCCGATTCCGCTCGTGCTGATCCTGCTGGGTCTCGCCGCTGTGCTCGTGGCCCGGCGGCCCTCGCCAAGCGCGTGAAGTAGCAAAGGGCCGGGTCAGGCCGAGCAGACCACGCTCGGATGTTGTTCGCGCCCGTATCGGACCTGAGCGCGCTGGTGGGCCGACGTCTGTCTGCCCTGGCAACGCCTTGAAGCTCCATAGTGCGCAAGCGGGGCCGGCTGAACGGCTCCAATGCAGTGAAGATGACCTATTGAATATGGCGGACGATGGCGCGACCATTGGATCGGGGAAACACCTGGTGCGAGCGACGATCAGGTACCGGAGACTTCCCTGCTCCAACTTTTACCAATGGATGAGGGGCATTTGGTCCAAGCGTTGCTGGTTCGGCTTAATCGGTGACGCCTTCCTGCACCAGATTCGCTACGGCTCACAGGGGAATCGCATGGGCCGATCGGAGGAGGAATCGTGAGCGAGACGCACTTGGAGACGGCCCTTTCACAGTCCAGTGGCTTCAGCTTCGGGGAGGTATCGAGCCTCACCGCGCTCAGGGCGCGCGGCGCGGCGCCACCCAGCCTGGGCCCGCTTGCCGCCTTCACCGGCGCATTCAGGGGCAGCGGCTTCAACCTCATCTTCCGGCCCGACAGCACAAAGACGCCGACACCGCTGCCGGTACCGGTTACCGGAAGCGACAATGTGCTCGAGCTGAACCTCACCAACGAGACGCTGTCGTTCTCGAGGAGCCTCGGCTCTGTTCCCAACCGGGGCAGCCTCGCGCAGGGTGACATCTTCCTGAACGGCGTTCCCTACCTGCAGACAATCAACGACGTCACCATCCCCAGCCAGCCCGTCGGCATTCACTTCGAGCCGGGGATCTGGATGGCGGTTCCGCAAACCACCAACCCCGCCGAGGGGCCAACGGTCGTGCGCATGGCGTCGATTCCGCACGGTACGACGGTCGAGGCCCAGGGAACCTCGTCCACCGCCGCCGGGAAGCCGACCATACCGGCCGTGGACATCACCCCGTTCGCGACGCTCCCGCCCCACAACAAGATCCCCTTCCCCAGCCAGACCGCGGCCACCAACAACGCGGCCAGGATCCCGCAGAACCTGACCTCCTTTGTCGCCGCCGGCACCATCACCCAGGCCATGCTGACTGATCCCAACACCCTCCTGCGCAACCACATCGCGTCGCAGAACGTCACGTCCACGACCACCATCTCCATCTCCAGCCAGCCCGCCGCTCCCCTCTTCGGCGGCGGCACAGACAACATCGCCTTCCTGCTGGGCAACGCGGCGGCCAGCGGCACCGCGCCGAACGCCCAGACCGTGAAGATGCAGGCGACGTTCTGGATCGAGACGGTCGATTTCACCATCGACGTGCCGATCTTCGAACCGGGCCAGCCAGCGCTGGTCATCCCGGCTCAAACCGGCGCCGCCGGGCAACCCGTTCCCGAGTTCCTCGTGAACCCGCCGGTCGCCATCACGGCGCCGCGGGCCATCACCGTCAAGGCCACGCAGATCCAGTACTCACAGCAGGTGTTCCTGAACTTCAACACCCTCACCTGGCCGCATGTCTCCGTGGCCACGCTCGTGCCAGGCAGCCCCATCCCCGTGCCGGCCTCGGCCTTTGCCTGAGGCAGGCCGAACCGGGGAGAACCCGCGGGAGCGGCCCTTCGGCAGCGCTGGCGATGACCTGAGTGCTTTCACTGTCTGGCTACCGTGGCAGTGTGGATGACAAGCTGCTGGCCGAGGCCCGGCAGGCCCAGGAGCGGCTGATCCGGGCCGAGCAGGCAGCCGAGGCGGCCCGGGCCGAGTTCCGCCGCGCGGTGCATCGGCTGGTCGTACGCGGCTCGCGGTCTGAGGGCGTCGCTGCCACGCTGGGGCTCAGCGATCAGCAGCTTAATGAGATGGTCCAGGCGGCGGGCGGTTCTGGCCGCGAGGACTGGGAGGGTATCCCGGGCATCGACCTGGCTTGCTCGTTCTGCGGCCGATCGCAGCACCAGGTTCGCAAGCTGATCGCGGGCCCGGGCTGCTACATCTGCGAGGCGTGCGTCGGGCTCACCGAGGGCGTGGTTCGCTCTGGCAGCCCCGCTGACACCCGGCTCGGGCCGGTGCATGCCGTGCCGGAGCAGGACGAACTGGCGCAGTGCAGCTTCTGCGGCAAGCACCGCTGCCTCGTCCCCGGTCTGGCCGCCCGGCCTGCCGAAACGGGCGGGGCTTGGAGTCCTGCTGCTGCTATCTGCACCGAGTGCCTGTCGCTGTGCAACGAGATCATCGCCGAAGAACTGGCCTGACTGTGGTGGTCATGTTCGCGGAGCGGGGCCCTCGCACCGATCGCACCGGTGCTGTCCCGGTATTAAGGGGGGGACCCATCCGCTGCAGATGATGGCACCGTCCCCCCGGTGCGCCAGTACTCGCCACCGCTCCTGGACAGCAGTTCCTCATCGACGAGATACCGCCGCAGCGCGGCGTAGTCGGCGTAGATGGCCCCGAGGAACTGGCTGACGCGGGCTTCCGGGTAGCGCACCCCGGGCTCGAAGCCCTGGGCGATCTTGTCCAGCAGCAAGCGGCGCCGCGACAGCTTGGATGGCATGGTCACGATCCTGCCGTTTCTGGTGAACACCCGCAGCCGCTGGTCGGCAGCGATCACCTCGATGACGGATGCCGGGTCAAGATCGGCCACGACCCCATTGTCCGCCCGGCCGCGGCCCAGCCGTCCGCCTCACGGTGCGAAGCGCGACGCTCCCGCCCGTCGGTTCATCCCGTCGTCTGCCGAGCCCGCGTGCTGTCGCCGGACGGGATGGCTAGGGTTGGAGCCGTGCCGGACGATGAAGCCGACCTCAGTTCCTTCAGCGGTTCTGCGTCGCCCGACGCAGGAGTCAATGCCCGGCGCGTGGTGGCGCGGTTGGGTGAGTGCCCGTCGGTCATCGATGCCGGGCTCGAGCCGTGGATCGAGGAGGTACCTGCGCACTACATCCGGGTGACTCCCACCACCATCTTCGGCCTAAGCGTCCGCCAGGCATGATGTCAGGCGCAGGCCTCGGCCTTGTCCATGCAGGTGGGCTGGGACATGATGGCTGGCAGCGCGTGGAAGGGGGATGGCCATGGCCATGTACTTGACCAAGTTCAGTCACACAGCCGATACCTGGGCCAACTTGCTAGCCAAACCAGAGGATCGCCGCGAAGTGCTTTCTCCGGTGGTTGAAGCTCTGGGCGGAAAGCTGCACGGCTACTGGTACGCATTCGGGGACGCTGACGGGTTCGTGCTTTTTGAGGCGCCCGATGATGTTACGGCTGGATCTCTGCTCGTCAGGGTGGCCTCAACGGGTGCGTTCACGAATGTTTCGACCACGAAACTGCTCACCGTGGAAGAAGCACTCGAAGTCATGCGCCGGGGCGGCGGGACGGAGTACCGGGCTCCGGGTGCGGCTGGCAGCTGATAAGACTTGCTCGCGGGCAGGATGCGGATCCGTTGATAGTGCCGCGCCTGCCAGCGACCTGGGCACTGCGGCTTGTATGCCGAGATTCTTGGATCGTTGAGGTCGTCCATCGGGACCTTCCAGCGGAAGCCTGCTCTGTCCGCATCATGAGGCAGCCGGGCGATCAGGGTTTACGCCTGGTCTAACGGCGGCGGAATGCCGCGTTGAGCGCCGAAGTGCCGATGTTCCACATGTTGTCGGCGACGTTGATCGTGACTGCGGGGGGGACGATCTGGTCGATGCGGTCAAGCACGTCGGTGGACAGCTCGATCCCGTCGGCAGCGAGGTAGCTGTCCAGATGTTCCATGGTGCGCGGGCCGATGATCGCGGAGCTGACCCCCGGGTGCCGGGTGACGAACGCGATCGCCATCTGGATGAGGGAGATCCCGGCATCGTCGGCGAGCGCGCCGAAGGCGTCGGCGGCGTCGAGCTTTGCGGCATTGGCTGGGTTGGTGGAGTCATAGGCCCCGGGGAAGCGCCGGGCGCGGGCGGCGGAGCCCGGACCACTGACCTCCTGGCCCTTGCGGTATTTGCCCGATAGCCAGCCCCCGGCCAGTGGGCTGTAGGTCATTACGCCCATTCCGTGGCGCAGGCAGGTCGGCAGGACGTCGTATTCGATGGCGCGGGTCAGCAAGGAGTAGGGGGGCTGCTCGGTACGGAACCGTCCGTGGCCGCGGCGCTCGGCGGTCCACTGGGCCTCGACGATCTCAGAGGCGGGAACCTTCGACGTACCGAAGGACCGGATCTTGCCGGCCTGGACGAGATCAGACAGAGCGCCGAGGGTTTCGTCGATATCGGTGTCCCGATCGGGAACGCCTACCTGGTAGAGATCGATCCAGTCGGTCTGCAGCCGGCGCAGCGAGCCCTCGACCGCTTCGGTGATCCACCGCCGCGACGCTCCGCGATGGTTGGGGTCCTCGTCGCCGAAAGGAACGCCGAACTTGACGGCGAGTACCACGCCCTCGCGCCGTCCGCCCGACAGCGCCTCGCCCAGAATCAGCTCCGACTCGCCGGCGGAGTAGCCATCGGCGGTGTCGATGAAGTTGATCCCGGCGTCCAGAGCGCGGTGGATGATCTTGATCGCGTCCTCGTGATCGGTGTTGCCGAAGGCGCCGAACATCATCGCGCCCAGGCATAGTTGGCTGACCGAGACGCCGGTGCGTCCCAGAGGTCGGTACTCCATGGCGAGTCTCCTCAGGTGGCCGCGATCTGGTCGCGGCAGGCATGTAGGATCGGATGCGTCAACAGGCGGAGAGCCTGTCCACTTAACCGTAGCGACTAACGGAGAGCCTGTCCACTTAGGATGTCAATGCCCCCGGGCCAGGTCTCATCACCGGCGAGACGAGCCGACGCCGAGCGCAACCGCGACAAGATCCTCGCGGCCGCCCGTTCTGCGTTCGCCGATCCTGGGACTGAGGTGTCGATGGCCGAGATCTCGCGACGCGCGGGAGTCGGCATGGCGACCCTCTACCGCAACTTCCCCGGCCGGCGCGAGCTCCTTGAAGCCCTCTACACAGACGAGGTCGACGCCATTTGCCAGGCCGCCGAGGCTCCCGGCGCGAGCCTCCTCTCCTGGCTGCAGCAGCTCTTCGCCTTCTTCGCAAGCAAGCGTCACATCGCCGCGGAGCTGCTCAAGCACACCGACAGCGGCAACCCCGTGTTCGGCGGCAGCCGGGCCCGGGTCACCGCCGCCGGCCAGCCGCTGCTCGCCGCCGCGCATCAAGCTCGCGAGGTTCGCGACGACCTCACTCTCGAACAGGTCCTCGACCTG
>Ga0306924_10008853_pt1 | contig 10182 bp, 5 predicted proteins | sample sta12Can44000111_FD_203756 | JGI IMG/M metagenome (GOLD analysis project Ga0306924, IMG submission 203756) | Lab enrichment of tropical soil microbial communities from Luquillo Experimental Forest, Puerto Rico - statanox.12C.anox.44.000.111 (v2)... | ecosystem: Environmental > Terrestrial > Soil...
AACTCCACGATCATTTCCACCTCGACCGGCGAGTTGCCGGGAAGCCCCGCCATGCCGACGGCGGAGCGCGCATGCTTTCCGGCCTCGCCGAACACGTCCACCATCAGATCGGAAAATCCGTTGACCACCAGCGGCTGGTCGCCGAAGCCCTCGGCCGAGTTGACCATGCCGAGCACCTTGACCACGCGCTTCACGCGATCGAGGCTACCGAGCGCCGTGCGAATTTTGGTCAACATGATGAGGCCGGCTTGTCGCGCCGCCTCCCTGCCCTGCTCCACCGTAAGGTCCTTGCCGAGCTTGCCCTTGCCGACCCACGCAGGCCCGGCGGTGTTGCCGGACAGGAACAACAGCTTCCCGGTCTGAACCGAGTTCACGAAGTTGGCGGCCGGGGCGGCGTCCGGCGGCAGTGTGATGTTCAACGCCTTGAGGCGCGCTTCCGCCCCGGCCGGCGCTTGGGCGGATGCGGGACCAGACAACGCCAGCGAGGCGAGGCCTGCAGCGATGATGGCGGCGAAAACGGCTTTCATGGCGGGTCTCCTCGGGATTCGCGAATGCGATGTCATCCAAAGCGAACGATGCTGCAATCTAAGCAGAATGGAAAGGCTTGCCCACTCGCGGACCCATGTCGGCACGTTGCAGAAGGAGACATGCGAGCGCAGAACAGCGGTTTTAACCCGAGGCAGTCAAACGCGGTGGCATCATATTGCAGCGCGATCCCTGGGATGCCCGGTGGGGCGTGCGCTCACCACCGCGGCTCCTGACCCAGCAGCTTGCGGTAGCTTGAGATCAACACCTGAGTGCGGGTGATCAGGTTGCGCGTGTGCGCCCCATGGGCCGGGCCTCTTGTAGCGTCTTCGCGCCATTGAAGAAGCCTGAACCCGATTCCGGACAGGCGTGGCCTTCGTACCGACCTTGTTTTTCCTAAGCTCCCGCCCGGCCGCCGTGCTTGCGCTTCCCTCATTCCGCGGCGACGGCGTGCGGCATCTGCGGCTCGCCCTCGTCGTGGAGGTCCGCCGGCGGATCGAGCCGATACTTGAGCAGGCGGTCGAGCTTGTCGAGATAGAGATAGACGACCGGGGTGATGTAGAGCGTCAGCAACTGCGACACCAGCAAGCCGCCCACCACCGCGACGCCGAGCGGCTGGCGCAATTCGGAGCCGGCGCCGGCGCCGAGTGCGATCGGCAGCGCGCCGAAGATCGCCGCGAACGTCGTCATCATGATCGGCCGGAAGCGCAACAGGCAGGCCTCGCGGATCGCCTCGTCGGCCGACATGCCGATGGCGCGGCGCTGAATGGCGAAATCGACCATCATGATGGCGTTCTTCTTGACGATGCCGACCAGCATGACGATGCCGATCATGGCGGTGATCGACAGGTCCATCTTGAACATCATCAGCACGAGGAGTGCGCCGACGCCGGCGGACGGCAGGCCCGAGAGGATTGTGATCGGATGGATGAAGCTCTCATAGAGAATTCCGAGCACGACGAAAGCGGCGAACACCGCGGCCAGCACCAGCACGCCCTGGCCCTTGAGCGAATCCTCGAAAACTTGCGCGTTGCCCTGGAAGCCCGTGGAGATCGAGGCGGGCAGGTGCTGCTCCTGTTCGATCTGATGGATGCCATCGACTGCCTGGCCGAGCGCATAACCGGGATCCAGACTGAAGAAGATCGTCATTGCAGGCTGCTGGCCCTGGTGATTGACCTGCAGCGCCCCGATCGTCGGCACTCTCCGGATCAGCGCGGACATGGGGACGACCGGTCCGGTCGGCGCGGTCGCGCCGCTCACCCCGGAGCCCGCCGCGGGAGCCACACCGCCGGCGGTGGGCTGTCCGTTGAGGTTCGTCTTGAGGAACAGCTTGCTCAATCCGACGGGATCGGCCTGAATCTTCGGGTCGCACTCCAGGATCACGTAATAGTCGTTGATCGCCGTGTAAATCGACGCCACCTGCCTGTTGCCGAAGCAATCATAGAGTTCCTGGCGAATCTGATCCTGGGTCACGCCATAGACGGCGGCGGCCTCTCGGTCGATCTGGAGCGATATTTTCGGATTCTTGATATAGAGGTCGCCGGTGACGTCGCGCAATCCCGGAAGCTTCGCGATTTTCTCCATCATTTCCGGCCCGACCTTGTAGAGGGTCGCGGTGTCGCTCGATTGCAGCGTGTACTGGTACATGCTCTTGCCGGCCCGGCCGCCGATATTGACGTTCTGCTGAATTTGAAAATAGGCCGCCACGCCGACAAGGGAATTCGCCTTGACCCGAAGCCGCCGAATCACCGTGCCCGCGTCTTCCCGCTGGTGGCGCGGTTTCAGCGCGACCAAGGCGCGTCCGAAATTGCCGGTCGCGTTCGCCCCTCCGACGCCGGTCGTAATGTTGAGGTAGTCCACCGCCGGGTCCTTGAGCAAGATATCGGCGACCTCTCGCGTGCGCGCCGTCATGGCGCTGAAGGACGTGTCCGACGGACCTTCGGTGACGACGTTGATGAAACCGGTGTCCTCGATCGGGAAGAATCCTTTCGGTATGACGATGTAGAGCCACACCGTGCCGACCAGAGTCCCGATCATGACCAGAATCGTGGCGAACCGGTATTTGAGCACGAAGTCGAGGGTCACTTCGTAGCCGCGCAGCCACAGCTTGAATATGGCTTCGAAGACGCGCAGCACGATGTTCTGGCGCTCGCCCTCGTCATGGCTCTTGAGCACGCGCGCGCACAACATCGGCGTGAGCGTCAGCGAAACGACGCCCGAAAGCAGGATGGTGGCCGTGATGGTCACGGCGAATTCGCGGAACACGCGCCCGACCATGCCGCCCATCAACAGCACCGGAATGAAGACCGCGATCAACGAAATGGTGATCGAAATGATGGTGAAGCCGACCTCGCGCGAACCTTTGAGCGCCGCCTCGAACGGCCGCATGCCGCCTTCCATGTGGCGGACGATGTTCTCAAGCATGACGATCGCATCATCGACCACGAATCCGACCGACAGGGTCAGCGCCATGAGCGTCAGGTTGTTGATCGAAAAACCGAACGCGTACATCGCCGCGCAGCTTGCAATGAGCGAGATCGGCACTGCGAGCGAAGCGATGATGGTGGCGGACACCGAGCGCAGGAACAGGTAGATCACGGCCACGACCAGAACGATCGCGATCGCCAGCGTCACCTGCACGTCCTTGACCGAATCGCGGATCGACACCGAGCGGTCGGCGAACAGTTCCACATCGACCGACGGCGGAATCTGGGCGCGGTAGCGCGGCAGCTGGTCATAGATTGCGTCGACGATCTTGATCGTGTTGCCGTTCGACTGCTTGTAGACCGCCAGCCCGATCGATTTTCGGTTCTTGTAATAATTGGCGCCGAGCTGATTCTCGACGTCATCGACCACATTGGCGATTTCGCTAAGCCTGATCGGCAGGCCATTGCGGTAGGCGGCGATGACGTTGCGGTATTCGTCGGCGGTGAGCATCGCCGCCGACGCCTCGAGGGTCGTGTTCTGCCTCGCCTCGATTCCCGAGATGGAGCCGACCGGCGTGTTCGAATTGTTCTTGGCGAGGACGGTGCGCACATCTTCCATGGAGAGGCCGTGCGATGCGGCGGCGACCGGATCGACTTGGACGCGCACGGCGAATTTCTGCGCCCCGAACACCAGCACTTGGGCGACGCCGGGCAGTTGCGAAATCTGTTGCGCCAGCGTGATCTCGCCGTAGTCGTCGACTTTCGAAATGGGAAGCGTCGACGAGACCAGGCTGAACTGGATGATCGGCTGATCGGCCGGATTGACCTTGCGGAAAGAAGGCGGGGTCACCATTTCGATCGGCAGCCGTCGCGCCGCCACGGTGAGCGCCGACTGCACGTCGAGCGCGGCACCGTCGATGCTCCGGTTGAGGTCGAACTGGATGACGATCGAACTGGTGCCGATCGCCGAGGTGGATGTGAGCGAGGTAATGCCGGAGATGGTCGACAGCGCCCGCTCGATCGGTCCGGCGACCGAAGCGCCCATGGTTTCGGGGCTGGCACCCGGCAGCGTGGCGGTAATCTGGATGGTGGGGAAATCGACGGCGGGCAATGCCGCGACCGACAGCAGGCGATAACCGAACAAACCAAACGCGATCAACGACGCCGTGATCAGGGACGTCATCACCGGACGGCGAATGCAGGTCTCCGCAATATTCACGTCACGCCCCAGCGTTGCGGTCGCGCACGCTCATGCGCGAACCATGATTGCCATGAATTGTAAGTGTTGTGGCGAAGGCAGGAATCCGAGCGTCCTGAGCCCTCCCGCGGTACTCGATGGCCACGTTCTGCCCCTCGACCTATCCGGCCTCGCTCAGCCCCTGAGGAGGGCCCCAGACTGCCAGTTGTAAAAGCCGATTAATTACAGGCGCTGGCGCCTGCTGCGCCCGCGCTGCGAGCCGCCACACCGCTAAACCACCGAGCCCCGCGATGGACTCGGGTCGCGGCTCAGTCATGCCTCCCAAGCAGCAGCCTACCGCAACCACAGGTAACTGAACAGGGACCTCGGGGCGAAATTCCTACGATATTTCTTGCAGCGGGGGAGGCCAATGGATTGCACCAACATGGATTGCACTGCGTGGATTGCGGCGAACGATGCTGCAATCTAAGCAGAATGGAATGGATTGCCCAATGGATACCTCTCGCGGACCAATCTCTGCACGTGGCGGAAGGAGACGTGCGAGCGCGGAACAGGCCGGTCGGTTTTGACCCCCTTGCAAGACATTGGGGAACCTTTTTTCGGTGACGCCTCCGCAGAGCGATGTGGTAGAGTGTGTGGTGTTTGGCCTAGCGGGGGGCAGCCCATGCGGCGGCGCAGTTTCTTGACCGTTTTCGGCGGTGCAGCGGCGGCGCGGGCGCAGCGGCACGAACGAATGCGGCGCATCGGCGTGCTCACAGGAGTAGCCGCGGACGATCAAGAGGCTCAAGCGCGCAAGATTCGCGCATGGAGCACCTGTGGTCCGGCCTATTTGGTGTCCCTTATGCTGTGCAGCACCGCGGCTTCGCTCGCGACATCGCAAACGGCGAAGGGTGCTGATGTTGACGATGTCGTTGCCGCAATGGAAAGATTGCAGATCAGCGTTCCGATGAGCGTCGCCGGACGTGATCCAGTCAAGAGGCATCTCGGAGAGCTTAACCGCGAACCGTGCGACCAACGGGCGATCGCTGATCTCGGCAAGGCCTTGGACGATGCGGGCTACCGGCGTGAGGCGGCAAATGCACACATAAGATTTTCCCAGACGTGTAGTAGCCAGCCGGCCTCGTTGCGCGCTGCGGTGAATATTCTCCTGAAGCTTTCCGACTACCCGCGCGCAGTAAGTGTGGCGACAGACTTGATCAAACTCGAGCCTTATAGCGACAACGGGTTCTTTTTGCGCGCTGTAGCGCACCAACGGGCCGGTTCATATCAGAGGGCAATTGACGACTACGTGACTGCCATAGAACTGTTTGGAAATAAGGATCGAATCGCGAGTGTGAGTTATCTGGGCATTGCCCGTAGCTATGAGAAATTGGATCGTTTCTGTGACGCGGTGGTGCCCCTCCAATCTTGGATATCTCTGAATCCTGCGCGGAATGATACGAGTCAGGTGCGCGTCATTATCGAAGATTATATGAAGAAAGGAAATTGCTCACTCGCGACAGGAAACGAAGAGGCTTTTCCGGTCGCTCGGCAGGGCAGGCCGATCACATTACAGGTCGCGATCAATGGCAAACGGGGTATTTTTATACTCGACACTGGCGCAACGCTTGTCGCTCTCAAAAGGGCTTTTGCCAAGAAAGCCTCGGTCGTCGTCGATGAGGGGAGCGCCGTGCGACTGCATACTGCGAATGGCATGAGCGACGGGAAGTTGGGACGAGCCGCAACGATCCAACTTCGCTCGTTGCAAGCCAAGGACGTACCGATTGTCATCCAGGACGATGACAGGGCCACTTTTGGTGACGGTGTCGACGGTCTTCTGGGGATGAGTTTTCTATCCCGGTTCAAAGTTACCATCGACACGCAGAACGTCAAAATTTCCAACCGCCAGACGAAGTGAGCACAGGCGACGTTTGCAAGCGCAATCGCTTTATTGCGCCTACATGGTACGTGCCGGCCAACACGCATCGATGGAAGCTCGGCTTCGAAACGGCGCAATAAGCGATTGCGCCTTAGAAATCCGGCTTGTCCGCAGTCGGCACGGCCGCCTGCCGGGATAATTCATGCGGATTTTCGGCGCAAACAGCTTCCGGAAATTCGCTCGACTTCCATCCGTTAATACCGGGCCGGTAGATGACGGTCGCCGACCATGGCGTCGTGAAGGCGCCTGCGTCCTCGACCGTGATATCGAGCTGCAGGTTATTGCCCCTGGCGTTCAGATCGGGGGTCACTCCGGAGTCATTTCTGAAGGTGGTCGCATTCTCTTTCGCCCCTCGCTCCAATATCCGGTTCGCAGCTTCGTAGTCGATGAGCCGATAGCGTTCAACCACGTGCAGCTTGTCCGTGTGCGGAGTGCCGAACTGATCGACCATGGTGTAGGGGCCCGTCTTGATGCCGACGGTATCGATTACCAGCGTATCGCCCTCGTAATGGCCGACTGAATCTCCAAACCAGGACGGCGTCAGTTGCGCGGGATGTGTCTGGTTCAGGCGCACCTGGCGCACTTCGTGATTGAAGACATATAGCATTGTGATGCTGTTCGGCTTCTGGAGCATCGCCATGCCGAGATTGTAAAAGGCGAAGGGCACCCCGCTGGGCCTGCACTGATTGATCGGATTGAGAGCCGGGCCGTCGTTTAACTCCTTTTCCCCATGCTCCTTCACCACTTGCGCCGCCCAGGGCTGCAGAATGGGAGCGGTATAATCGCCGACGCGGCGGCCGACCATTGCCACTATGGGGGCGTTCGCCGGGTTGATGTCCTTACCGTAGATATCAACCGCTTGCCTCTGCCGCGCCTTGTTCCGCACGGGGCCGGGTCCCGATGCCGGCTGCGGCAAGCCGGGGCCGAGCGTATTGGCCCACAAGCGGGAGAGATCCGGGACAGAGGCAGTGCTTTGCGGAGCAGTGCTCGCTGCCCGTGCGGCCGGATCTACATTTTGCCCCAAGGCAGGCGTCGTCGCCGCTGCCGCCAACGTCGCCAATAAAAGGAAATCCCGCTGCCTGTGCATTTCCCAACTCCCTTTGGTGATTTAGCGCCAATCGCCTCCGGCAGAGCACCAATTGCCTGGCTGATGACACCATTACTGCAAGTTACCCCGCGAGGACATCCGGTATCCGAAGCCGCAGTGGCCGGCCGTCATTCGACCACGACCGGAGTTGGCCCCATTGCGGCAACGCAACGCTTCTTGTCCGCAGCTGGCCGGATGCTACATCCCAGCCCAACCGTTGGCCAACCCGCCGAAACTCGCTCAGCCCGGATCGAGCTGCTGGCGAACGGTCGCGTAATGGGCCTGTCCTGCGATGCGTCCAACGGTCCGTCAGTGCGGCGCGAGCAGGCGTTTCATATAGGCGAGAACGGATGGCGGTGCCTGCGCCAACCGCTCGACGCCCTGGACGACCTCTTGGGCACCGACCGGGCTGATATCGAGGCCGAGCTTGCCGGCCTCCTCCAGGAAGCGCGCGTCGCGGTGGGTGGCGAGAAACGCGGCCTGCAGCGCCTTGGCGCGCTCGTCCGGGACGCCGGGCGGCGCCGCGAACGGACGCGCCATGGTGAGCAGGGGCGTTTCCGCAAACTCGATCAGGGCGAGCGCATCGGCGTCGACCGCAAGCTCGCGCGCGGTCGGAACGTCGGGCAGATCGGGGTGTCGCGTCACGCGGGCGAACTGCAGCAGGATATTGAAGCCGCTGTTGGGTGCGAGCCACTGGGGCCGCATCGCCTTGACGGAGGAGAAATCGAAGGTACGGCCGTCGAGTTCGCCGCGCTCGACCGCGAGGAAGAGCGACGGCGAGTCCGGATAGCCGAGCACTTGCTTGATGTTGAGGCCGAGCGCATCGCGCAGGATTTTCGGCACGTCGGCGTCGCGCGCGCCCTCCCCGGTGCCGCCGAGCACGATGGGCGCTCCGCCCGGGCGCCGCACCGCCGCGAGCGAGGGCGACTTTGCGTCGGCGCGCACGATCAGCACATAGGCGTCATCGCGAAAACTCGACGACGAGCCGAGCCAGGTGAACTTGCGCGCGTCGAACTGCACGGCGGAATTGGTGCCGAGCAACCCGACCATCGCGATGTCGCTGCCGAACACGCCGAACGTGGCGCCGTCCTTGGGCGCAGCGCCATAGAGGAAGTTCGCCGCCCGCAGGCTGCCGGCCCCTGCCAGGTTCTGCACCGCGATCGACGGATTGCCCGGCATGAAGCGCCCGAGGTGCCGCGCCAGCAGCCGCGCGGTGAGGTCGTAGCCACCGCCCGGCCCGTAACCGACGATCAGATTGATCTGGCGGCCCTTGTAAAACGCCTCAACCGCGTCCTGCGCCCACACCGAGCCGGTTGTGGCAGCGAGAGCCAGCGCGGTCGCGAGCCGCACGGTCGCGTCGCGCCGGTCGATCGGCATGCACGGACTGCTGCCATCGGGTCGCGACACGGCGTCAGGCCACGAGGTTGCCGAACTTCTCGAGGTTGCGGCGCTGCTGCTCGTTGCGCGGGGGCAGCTTGAACAGGCGCGCCGCGGTGCCGCCGAGGATATTGTGCTTCGCCTTCTCGGACAGGAACGGCAGGTCCCAGACCGTGCTCGGCAGGTCGAAGTCCCAGTGCGGATAGTCCGATGCGTACAGCAGTTGGGTTTCCGCATTGATCATGCGGAAGGTGCATTCCAGCGCCACCTCGTCGACGCGCTCCATCGGTTGCGACGCATAGTACATGCGCCGCATGTAGTCGCTCGGCTTTGTCTTCAACAGCGGATATTCCGAGGTGCGCAGCATGTATTCGTGATCGAGCCGCTGCATCAGGAATGCGATCCAGGCGAGCCCGCCCTCGATCCAGATCACCGGCAGCTTCGGGAATCGCTCGCCGAGCCCATTGGTGACCCAGTTGGTCAAGTGAAGCATATTGTAGAATGGAAAGCCCAGCGCATGCACGGAGGCGAAGCGGTTGAGGCTCTTGAACACCGGCTCGCCGATGTTGATGGCGGAGTGGAAGCACAGCGCGAGGCCACGTTCCTCCATGGCGCGGTAGACCTTCATGTAGGCGTTGTGGTGCACCGGCAGGCTTCGCACCGACGTGATCATGAATCCGGTGACGTGCTTGCGGTCCCCGAAGGTTTCGACGTGGCGCAAGGCCTCGTCGGGCTCCGAGAACGGCATGCACAGCATCGAGTAGAAGCGTCCGTCCGAAGCCGGCAACGCCTTCTCGGTGAGCCAGCGGTTATAAGCCCAGCACAGCTCGATCTCCATCTCGGTCGAGGGGTGCAGGCCGATCGCGAGCAGCATGGTCGGAAACAGGCACGCGTAATCGACGCTCATCGCATCCATCCAACGATGGCCGAGCTCGACGTCGCGCAGCTTGTCGGCGCCGGTCTTCTCGGACGCGCGCATCGGGTAGCGCGTGATGCGGCCGCCCATGTCCTGGAAGCTGACCTGGGTCGGCATCAGGGTCTGGCGACCCTTGGCGCGGCCGGCGAGCACGAGCTGCCGCAGAACCTCGTTCTCGATGAAGGGGAGAAATTCGTCGTAGCACTCGTTCTCGTAATGGTGGCTATCGACATCGACAACCAGGACACCGTCCAGCTTGCGCTGCTCCGCCTGCCGCCGCGCATGGGCGAGCAGCCGGCTGGTGTTGAGCTCCTCGACCGACACCCGCCGGCCGCGATCGGAGATGAGGTCCATGGCGTTTCTCCCAGACGCCGTCCACCGGGCGTCCTTACAATCCGAACACCCATACGACGGGCGCATTGCCCTGCAGGCGCAGTTCCGGGGTACGGGCAACCCGGCCACGGCTGTTGCGCGGCAGCGGAGCGCCCCGACCATCGCAGCACAGGCCGGACGCGATTGCGATGTATTGCTTGCCGTTCACCGCATAGGTCATCGGCGCGGCGTTAAAGCCCGAGCCGACATTGATGCGCCACAGCTCGTCGAAGGTCTGGTCGTCATAGGCGAGGATGGTGCCGTCGATCATCGCCGTGACGACGATACTACCCGCCGTCGACAGCACGCCGGCCGAATTCGGATAGGGCATGTCGAGGCGTCTCTTCACCTCGCCGGAACCGG
>Ga0306924_10008854_pt1 | contig 10182 bp, 7 predicted proteins | sample sta12Can44000111_FD_203756 | JGI IMG/M metagenome (GOLD analysis project Ga0306924, IMG submission 203756) | Lab enrichment of tropical soil microbial communities from Luquillo Experimental Forest, Puerto Rico - statanox.12C.anox.44.000.111 (v2)... | ecosystem: Environmental > Terrestrial > Soil...
CCGTCCTTGTCGCGGGCCGAAGGCAACGCGTAGTAGTGGCGGAACAGCTCGTATGTGCCGTCTATTAGATAGAGATCCAAAACTCAGCACTCCATCGCCAATGCCAGCTTAAGTATAGGATCAGTGCGGTGCGACTGGCTTCCGCATATCGCTCGAGGAATCGGCGTTGTACTGCAATCGAATCATAGCTGACGCCCGCTCAAGACTCTTGAAAGCTTGCGGTTCAGAAGAATGAGGACCCCCGCTGACATCCGGACTTAATGCGGCGCCTGCGGGCGGGCAGAAGATATATCCCGGCGAATTGTCATCACGAAGGAGCGCGAGGAAGGCCGTCAACCCCGGGCCGAATCGCGATTTTCTGCGGAAAGAACGAATGGTGATCGGGAGGGAGGGCCAGCCAGCCCCCGGCCGGGGCAGAACTGTCAATGCCAACCCAGGAAGACTGGAAGAAGCAAGAGCTCCGTGTCCACCGTGCTGCGAGAAAATTTGTAAATTGCTCTAGTACTTGCTGATCCGGATGCTGCCGTCGCCCGTGGTGATCTCCAGCAAGGGGCCTCCGCCGTTCATCTTGCCGCGAACGCGCGATCGCTCGATAGAACCGTTCACCGTGACCGGGATGTCGAACTGGATATGTCCGTCCCCAGTGTGAGCGTAGATTTCGGCGGCGAAATCCTGCGGCAGGCGCGCTTCGACGTGGCCATCGCTGGTGTGGATCAGCCAGCCACCGTTCATTTTGGAACCTGGTCTCGCCGTCAGCTCAATATGTCCGTCGCCCGTGCGCAGATCCACGTCCGACAGGGTTCCGTCAACCGTGATGGAGCCGTCACCGGTATGACCTTTGAGAGAGCCGTTGAAGTTTTCCATTTTGATGGAGCCGTCACCGGTATCCACGCGGGCTGGACCCGACGTGCCGTCGACGCGGATGTGACCATCACCGGAGTGCAAGTTGAGACCGGTCTCGTTCGGCACCTGGACTTCAACGCGTACACGATGGTTGCGCCATCCGAAGTGCATGCCCCACTCGTTGGGAATGTGCACCCGCAGCTCCACGTTGTCGCCAGTCTGATGTTCGGTGATCCGGACATCAGAGTTGCCGATCTTGTAGCCCTCGGTAATAACTCGGGCGGAAATGGTTCGGCTGGGGCCGCTGGTGATCTCGATGGAGGCGTCATTGGTTTCCACCCGCAGGCCCGGTTTGTCTCCGACCTGGTAGCTTTTGTTCCATTCCTCGGCAAAAGCTGAGAGGCCTAGCACCGAAGCGCATAAGAGAGAAAGTAGTAATACGCGTGAGGTCTTGTACACGGAGCTCCTCCGCCTTGTGTTACGGAGAGGAGCTAGCGGAAGTTCCCTGGAAGAGGGCAGAAGCGGACAAAGCTTGCGGTGCCCGGGGCATGCCGGTTCCAGCGGAGAGGAACGGTTGGCACGCCCCACCGAGCATCGCTCCCTGCTTGCTGGATAGACGAAGCAGTCGGGAAACGGTTAGCTTGGGCGCTCGATCCCGGATGATCGGGCGCCTTTCCCCAGTGGTGTCTCTCTATCGAGAAGATTATGCCGTTCCCGATTTCAGCGTAGTCGCTCATACGACGAAGCCGCCGCTGACGTTCAGGACCTGGCCTGTGATCCAGCGGGCGTCAGCCGAACAGAGAAACGCGACAACGTCGGCCACCTCTTGCGCGTTGCCCAGGCGCCCAAAGGGCGTTCGGCGAATGGTGCTCTCCAGCACGGATAGGTCAGAAAAATGTTCCGCGGTCATGTCGGTCTCGACGTATCCAGGCGCGACCGCATTTACCCGGATCTGGCGCGGCGCAAGCTCCAGAGCCCAGCTGCGGGTGAACGAATCCAGCGCAGCCTTGGTTGCGCCGTACAGGCTACGCCCGGAAACTCCGATGTGCCCAGCGACGGAGGAAACGTTCACGATCGAGGCGCCATCGCGAAGCAGCGGCAGAGCAGCCTGGGTTGTGAGAAAGACCGATTTCAGGTTGGTATTCAAGATTTCGTCGACATCTTCGGCAGCAGTCCTACCCAGCGGCGTCGCCTTCCAGATGCCGGCGTTGTTCACCAGCGCGTCGAGCTCGGTCGCACCGAGGCCCTCGAACATGAGACGGATCTGTTCCGCGCACGACAAATCGGCCTGTAGGACGTGCTGGCAACCCAGCCTCGCAGCCAGTACATCAGCTGCGGCGCGATGGCGATTGCAATGGAGAATGACGGAAGCCCCATCGGCTTGAAGGCGTTCGGCGATGGCACGCCCGATTCCGCGGGAGCTGCCCGTAATGAGCGCGGTCTGGCCAGCAAAGCGGGTCATCGGCTGTAGCGGTTCTGCTTCTTGTCGGCGTGGCGCTCCAGGCCGAGCCGAATCAGGCGATCGATGAGTTCAGGATAGGAGATGCCCGTTGCAGCCCACAGCTTGGGATACATGCTGATCGAGGTAAAGCCCGGCATGGTATTGATCTCGTTGACGTAAATTTTCCCGCTGCGGGGATCAAGCAGAAAGTCCACTCGCGCCAGACCGTTGCACTCAACCGCCTGGAACGCCCTGATCGCTAGTTTCTGAACTTCTTTTTGTCTCGCTTTAGTAAGCTTTGCCGGAATAATCAGCTCCGAACCCTCGTCGAGGTACTTGGCGTTGTAGTCGTAGAACTCTTTGATGGGAACAACTTCACCCGGGACCGACGCGATTGGCTCGTCGTTGCCGAGCACGGAACACTCGATCTCACGAGCCTTGACCTTTGCGCCGCCTGCGGCCTGCTCAATGACGAGCTTGCGATCGAATTTCGCTGCCTCGTCCATCGCCGGGGCTAGCTCAGATGCATCATGCACCTTGCTGATTCCCACAGACGAGCCCAGATTCGCCGGTTTTACGAACAGCGGGTACTTCAGGGCACTCTCGATTTGCCGTCGAACTTTCCCTGGCTGGCCGCGCCACCCGCTACGCAGCACTGTGATGTGCTTTACGATCGGCAGTCCGGCATCACGGAAGAGCCGCTTCATGATGTCCTTGTCCATGCCAGCGGCCGAGCCAAGCACCCCTGCACCGACGTAAGGAATGTCAGCGAGCTCCAGCAGTCCCTGGATCGTCCCGTCCTCGCCAAACGTGCCATGAAGCACCGGAAAAATAACGTCGACGTCGACTGCACTTGTGGAGGCATGCATCTGCGGCGTATCGGTTTGGAATGGCACCAGGGCGGAATGGTGATCACCTGGAATCGGCGGCACAACCACGCCTTCGCCCTTTGCCAGAACAGCGGCTGCCGAGGTGGTCTCCGGGTCTCCGGCACGCAAGTGACGCGGTTGCCTACCAGCAACGGTTTCGCCTTTCAGCAGGCGTTCGGCATGTCCCGACGTGACCCAGCGGCCCTCTTTGGTAATTCCGATGGGCACCACATCGTACTTTTTCTTGTCGATGGCATTCAGCACCGAGGCAGCCGACAGCAGAGAAACTTCATGCTCGCCGCTGCGTCCCCCAAACAGTACACCTATCCGGAGCTTCTTCATGCTGGCAGTCTAATCGACAGGTTTCACTACCGACGCCCGGAAGACCCAGAGACTCTGTTTACCACCGAGGCACAGAGAGATACCGCAGTCACCAGAGGTGGTTGTCGGCAACCACGAATAGAAGTCCGATGTCACAGGATCTTCTTCCCGAACGCGGAGAGCGCCAGCTCGACCGCCAGCTCGGCGGTCTGGTTACGCTCGTCGAGAACCGGATTCACTTCCACGATTTCAAAGCTGAGCATGCGTCCGTGGTCAGCGATGATTTCCATCGCCAGGTGGCCTTCGCGATAGGTCGCGCCACCCCACACGGGCGTACCGACTCCGGGAGCGTCTTCAGGATCGATCCAGTCCATGTCGAGCGAAACGTGATAGCCCACGGTTCCGCGTCCGGCCAGCCGTAGCGCCTCTTCCATGACGGCGCGCATGCCGCGTTCGTCGATATCCCGCATGGTGAAGACATGCACGCCCGACTTCCTGATGTTCTCGCGCTCGTGATGGTCGACATCGCGAATGCCGACCAGCACACAATTCTCCGGCCTCACCTTCGGGCTGAAGTCGTAAAGATCGGTCAGGGGAGACCGCCACAGACCCATGATTGCGCCCAGGGGCATACCGTGCACGTTGCCGCTCGGCGAGCTCCCCGGAGTGTTGATGTCGGTATGGGCGTCGATCCAAAGCAGGCCAATCCGCTGGTGTTTCTGCCGGTAAAATTCCGCAACGCCGGAAACGGTGCCGGCGGCGATCGAATGGTCCCCACCGAGAACGATGGGAATTTTTCCTGCTTCCAGTGTCTTCACGACAAGCGTAGCTTCCTTGGAGCAGGTCTCCGTGATCTCCTTCAGATATTTGGCGTTCGGGTCGCCTTCGGACTTGGTTTCCGCCAGGGCAACAGCAACGTTGCCGCCGTCTTCGACCTCGTAGCCAAGCGCCTCCAACTTGATCTCAAGGCCGGCGACGCGGACCGCGGAGGGACCCATGTCAACCCCACGCCGTGACTGGCCGAGATCCAGTGGTACGCCGATGATGCGAATCTGCTTGGCTTCGATATTCTCGAGAGGCTTCGTGATTGGACTGGTAGCCATAGGATTCTGTCTGGACTATGGATAGAGCCGGTGCAACGTGCGTGCGAACGGAATGGTCTCGCGCACATGCTCGAGGCCGCAAATCCAGGCCACTGCGCGTTCGATGCCCATGCCGAAGCCGGCGTGCGGGACTCCCCCAAACTTGCGCAAATCGAGATACCACTTGAACGCCTGCTCTGGCAAGCCATGTTGGTGAATGCGTTCGAGGAGCAGATCGTACGACGCCATGCGCTGCGAACCGCCGATGATCTCGCCGTAGCCCTCTGGCGCAAGCACGTCCACACATAAGGCAAGATCCGGCCGCTCCGGATCAGGCTCCATGTAGAACGCCTTCACCGCCGCCGGATAGCGATGCACCATCACCGGACGCTCGAATTGCAAAGAGATGTAGGTCTCGTCGGGAGAACCGAAGTCTCCGCCGTATTCGAACTTATTTTCGATGAGTTCCTTGGCGTGAGCGTCCTGCAACATCCGAACGGCTTCGTCGTAGGTAATGCGCGGGAAGGGTGCATCGATCTTTTCCAGCTTGCCGAGGTCGCGGCCAATGGTCTCGAGCTCGGGCCGACGACGCTCCAGGCAACGCTTCACGAGGAAGGTAATGAATTCTTCCGCCAGCCTCATAAGATCGTCGAGGGTCGCGTAGGCAATCTCGGGCTCGACCATCCAGAACTCGGTCAGGTGTCGGCGCGTCTTCGACTTCTCTGCGCGGAACGTTGGGCCGAAGCTGTATACCTTGCCGAGGGCCATTGCCGTGGCTTCAATGTAGAGTTGTCCAGACTGCGTGAGGTATGCCTGCTCGTCGAAGTAATCCACCGGAAACAAAGTGGTCGTGCCTTCGCAGGCAGCGGGGGTAAGGATCGGGGGGTCAGTCAGCGTAAAGCCACGATCATCGAAGAAGTCACGCGCCGCCTTGATGATCTCGGCGCGAACGCGCAAAATTGCGGCCTGTCTTGGCGAGCGCAGCCACAGATGGCGGTGTTCCATCAGGAAGTCGACACCGTGCTCTTTCGGCGTGATGGGATACGGATCCTCTTCCTTCACCCGCTGTAGCACCTGGGCATCTGCAATTTCGATTTCGTAGCCGCCGGGCGCACGCTTGTCCGCCCGGACCTTGCCGGTTACGATCACGCTCGATTCCTGCGTGAGATTCTTGATGGCATCGAAAACCTCGGGCGAGACTTGGCTCTTCACGACTACACCCTGGATGACGCCGCTGCCATCGCGGAATTGCGGGAACAGCAGTTTGCCGCTCTCGCGCAGGTTGTAGAGCCAACCGCGGATGGTGACGGCCTGGCCTTCATGTTTGCCGACCTCGCGGATCGTCGTGATAGGCGTTTCTGTCTGTGTAAGTGGTGCTTCCATGATTTCTTTTGACCGGCGCCGCTGCCCTCTGATCCGGCGTCTCTGGAAGGAGACGGCCTTCAGGCGGTTCGTCAATGCCGCAAGATCACGGCAGTGTTGGCGTGGCGCAAGGGCTTTGCTGCAGCTTGATCACGCCCTCCTTAGCCAGGAAGAGCAGCGTCCTCAATCTCCCCGGTTGTCCCCAGGCCCTCGGGATCACTCGGAATATCGATCTGGGCGAAATCCCTCCTGCTGCAGCGCGCCGGGCGATGGGCACTAAGCTTCAAACCGTCGGTGCAGCCATGGTCTCCAGCTTTTCGTAGGCCGCCGCGATCTGGGGTGACACCTTCTGTCCCTCCGGCCACTCGACCTCCAGCAGAAGCGGTGGCACATTGGGCGCGCTGCGCAGCAAGGACATGGCCTCAGCCCAATCAATTGCGCCTTCCCCGGGCCACAGGTGTTCGTCGCGTTCCCTGTGATTATCGTGCACGTGGGTCGAGCGTATATGTTCTTTCAGCAACTGGAAGGCCTCCGGAACTCCCGGCGACATGTGCGCATGTCCCACATCGAAGCACACTCCGATGTCGGCAAAGTGGCCGGTGCGCAACAAGTGAATCAGCTTCGGCGGCGTGGAAAGCTCATTGGGAATGTTCTCCACTAACAGTTGCACACCCAGGGGCTTGGCGAAGGCACGCAAATGCTCGAGCGAACTCACGGCCGCCTCGAGCTTGTGCTCGTCGGCTTCTTCGCCACCGGTACCAACGTGCTGTATCAGGAACTGAAACGGCGAATGCTCGGCGACCTCGATGGCTCGCTTGATTTCGTCCATGGCGGCGATGCGCCGGCGCTTTTCGGCCGAGGCGATGTTCAGGGGCGGTTCGCCGGCGCGCCCCCACTCTTCGTCACTGTGCATAGGCGAATGCATCGAGTGGAACGTCACCCCGGTGCTGCGAAACCAGTTACCGATCTCCCGTATGTGTTGGCGGTCGGTGTAGTTGAAATGGCCTCGTGCAGCGAAGATCTCGATCGCCTCGGCCCCGCCAGAGACTAGGTGATCCAGCAGCCCTGGGTGCAACCGCTCGCTGCGCGCGTACCCTAACGTGGAGATCGCCCTGCGCATCAGAATCCTACCGCCTTCCCTTCGTTACGTCCGTCGCTTGCTCCCAGCCGTTCACCCGTCTTCGGATCAACCTCAATGCACTCGGCGTCACCCCAGAATTTGTGGCCGGTGTCGACTTTGTATTCCATCCTTTCGAGCAAACGGATCGTGTCAGGAGAGAAGCCGACACTCTCCATCCTGATCTCGTCGGGTATCCATTGATTATGAAAGCGCGGCGCGTTCACGGCTTCCTGGATGTTAAGCCCGTAATCGACAACTCCCATGAGGACGATCGCCACGGTTGTAATGATGGTCGGCCCGCCGGGCGAGCCGAGCACGAGAAACAGTTGTCCATCTCTCAGCACGAAGGTGGGCGTCATCGCAGAAAGCGGCCGCTTTCCCGGGCCAATCGCATTTGCCGGACCCTGGATCAGGCCGTACCCGTTGGGCACGCCTTGCTTGGACGCGAAATCGTCCATCTCGTCATTTAACAGGAAGCCCAGGCCTTCTGCTGTGACCCGTGACCCGAAGCTGTCGTTGAGGGTTGTGGTCACTGCTACCGCATTGCCATCCGGATCAACTATCGAATAGTGGGTTGTGTGCTCTGGTTCGGCGACCGACTGCGGCTGCGGATGCACCGCCGCGTACTGATCGAGCTTAGAGAAAATTGAGGGACGCTGCACGGTTGAGCTGGGCGTCGCGCGCTGGGGCTCAATCGTCGCACGCCAGGCCTCGCCATACTTCTTGTCGATCAGCTGCGCAACCGGAATCTTGGAGTAATCGGGATCGCCGAGAAACTCGGCGCGATCAAAAAAAGCACGGCGGAAGGCTTCAATCGTCAGATGGATGCTATCGGCCGAACGATCGCCGAGTTTGGTGAGATCGTAACCCTCCAGAATGTTGAGCATCTCCAGCAGGGCAACCCCACCCGATGAAGGGGGTGGCGCACTGATGACTTCGAATCCCCGGTAGGTGCCCTTGATCGGCTGGCGCTCTTTCACCTCATAAACCGCCAGATCCTCGGTGGTAACAAGACCGCCGCCTTTCTGTATTGCGGCGGCCAGCTGACGCGCCATCGCTCCGTGGTAGAAGTCATCAGGATTTCTGGCGATGCGTTCCAGGGTGTGAGCCAGTTGCGGTTGCTTGAACAGGTCGCCCGGCTGGTAGTAGTTGCCATTGCGCTGGAAAATGCGATACGAATCAGGGAACTTCGCCAGGTTCTTATCGCGGAGATCCATCGCGTCGCCATACTGAAGAATGTAGCCATCGCGCGCCAGGCGGACCGCGGGTTCCATCACGCGCTCCAGGGAGAGCTTGCCCCAATGTTTCTGCGCTGCGACAAGGCCCGCCACCGACCCGGGAACCGCGATGGCTTTATAGCCCACGGTGCTCATGCCGGGGATGACATTGCCCTGTCCGTCCAGATACATATCGGCGGTTGCTTTGACGGGAGCCTTCTCGCGATAGTCCAGGAAGTGCACCTCGCCATCAGCCCGCCGGAAAAGCATGAATCCGCCGCCGCCAATATTGCCCGCCTGCGGATGAACAACGGTAAGCGCGAAGCCAACTGCCACGGCGGCATCTACCGCATTGCCACCTTGGCGCATGATCTCCGCTCCAGCCTTTGACGCCTCCGGGTGCACCGTAGCCACCATGGCCTTAGGGGCATGCACCGGCCGCAGAACGCTGCCGGCAAGCGCCTGCCCGCACAACGCCAACGCCAAGACGAGTTGCGCAAACTGCCGATGCAATTTCATATCGAGTGTGGCGGGAGAGCCCGAATGCCGCTGTTTCTCACGAGTCTGAGGTACGGAGGTGCGAACTATTGAGGCTAGCCCACCGCAACAAGGCGAGTCAAATGAGGGATGAGCCTTGGACCGCGGGTGCTTCCCTAATTGGGGTTGACGCGCCTGTCGAATTCGCTGAGTACGATCACCCTGCGGTCGCTCGGGTTCGAGCATCCTTCAACGCTCGATCAGGCGGGATATTGCGCCGCGTGGGATATTGCGCCGCCTGAAGACATTCTTAGATTCTGCGAGACTGGCGCTAGGGGGCACTTGCAGCCTGCCGCTGCGTCAAGCTCTAGGGTGATAATCGGTAGATCATGCAACGGGCCCTCAGTATCTCCGAACTGGCAAAAAGCGCAGCTGTAACGGCAAGAACGCTTCGGCATTGGGAGCATCTCGGGCTGTTGCCCAGGGCCACGCGAACGCATATTGGCTATCGTGCATTCGCCCTCGAACCAGACACTACGTCGATTTCATCCGGAAAGCCAAGACAGTCGGCTTGACGCTGAAAGAGGCGAAGCTGCTGCTGGAGCTTGCCCGCAAGGGCAAAAACCCGCGCCCCCATGACTTCCAGCGTGCCTATTCAACATCCGCTGCCCTGGCCTGCTCTCGCAGCGGAGAGCTGTGTTGCCTGATTGAAGGTTTGCCGAATCCCGGTAACGGAGGACGCAATGCAAAAACTGTACGCGCTCGTAACTATGCTACTGGCAACGCTGGCAGCCCGCGCCGCTGCACTTATGTCGACGGTGTGCCAACTGTCCAGCCTTGTCCGCTGTGCCACTAAGGACCGATGCCGCAGGACGGCGCCAATATCGTGACTGCCGTTGTCCAACGCTCCTATTGACCGTCAGGGTTTACTTCGTTGCCTGCTTCGGTTCAACCGTCAGCGGAGCATCCAATGTTCCAATCTTCCCCGAAAGCCGGTCGACGACTCCAAGCCTCAACTGGTATGCGCCTGGCGTTAGTGTCATCTCCTGGTGCAACTGCAACCCGGTACGCATAAGCGATTCCAGGTCGGCCGGGCTCAGGGCTTGACGATAGGTTGCAGATGTACTTCCGCCGGGTTTGCCCTTTGTATCCCACACCGCTGCGACAAAGAGCACGTCAGGTGCGCGCCGATGATCCGTCGACTCGGTCAGCGAGAGGTCGTGCATATCGACCAGGAAATCGATCTGTGTTGCACCTTCCGCCCGTTTAGGAGGCAGCACTTGCACCTTAATGATCAAGGCCGTCGACATTGGAGTCGTGGGCTGCATTGCCAGCGCGAACGTCCGGTCGATGTCAGAGGAGCCAAGCGGATCGGGAGCAGCATAGTAGCCTGGGCGACACTGCACTTTCACGTTGGGCAGCGAGGCCTTGATCGCAACCTTCCTGACCT
>Ga0306924_10008855_pt1 | contig 10181 bp, 7 predicted proteins | sample sta12Can44000111_FD_203756 | JGI IMG/M metagenome (GOLD analysis project Ga0306924, IMG submission 203756) | Lab enrichment of tropical soil microbial communities from Luquillo Experimental Forest, Puerto Rico - statanox.12C.anox.44.000.111 (v2)... | ecosystem: Environmental > Terrestrial > Soil...
ATTGATCGCCCGGACCCTTCTTGCGTTGGATTCCTTTACCGCGAAGGCGAAGCTGCGCACCGGTATCCGAACCCTTCGGGATCGTCATCGTCACCGGACCGGTGACGGTTGGCACCGTCACTCTGGCGCCGAGCACGGCCTCAGCGAGACTGACCGGCAGCTCGATCTGAATATTGTCGCCGTCGCGGCGGAACAGCGGGTGGGGCGCCACATGCACCTCGATCAGCGCATCGCCGACCGGGCCGCCGCCAAGGCCGGGCCCACCCTTTCCGCGCAATCGAAGCACCTGACCGTCGGTGATGCCGGGCGGAATCGTCACGTCGAGCCATTGCTCGGGAGCCAATGACACGCGCTGCTTGCCGCCGGTCGCGGCCTCGACAAAGTCGACCGTCAACGTGAAGAGCCGATCGCCGCCGCGTGCCTTGAAGCCCTCCCCACCGCGCGTCCGCCGACCTCGCCCGCCGGAGCCAAACGCGGCGAACAGATCCTCGAGATCCCCCAGATCCATTTCGCCCTCGGGCTGATATTTTCGACCCTCCGCCCCCTCGGCATAACCGCGATAATACGAGCGGGGCGGCCGCTCGGCGCCGCTCTCGTCAATTTCTTCGCGGTCGTAGCGCGCCCGCTTCTCCGGGTCCGAGAGGAGGTCGTAAGCGGCTGAAACCGCCTTGAACCGTTCCTCCGCCTCCGGCTTGCCCGGGTTCAGATCAGGGTGATACTGCTTGGCGAGCTTCCGATAGACTGTGCGGATCTCTTCCGCGCTAGTGTCCGGCTTGACGCCGAGCACTTCATAGGGTGTCTGCGCCATCCGGGTTAGTGTTGTCGTACCCGCTGGCGTTGAGCGGCTTCTTGGTCGATGCGAACAGAGACGGTGCGTTCCGAGCCGCCGCGGACGACGGTCAGATCGACCGCGTCGCCGATCCGCGCCACAACGACATGGTTCTTTAGCTCGGCCCCGTTACGGATCGGCACGCCGTTGACTGCGACGACGAGGTCGTTGGTTCGCAAACCGGCTCGCTCGGCCGTCGAGCCGGGCACGACCCGAGCGATCACCGCCCCTTGTGTGTGTGTCGTGCCGAGCGCCTGGGCGATGTCGGGCGTCAGGTCCTGGATCGCCACGCCGATGCGGCCGCGTTTGATCTCGCCGCCACTGATCAGCTGGTCCATGACCTGGCGCGCGATATTGATCGGCACGGCGAAGCCGATGCCGACATTGCCGCCGCTAGGCGCCAGGATCGCCGTGTTGATGCCAACGATCCGGCCTTGCAGATCGACGAGCGGACCGCCCGAATTGCCCGGATTGATCGAGGCGTCGGTCTGGATGAAATCCTCGTAGCCTTCGATACCGAGCCCAGTACGGCCGAGTGCACTGACGATCCCCGAGGTCACGGTCTGACCGAGGCCAAATGGATTACCGACCGCTAGGACAAAATCGCCAACCTGCAGGCGATCGGAATCACCCATGGGTACCGCCGTCAAACTGCCGCCCGGGACCTGCAACACGGCTATATCGGTTTCGGAGTCGCGGCCGATCAGCCGCGCCTTGAGCCGCCGATTATCCTTAGTCGTGACCTCGATGCTGTTGCCGTTCTCGACGACGTGGGCGTTGGTCAGCACATAGCCTTGGCCAGCATCGACGATCACCCCGGAGCCGGTCGCCTCGGTCTCGCGCTCGATCGGCTGCTGCTGCAAGTTGAAGAAACGCCGGAACAGGGGATCCTGCAGCAAGGGGTTGTCCTCGCGCACCCGGCCGCGCACCGAGATGCCGACAACCCCAGGGGTTACCCGGCTCACGACCGGGGCGATGCTCTGCATTGGAGCGCCGCCCACTTCGGGTATCGGCGCCCCCGCGAGCACGGGGCGAGGGACACCCGTCATCAGAGCGATCCCGCCTGATAGAACGAGCGCTGACAAGACCCGATTCATGGCTGTAAAGACCCTTGTGGGTGACGTCTGACCGCGCTCGGCGAACGACACCCATCATGTATAAGTTTCCGTCGCCCTCTATCTAACCCCTCGCGCGATCGCTTCAAGGGAAGCACATGGCAACCCTGGCAGCACCCTCGCTTATCGGCTGCTAGTAACTTGTTTTGTCTCATTTTTTTGCTTGTAGCGTAACGCTCGATCCCGCATGCTCGTTTGGCCAGCTAGGCACGCCGCATGAGAGCACGAAGGTGAGCGACTACGAAAAGCAGGAACTTCGCGATTATCGTCTGACCACCGCGGAGATCATCTACCGTCTGCCGGATCATCCCGACCTGTTGCAGAGCTTCATCTGGCAAAAGCTGGACGTTGCGCCGGACTTCCCCGAGCTGCGCCGCTTTCTCGAATTCTGGAGCCGCAATCTCGAAGGCAAGCTCCACTCGGTGAGGGTTGGCCAAGCCAGATATCACGGACGGCCCAGGTTCCGCTTCCTCGCTGCCACGCACCGTTTGCACTAGTCGCCGGCCTCGAACGGCCCGCTCTTTCGTCGCAGTTGTCATTTCGCGGCGGCGGTCTCACCTTGCCCGATGCCGACTTTGTTGAGGATCGGGCTCTGACCATATCGGCGACCGCATCACCGACCAATGGAAAAGTCGCCACGAGAGACGGGCTTGGCGTTATCGCTGTTTGGTTGTTTATCTGCTGCGGTCTGATCTTTTTGATGGTGGTGGTCGGCGGCGTCACGCGGCTCACCCTCTCCGGACTGTCGATCACCGAATGGAAACCCGTCGTCGGTGTCGTCCCGCCGCTTTCCGCCGCCGACTGGGCCGGCGAATTCGCCAAGTACAAAGAAATTCCCGAATACCGGGCTGTCCATTCTTTGATCAGTTTGGACGAGTTCAAAGGCATCTATTTATGGGAGTATACGCACCGGCTGTTAGGACGGTTGATCGCCCTCCTCTATGCCATACCTTTCGCCTGGTTTCTGGTGCACGGACGGTTGCCGCGACGGCTGATAGCGCCGCTCTGTGGCATTTTGCTCCTCGGCGTCGCACAAGGTGGGCTCGGCTGGTACATGGTCGAGAGCGGTCTTGCTGACCGAGTCGAAGTCAGCCAGTACCGGCTCGTCGCCCATCTGGCGCTGGCTCTCGCCATTTACGCGGCGATCCTCTGGGTGGCGCTCGGCATCGCCCGGGGTCCGGCCCGAGCGAATCTCTGGCAGGGCTGGCGACATGCCGGCGAAACCGTCCTATTTTTTGTTACACTGACGATATTGGCCGGCGGGTTTGTTGCCGGCCTCCGCGCTGGGCTTACCTACAACACCTTCCCGTTTATGGACGGACGGGCGGTGCCGGAAGGCTATACCCAGCTGCACCCTTTCGTGTTGAATTGGTTCGAGAATATTGCGGCGGTACAGTTCGACCACCGGCTGCTCGCCGTCGCGACGGCGGTTCTTATCTTGGTAGTGTGGGCGGTGGGTTGGCGCGGGGTCCTTCCGCGACCGGCTCGCGCTGCGCTGCACGGGCTCGTCGCCATCGTCCTGCTGCAGGTCGCGCTCGGCATCACAACCCTTCTACTCGTCGTTCCGATCCCGCTTGCGGCTGCGCATCAGGCGGGTGCCGTACTGTTGCTGACCGCGGCGATCGTCTTCCGCCACACCTTGCGCCGTGCTGCGCATGGGTTGTGATCACTTGGCGTCGGTTAGTGGGACCGAGGGATACGCGGAGGAGGCGGAGAATCTCTTCAGACGATACGAAAACATTTCGTTTGCCGACGTTCACGCGTCCGTGCTGCATCTGATCCCGACGGCTCCCTGCCGGGCTCTGGATATCGGTTCCGGAACGGGGCGCGATGCGGCAGCACTTGCCGCGATGGGTCACGCTGTCGTTGCGGTCGAGCCGACCTCCGAACTCCGGCTGCGCGCCGCGCGATTCCATCCATCGTTGCGGATCGAATGGCAGGACGACAGCCTTCCGGACCTGACGCGAGTGGCCCAGCGCGGCGAGCAATTTGACCTCGTCATGCTCACGGCTGTGTGGATGCATCTGGATGAACGGCAACGACGGCGCGCAATGCGCCGAATCGCCTCCTTGGTGCGAGCTAACGGCATCGTGATCATGACGTTGCGCCATGGTCCAGTTCCCCGTGGACGGCGCATGTTCGCCATCGCTGCTGACGAGACGATAGGGCTTGCGGGATCCGAAGGCTTGCGGCTCCTGGTGAATCAAAATGAGCCGTCCGCGCTGGGCACTGCTAACGTAAGTTGGTCGCGTCTGGCCTTTGCAAAGATAGACGGATACGCCTGACGCCCCGCATGATGGACGCACGGTCCGCGGGGCCCATATAGTCTTCACCCGTCCCGGGAGAAGACGATGGCCGACGACGATGCCTTTCCGACGAGGACACTCGAAGACTGGGCGCGCCTCGCCGGGTCCGAGCTAAAGGGCAAACCGCTCGACAGCCTCGACTGGATCTCCCCCGAGGGCATCCTGGTCAAGCCGCTCTATACCGCCGACGACCTCGCCGCCATTGAATATGCCCAGCTGCCGGGGTTCCCGCCTTATCTGCGCGGACCACGGGCGACGATGTACGCCAACCGGCCATGGACAATCCGCCAATACTCCGGGTTCTCGACCGCCGAGGAGTCGAACCGGTTCTATCGCAACAATCTGGCGGCGGGACAAATGGGGCTGTCGATCGCCTTCGATCTCGCCACGCATCGCGGCTACGACAGCGACCATCCGCGCGTCATTGGCGACGTCGGCAAGGCGGGGGTCGCGATCGACTCGGTCGAGGACATGAAGATCCTGTTTGACGGCATCCCGCTCGACCGAATGAGCGTGTCGATGACGATGAACGGCGCAGTATTGCCGGTGCTCGCCGGCTACATCGTCGCAGCCGAGGAGCAGGGCGTGCCCCAAGATCAGCTGACCGGCACGATCCAAAACGACATCCTCAAGGAATTCATGGTCCGCAACACTTACATTTATCCGCCCGGACCGTCGATGCGTATTGTCGCCGACATTATCGAATATACCGCTCGACACATGCCGAAATTCAATTCGATCTCGATTTCCGGCTACCACATGGAGGAGGCGGGCGCGACTTCAGTGCAAGAACTCGCCTTTACCTTGGCCGACGGGCTCGAATATGTACGGGCGGCATTGTCGCGGGGGCTAAAGATCGACGATTTCGCACCGCGTTTATCGTTCTTCTTCGGGATCGGCATGAATTTCTTCATGGAGATCGCCAAACTGCGTGCCTCGCGGGTGCTGTGGGCGCGGCTGATGCAGCCGTTCGCACCCAAGAACCCGGTGAGCCTGGCCTTGCGCACGCACTGTCAGACTTCGGGGGTCAGCCTCACCGAGCAGGATCCGCACAACAACATCATTCGCACGACATTGGAGGCGCTCGCCGCGGTGCTCGGCGGGACGCAGTCACTGCACACCAACTCGTTCGACGAGGCGCTGGCATTGCCGACCCCGGCCTCGGCGCGCGTCGCGCGCAACACCCAGCTGATCCTCGCCGAGGAGACCGGCATCCCGCATGTGATCGATCCGCTTGGCGGCAGCTATTACGTCGAAAGTTTGACCCATTCGATCGGCGCGGCGGCGACGGCATTGATCGACGAGGTGGAGGCGATGGGCGGGATGACCAAGGCAGTCGAAGCCGGCATGCCGAAATTGCGCATCGAGGAGGCCGCGGCACGCCGCCAGGCCCGGATCGACCGCGGCGAGGAGACGATCGTCGGAGTCAACAAGTATCATTCCGGCGAGACGGCTTCGGTCGAGCTGCTCGATGTCGACAACAGCGCGGTGCGGAAGGCTCAGATCGAGCACCTCGAGCGGGTGCGGCGAGCCCGCAACCCGGAGCGCTGGCACGCGGCGCTCGCTGCGCTGACCAAAGCGGCGAAGACCGGTAAGGGCAACCTGCTGGCATTGGCGATCGAGGCGACTCGGGCGCGGGCGACGGTCGGTGAGATCTCCGACGCGCTCGAAAAGATCTTCACCCGGCATCGCGCGCAGATCCGTGCGGTGTCGGGCGTCTATGGTGGGCAGTACGAAGACGACGAGGGCTTCCGCCGGGTGCAGCGGCAGATCGAAGCGTTCGCCCGCGAAGAGGGCAGGCGGCCACGCATGCTGGTCGCCAAACTCGGCCAAGACGGCCACGACCGCGGTGCCAAGGTGATCGCCACGGCCTTTGCCGATATCGGCTTCGATGTCGATATCGGCCCCCTATTTCAGACCCCCGAGGAGACGGCGCGCCAAGCGGTCGAGAACGACGTCCACATCGTCGGCGTGTCGAGCCAGGCAGCCGGCCACAAGACCCTGGTCCCGGCGTTGATCGAGGCGCTCAAGAACGAAGGTGCGGGCGACATCCTGGTGGTCGTCGGCGGCGTGATCCCGCCCAGGGATTACGATTTTCTGGAGAAAGCCGGCGTCAGCGCGATCTACGGCCCTGGCACCAACATCCCCAAAGCCGCCGCCGAGATCCTCTCACTGATCCAACAGCACCGGCTCGCGGCGTGAGGCGCGAGCGCCCGGATCAAATCAGCGCAAGAGCGGTACGGAGTTGCCAGCTCCCTGACGACGTATCCATCAGAGCTATTTCGGTTGCGATCGCGCGGATCGGCAATATGTCCTCGGCAGCTTCGGTAAACTCGGAGGCGACACGCTCGATGTCACACCCTTCAGCCGGTTCTACAATAGTCAGGTGAGGTACGACGGTCGAATACCTTCCGCCGTAAGGCGGTGTTTCGGGGTAGCAATTCCATATGGTCAGGGTGAGTTGCCTGAATGGTTCGTCGGGCTCGGGAGCCAAGTATAACGCTCCGTTCGGAAAGCGGTGGATTGTGGTCAGAGAAAAATCGAATCTCCGAAAACCCGCGAAACATTGCCTCAGCTTCTCGATCTCTTTCGCGTCAATCTCGCTGGGCGCCTTGAATGGATATAGCAAAGTAATGTGCGCAGGCATTCCGGCGGCCGACGGGTAGTGTTTGTCGCGGAACCGGCCGACCAACAAGTCTGCCGCAGGCACCAGAACGGCTACCCGTCCGACCTTTGGTCACGGGACGAGTAGGATCTTGCCGATGTGTTGGCTGGATTCCATCAGACGATGCGCCTCCGCGGCCCCGGCCAGCGGGAATTGCTTGTAGGTGAACGGGCGCAATTTACCAGCAGCCCAAAGTGGCCAGACCTTTTCCTTCAACGCGGCTACGATTGCGGCTTTCTGCTCTACGCTGCGTGAACGTAAGGTCGAGCCGGTCACCGTCAGATGCTTGCGCTGGATCAGGCCGAAATCGGTCTCGACCTTGCTGCCGCCCATCAGAGCGACAAAACAAAGTCGGCCCTCATGCGCCAGCAGATCGAGCTGGCGCGGGATATAGTCGCCACCGACCATATCGAGGATCGCATCGACGCCGCGGCCGTTGGTGAACTCCTTGCCGACGGCGACGAAATCCTCCATTCGGTAGTTGATCGCGACGTCGGCGCCATAGTCGCGGCACCCCCGGCACTTCTCGTCGGAGCCCGCGGTGGCCATCACTTTGGCGCCAAAAGCCTTGGCAAGCTGGATGGCGGTGATGCCGATGCCGCTCGACCCGCCCTGCACCAGGAACACTTCTCCGGCTTGCAGGCGCATCCGCTCGAACACGTTCGTCCACACCGTGCAGAACGTCTCTAGCAGGCCGCCGGTGTCGACGAGACTGACGCCAGCCGGGACCGGCAGACATTGCACGGCCGGGACCGCGGCATATTCGCCGTAGCCGTCGCCGATCATCAGCGCACAGACCTCGTCGCCGGCCCGCCACTCGGTCATTCCGTCACCAACCTTTACCACCGTGCCCGAGCATTCGAGACCGGGGATGTCCGGCGCGCCGGGCGGCATCGGATAGCGCCCCATACGCTGCAAGCAATCGGCGCGGTTGACCCCAGCGGCGGCGATCCGGATCAAGACCTCATCTGGTTTTGGTTCGGGGACCGGGCGGGTCGTCGGCACCAGCACCTCGGGTCCGCCGGGCGCCTTGATTTCGATCACGGTCTGGGTCGCGGGGATGTTGGCGAGCATCGAAGTCCTCTCATTCGCGGGGCGGCCTCGCTACTATAGCCCGGCCGGCACGGATGTGTCGTGTTCGGCTCACGCCACGCGGGAGGAAGGACATGCCGATCTTGCAGGATAAGGTGGTGCTGGTGACCGGGGCGGGTGCCGGTATCGGCCGCGCGACCTCGTTGGCGATGGCCGAGGCCGGCGCCAACGTTGCGACCGCCGACATCGATCTTGCCGCCGCTCAGCGGACAGCGGATCAGATCGCCACCAATACCCGGCGAGGCCTCGCCATCGAGGTCGATTGCGGCGATGTCGCAAAAATCGACGCGATGGTCGAGCACACCGTCGCCGAGTTCGGGCGGCTCGACGTGATCGTCAACAATGCCGGAGTCACGCGCTTTGCCTACATCATGGACCTGACCGAAGCCGATTGGGACCGCATTCATCGGGTCAACGCCAAAGGCGTCTTCTTTTGTCTGCAGCGTGCGGCGCGCGAGATGATCCGGCAAAATCAAGCCGACGGAAGCGGTGGCCGGATCATCAATATTGCGTCGATCGCCGGACGCGGGTATCCCGGCACCTCCAACGCCGCTTATGCGGCGAGCAAGGGTGCCGTGATCGCCCTGACCAAGACGGCCGCCCAGCAGCTCGGCCGCCACAACATAAACGTCAACGCGATCTGCCCGGGAGTGACCCGCACCGAGCTCGGGGCACGCAATGCCGTGGAGCGGGCCGCCGAGCGCGGGATCACCGTTGCCGAACTGCAGGCCCAGCAGGAAGCTGGGATTCCGATCGGTCGCGCCAACCAGCCTGAGGACATCGCCGCGATGGCCGTATTTCTGGCCTCACCAGGGGCGCGCAACATCACCGGGCAAGCCTACAATGTCGACGGCGGACTGGTGCCGAGCTAAGTCGCAACTCGCCTTCGCGCGCGCTCCTGGTGACCGCAGCCCGCCCGGCGCTGCCAAATCTGCTGAGCGGGCGCCTGCCTTTCTTTTATGGCTGGGTCGTCCTTGCTTGCCTATGCTGTGCCGGATTTGCCCGGCAAGGCCCGGCGGTCGCCACCTTGTCGATCTTTGTCGAGCCGTTGACTCGCGAATTCGGCTGGTCGCGCACCGCATTGTCGGGGGCTGTGTCGCTGGGCGGCGTGCTGGCCGCAGTGTCATCGCCTCTGATCGGCCCGTTGCTCGATCGTCATGGCGCGCGTCTTACTCTCTGCATCGCGGTGCTGGTGACCGGGATCGCGTTGATGCTGCTGTCGCTGACCCAATCGCTGCTGGTCTTTTATCTGTTGTTCTGCATTGCTCGGATGAATTGGGCCGGACCGTTCGATTTGGGCATTTACGGCGGTGTCAGTAATTGGTTCGTTGCCCGCCGCGCCTTTGCCACCTCTATTGCGACCGTGGCGCAAATGGCGGGGCTGGTCGCGATGCCGCTGATCGCCCAGCTGGCGATGCGCCAACATGGCTGGCGCGGCGGTTGGCTGGCGATTGGATTCGTCACCTTGCTGATCGGCTTCCTGCCGGTTTGGCTGTTCATGGTGCGCCGCCCCGAGGATTTGGGCTTGGCTCCCGACCGTGCGGCGGGCAACACCGCCGACTTTGCCACAAAGGCCGGGCCGGCCATCTACCCCGAACCGAGCTTGTCTCGCAAACAGGCGCTCGGCACCTCAGCCTTCTGGTTATTGCTGCTCTATACGGTGCTGGTCTATCCGGTCCAGGCAGGGGTGAGCCTGCAACAGGCGGCGCACCTGATCGAGCGCGGCATCGAGCCGACCATCGCCGCAACGATCGTCAGCACGTTTTCGCTGATGTCGGCCGTCGCCAGTGCCGCTTGCGGGATATTGCCGCGCCGAGTGCCGATCCGCTATCCGCTCGCGCTGATCGGCGGGTTTCTAGCTGCAGGCACGCTCGCAATGGTCGGAATATCGTCGGCCAAACAGGGATACTTCGCCGCCGCCCTGTTTGGCTTGGGCATCGGCGGCGTACTGACATTATTGCCGATCGCCTGGGCCGATTATTTCGGCCGGGCGAATTTTGCGGCGATCCGCGGCATTGCTCTCTCGGTGCAAGTTATCGCGCAGGCCGCGGGTCCACTTCTTTCGGGCGCGTTGCACGACTGGACGGGCAACTATCGCTGGGCGCTGCAGTGCTTTGCCGTGCTGTCTTGCCTAAGCGTCGCAGCTGCCTTGACGGCACGCGGCCCGAGAATCG
>Ga0306924_10008857_pt1 | contig 10180 bp, 10 predicted proteins | sample sta12Can44000111_FD_203756 | JGI IMG/M metagenome (GOLD analysis project Ga0306924, IMG submission 203756) | Lab enrichment of tropical soil microbial communities from Luquillo Experimental Forest, Puerto Rico - statanox.12C.anox.44.000.111 (v2)... | ecosystem: Environmental > Terrestrial >...
CATCGCTCGGCGCGCTCTCTCCGAGGCTGCGAAGCGCCGTGGCACGACCATGCGCGACTGCATCGACGTGATCGATTCGGGTGTTCTGACCCGCGCCATCAAGGCCATCGCGGACACGCCGCGCGAGGCTCGCGTCGGCAGCTGGGGCGGTGGTGGCGGCACGCTGCAGCGGGTCGGTCAGGGCACGCTGCGCCGGCCGGTCGACGATGCCATCGATATTCTCTGTGCGCCGCCCGAGCGGGAGAGCGCCCCATGACGCGCGTCTTGCGCAATCTGAAGATCCTCGAAGTCAGCGGCGTGGACAGAGGTGCCGGTCGCGGCACGAAGATCGTGTTGATGAAGCGCGTCGACAATGCTGGCGAGATCGAGATCCATCGTCACGCAGACGGCGAGGTCGAGATTTACCCGCGCAGGGAGGCCGAGATGCCGAAGGTCGATATTCGCAAGGCGCTGCCGCTGTGGTCCGCGCTCGTCGAGCTGATCCGCAAGCGGGAAGGCGTCACGACCTCCAAGGCGATTGATATGGCACTGGCGGACGAGATGGGCCGCGAGTTGTTCCAGCTGGCGAAGTTATGCGCCAAGGTCGTGGTCAGATTGACCATGCCGGAGGGTTGGTCGATGGCCGTGGTCTGAACGGTCGCGATCTCGTGCTGGCCAAGGGTCTTGCGCACGATATCGAGGCCGCTTGAAAGTGACGCATAGCGGAAGGTGCGCCCTCCCACATCACCGGGCCTGCTAGTTCGGAGGATGCCGGTGAGTGACTTTTCCGGGTTGACCAACTGCGCTTGCGCTTTGGCCAGCGCCGCGGCCAAAGCTGCTACGGATTCACTGGAGCGCTGCATGGGCTGCCTCCAGATCGAGGAGATCAAAGCTCACCGCTCCCGTTTTGGAGCGCCGCGCCCGCAGCCCATGGCCGATCGCCTCCTTGGCATCTTCGGGGAGCAACGCCTTGAGCTCATTCTTAGCTCGCTCATGTTCGAGATAAGCTGGCCGGGTCCTACGAAATAGCGCCGCAAATTCCGCCCAGCTGTTGGACGAGCTCATGTCGACGATGCGAACGGCTTCGATGCGCGGACGCGGTGGCTCGGCATTGACGAGGTGGGGTGTTTCCCCGGATTGGACGCAGCGCCAGAACTTCTTTTCTGCGGAGACCAGAACGCTAAGATAGAGCGGGTCCACGGGGATCGTCATTTCCACCCACTTGCCCCCTCCGGTGATGATCGAGAGCACCGATAGCCTTGATTGGGTAACCCACATATTGTGCTGGAGCTGGGGCATATACTTGTCGGCGGCAGCTTCGTCGGAGAAGGACCACGGCAGCATGAACTTGGCTTCGAAAACCGCTCCGGTCTGCTCGACGATGCCGTCGAGGGTCGCCACCATCCAGAAGATGGCGGAATGCCTGACCCGCTTCTGGACGTCACGGACGCTGTGGCCCGTGTTGCGCTCGTACCAGGTGCGGTTGAGTTCCTCTGTAGCGGCTCCGAGCTGGACCACGAGGTTGCCGGAGAGGTCTTCGGGCTCAGCTTCGCCGCGTTTCTCGCGCCACAGCCGCACCAGCGCCGCTTCATCGTTGCCCATGATGATCCGGGCATCCGAACCGCCGATGAAGGCACAGCGGTCAGCGGGCTTCCAAGCTTTCGCTGAATTATCTAACATTGCATTCCTCCATTGCTTTACAGACCATTCCCGGGCCGAGCGATGGCGCTTCGTCGTGCGTCGCCCTCTGGACCATTGCCGCGGAATTTTGCTCGGAACCACCACCAACGTTGCGGCGGCTCCTGGAGCGGAACCGCGGCGATCAATCGGGAGACCCGACGTCGCTTAGTTCCAAGGCCCCGTAATCCGGAGTGAGATTGAGGCGTTCGGGCGATGTGGTCAGACCTAAAGCGTTGGTACATTGTACACGTACATTAGGACGGCATCGATATAATGTCAACTCGTATTTGGACACTGTACCAATGAGGGCTATTCAGCTTCGGATGGCCCGGGCCGCCGTCGGGTGGGGTGTTCGCGAACTCGCCAAGAAAGCTGGCGTCACTGCCAATACCGTGACGCGTATCGAAAATGGGGCAGATGCGAAGCAATCAACAATGAACAGGCTGCAGAGTGCACTTGAGGCAGCCGGCGTCGAGTTCATCGACGAGAATGGTGGCGGTCCCGGGGTGCGGCTGCGCAAAGGTCAGCGCACAAAACGGCCCACCACAGGGCAACGTTAAAGTCCACCGAATGACCGAATGGACCAGTCGCGTGGAAGCATCGATTTTGACGAGCTGCAGCGTGGGCCGCGCGAGCCCATAGATGCTGTAGGAGGGCGAGCACCGCGCCGATTGCCTTGCGCAAATGAGAAGGGTTTGCCCATTCCAGGATGCCGACGCCGATCGGCACGCCCGAGCGCCGCGCCGAGCAGGAACGGCCACAAACGCTGCCAACTCAGCGCCGCGCGCAATTTCCACACGGAATATCCCTGAACGATCAGGCCGAACGCGATGATCAGGGTTGCGGTCTGCAGCGGCGTCAAAATGTGAAGCCAGACCGCCGCGACCAACCCGAAGGTGAAGCCGGCGACTCCGGCGACCAGAGCCGCCGCGAACGTGGCCGCTGCAAAATACGCTACGGGATCGAGATCGAAGCCGCTCACGCATTGTCTCCGGTCGTGCAGCGAGCGACGCGCCAGTTGTGATTCAACGACGGCAGCATTCACGAAGCCCTGAGCGGCAGGTTGCTTGATCCTGCAGGGATTCGCACAAGGAAATTCCGTAAAGCTTGCGCTTGCTGCACTCCGCCGATAACTCAAGATCTGCTACGCTCGAACGGAGATACACGCGTGCACGGTCGTTTCGCCTGGTACGAGTTGGCGACGACAGACTTTGCGGCCGCCAAAGCCTTCTACACCAAGGTGATGGGTTGGGGCATATGGGACGCCTCCGGGCCGGGCAGGCCGTATATATTGTTCACCGACCGAGAGGGCTCGGTCGCCGGGCTCATGATTCTTTCGCCGGAGGCATGGGAAGCTGGGATGAGGCCGAGCTGGCTCGGCCATGTCGCGGTCGACGACGTGGACGCAACCGCCACACGGGTGAAGCGCCTCGGCGGCGGCGTGCACGTTCGGCCGAAGAATGTCGGCAACGTCAGCCGCTTTGCGATCTTCTCCGACCCGCAAGCCGCAAGGCTCGGCTTGTTCAAATGGCTGCAACCCGGACCGCCGCCCGCCGCGGTGGATGCGCCGGGCCGGGTCGGCTGGCACGAATTGCTCGCCGCCCATTGCGAACAGGCGTTCGCTTTTTACAGCGCGCTGTTCGGCTGGCGGAAAGCGGAATCCGAGCGCAGCGAGGACCGCACGTATCAGCCGTTCTCGGCCGCAGGAGAAATCATTGGCGGCATGATGACGAAGCCCGACACGGTGCCGGCGTCTACGTGGCACTACTATTTCAACGTGAGCGACATCGACGAGGCGGCCAAGCGCGTGAAGGCTGCCGGCGGCGAGATCGTCGACGGACCGATCGAAGTGCCCGGAGGCAGCTGGATCATCCACTGTACGGACCCGCAGGGTGCCATCTTCGCGCTCGAGGGCAAGCGCGGCCGCAACCCCGTCGGGTATTTCGCGCGCACCGGATCGCCCGCCGGCGCGCGCGGCCGCCAATGGTCGTGGTGACGCACTCGCAGCTTCGTCATGGCCGGGCTCTCGATCGGCCGCCCAGTAGCGCTGCGCAACCGCCGACGTGACCTCGCGCCTCGTGCGCGTGCTGATCTTCCCCGCCATGCACGCCAGAACTGATTCGGTTGACGCTGCCCCAGCCAGAACGGCACCCGGCCATCCACGTCTTGCAACCAACTCGCGTGTGAAAGCGTGGATGACCCGCACAGCGCCCGGAATGACGAGTCATCCTCGGTGGCTTGGTGGTTGCGCCGGCCGGCCCAGGGCGAACTGGCCGACCGGCCCTTCGACGTAGAATGCGAGGCCTGTCATCTTGGCGAACAGGTCGATGTTGGCGATGCCGATCGCGCAGCCGCCGAGTCCCATGTCGGTTGCCATCAGGTAGAACGTCTGCGTCAACACGCCGACGTCCTTTAAAATAAGGGCGTAGGCAAGCGCGCTGTACTTCCATGAGATGCGGCCGAAACGCGCCGCGAGCGTGATGAGGATCTGCGGCGGGCCGGGCGCGTCCATGCCATACGCGGCCGCCGTCAGCAGCGCCTGCAGCTGATGTGCGGGCGCAGCGATCGGCACCAGCGCGTGGCCGCCGGCATCGTAATGATAGAAGCCGGGCGCTAGCCCTTCGCAGCGGTCGACCGCGAGATAGAGCTCGAGCTCGTAGCTCGCGCCTGCCGTTGGGTAGGGCCGCATGGCATAGTCGATCACCGGACGGACGTCGCCCAGATCCTCGCGGTGGCGCCAGCGCGACAGCACGCGCGCTGTGCCGTCGAGAAATTGCGCAAGCTCGTTGAGGGTGACCGGCCGCCGGTCATCGAAGCTGCGGATCGAGTGGCGTTCGCGCAGCGTCGTCACCACCGGCGAGACGGTCTGTGCCGGCGCGGCCGAAAGCTTGCGCAGATCGATCTTCTTTCCCGGCCAACGCGGCCGTACCGCCGGCAGCGGAGGGATTTTTCCTGCATGCGGATAAAGGCCGCCGAGCGGGTTGGCGTGCCGGCCTTCGGTGCTGCGCGTGTGGAACAGGAGATCGTGAAAATCCCAGAGCACGAGGTTGGCGTCGCCCTCGGCGGAGCGCAGGCCGGCGGCACCGGCACCGTCGACCTTGCACAGGATCTCGCAATCCACCAACAAGCCGAGAAGCTCGTCCCCCTCAAGACCGTCCAGCCGGCGCAGCCGTTTGATCGGTTGCGGCGTCGACAGCGTGGCGATGGCGGCTGTAATCTTCGGATCACGGATCTTGAACAGTGCGGCCGCGCGAGGCGACTCCAGCACCATGTCGTTGCCGCGCCGGCGCATATAGGCGAAGCGCGACAGCACAAGCACGTCCGTCTTGCCGAGCCGCGGCAGACGCGGCCAGTAATCGGCCGTCTGCGGCTCGATCACGACCTGATCGTCATCGCCTTCGCGTCCGATGCAATACTCTAACAAGGCATACCCGGCCAGTCGCCGGATCAGCAAAGCAAGCTCTTGGTCAATACTGCCGTGACCCGAGGCAAACGACGCAAGCGGCAGACCGATGCGCAGATTGCGCGCGCGTTCCATGACGGCCGCGCTGTAGGCGCCCAAGCCCATTGCAACGCCCTCGAAAGCGGCAATCATTTGCCCGCTTGTGTGTGCTTGCAGCGTGACGCGCTGCAGTAGCCGGGCGGCAATCGTCGGCGCGGCCCCTCGCCTTCTCTTGGTTGCGGGAGTGCGCAAACCGTCGACGCCCCTCACGTGTGGGGGTGATGGGGATTGAGCTCGCCTTCCAAAAGCGGCCGGTTGCGCCAGCCGAGCTTGACCGGCACGTCGTACAGGCGGCCGGGCGCGAAGCGGCGATAGAAGTGGCGCAGTCCCGGAACCACCACTTTCACTACCGGAACCGCGATGTCGGCGCGCGTCTGATCGAGCACCAGGAAATCGAGCCCCTTCTGCTTGATGAGATTGACGCACGCCTCCACCTGCTCGTGCGCGGCGAGACGGCCGAACTTGGCGTCAAACGCAGGCGTGACCGCCGGCCCCTCGCTCGGCGTGAGATAGGCGTGATCCTTTAGGCGCAGCGGCGTGATGCCGTCGAGGATCGCCTTATCGCCGCTCCCGCCATCCATGAGACCGATGGAGAGGAATTGATTCAGCTCGGTGAGTGCTCGTAACAGCGCAATGCGCGGATCGAAATGGGCGCCGGAGCCAAACTCGATGTGTTCCTCGCGCTTATTCATCCAGTGCGCGATCGCCACGTAGCTCGGAATGTCGAGATCGTTGGTGACGTCGAGGACCCACAGCCGGTGCCCGTTTTCAGCGAGCAAGGTGCGCAGATCGCGGATGTAGGAATCGTCGAACTTGTCGAGGTCGACCTGCGGCCGCTGCACGCGGTTGTACCACCAGATGCCATAGGAATCGCGTTCCACCAGCTCGAGGAAGCCTTGGACAATCGCTTCGGCGAGCGTGTTGCCTGCCGCGCAGCCGTTGGAATCCGCGTTGATCTGACCGGGCCCGCTGTAGAAGAAGTACAACAGGCTCGTCGGCAGATAGCGGAAGCGTCGGTCGCGCAGCGACCACAATGGTGTCCACTCCATTTCGAGCGACGGATCGAATTGTGCCGGCACCGCTTGTGTTTCCATCGGATCCGCCGCGAGCGCCTGCGCGCGGCGGTACTGCATGTCGCTGTACAACAGCGAGTCGTTGGGAGGAATGGCCTCGCCAGGGGCAAAATCCGTGAACCGTCGTGTCACGCGGATTTCGTCACCCTGGAAAACGCCGGAGTAGCGCTCGATCGCTTCCATCAGCGCGCTTGCTTCGCCCTGGTCGGCGGTGCTGCCCTTGCCGAAGCTGCCGCCGCTCAGGCCTGCTTTCAGCTCTTGGACCGACTGGGCGGGAGCGGAGAAATTGTGAGCCGCATAATAGTTGGTGTTGAGCGGCAGGTCGGCGGCGATCGGTTCGAGGCGCGAGACGACCCCGGTGAGCGGGCTCACGTGCCGCCGGAAGCGCGAGACCGTCGTGCGCGGCATCACGCTGCGATACCCTCCGCTCGTCATCACCAGCTTGCCGCCGGCGTCGAGCGCGATCGGCTGCGGCCTGCGACGCGGATCGCTCAGCTTCTTGCGGCCGCAGGTCGGACATTGCGGGCGCGCTGGCACGTAGTGCTTGGCGATTGTCGCGCCGGTGAGATCGAGGCTGATGATGTGGTCGCTCAAATCGGTGCGAAAGCCGGTGGCGATCGCTTTGGCGATCTCGACGGCGGCAAGCGCGATACCGCTTTGTCCGACCGGCTGCCGAGCGAGCGGCGACACCGCGACGCGGCGCACCTGGCCACGGTCGAGCATGCCCTTGATCTCCCGGTTGCGGGCCATGCGCGCCGCAAGACAGCTCCAACAGGCGCTCTTGCCGGGGCTGAACAGGGGCCCGACCAGGGGAAAGACGCCGGATGGCTGAACCATGAGCCAGGGCGTGCGGTCCGCCAGATGCTGCCGGTTGAGCTCAGCTGCGCGTCGGTCGAGATACTCGCTCACCAGCGTGACCGAGAGGTCGGGTGACCGCTTGACCAGACGAACGCCGAGCTCGCGCAGCGCGGTGCCGAGGGCGTCCGCGCCTTCCACGTCGATTGCCTCGATGTGCACCCCCCAGTTGCGCAGGTTGCGCGCGGCGCTCTCCGGGGAAAGGCCGAGGCTCGCCCAGTAGGCCGCCACCGTGCCGTCCGCAGATCGCGCGTCCGGCAGCAGGTAGCCGCGGTCAACAAGTCGTGTCAGCGCTTTTTCGATCTTCTCGGCGGGAAATTGCGGCCTGAGCGCGGAAACAAGCTCGCGAAAGCTCTTTTCCCCCTCGCCGATGGCGGACGCCAGCGCATGATAGAGCTCCCCGTGCAGAAAGAATTTTCGATCCTCGGAGTAGAGGCAAACGGCATCGGGCGGCAGCAAATAGACGGAGAAATTCGGCGCGAAGCGCGGAACGGCTTTGCTGTGGTGCAGTGCAGGGCTGCTCCGGCGATCGGGCTTCATGATGTCAGTACGCGCACTTTCGGCACACTTCGAAACCGCTGATGCATGACGCATTCGGGTTGCCGGAACCTCACCGTCCGACGCGCGCGGCGCTTTTCAATCTGATCGGATTCCGCTCATATCTAAAGAGTAACCGCCTGCTCCAGCCCTCCCGCAAGCGTGAGAGACGGGGCATGCGGCCTCGCGTGTACTCTTGAGAGAGGACTCGCGGCTGGCGTGTCAGCAGATGTATAGCCAGGCTGCACCCCATATCCAGCAGGGTGCCGCGCAGCCCGAGCAGCTGCAGCCGCAGCGGGCACAGCGCCAAACGCCGCAGCGCGCACATCCGCAGCGCGCTACCGCGGCGCATCGGCCGCCACAACGCGCGACCGCCGCGCAACCGCGGCAGCCGCCGCACCGTCCGCACCGCTGGGCTATCTTCGTGCCGAGCATCGCGCTTTCCCGATCGAATACATAGAACGTCGCCAAGCTGACGTCGGAGATCTCTTCTTCAGTGAGCGTGAATTGAGGCGGAATAGCCCACGACGGCGTGTCCGTGGTCGGCGCGGTTGCTGCCGATGCGCCGCCCGCCAGCGACAAAGATACGCCGACGGCTCCTACCACCGGTACGATTTCTTTCGGATGTTTTCGCTTCGAAGCGCGCTTCGTGTGCGGCATAGTCGAGTCCTCTCATGCCTGCTAGTAGCGAATGTTCCAAAGTCCGGAACAGCATTCGTACGCCTTGCCTTTGCACGTGGCAAGGACGATTACGCACGCTGATCGATGGCTTACAAGGCTTGCGCACGCTCAAGATAACCGACCCGCAACGTGAACAAGCGTTCATAACACGCGCGAGTCACGGCCGGCGCGCCCTCACAAAACGCCGCGGGGCGCATCGGGTTCCCGACTTCACGGATGACATCGTCGACGCCTCGATTATGAAGTAGGTTAGGTCGCCTCAAATGCGGCCGCCGCGACTGGAACGAGAGAAACAGGCATTGGCCAATTCGCATGGACATTTCGCTGTGGTACGAGTTGGCGACCCGCAAGCAAGCTGCTGGCCGCGCGCTATGCCGGGGGAGCATCCCGTCGCGCCGGGCGCGCTCGGCGGCGTCGGCTGGCACGAGCTGCTGGCCGCGGACTGGGAGAAGGCCTGGACTTTTTATCGCGAGCTCTTCGGCTGGCAAAAGGCGGCCGCAGATATCGGCCCCATGGGCACGTATCAGCTGTTCTCCGCCGGAGGAGAGACGATTGGTGGCATGTTCACCAAACCTTCCACGGCGCCGGTCCCCTTCTGGCTTTATTACTTCAACATCGGCGACATCGACATGGCGATGAGGCGCGTGAAGGCTGGCAGCGGGGCGATCCTCGACAGCCCGATCGAAGTGCCGGGCGACCGATGGATCGTCCGATGCACGGACCCTCAGGGCGCCATGTTCGCGCTGGTGGGAAAGCGAAGCCACACTGGGGTCGGCTATTTCGCGCGTGTCCCATCAGGCAATTGCACCTCGGCATGACCACGACAATGGATCCGAAAGTACGAGCCCTCGTGCACAAAATGCTCAAGGGATTGGCGGGCGAACCGGTGGCCCCGCCCGACGTCGCCAACGCCGCGTTCGCCATCATGTGTCTGGCGCTGAGCAAGATGAGCGATGCCAAACAGCGCGAGGAATTGTTGGCCAAGCTCGAAGCAGCAGCCCGCGACCGCGTCGCCTCGTTGATGCGCGAGGCGCAAGCCGGCGATGGACCAGCCTGGCTTCAGTGAGAAACCTTCACCGCCAGTCCAACCCGCCTGCCATCGGCGGGTGTAAATCTCTTGAATATTGGTGTTCGCGCGTCCACGGGCGCGGCGCCATGCCGTGAATGGCCGGCTTATAGGCGAGAACCTGCGCCACCGAGAGCCAGCCACGATCGAACGCGTGCGCCATGCCGGCGAGATACACGCGCCAGATGCGGTAACGCTCGGCGCCCGCCGCCGCGATCGCCTCGTCACGCCGCGCTTCGAGCCGCTCCACCCAGCGGATGAGCGTCCCGGTTGGTTGGCGTCAGTCACCACACCGTCGAGGACGTGCGTCAGGAGATGGAAGCGAGCCAGTCAACGGCGAGTGGGCAATCTGCCCAGTCAACGGCAAGTCCGAAACGTGTCGGTGCCGATGGAAGGACGACACGCGTAAAGACGAAAAACAAATCAACGCAGCGGAGTGCAAAAACTCTCAAAAAGCAGATCGATAACTTCATAGCGGAATGGCCGAACCTCAACGAGAACCAGAAGACGGCATTCGTCAAAGAGTACAAAGACGAACTCGCTGAGCTTCTGGAGTGGGTTGAGGCGAGTGGCGAAGAGGTCGAGGACGAAGCTGCGCAACGGGAAGGAGCCGTGGCATGACGGTGGACAAGAGTGGAGGTTTGATCGCGGTTGCGGAGGCAGCCAAACATGGCCGCGATATATGGCATGAGTTGGTTGCTGTGAACGCAGAGATCGAGGACGGCATACGCTATCGCGATTCCAAAGGTCTTCGAGAGCTTGCGGAACAACTGAAGGTGTTAGCTGATTGGTTTGATCAGCGTCCCG
>Ga0306924_10008858_pt1 | contig 10179 bp, 8 predicted proteins | sample sta12Can44000111_FD_203756 | JGI IMG/M metagenome (GOLD analysis project Ga0306924, IMG submission 203756) | Lab enrichment of tropical soil microbial communities from Luquillo Experimental Forest, Puerto Rico - statanox.12C.anox.44.000.111 (v2)... | ecosystem: Environmental > Terrestrial > Soil...
CGGCTGGCCATGGCGGTGTTGCCACCAGCGCTGCTGCTACCGGTGTCGGCGGGAACGGGCTGGAACGCGCTCATATCGATGGCGACGCTCTTTTCTCCGATGCCGAGGAAGCCGCCCACACCCACGATCAGCCCGAGGATCTTGCCGTTCTTGTCGAACAGCATGTCACTCACGTTGCCGATGTGTGCGTTGTCGGGGCCAAGGACATCGGTGCCCTTGAATTTGGAGAAAACCCACTGGTCCGTGCCCTGCGCCGCGATGAATTTCGCGGTGTCATGCGGGACAGCCGTGGCGGCATCATTTTTCGCCGCCGGCGGTTTTGGCGACATATCGGCCTGCGCCAGGGCGCCTGAAACCATCAGCGCGCTGATCGCGGTCGAAATCATGAGTGTTCTGAGCATCTTGTGGCCTCCAATCGCGTTTGTTCCGTCAAGGAAAAGGAAGCCTTCCTTGGCCGGGGAACAACTCGCGAGCGCAGCCACGCGTTCCCTGTGTTTGGAACCTCGCAGGCGCGTGAGAAGGGCGCCCGCTGTTAACCACGGGTTGATTTCGTGCGCCGCCCCTTGCGGCCAAAGGCGCGGTTTCTCAGCGGGCGCGCGGGGAATTGCCCCTCAACCATTCCTTAAGCGGGCATCCCATTAATGGGCCATGCAGATTCCGCTTGAGCCGGGGCGCGGACGCGCCCGGGCGGTTGATTGACGCCCAAGTGATCCCATGATAACCCATAGCGTCCCATGCGGTGATGCGGCCTCCAAGACCGCTTCAGCAGGGGCGGCGCGGGTGGCTCGGGCTCGCGCTCCAGAAGCGCCGAAGCGACCCGCGGGGGTGAACCAGGGACGTCATGGACCGCTTCGTGTCCCACTATACCTTGCGCCTCGATACGAAGGGCCGGGTGTCGATCCCGGCGCCGTTCCGCGCGGTGCTCGCGCGCGACGGCTTCGAGGGCCTCTATTGCTATCCGACGCTCGACCGGCCCGCGCTCGATGCCGGCGGCAATGCGCTGCTCAAGGAAATCGACACGCTGATCGCGCGCTTTCCGCCTTACTCGGAGGAGCGCGAGCAGTTTTCGGCGGCGCTCTACGGCACGAGCGAAGTGTTGAAGATCGACGGCGAGGGCAGGGCGATCCTCACCGAACCGCTCAAGCGCCACGCCGGCATCAAGGACGAGGTCGCCTTTGCCGGCCTCGGCCACAAATTTCAGATCTGGGAGCCTGGACGCTTCCGCGCGGAACTCGCGGAGGCCACCGAGAAGGTTCGCGCGCTCACGAAGCAGCTGGGCTCCCGGGTAGCGGCGGAAGGCCCGCACGGAGCACGGGAATGATGGCGAGCCGCGACAGCGGACGCGCTGTCGCTGGCGGACTGGCTCGTCACATTCCCGTGCTCGGCCGCTCCACGGTCGAATTCCTCGCGGTCCGCGCCGGCGGCGTCTATGTCGACGCGACCTTCGGTGCCGGCGGCCACACCCGCGATATCCTCGCGGCGGCGAACTGCAACGTCATCGGCATCGACCGTGATCAAAGCGCGATCGCGCGCGGCGCCGAGCTCGTGCGCGAGGCCGGCGGCCGGCTCGTCCTGGTGGAGGACAAATTCTCCAATCTGGAAGCAGTCGCGCGCAGCTGCGGCTATGACGCGATCGACGGCGTCGTCTTCGACCTCGGTGTCTCCTCGATGCAGCTCGACGAGGCGGCGCGCGGATTTTCCTTCCGCCATGATGGTCCGCTCGACATGCGCATGGGCCGCGACGGGCCGACCGCGGCCGATGTCGTGGCGGCGGCATCCGAGCGCGAGCTTGCGGCCATTTTCGCGACCCTCGGCGAAGAGCGTCACGCGCGCAGCATTGCTCGCGCTATCGTCGCCGCACGACGGCAAGTGCCGATCCGCACCACGCGCGCGCTCGCCGACATCATCCTTGGCATCGTGCATGCGCGCCCGGGCGCGATTCATCCGGCGACCCGGACGTTCCAGGCGCTGCGCATCTTCGTCAACGAGGAGCTGGCCGAGCTTGCCGCCGGCTTGGCCGCCGCCGAACGGGCGCTCAAACCGGGCGGCCGATTGGTGGTCATAGCATTCCATTCGCTCGAGGACCGGATCGCAAAATCCTTTCTGATCGAACGCAGCCGGCCGAGCGCTCCCTCGCGCCATCGTCCGGCGCCGGCACAGACAGCCGCGACCTTTCGTATCCTGACCAATCGGCCGATCGTGCCCGACGAGGCGGAGATCGGCGCCAATCCCCGGGCGCGCTCGGCCAAGCTACGCGCGGCCGAGCGCACCGACGCCGCGATCGCCAAGCGCGGTGCCACCCGCTTGCTTCCGTCGTTGCCATCGGTCGGCGAGGTCCTCGCCCGCCAAGATTCGGGGCGGCCGCGATGATGCGCATTCTCAACATCTGCGTGATCGGCGCGCTCGTGCTGGCGGCGGCCGACGTCTACAAGATCAAGTTCGAATCGACGCGGCAGGCACAGCGCGTCGCCAAGCTGCGGCTCGAGATCCGCCGCGAGCGCGACGTGGTCGCGGCGCTGCGCGCGGAATGGGCCAAGCTCGACAATCCCGCGCGCATACAGGACCTGGCGCGGCGACACCTCGCCTTGAAGCCGGTCGATAGCCGGCAAATCGACCCGCTCGACAATCTGCCGGAGCGGCCGCCCGATCTCGTGCCCGTGGACGAGCCCGATCCGATCGGGACGGTGATCGCCAATCCCAAGGTGCTCGATCGCTCGGCAACCGGCAGCGTACCGGCGGCGACAAGGTAAATGGAGATGAAGGCGCCCGGGACAGATCAGCCGGCAGCTGCGCGCCAACCGCCGCGACGGTTCGTGGCTTCGCTGCTCTATGGCCGCAACGTCGATCGCACCGCCAAAACCCGAGCGCGGCTCGGGCTCGCCGTGCTCGTGTTCGCGCTGGGTTATGCGATCATCGCGGCCCGGCTGGTGATGTTCGCGGCCGCGCCCGACGGTCACGGGTCGCGGCGCACCATCGGACAAGACGCGGTGGCGACCGCGCGGCCCGACATCCTCGACCGCAACGGTGAAATCCTGGCGACCGACGTGCGCACGCCCTCGCTGTTCGCCGAACCGCATCGGATCATCGACGTCGATGAAGCGTCCGAATTGCTTACCGCGGTAATGCCGGACATCGACGCCGCCGAGTTGCGCGGGCGGCTTGCCTCCAAGCGCCGCTTCGTCTGGCTCAAGCGCGAGATCACGCCCGAGCAGCGCGGGCAAATTTACCGGCTCGGTATTCCGGGCGTCGGCTTCTTGCCCGAGAACAAGCGCATCTACCCGAACGGCCGCGAGGTCTCCCACATCATCGGCCACGTCAATATCGACAACCAGGGCACCGCCGGCATCGAAAAATGGCTCGACGCGCGCGGGCTCGCCGACCTGCATCTGGCGGGGCTCGCCACCGACCGGCTGCAAAAGCCGATCGAGCTTGCCGTCGATCTGCGCGTCCAGCACGCGCTGCGCGACGAGCTCCTCGCCGCTCGCGCCACGTTCAAGGCGGTGGCGGCGGTGGGCCTGCTCAGCGACGTGCGCACCGGTGAGGTCATCTCCATGGTCTCGGTGCCCGACTACGATCCCAACAATCCGCGCGAGGCGCTCGACCCGAGCCGCATCAACCGGCTGACCACCGGCGTATTCGAGATGGGCTCGACCTTCAAGGCGCTTACCCTGGCGATGGCGCTCGATTCCGGCAAGGTCACGCTCAAATCTGCGTTCGACGCCAGCCATCCGCTGCAATACGGCAAGTTTGCGATCCACGATTTCCACGCCCAGAACCGCGTGCTCACGGTCCCCGAGATCTTCACCTACTCCTCCAATATCGGCACCGCGCGCATGGCGCTGAGCCTCGGGATCGAGCACCACAAATGGTTCCTCAGGAAGATGGGCCAGCTCGATCGGCTGCGCACCGAATTGCCCGAGAGCGCCGAACCGCTGGTGCCTAAGCGCTGGGCCGAACTCAACACAGTGACGATCGCGTTCGGTCACGGGCTTTCGGTGGCACCGCTGCAGGCGGTGATGGCGATCGGCGCGCTGATGAACGGCGGACGCCTCATCCCGCCGACCTTCCTCAAGCGCAGCGAAGCGGAGGCGGCGGCGCTTGGCACCCAGGTCGTCAAGCCCGAGACGAGCGACAAGATGCGCTATCTGATGCGTCTCAACGTCGAGAAGGGCACCGCCACCCGGGCCGACGTGAAGGGCTATTACGTCGGCGGCAAGACCGGCACCGCGGACAAGGTGGTCGGCGGCCGCTATTCGAAGACCAAGGTGCTGACCTCCTTCACCGCGGTCCTGCCGGCCGATCAGCCGCGCTACCTTCTTCTCATCATGCTCGATGAACCGCAGGCGACGCCGGACACGCACGGCTTCACCACCTCGGGATGGAACGCCGTGCCGGTCGGGGGCGCCGTCATCAGCCGCATCGCCCCCTTGCTCGGGCTCGAGCCGCGCTTCGACCTGCCGCCCGCCGACAAGTTGATTCTGGCGAGCGTGGGCGGGCGATAGGCCGTTGCCGCCCTTCCGTTTTCGGAAGGCAGCGCGTATCTGTCGGCACCATGCGAAAGCCAAGAAGCGGCTGAACGGTCGAGACCGCATTGCCATGAAGCTTGCCGACCTCCTCACCGCCGATGCCGTCACCGATGCGCGCTTCGCCGCGCTCGACCTCACCGGCGTCAGCGCCGACAGCCGCACCGTGAAGCCGGGCGATCTGTTCGTGGCGGTGGCGGGCAGCAACGATGATGGACTCAAGTTCGTTTCGCAGGCGCTCGCGTCCGGGGCCGCGGCCGTCATGGCCGAACAGCCGCCGGCGACGCTGCTTCCCGAAGCCGTCGCCTTCATCAAGGTTGCCGACGCGCGCCGGGCGCTGGCGCTCACGGCGGCGAAGTTCTTTTCGCGCCAGCCGGAGGTGATCGCGGCAGTCACCGGCACGAGCGGAAAGACGTCGGTCGCCGCATTCACGCGCCAGATCTGGATGGCGCTCGGCCATGCGGCCGCCAGCATCGGCACGGTCGGGCTCGTCTCGCCCAAGCGCGAAGTCTACGGCTCGCTCACCACGCCGGATCCGGTCGCGCTCCACCGCTCGCTTGATCAGCTCGCGCGCGAAGGCGTGACGCACCTTGCCATCGAAGCCTCCTCGCACGGTCTAGATCAACGCCGCCTCGACGGCGTGCGCGTGGCGGCTGGCGGCTTTACCAATCTCAGCCGCGACCATCTCGATTATCACCCGACGCTGGAGGCTTACCTCGCCGCCAAGCTGCGCCTGTTCACGGATCTGATCGAGCCCGGCGGCGCGGCCGTGATCGCGGCCGATCACGAGCACGCCGATGCGGTGACGGCGGCGGCGACGCGGCGCCGGCTGCGGCTCATCAGCGTCGGCACGCGCGGCGAGGGCATTCGTCTGATCGAAAGCAGGATCGAGGGTTTCGCGCAGGTGCTCGAGCTTCGCCATGCCGGTCGCGATTACCTTGTGCGGCTGCCGCTGCCGGGTGCGTTTCAAATCGAGAACGCGCTGGTCGCGGCCGGGCTCGTCATCGCGACCGGCAGCGAACCCGCCGCGACCTTCGCCGCGCTCGCGCACCTTAAAGGCGCCAAGGGTCGGCTCGAGTTCCTCGGCGAGCGCAATGGCGCGCCGATCTTCGTCGACTATGCCCACAAGCCCGACGCGCTCGCCAAGGCGCTCGAGGCGCTGCGGCCCTACGTGAGCGGCCGCCTCGTCGTGGTGTTCGGTTGCGGTGGCGATCGCGACCCCGGCAAGCGTCCGATGATGGGAGCGATCGCCGCGCGGCTGGCCGAGCGGGTCGTCGTCACCGACGATAATCCTCGCAGCGAAAGTCCCGCGGCGATCCGCGCGGCGATCCTGCAGGCATCGCCCGGCGCGCTCGAAATCGGCGACCGCCGCGAGGCGATCCGCGCCTCGATCGCCGAGTTGCGGCGTGGCGACGTGCTGCTGATCGCCGGCAAGGGCCATGAAACCGGCCAAATCATCGGCAAACAGGTGCTGCCGTTCAGCGACCATGAGGCGGTCGCCGCCGCGCTTGCCGGGAGGGTGGCATGACCGATCGGCCGCTCTGGGCCGTCGAGGCGATGGTTGCTGCGATGCGCGCCGCGCGCAACGGCCCATTGCCGCCTTCGGTGCCGGGCATCTCGATCGACACGCGCACGATTGCGCCCGGCGAAGCGTTCTTCGCCATCAAGGGCGACAACCGCGACGGACACGACTTCGTTCAAGCCGCGCTCGCGGCAGGCGCCGGGCTTGCGGTTGTCTCCGCCGACAGGCGCGAGAGCTTTTCCCAGGATGCGCCGCTGCTCATCGTTGCCGACGTGCTCGCGGGCTTGCGCGACCTGGCGCGCGCGGCGCGCGCCCGCTCGCGCGCGAAAGTCATCGCCGTCACCGGCTCCGTCGGCAAGACCGGCACCAAGGAAGCGCTGCGTCTGACGCTCGCCTGCAACGGCGAGACCCATGCCTCGCTCGCGTCCTACAACAACCATTGGGGGGTGCCGCTTTCGCTCGCACGCTGTCCCGAGAGCGCACGCTACGCCGTGTTCGAGTTGGGCATGAACCATGCCGGCGAGATCGAGCCACTCACGCGGCTGGTGCGGCCGCAGGTCGCGATCATCACCACCGTCGAGCCGGTGCATCTGGAATTCTTCGGCTCGCTCGAGGCGATCGCCGACGCCAAGGCGGAAATCTTCCTCGGTCTAGAACGCGGCGGCGCGGCGGTGATCAACCGCGACAACGTGCAATTCGCCCGCCTCGAGCGCAGCGCGCAAAACGCCGATGTCGAGCGCATCGTCTCCTTCGGCGAGCACGCGCGCGCGGACGCCCGGCTGATCAAATGCTCGCTGCAATCCGACACCTCCACCGTGCAGGCGCGAATTTTCGGAACCGACGTCACCTACAAGCTCGGCGCGCCGGGCCGGCATCTGGTGCTCAATTCGCTTGCCGTGCTGGCGACGGCCGTGCTGGTCGGCGCCGACCTTGCGCTTGCGGCGCTGGCGCTCGTCGAGTTGCGGCCGGCGAGCGGGCGCGGTTCCCGTCTGACCCTCGAGATGCCGGGCGGCAAGGCGCTGCTGATCGATGAAAGCTACAACGCCAACCCGGCGTCGATGCGCGCGGCGCTCGCCTTGCTCGGCCACGCGAACATAGGCCCGCTCGGCCGGCGTATCGCGGTGCTCGGCGACATGCTGGAACTCGGCCCGCGCGGCGCCGAGTTGCATCGCGAGCTGGCCATGGCAGTGCTTGCGCACGATGTCGATCTCGTATTCTGCTGCGGGCCGCTGATGCGCGCGCTGTGGGAGGCGCTTCCCACCCGGCGCAAGGGCGGCTATGCCGAGACCGCGGCGGGGCTCGAACCGCACGTGCTTGGCGCGGTCCAGCCGGGCGACGCCGTGATGGTCAAGGGATCGCTCGGCTCGCGCATGGCGCCCATCGTCAAGGCGCTGCAAAGCCGCTATCGCCGCGAGATGCCTGCGCTCGTGCCCGCCCAAGCTTCGACCAACGGCTGACCCATGCTCTACTGGCTCTCCGCATTCTCGGACACGATCGGTCCCCTGAACGTTTTCCGCTACATCACAGTCCGCACCGGGGGGGCGCTGTCCACCGCGCTCGTGTTCGTCTTTCTATTCGGTCACTCGATCATCGATCAGCTGCGGCTCAAGCAGGGCAAGGGCCAGCCGATCCGTAGCGACGGACCGCAATCGCATCTCGTCACCAAGAAGGGCACGCCCACCATGGGCGGGCTGATGATGCTGTTCGGTCTCGTGGTGTCGACCGTGCTGTGGGCCAATTTGACCAATCGCTACGTCTGGATCGTGCTCGGCGTGACGCTCATCTTCGGCGCGATCGGCTTCTACGACGATTACCTCAAGGTCACCAAGCAGACCCATGCCGGCGTCTCCGGCAAGGTTCGCATGCTCATCGAAGCGCTGGTCGCGCTGGCGGCGTGCTACTTCATCGTGTCGCTCGGCCGCCAACCATTCGCCACCTCGCTCACCTTTCCCTTCTTCAAGGAGCTGGTGCTTCCGCTCGGCTGGTTCTTCATCATATTTGGTGCGTTCATCATCGTCGGCGCCGGCAACGCGGTGAACCTCACCGACGGCCTCGACGGGCTGGCCATCGTTCCGGTGATGATCGCCACCGGCTGCTTCGGCGTGTTTGCCTGGGTCGTCGGCAATGGAGTCCTTTCAGAGTATCTGCAGCTCCACTTCGTGGCCGGCACCGGCGAGCTCGCGGTGGTGTGCGGCGCGGTGATTGGGGCGGGACTGGGCTTTCTCTGGTTCAACGCGCCGCCCGCCTCGGTCTTCATGGGCGACACCGGCTCGCTCGCGCTCGGCGGCATGCTGGGGGCGATCGCGGTGGCGACCAAGCAGGAGATCGTCCTTGGCATCGTCGGTGGGCTGTTCGTGCTCGAGGCGGTGTCGGTGATCGTGCAGGTCGTATCGTTCAAGCTCACCGGCAAGCGCGTGTTCCGCATGGCCCCGATCCACCATCACTTCGAGCAGCTCGGCTGGACCGAGCCGCAGATCGTGATCCGTTTTTGGATCGTTGCGGTCGTGCTTGCGCTGGTGGGACTCTCCACGCTTAAGCTGCGGTGATGATCGCCATCACCGTCTTTGCCGGAAAGAAGGTCGCCGTCTTCGGCCTGGGCGGGTCGGGACTAACGAGTGCGAGCGCGTTGCTTGCGGGCGGCGCCGACGTCCTCGGCTGGGACGACAACGCAGATGCCGTGGCCAAGGCGACGAGCGCCGGCATCCCGACTGCCGACCTGCGGCAGGTCGACTGGTCGAAAATCTCCGCCCTCGTGCTCGCGCCTGGCGTCCCGCTCACGCATCCCGCCCCGCATTGGACCGCGGCGCTCGCCCGCGCCGCCGCCGTCGAGGTGATCGGCGACATCGAGCTGTTCTGCCGCGAACGGCGGGCGCGCGCACCAAACGCGCCGTTCGTCGCCATCACCGGCACCAACGGCAAATCGACCACCACGGCGCTGGTTGCGCATCTCTTGCGCTCGGCCGGCCGCGACGCGCAGATCGGCGGCAATATCGGCACCGCCATCCTCTCGCTGGCGCCGCCGGAGGAGGCGCGCGCGCACGTGGTCGAGTGCTCGTCCTATCAGATCGACCTTGCGCCCACGCTCGATCCGTCGGTCGGTGTTCTCCTCAACGTGAGCGAGGACCATCTCGACCGCCACGGAACGCTTGCGCACTACGCCGCGGTGAAGGAGCGGCTCGTCGCCGGCGTGCAGGCGGACGGCATCGCGATCATCGGCGTCGACGATGCGTGGTGCGCGGCGGCGGCCGACCGCGTCGAGCGGGGGGGCAAAAAGCTCGCTCGCGTCTCCGTGCGCCGGCCGCTGCGCGCGGGGCTTTACGTGGAAGGCGAAACGATCATGCAGGCCGTGGACGGCGCCGCCCGCGCCATCGCCCATATCGGCGGCATCGGCTCGCTGCGCGGCGTGCACAACGCGCAGAACGCCGCCTGTGCCGCCGGCGCGGCGCTCGCGCTCGGGCTTTCGGTTGAGGCGATCCAGCAGGGCCTGATTTCGTTTCCGGGCCTCGCCCACCGCATGGAACAGGTCGGCCGCAAGGACCGCGTGCTGTTCGTCAATGATTCCAAGGCAACCAACGCGGATTCCGCCGCACAGGCGCTCGCCTGCTTCTCCGACATTTTCTGGATCGCTGGCGGCAAGGCCAAGACCGGGGGCATTGCCTCGCTCGCGCGCTTCTTCCCGCGCATGCGCAAGGCCTACCTGATCGGTGAGGCCGCGACCGACTTCGCCGCCGAGCTCCAAGGACGCGTGCCCCATGTGATTGCCGGCACGCTCGAGCGGGCGGTCGAGCTGGCCGCCGCCGACGCCGAGGCGGCCGACGTCGCCGAGTCGGTCGTGCTGCTGTCGCCGGCTTGCGCCTCTTTCGACCAGTACCGCAATTTCGAGGTGCGCGGCGACAAGTTCCGCGAACTGGTCCGCGCCTTGCCGGGCCTGATGCCTTCGGCATAGCCGACACGCGTCTCGTCGCAGCCGTTAATCCTCTGTCAACCAACGGCAGGCACCACTGAGCAGTCTGCGAGGGGGTCTCCATGGTCTCGCGTCTTGAGCGCACACGCTTTGCCGCTTGGTGGTGGACGGTCGACCGCTTGCTGCTGGCGGCGCTGCTCGCCCTGATGCTCGCGGGAATCATTCTTTCG
>Ga0306924_10008861_pt1 | contig 10178 bp, 8 predicted proteins | sample sta12Can44000111_FD_203756 | JGI IMG/M metagenome (GOLD analysis project Ga0306924, IMG submission 203756) | Lab enrichment of tropical soil microbial communities from Luquillo Experimental Forest, Puerto Rico - statanox.12C.anox.44.000.111 (v2)... | ecosystem: Environmental > Terrestrial > Soil...
TGGCGCGTCTCCTGTACACCAGCGTGCACGAGGTCTGGCCCGGTCACTTCCTGCAGTTCCTGTACTCGAACCGCAATCCCTCGAAGGTGGCGGCGCTGTGGGTCGGTTATGCGTATGCCGAGGGCTGGGCCCATTACTGCGAGGAGATGATGTGGGAGCAGGGGCTCGGCAACGGCGATGCCGAGCAGCACATCGGCCAGCTCACCGACGCACTGCTGCGTGATGTGCGCTTCCTCTCGGCGATCGGCCTGCACACCCAGGGCATGACGCTCGCCGAGTCCGATCGGATGTTTCGGGAGCAGGCCTACGCCGACGCTGGCAACGCACGCCAGCAGGCGGCGCGTGGCACGTTCGACCCGCAGTATCTGAAGTACACGCTCGGGAAGCTGATGATCCGCAAGCTCCGGGCCGACTGGGTGGCGCGCCAGCCCGGGGCAACCGCCAGCGCGGATCCGCGGCAGTACTGGCAGGCCTTCCACGACCGCTTCCTCTCGTACGGCGGCCCTCCGATTCCGCTGGTGCGCAAGGCGATGGTCGGCGAGGGGGGCTCGCCCTTCTAGCTCACGGCCGCCTCGAGGAAGCTGAGCCTCGCGGCATCGGCATCGAGCCGCACCCGCACGCCGAGCGGCACCGGCTCGTTGACATCGCCGTGCCCGAGCGGAAAGCCGGCGGCGCACGGCACACCGGTGCTCTGCGCGAGCTCGCGCAGGACCTCTGCGCTCGTGTAGCTCGCATCGCGCTCCTCGCAGGCGGTGAATGACCCGAGCACGATGCCGCGCACCCGCGCAAACACGCCCGCGATCTGCAGGTGCGTCCACATGCGGTCGAGCCGGTAGGGACGCTCGCCCTGATCCTCGAGCAGCAGCACCGCTCCATCGAGTGGCGGCATGAAGGAGGTGCCGAGAAGCCGCGAGAACACCGACAGGTTGCCACCGAGCAGCGGTCCCTCGGCGCTGCCGCGCACGTAAGTCGCTGTGCCGTTGAGTGGCGGTGCGGGCCGCCCGGACTCGAGCAGATCGAACAGCCGCGCACAGGTCGCGCCAGGCAGGCGCTGCAGCTGCGTGAGCACCGGCCCGTGGATGCTGATCCGGCCGTGTGACTGCAGCCACAGGTGCAGTGCGGTGATGTCGGAGAATCCCACCAGCGGCTTCGCTGCGCCTTCGGGCGCGTGCGCGCCAAGCTGGGCGAGAAGACGCGTGGCGCCATAACCCCCACGGACACAGAACACCGCACGGATGCCCGGGTCGGCGAGCGCACCGCGCAGCTCCGCGAGGCGCCGCGCATCGCTTCCGGCGAGGTAGCGCTGCCGCTCGAAGAGCCCTTCGCCGTACTCGGTGCGGTAGCGCGCGCTGAGGAGCGCAAGACCTGCGTCGAACGCGCTGCGCTCGAAGCTGCTCGCCGGAGCGATCACTGCCACGCGGTCCTGCGGTCGCAGCGCGGGAGGTGGTTGGAAAATTGCGGTCAACGAAGCTCCCCCGGTGGCCGGCTGCCCGTACAATGATGCGCTGCGGACTCTAGGCGCGCCGTCAAAGGACCGTCAATGATCGGCTTTCTGTTGTGGCTGCTGCTGCTCGTGTTTTGTTGGCCGCTGGCGCTGCTTGCGCTCGTGCTGTACCCGCTCGTATGGCTGCTGCTGTTGCCGTTCCGGCTGGTCGGCATCGCGGTCGAGGGGGTGTTCGCGCTGCTGCGGGCGCTCATCCTGCTACCGGCGCGCGCGCTCGGCGGGCATCGCTGAGGCCGCCGCACCCGACTCCACCGGGGGGCGCTCAGTCGGACAGCGCCTTGAGGTCACGTCGCAGCGCCGCGCGACCGCGGTCGAGCTCATCGAGGCGCTTGGCGGCCTGCCGCAGCTCCTCCAGGTCCTGTACCGGCGCCTGGTGCGCGCGACGGTAGGCGTTGCGCGCCGCAACCCACAGACGCTGGATACGGACATAACGCGCCGCGAGCTCGCGGCGCAACGTGATGAGGGCCAGACTGGGGCGCGGCATCGGCTCGCATCACGCTTGAAAGCGCCGGCGGGCGAAAGTGCAGCCGTCACAATTCAGGTGACGCTCGGGCGCTTTTCCTCATGCAACGCTCACAGCGGCCGCAGTAGCGTAGCGGGCTCCCACACTGCCTTGGACGGAGCCATCCGGTGGATTTCATCTTCATCCTGGTGCTGGTGGCGCTCTACGCCGTGACCCAGTGGCTGGTCGCCGCCATCTCGCGGCTCGGAAACACCGAATGACCGTCATCTACGCCGTGAGCGCGCTGCTGACCGCGGCGCTGTTCATCTACCTGCTGTACGCACTGATCAGGCCCGAGAAGTTCTGATGACGGCGGCCGGAGTGACTCTCTTTGTCGTCTTCCTGCTGCTCGTGCTCGCGGCGGTGAAGCCGCTCGGCCTTTACATGGCGAAGGTGTTCGAGGGAGCGCCGGTCTGGCCGCTACGCCTCGGTGCACCGCTCGAGCGAGCCATCTACCGCATGTGCGGTGTGGAGCCGGCGCGCGAGATGGGCTGGAAGGAGTACGCCGCGGGACTGCTGCTCTTCAATGCACTCGGCGGCCTGACCGTATACCTGCTGCAGCGCTGCCAGCAGTGGCTGCCGCTCAATCCGCAGAAATTCGCCAATCTGTCGCCGGACTCCGCCTTCAACACCGCGGTGAGCTTCATCACCAACACCAACTGGCAGGGCTACTCGGGCGAGTCCGCCATGAGCTATCTCACCCAGATGGCGGGACTCGCGGTGCAGAACTTCCTGTCGGCGGCGAGCGGCATCGTAGTGGCGATCGTCCTCATCCGCGGGCTGGCGCGCCATAGCGTTCAGACCATCGGCAACCTGTGGTCGGACCTCACGCGCACGACGCTCTACGTCCTGCTGCCGCTCGCCCTGGTGCTGGCGCTGGCCCTGGTATCGCAGGGCGTCCTGCAGAACTTCAGCTCCTACAAGGAGGTCACCACGGTCGAGCCGCTGACCTATCAGCAGCCGCAGACCGATGCCGCCGGCAACCCCGTGAAGGATGCCGCCGGCAACCCGCTGCAGGAGACGCTCACGACGCATGCGCAGACCCTGCCGATGGGCCCGATCGCTTCGCAGGAAAGCATCAAGGAGCTCGGCACCAACGGCGGCGGGTTCGTCAACGCCAACTCCGCTCATCCGTACGAGAACCCCACCGCGCTGTCGAACCTGCTCGAGATGCTGGCGATCCTGGTCATCCCCGCAGCCCTCACCTACACCTTCGGCAGGATGATCGGCGATACCCGTCAGGGCTGGGCAGTGCTGGCTGCGATGGTGATCCTGTTCGTGTCGCTGCTGAGCGTCGCGGCCTACAACGAGCAGCGCGGCAACCCACTGCTCACCGGACTCGGCGTGGACCAGAGTGCGAGCGCCACCCAGGCGGGGGGCAACATGGAGGGCAAGGAGACGCGCTTTGGCGTCGCCGCCTCGGCGTTGTTCGCCACGGTGACGACCGCGACCTCGTGCGGCGCGACCAACGGCACGCACGACTCCTTCACGCCGCTCGGGGGCTTCGTGCCGCTTTTCCAGATGCAGCTCGGCGAGGTGGTCTTCGGCGGCGTGGGCACCGGGCTTTATTCCATGCTCATCTTTGCCATCGTCGGGGTATTCATCGCCGGCCTCATGATCGGACGCACTCCCGAGTACCTCGGCAAGAAGATCGAGGCGTTCGAGATGAAGATGAGCTCGATCGCGATCCTGGTGATGCCGTTCATCGTGCTGACGGGCACCGCGGTGGCGGTGAGCGTCGATGCCGGCCGCGCGGGCGTCGGCAACCCCGGGACGCACGGCTTCTCGGAGATCCTGTACGCGTTCTCCTCGGCCGGCAACAACAACGGCAGCGCCTTCGCCGGCATCAGCGCCAACACTCCCTTCTACAACACTGCGCTCGCCCTCACCATGTGGCTCGGGCGCTTCTGGCCGATCGTGGCGGTGCTCGCGGTAGCGGGCTCGCTCGCCGCGAAGAAACGCATCCCGGTGTCCGATGGCACCATGCCGACTCACGGTCCCACCTTCGTGGCGCTGTTGATCGGCACCGTGCTGCTGGTTGGGGCGCTCACCTTCGTGCCGGCGCTGGCGCTCGGCCCGATCGTCGAGCACATCATGCTCTGGGCGGCGCCATGAGCCGCCGCACGCTGTCCTTGTTCGATCGGGCGCTGCTCGGCCCCGCCTTGCTCGACTCCCTGAAGAAGCTCGACCCGCGCGTGCAGTGGCGCAACCCGGTCATGTTCGTGGTGTACATCGGCAGCATCCTCACCACGGTGCTCTGGCTGCAGGCGCTCGCGGGGCAGGGCGAGGCACCGGCCTGGTTCATCTTCAACATCGCGCTTTGGCTATGGTTCACGGTGCTGTTCGCCAACCTCGCCGAGGCCCTCGCCGAGGGACGCAGCAAGGCCCAGGCGGCGGCGCTGCGGGGACTGAAGCAGACCGTGTGGGCCAAGCAGCTGGCCGATCCGAAGGACCGTGGGCACCACCGCCGGGTGCGCGCCGAGGACCTGCGTCGCGGCGATGTGGTGCTCATCGAGGCCGGTGACTACGTCCCGGCCGATGGCGAGGTGATCCAGGGCGCGGCCTCCGTGGATGAGAGCGCCATCACCGGCGAGTCCGCACCGGTCATCCGCGAGGCCGGCGGAGACTTCTCGGCGGTGACCGGCGGCACGCGGGTGCTGTCGGACTGGGTCATCGTGCGCGTTTCGGTCAACCCCGGGGAAACCTTCCTCGACCGCATGATCGCGATGGTCGAGAGCGCCAAACGCCAGAAGACCCCGAACGAGATTGCGCTTACGATCCTGCTGGTAGCGCTGACGCTCGTGTTCCTGTTTGCGACCGCGACGCTGTTACCGTACTCGATTTACAGCGCCGCCGTGACCAAGCTCGGCGTCCCGATCACCATCACCGCCCTCATCGCGCTGCTCGTCTGCCTGATTCCCACCACCATCGGCGCGCTGCTCTCGGCCATCGGCGTCGCGGGGATGAGCCGCATGTTGCAGGCCAACGTGATCGCGACCTCCGGGCGTGCGGTGGAGGCGGCCGGCGATGTCGATGTGCTGTTGCTCGACAAGACCGGCACCATCACCCTCGGTAACCGCCAGGCGGCGGCCTTCATCCCTGCCGCCGGTGTCACCGAGGAGGAGCTCGCCGATGCGGCCCAGCTCGCCTCGCTCGCCGATGAGACACCCGAAGGGCGCAGCATCGTGGTGCTCGCCAAGCAACGCTTCCGTCTGCGCGAGCGCGATCTCGCCAGTCTCGGTGCCACGTTCGTGCATTTCTCGGCGCACACCCGCATGAGTGGCGTCGACATCGGCGGGCGCGAGGTGCGCAAGGGCGCGGCGGACGCCATCCGCCGCCAGGTCGAGAGACTCGGGCAGCCCTTCCCGCGCTCCGTTCAGACAAGCGTAGACGAGGTCGCGCGCCGCGGCAGCACTCCACTCATCGTGAGCGATGGTCCACGCGTGCTCGGCATCATCGAGCTGAAGGATATCGTCAAGGGCGGCATCCGCGAGCGCTTCGGCGAGCTGCGCCGCATGGGCATCAAGACGGTCATGATCACCGGTGACAATCCGCTCACCGCCGCGGCGATCGCCGCCGAGTCCGGCGTCGACGGGTTCCTCGCCGAGGCGACCCCGGAAGCGAAGCTCAAACTCATCCGCGAGCACCAGGGGCAGGGGCGCCTCGTGGCGATGACGGGTGATGGCACCAACGACGCTCCGGCGCTCGCCCAGGCGGATGTCGCCGTGGCGATGAACACCGGTACGCAGGCGGCCAAGGAAGCCGGCAACATGGTGGATCTCGATTCGAACCCCACCAAGCTCATCGAAGTGGTCGAGACCGGCAAGCAGATGCTCATGACTCGCGGCGCGCTCACCACCTTCTCGATCGCCAATGACGTCGCCAAGTACTTCGCCATCATCCCGGCCGCGTTCGTCAGCACTTATCCGCAGCTGAACGCGCTCAACGTCATGCGCCTCGCGAGCCCGTATTCGGCAATCCTCGCGGCCGTCATCTTCAACGCCTTGGTGATCGTGGCGCTGATTCCGCTCGCACTGCAGGGCGTGCGTTACCGGGCGCTCGGCGCGGCGACGCTGCTGCGGCGCAACCTGGTGATCTACGGGCTCGGCGGGATCATCGTGCCGTTCATCGGCATCAAGCTGATCGACCTCCTGTTGGCGCTGACGCACCTCGCCTGAGCTCTGCGGGTCCAAGTCACATGAATACACAGCGCGCCTCCGGTCTTCTCGCCAGCCTCCGTCCCGCCGTGGTGCTGTTCCTGCTGCTCACGGCGCTCACCGGCTTCATCTACCCGCTCGTCGTCACGGGTCTTGCACAGCTGCTGTTTCCGCAGCAGGCCGCGGGCAGCCTCGTGATGCGGAACGGGCGCGCGCTCGGCTCGCGGCTCATCGGCCAGAGCTTCAGCGCTCCCGGGTACTTCTGGGGCCGGCCGTCGGCCACCACCCCGCAGCCCTACAACGGGACGGCCTCCGGCGGCTCGAACCTCGGTCCTCTCAACCCGGCGCTGCTCGATGCAGTCAAGCCGCGCATCGCGGCGCTGCGCGCCGCCGATCCCGGCAACGAAGCGCCGGTGCCGGTCGATCTCGTCACCGCCTCCGGCAGCGGGCTCGACCCTGAGGTCAGCGTGGCGGCCGCCGACTTCCAGGCGGCCCGCGTCGCGCGCGCGCGGGGACTCGCTCCCGAGAGCGTGCGGGCATTGATTGCCCAGCATGCCGAGGGTAGGTTGCTCGGAGTTCTCGGCGAGCCGCGCGTCAACGTGCTGGAGCTGAATCTGGCACTCGACGCGCTGAAGTGACACGACATGGCCGAAGCCCGGCCTGACCCGGATCAGCTGCTCGAGCGCATCAAGGAAGACGAGGCGCGCGCGCGCCGCGGCCGGCTGAAGATCTTTTTCGGCGCCTCCGCCGGCGTCGGCAAGACCTATTCGATGCTCGAGGCCGCGCGCGGCGAGCAGGCGGCCGGGACCGACGTGCTGGTCGGATACATCGAGCCGCACGGACGGGTCGAGACCGAGCGGCTGCTCGAAGGGCTGCCGCGGCTTGCGCCGCTGGCGGTCAGCTACCGCGGCATCGTGCGCCGCGAGTTCGATCTCGATGGGGCGCTCGCGCGCCACCCGGAGATCCTGCTGGTCGATGAGCTGGCGCACTCCAACCTGACTGGCGGTGAGCCGCCGCCGCGCCATCCCAAGCGCTGGCAGGACATCGAGGAGCTGCTGGCCGCGGGCATCAGCGTGTGGACCACGGTCAACGTACAGCACCTCGAGAGCCTCAACGATCTGGTCTTCCAGACGACCGGCGTGCGCCAGCGCGAGACGCTTCCCGATCACGTGTTCGATGAGGCCGATGACATCGAGCTGATCGATCTGTCGCCCGATGACCTGATCGCGCGCCTGCACGCGGGCAAGGTCTATGTCGGCGACCAGGCCAACACGGCCATCGAGCGCTTCTTCCGCAAGCAGAATCTCATGGCGCTGCGCGAGATCGCCCTGCGGCGCGTCGCGGATCGCGTGGAGGCGGCCGCGCGGGCGCTGCCCGCGGCGGAGCGCACGCAGGTGCGCATCGCCGGCGACCGGGTAATGGTCGCGGTCGGCCCCGACGCGCAGGCCGCCGAGCTGGTGCGCGCCGGCAAGCGCATGGCGGACGCGCTCGACGCCGAGTGGACCGTGGTGTACGTGGAGACGCCGGCGCTGCTGCGCCTGTCGGAGGCCGCGCGCAACCGCCGCATCGATGTGCTGCGGCTCGCCGAATCGCTCGGCGGCGAGACCGTGACGCTCGATGGCCCCTCGGCCGCGGCGACGATCGCCGAGTACGCCCGGGTGCGCAACGCGACGCGCGTCATCGTCGGGGCGCCCAAGCGCCGCGGCTTGTGGGCGTGGCTGCGGCCCTCGACCGCGACCGAGCTGGTGCGGCGCGCGCGCGGTTTCGATGTGGTGCTGATCGCCCCGGGGGCGCGCGCCCCGGCGCCGCCGGCGGCGACGGCAGCCGCCGCCGGGGCCGGCGGCACGGTGGTGCGCTGGGATCGCTACAGCTGGGCCGCGGCGATCAGTGCGCTCTGCACCCTGCTCGCCTTCGCCATGTACCGGCGCTTCGAGCTCTCGAACCTCGTCATGATCTATCTGCTCGGGGTGACGGTGGCGGGGCTGCGGCTCGGGCGCGGGCCCTCTGCGCTCACCGCGGTGCTGAACGTGGCGGCGTTTGATTTCTTCTTCGTGCCACCGCGCTACTCCTTCGCGGTGTCGGACGTGCAGTATCTGGTGACCTTCGGCACGATGGTGACGATTGCGCTGGTGATCGCCAATCTCACCGCGAGCGTGCGCCAACAGACGCGGGTCGCGGGCGCCCGCGAGCGCCGCACGGCGCTCCTGTATGCCATGAGCCGCGAGCTCGCCGTTACGCGTGGCATCGCCAACATGGCGCGCGTGGCGGTCCGTCACGTGGCTGAAGTGTTCCAGTGCCAGGCGGTGGTGCTGCTGCCCTCGGACGGCAAGCTGCGCTATCCCGCCGAGCCGCCCCTCGAGAGCTCTTTCCGCCACGCTGACCTGGCGGTCGCACAGTGGGTGGCCGATCACGGCCGTCCGGCCGGGCTCGGCACCGATACGCTGCCGGCGGCGCCGGGACAATACCTGCCGCTCGGGGAGGAGGGCCGTACCGTGGGCGTACTCGGTGTGCTGCCGAGCAACGCGCGGCGCGTGCTGCTGCCGGAGCAGAGCCATCTGCTCAGCACCTTCGCAGGGCAGATCGCGCTCGCGCTCGAGCGGGCGCGCCTGGCGGAAGTCGCGGAAGCCTCGAGCCTCGCCGCCGAGCGCGAGACGCTGCGCAACACGCTGCTTGCCTCCATCTCCCACGACCTGCGTACGCCGCTCGCGGTGATGGCTGCCGCCGGCAGCACGCTCGCCCAGCATGGCACGCATCTCGATGAGGCGACGCGCGTGGCGCTCGCGCGCTCGGTGGAGACCAAGGCGCGCGAGATGTCCGATCTGGTATCGAACGTGCTCGATCTGGTGCGGCTCGAGTCCGGGCAGGTGGCGCTGCGGCGTGACTGGCAGACGCTCGATGACCTCGTTGGCAGCGCGCTCGCCGCCTGCGCCGAGCGTCTCGCCACACACCAACTGGAGGTGCGCCTCGCCGCCGATCTGCCGCCGGTGTGGGTCGATGCCACGCTCATCGTGCAGGTGTTGACGAATCTCCTGGACAACGTCGCCAAGTACACCCCGCCCGGCACCCGCGTCGTCATCTCCGCGGTGGCCGAGCCCGACCGCAGCTCGGTGCGCGTCACGATCGATGACGAGGGCCCGGGGCTCCCGCCGGGCGATCCGGCCCGGCTGTTCGACAAGTTCCAGCGCGGCAGCGACGAGGGCACGGTGGTCGGAGTCGGACTCGGGCTCGCCATCTGCCAGGCGATCGTGCGTGCGCACGGGGGCGAGATCGAGGCGCAGCGTCGCGAGGCGGGCGGCGCGCGCTTCACCTTCACGCTGCCCGCCACCGAAGGCTCCGCATGACGCAGGCGATGCATCTGATCCTCATCATCGAGGACGAGCCGGCGATACGCGGGGTGCTGCGCGTGCTGCTCGAGGCGCAGGGCTACCGTTGCGCCGAGGCCGACACCGCCATGCGTGCCGAGATCGAGGCGCGCAGCCACAAGCCCGATCTGCTGCTCGTCGATCTGGGACTTCCCGATGCCGACGGTTTGAAGGTCATCCGCCGCGTGCGCGCCTGGTCGCAGGTGCCCATCGTGGTGCTCTCGGCGCGCACCATGGAGGAGCAGAAGATTGCCGCGCTGGATGCCGGCGCCGACGATTACGTCACCAAACCCTTCAGCGCGCCGGAGCTGCTGGCGCGGCTGCGCGCGGCGTTGCGCCGCGACGTACGCGGCGCGGCGCCGGCCGCGCTGCTGCACTTCGGCACGCTGCGGGTCGATCTGGCGCGCCGCGAAGCACGCGCTGCGGACGGAGACGTCCATCTCACGCCGCTCGAGTACCGGGTGCTCGCCTGCCTCGCGCGCCACCTGGGCTCGATCGTCATGCAGCGTCAGCTGATCCGCGAGGTGTGGGGTCCGGAGCGTCAGGATGACTCGCGCAGCCTGCGGGTCTGCATCAAGAACCTGCGCGCGAAGCTCGAGCCCGATCCGCGCCAGCCGCGCTACCTGATCACCGAGACGGGGCTCGGCTACCGG
>Ga0306924_10008865_pt1 | contig 10175 bp, 8 predicted proteins | sample sta12Can44000111_FD_203756 | JGI IMG/M metagenome (GOLD analysis project Ga0306924, IMG submission 203756) | Lab enrichment of tropical soil microbial communities from Luquillo Experimental Forest, Puerto Rico - statanox.12C.anox.44.000.111 (v2)... | ecosystem: Environmental > Terrestrial > Soil...
GCCAGGGAGCCAACCAGGTTGTACCAGGAAAAGACCCCGGTGCGGCGCTCTGGCGGCAGCGTCTGCGCCAGGGCCGCCTGCTCGATGGGCAAGAAGGGGCCGACTTCGTTGCCGCTCGGGCTGATGACGCCGACAGTGGCCGCCAGAAGCAGCAGCCAGAAATTGTCGGTTACCGCAAAAAGGACCGCGGCAAAGATCATCAAGAGGCCGCCCACCATGAGCATCCGCCGCCGGCCGAGCCGATCCGCCGTCGTCGTCAGCCACAGGGAGATGCCGATATCCCCCACCAAAGTCAGGGTCAGCAGCAGTCCACTCTCGCCTTCGCTCAATCCAACCGCGGTCAGGTAAAACATCAAGACGACGGAAAGCAACCCGTAGGCGAAGAGCCTGGCACAGCGCGTGGTAAACAACAGCCAGCCGTCGATTGTCAACGTCATACGTCTAATGATCCTCTTGCAGCCGCTACTCATGGCGCAGGGCATCAATCGGGTCGAGCCGCGAAGCCCTTCCAGGCCGGGTAGTAGCGCGTTCTCATATCAACGTTATCCGAAGCACTTTCCGACCGCTCATCCGTGGCCGTCAGATCCGGCTAACCAAGATACGATTGATGAACCTTCATCTCTTGTTTCGATCTTTGACTTCTGATTCCGGTTGCCTGATCACGAGAGTCTCTCCCCCTTGCTTCCGAGCGAGCACGGTCATCGTTGATGAGGTAGGCGGCCGACCCGGCGACGAGGTGTTGCACCAGGTTGTAGAAGAGGATGGGCAGCATCACCCGTGGCTGTCCTGCCAAGGCGGTGGCCGCCAGCACCAGGCCGGAGCCGTTATTGCTCATGCCCAGGCCGAACATTAGCGCCGTCCGGCTCGCACGGTCTCCACGCAATAATCCCCCCAGCCACCAACCGGAACAAAAAGTGGTCACACAGAGGGCAACCGCAATCCCTAACGTCACCGCCAGAAAATCCCAATCAGGATACCGCACAGCTTCCGGCAACGAGACGGTCCCGTTGATGTAATTCAGGGCCAGCAATGTCAGCGAATTAGACAGCTTAAGGTGGGGCTTGATCCGATCAACCCTCGGTCCGCCCACCGCCCAGCGGCCGCAGATGCCGACCGCCGAGGGCAGGGCCACGAACAGGACCAGAAAGCCGCTGCTGGCAACGGCCGCCAGTCGGCTAACCTCCGTGCTGGAGCTTTCGCTGACCATCCAAGTTACGGCATGCAGCGACATAGGAGTCGAAATCGGACTGAGCAAGGTAGACAGCAAGACAAGTCCGAGGCTCAGAGTCAGATTGCCGTTGTAATTCTGTGACCAGGCGGTGGATGAGCCAGCGACCGGCATGGCCGCCACGATGGCCAGCCCCAGCAAGAGTGCTTGAGCCTCATCCGGTTCGTGCCACCCGCTCATCACCTGGGCCACGACGAAAATGAAGGCCAGCGGCACCAAGAGGTTAGCCGCCAGTCCGGCAGCCAGCAGTCTGGAGGTGTGGAGCACCTCCCTTGGCCTGGAGAATTGCACTCCCAAACCGGCGTTGAATAACATCAAGGCCAGCAGCAGCATTGGCAGCGTCACTTGTGTGTTCTGACCAAAGGGCGCAACTTCTCCGAAGGTCACATCTTTGAGCCAGAGTCCGGGCCCGGGCCAGAACGCAGCGACACCGTAAGCCGCCAGCAAAAACCAGAGAAGGTGCCGGTGGAGCACATGAGAAACTGCGGCGAGCACATTGGTTCGCATGTTATTCACAACGGCCTCATTGGCGTGGTTGATATAGACGGATTGTTGGCCCTTCCTCGCCCTTCTGACGGGGTACGCCCAAGTAGAGGCGTTCTCCGGCCGGATCAAAGAAACAAGTCCGGGCCATTTTCAGGGTCGGGATCGTCTCCAACGTCTCGTAATGATCGGCATCGCGTTGACGAATGACTGCCAGGAAGCCGGCGCCGGTGGAGGCGTAAAGCCGCTTGTTCGTGGCGTCGAAGAACAGATCGTCGATGTCTTCGGGAATGGCGACGCTGGACACCTCTTTTCCGTTTTCGCTGTCAACGATCACGATGGAAGGCTTGTTCCGCATGCCCAGGAAGATACGCTTGTTGGCCACGTCCAGCGCCATGGGATAAGCTCGGTCCGCCAGCTTGATGGCATAACTGTGCAGCACTTCGTTCTTGTCCGTATCCACCACGACCAGTCGCGTCGGATCAACCGTGTTCATGTAGAGGCGCGGCCGCTTGATCTCCAATTGAAAACCTTCGGGCCTGCCCGGAAGCTTGATGGTTGCTTTGATTTCGTAAGTCCTGGCATCGATCGCGCTCAGGGCTTTCTCGCCGTGGCCGACGTAAACCAAGTGCCGACTCGCGAGATAGCGCACGTTGTCGGCGCCCGGAAGGGGGATCGATTTGAGGAGCTCATAATCCTTGCCGTCAAAGACATTGCATTCGCCGCCAATGCCGTTGCCGACGAAGATGCGATCCAGATCGGGAGCATAGGCGATGCCCTGAATCTTCTTCTGGTCGGGGATCTGCTTGATGAGCTTGCCGGCCTTGAGGTCCACAATATCCAGGCTGTTGTTGGACAGATTGGCGATGAACAGCCGGGCGTGCGTGCCATCGATTGCGAAGTGGTCCAGGCGGCCCGGCGCGCCTTTCAACGGGATTGTCTGGATCAGCTTCAGCGTGGCTGGTTCGCCCGACCAGGCGAGACCGATCCCGAGAAGCATAAGGAACCCGGCGACCAATGTGCGATTTGCATTCCAGTTCATCGGTTCACTCCCTTCGAGCTAGAATTGCTGATTGATTCCAGCGAAGCCATTCGCTTACTTGAAAGCTCCGTCCATCCTTCCGCGCCGCACCATCTCCTGACAGTAAGCGTAAAGCGCGTCGTACACGATCCACTCGGCAGCGTTGATTTCGTGATCGTCCTTGAATCCCAGGTGCCGAAAACCCTCGGCAATGGCGTTCAGGCCTGCTGACTCCGGCTGGTTCCAGAGCGTATTGTCCGTATCGGCGCCGTTGACGATCTTGGCGAGCAGGACCAATGCCGGGTCTTTCGTCAAACCATACTTCTTCACGATTGCGTCGAAAGAACATTCTTTGCCGTGGTGGCCAAGTTCCACATCCGCTACGTCGAAGGGGATGGCACCTTCGCGCCGCGCTCTTTCCATCACCTGATCAACAGGGACGAACAGGAATTCGGCCAGTGGGTCCACGAATTTCTTGATGAGCCATGGGCAAGCGACTCGATCCACTTTTATTCTTTCGCGGGTGACATATTTCATGGTGTCTTCCTCCAGGGAATTAATGCCCCTTCCCCACTTCCTTCTGAACATCCAGGGCGGATTTGATGCCCCGAGCCAATTCCTCCGTTGGTCCTTTGCCCCAGAAGTGCGTGAAATAATAGGCGGGCTGCTCGCCGATCATATGGTTGTGCAGGGCGACGATGTGGATGTTGGCCTTCCGCAGCGCCCGCAGCACCGGCTGCACTTCGTGGGCGGTCATGATGAAGTCGCCGTCCACAGCCGCCAGTTCATCGGTGCCGGTGAAAGCGGCCCAGGTAGTCAGGCCCATCGAGCCGCCGATCTTGGTGCCGTGCATTGCGCCAGCGCGGCCGATGGTGAATTTGACCACGCCGCCCTGCGTATCCGCTTTCTGACCCAGAATCTTGGCCAGCGGGGCTGCGTCGATAGTTCCTGCTTGGGGGATTTTGCCGGCAAAGCGCGTCGCCGGCTGCGGCTGATCGGCTCGCACCTTTTTGATGGCATCCCACATGCCTTTGACGGCGCGGGCCAATTTCTCGGGGTCCCCCTGGCCGCCGATGTGCATGAAGTACACTTTCGGCTCATCGAAGAAGAAGTGGTTGTGCAGGGCGGTCACTTCCAGCCCGCCGGCAAAGGCGGCATCCATGGCCGGCGTCACCTCATCCTGGAAAACCACTGTGTCCCCCATGACCATGGCGCCGTGCTTGACGGGAGTGAAGGCAGCCCAGGAACCCAGTCCGGCGGCAGGCTTGAAAGCCATGGCATCCACGGTCACGGCCACGTCCGTCCGCGCCCAACCCAGGCGGATGACGCCATCGGGAGTTGTGGTCGCCTTGCTGCCGGCCGCCTTGCCGATTTTACCTGCATCCAGCTTGCTGTCTCGATCTCCGGCGTGTGACCAAATCGTCACGGAAACCAGGACCACAGCTACGAGGCCCATGCCAATCTTTTGCATGCCGTTCATGAGAATCTCCTTGTTTCGTGGTTGCAAAATGAAGGAAGCGGTCATTCCTTCTTGGCGGCGATCCGGATATCGGAAAAGTACGTCTGGGCGTCGGCCTTGCTCCACAGGCCAACCAGGCCGGCTTCGGTGAAGGTATCGTCCGTGTGCTCGATCAGCATCTTGCCGTTGAAATAACACTGAATCTTGTTGCCCTTGTGCACGACGCGGATGGTGTGCCACTTGCCGGCTTCACCCTTGGCGTCAACCTTGACCAGCGACATGCGTTTGCCGGCCACGGTCTTGTAAAGCCAGAAGTTCTGTTCGAGGGGATTGAATCGGACAATATAGAAGTTGTCTTTGTCCCGGGCGCGCCACAGGATGCCGCCGCCCTGGTCGGCTTCTCCGGCAATTGCTTTGAGGGCGATGGAAATATCGATGTCCTTGTGTTTGCCGCCGGCCTGGGCGAGGCAGACGTTGAATGTCGCACGCGGATTTTTCGAGGTCTGAAACAGCACCAGCGGACCGCCGGGCGCCGTCTTGTCCTGAACGAGTTTCCAGGTGCTTTCGGAAGCGCCTTGGCCGGTCACGCCGGACTTCCAGCCTGGGGGCAATTCGCCGACCTTGCCTTTGTCGAATGTGAGACGCACCGGTGCTACATCGCCGGCCCAGACGTTGAGAACAAACAGTAATCCTGCCAGCAGAAACGCGATTTTCATGTTGCTACCTCCTGGTTTCTAAGGACCATCTCTTCAGTTCGAATTTCCTTGGAACGGGGGATTCCGTGGCAAGATCACAGTGCAGGTTGTGCCCTGGCCAGGATTGCTTTCGAGCTCCATGCGCCCTCCATGGGCAACGACAATGCTGCGGGCGATGGTCAAGCCCAGTCCGGTTCCTCCCTGATCCCGGCTGCGGGCTTTGTCCACGCGATAGAAGCGGTCGAAAACACGCCCTAAATGTTCGGGGGGAATACCGATGCCCGTGTCCTTCACGACGACATACGCCGCCTGGGAGCGAGGCTCCACCCGCACTTCGATGCTTCCGCCTTCCGGCGTATACTTGATGGCGTTGTCGATGACGTTGTAAAAGACCTGGCGGAGCCTGGCGGCGTCGCCCGGAATCGAAACGGGGCCTTGTTCCTTCAGGCCAATGCGCAAGCCCTTCGTCTCAGCCAGAAGGCGCATGGTCTCCACCACGCCCCGGACCAGGGCGGCCAGGTCCACCGGCTCCCACACCTGCTTGCTGACACCGGCATCCTCGCGAGAGAGGGTGAGCAGTTGGTCCGTCAGGTGGGCTAACCGATCGCACTCCTCCAAAATGCTCCCGAGGATCTGCTGGTGTTCCTTATCAGGCAGCTTACCCAGAGCCACTTCCGCCTCCGTGCGGATCGCCGTCAATGGCGTGCGCAGTTCATGCGAAGCATCGGCCGTGAAGAGGCGGATTTCGGTGAAGGAGCGTTCCAGGCGCTCGATCATGTGGTTGAGCGTCTGGCCAAGAGCTCCCAGCTCGTCGCCAGGGTTATCCACCTTGATCCGCTTGTGAAGCTGATCGGCGCTGATCTGGTTGGCAGTCCGGGTCATGTGCTGAACGGGCCGCAGGGCGCGGCGCGCCAGAAAATAGCCGCCGCTGATGGCAACGAGCAAGGTCAGCGGGCCCGTCAGGCAAAAGGTCACCAGTAGTTCGGACATTTCGTGGTCAAATGCTGTCAAGGAGCGAGCCACCTGCACCGTCAGTAAACCGCCGGGCCCCTCGACCTGGACGTTGACGGTACGCCATCTTCCTTGGGAAGCGACCGGCAAGGTTTCATACCAGGGCGAATGTGTCTGGGTGCTTGGTAAGGGCAGGACGGTGCTTGACAGACGGGCACTGGCGAAGAACCGCTCTCCCGTTGCTGCGGTGATCTGAAAATCAAAGCCTTCATGCTGGGAAAACCGGCGCTCGAGCCATTGCAGTAGGCTTGTGGAGTCACCGGCTCGTTTGATTTCATAGAGCACATCGCCAAGCTCTTCGTTCAAGCCCTCGTCAATCCGGGCCAAGCCCTGATAGCGCATGACCAGGAAAACGGCGGCACTGAAGCCGGCCAGGACCACGGCCAGCACTCCGCCATACCAGACCGTCAGTTTCCAGCGAATGCTCAAGGACATGGTTCGTCTCGCAGGCAATAACCAACTCCGCGGATGGTGTGGATTAGCGGTCCCTGGCCGGGCCGTTCCACTTTCCGCCGCAAGAGGCTCATGTAAGTGTCAATGACATTGGTCAAGCTGTAGTTGGGTTCCTTCCAAATGTCCTTGCCGAGCATGTCGCGCGTTACAATCGTGTTCTTGTGCTTCATTAGGTAGGCCAAAATGTCAAATTCCCGTTGCGACAGCGAGATGGGCGTCCCACCCCGGCTTGCCAGCCGATCCACCAGATCCACTTCCAGATCGCGGGCCCACAAAACGGTCTCGCGCTCATGGCGGTCCCGGCGCAACAACACCCGGAGCCGGGCCAGGAGTTCGGCGAAGGCGAACGGCTTGACCAGGTAATCGTCGGCCCCGGCATCCAGGCCGATGACGCGGTCCTCAATGGTGTCCCGCGCGGTCAGGATAATGACAGGAAGAGTTTGGCTTCGCTTGCGAAGATCGGCCAAGATTTGCAGGCCGTCGCGACCAGGCAACATCAAGTCCAGCACCAGGCAATCGAAAGTTTGGCTGGTGGCCTGTTTGAACCCTTCATCGCCGGTAGCGGCTGTGACAACTTCGTAGCCCTCCGCCTGCAAGCCTCTTTCCAGGCTGCGGAGAACCTTGCGTTCGTCCTCGATGACCAGCACGCGCGGCATGATAACACCTCCGTCCCTCATTTTGGCAAAGGAACGGGGTGCTGGAAACTGAATCCCGCATTAAAAATAATTGAGGTTCTAGAACCGGCGGAGGCGACTGTAATCAGCCATGATGGCCTCGGTTTCTCTCTCCGGACGTGTGGAGATTTGCCTTCGTGCTGAAAGCAACAAAAAGGGCAAACCGGCGACGAGTATTCCCAGGCTAATCAACGACTCTTCGGGTTTATAGAGTACGGCGCCCACCGCCAGGGCGCCACAACAGGCACAGAAAACCAGCGGCAACCAGGGATAGAGTGGAACCGGGAATGGCCGGGGAATGCCGGCGTCCTTTTTGCGCAGCACAAACAAGGCGATGCCGGTCAAAAAGAAGGTTAACCAAAACACCACCGCCGTTCCATACAGCAAGGTTGCAAAGGGATCGTCTTGCGAAGCCGGAGCGACCGCTGCCCCTACTGCCGCGCTGACGCCTGGATTGACGGGCTTGCTTGTCCACCACACGGCACCAATAACAAAGGCGATACTGACCACGCCCTGAACAGCGAGGGCGCGCGCGGGCGTTTGCCAATGCTGGCTCCATCGGCTCAACGGGGAGAACAGCCGATGATCTTCGCCGAAAGCCGCATAGAGCCTGCCCGTGGTAAAGATCATGCCGTTGATGGCGCCAAGAGCGCAGATCATCACCAGGATGCTGATGGTCACACCTGCCGAAGGCCCAAAGACCGAGCGGAGTAGATCCACCGCTAGTACATGGGAGCTTCGGGCAGCATCAAAACCCAGGCCCGCCAGGAGCGCGGCATTGATCAGCAGATAAATGATTGTGACGAAGACAGTGCCAAGGACCAGAGCCAGGGGTAAATTGCGCCGGCTATTCTTGACTTCGGCGGCAACATACGCCGCCTCGTGCCAGCCTGCATAGGTCCACAAGGCGGCGATCAACGCTCCAATCAACCAGGTACTTTTGGCTTCGATGCCCCGGACAACTACGCGGTGTGGCTCGGCCCAAAGAAATCCCGCCACAACGATCGCTCCCAGGCCCAACACTTTGACCGCAGTTAGTAGATTTTGCGTTTGCTTCCCCAGGACAACACCCAAAATATTAATGAGAGTCAACAGAGCAATGGCGGCGACTGCCAGCAGAGCGGTGGCTGCGATTGCCGGTGAAACACCCGGTGCGTCCCTCTCCCACACCTTGACAGCGTATTGGCCAAACACATAGGCGAGCGCTGCGATGCTGGAGGGGCGAATGACCGCAAATTGGGCCCAGGCATAGAGAAAACCAACCTTCGAATCGAAGGCGCGGGTGAGGTAGACGTATTCGCCACCGGAACGAGGATAGGTGCTGGCCAGCTCCGCAAAACAAAGGGCCCCGATCAAGGGCAAGAAACCGGCCAGGGCCCAAACGCCCAACGCTTCCCATGGACCGGGAGCGTTTTCAAAAATCTCGCCCGGAATTGCAAAAATGCCCACGCCAATGATGATGCCAACGATAATGCTGATCGCATCCCACAGGCCGAGGCGGGGTTCGACGGCGGCAGCTGGCAGACGGGGTGATTCCATGACTGGCGGAAATATCCGTTATGGATTGGTTGGCCCTTGATCATGGTAACGGCATTAGCCGATGTCTCGCTAGCCCAATCTGGACCGGGCGACCTCTTTCGACTATCGTGGTCAATGCCAGGAGAAAAGCAATGGCCACGGCTTCCTCCGCAAATAAGCTCGAGCAACTGCGTCAGGTCATCCAGCGGCACTGGGGTTTCCGCACCTTCCGCCCGTTGCAGGAGCAGGCCATGGGCGCCGTCCTGGCCGGGCGCGATTCCCTCGTCGTCATGCCCACCGGCGGCGGCAAGTCGCTCTGCTATCAGGCGCCGGCCGTCGTCCAGGGCGGCACCACCGTCGTCATTTCCCCGCTCATCTCCCTCATGAAAGACCAGGTGGACAGCTTGCGAGCCTGCGGTGTGCCAGCCATCCAGATCGACAGCTCTCTGTCTGCCATGGAACGCAACGCTTACGAGCAAGACATTCTGCAAGGAGCGGTGCGGCTACTGTTTGTTTCTCCCGAGCGCCTGGTGCTGACCGATTTTTGCAGCCTGCTCCGCCGCATCGATGTTCGCACCTTCGCCATCGACGAGGCGCACTGTATCAGCCACTGGGGTCATGATTTTCGCCCGGAATACCGCCAGCTGCGGCGCATCAAGGAATGGTTTCCCAAGGCCTCGGTCCACGGCTACACGGCCACGGCGACGGAACGAGTGCGGAACGACATCGTCGTCCAGCTGGCGCTCACCAAGCCCGAGATCCTGGTTGGGAATTTTGACCGCCCCAACCTCAACTATCGTGTCTTGCCCCGGCTCAATCTCGAGCGCCAGGTGATGGAGGTTCTTGAGCGACATCAGAACGAAGCCGGCATCATTTACTGTTTGCGCCGCCGCGACGTGGACGATCTCAACGCCATGCTCCAGTCGAGCGGCATCCCATCACTCCCTTACCATGCCGGCATGGAAGCGGAGGACCGAAAGAGCACCCAGGATGCTTTTTCTCAGGAGAAGTGCAATCTGATTGTGGCCACAGTGGCGTTCGGCATGGGCATCGATCGCTCCAACATCCGCTTCATTTTGCACACGGCCATGCCCAAGTCGGTGGAACATTATCAGCAGGAGACGGGCCGGGCAGGCCGCGATGGCCTCGAAGCGGAATGTGTCTTACTGCATTCCGGCGGCGACGCAATTTCTTGGAGGAAAATTCTGGAAAAATCAGCCCTAGAAAACGAAGTCGATGCCTCGTTCCTGCCCAATGCCCTGAAACATGTAAATGACATGGATCGTTATTGTCGTTCCGGTGTGTGCCGGCACCGGGCCCTGGTCGAGTATTTCGGCCAGCGCTACGAAAGCCAGAACTGCATGGCCTGTGACATGTGCCTGGGAGACAACGAACCGGTCCCAGAGCCGGTCGTCCTGGCGCAAAAGATCCTCTCATGCGTGGCCCGAACTCAGGAGCGCTTCGGCATCAATCATGTGGCTGCGATTTTGCGCGGCGAGAACACCGAAAGAATTCGCAGTCTCGGGCACGATAAGCTCAGCACCTTCGGTCTCCTGCGGGAAGTTAGCAAGGCGGCCTTGCGCGACTGGATCTTCCAGCTCATTGGCCAGGGCGTATTGGACCAGACCGGGGA
>Ga0306924_10008867_pt1 | contig 10174 bp, 11 predicted proteins | sample sta12Can44000111_FD_203756 | JGI IMG/M metagenome (GOLD analysis project Ga0306924, IMG submission 203756) | Lab enrichment of tropical soil microbial communities from Luquillo Experimental Forest, Puerto Rico - statanox.12C.anox.44.000.111 (v2)... | ecosystem: Environmental > Terrestrial >...
TACGGGGAGCCTGCCCGCCCCCGGCCAGCCCGCTCCTGGTGCACCGGATCGCGGACTACCGCGACCACCAGCAGCACCGCGGCCAGGCAGAACACACCGAGGAAGGCCAGGCCCGCCGAGAGCCCGTGCGCCGCGAGCGAGGGCAGGCTGACCGCCGCTACCGCGACGCCGAGCGGCTGGGCGCTTTGCCGGATGCCCATCGCCAGCCCGCGCTGTGACGCGGCGAACCAGCCGAGGATGAGCCGCCCACTCGCCGCGTATACCGACGCGCCCGCCGCCCCCGCGGCCACCAGGCACCCGCCGAGCGCGACGATCCCATGGACCTGCGTCGCGGCGAGCAGTATCACGCCCGCGCCGGCCAGCCCGCTGGACAGCACCAGGCGCTCGCCGAACCGGTCCGCAGCCGCTCCCCAGGCGACCAGCGTGAGCAGCAGTCCCGCCGTGGGGCAGGCGACGAGAACGCCCGCCTGCTCCAGGGACAGCCCGTGCGCCCGCAGCGCCGGGATCAGGTAGGCCAGTCCGTATTGGAACGTACAGCCGGCCGTGAGCGCGATCGTCCCGGCCGCTAGCGTCAGCCAGCGCCGTGCCGGGGTTCCATCCACATCGTGATCATATATGTCCGGTATATGAGACGAAGGTCGATGGTCTGGACGCGCCCCGCCTGGCGGAGCTGACCGGCCACCCGGTACGGAGCGCTTGACGGCCCGGACGCCGACGGCCGATTGCGTCAGCCCGTGGTGCTCAGCACGGAGGATAGCGCTTCGAGGGTGGCCGGCACGAGCGCGTAGTAGGCCCAGACGCCGCGCTTGTCCCGGGTGAAGATCCCGGCGTCCACCAGGATCTTCAGGTGGTGCGAGATCGTCGGCTGGGTCAGCCCGAGCGGCTCGGTGAGGTCGCACACGCACGCCTCGCCGCCCTCGTGCGCGGCGACCATCGACACCAGCCGCAGGCGGGTGGGATCGGCCAGGGCCTTGAGCATGCGGGCGAGGTCGGCCGCCTGGCCCGGAGTGAGCGGCTCGCGCAGCAGTGGCGCGCAGCACGCATCCACCAGCGGAAGCGCCGGCCGGTCACCGATCGCGGCGGCTGAGGCGATCATTACGACAGTATGCGCGATACATTGACAACTGTCTATATCTTGGGCACAGTAGGCATCGATGACCATCTATGCCTAGGGGTGATCGGGATGAGCAACCAGACAAGCATCGACCTGCGCGAGAAAGTCCGGTCCAAGTACGCCGCTGCCGCTCGTGCCGTCCTAGAGCCTCGGCCCGGCGTCACCGCTCAGTCTGTTGAGCTTTCTGCCACGGACTCGTGCTGCGGCAGCTCGGCCACGGGCTCATGCTGCGGAGGGTCGTCGGCGGAGGCGGTCGGCGGGTTCAGCGAGAATCTGTACCGCGAGGGCGAAACCGACGGTCTGCCAGAGGAGGCGGTCCTGGCTAGCCTGGGCTGCGGCAACCCAATTGCGGTCGCCGACCTGCTCGCGGGCGAGCGGGTGCTCGACCTGGGCTCGGGCGGCGGCATCGACGTGCTGCTGTCGGCGCGGCGGGTTGGCCCGTCCGGGTTCGCCTATGGGGTGGACATGACCGACGAGATGCTGGAACTGGCCCGGGCCAACGCCGCCAAAGCAGGCGCCGCGAACGTGGCGTTCCTCAAAGGTGAGATCGAGGCCCTGCCGCTGCCGGATGCCGCGGTGGATGTGGTGATCTCCAACTGCGTGATCAACCTGTCCACCGACAAGCCCGCGGTGCTGGCGGAGATGTTCCGGGTCCTGGTCCCCGGCGGGCGGATCGGCATCACCGACGTGGTCGCCGAGGATCACCTGACTGCCGCTGACCGCGGGGCGGCTGGCTCCTACGTCGGCTGTATTGCCGGTGCCCTGTCCCGGGCCGAGTACCTCGATGGGCTGGCCGCTGCCGGGTTCGCCGAGGCGTCGGTGGCCTTCACGAACGAGGCCGCCCCGGGGATGCATTCGGCCATTGTCCGCGCCGTCAAGCCCGGCCGGTGACCGCCATGCCAGGAGCTAGTGAACAGACAAGCCAAGTCAAGGTGCTCAACGTCAACTGGGCCGCCGGGCCAGACGGTGATGATGGCAGGTTCGAGGTCATGATCGTGACTGCTGATGGCCAGCAGCACAGCTTTGCCCCCAGCCCGGCCTCGATGACCGCGCTGCTGGCCCTGGCCAAGGCTGATGCCATCTTGTTGTGGGACCCCGCCGACCGGAGGCTGATCGTCGCTAACATCGTCGGCACGTGGCTGGCTCCGACCGGGCTTACCCGAGTCGCCGTCACCGCTACCGGCCAGTGAGCGCTGCTGTCGGCCGGAGGCTGCTGGCCGAGTTCACCGGCACCGGCCTGCTGGTCGCGATCGTCGTCGGGTCCGGTATCGCCGCCACCCGGCTGACCACCGATGGGGCGCTGCGGCTGCTGGTCAACTCGTCTGTGACCGCGATGGGCCTGGCCGTGCTCATCGTGGTGTTCATCCAGGCCGGGGGCGCGCACTTCAACCCGGTCGTCACCGCCGCCGACTGGACCCTCGGCCGGCGCACTCCCCGCCGCTACAGCCTCGGACAGGCCGCTGCGGTCATTGCGTGCCAGGTCGCCGGGGCCATCGCCGGGGCGGCGCTGGCTGATGCCATGTTCGCCGAACCTGTCCTCAGCCGCTCCCAGCACCATCGCGGCGGCGCACCGATTCTGCTGAGCGAGGTCGTCGCCACGGCCGGGCTGCTGTTTGTCATCGTCGCCCTGGCCAGAACCGGCCGCCTCCAGCATGTGGCGTGGGCGGTGGGTGCCTGGATCGGCGCGGCGTACTGGTTCACCGCCTCCACCTCGTTCGCCAACCCGGCCGTCACCATCGGCCGGTCCCTGACCAACACCTACGCCGGGATCGCCCCCGCGTCGGTTCCCGCGTTCATCGCCGCCCAGCTCATCGGTGGTGCGATCGGCACCGTGCTGGCCGTGACTATCTACCCGGTACGGCGTGGCCGGGTCCAAGTCGAAGAGCCCGCCCAGCTCGCCGGCTGACCAGAAAGAAGGCTGTAATGGCCGACATTCCCGAGGTGCTGTTCGTCTGCACCCACAACGCCGGGCGGTCCCAGATGGCCGCCGCGCTGCTCGCCCGCGAGGCGGCCGGGCGCGTCCGGGTCACCTCGGCCGGATCACAACCCGCCGACCAGCTCAACCCCGCCGTCGTCGCCGCCATGGCCGAGATCGGCCTCGACATCTCCCGCGAGTTCCCCAAACCGCTGACCAATGACAAGGTCCGGGCCGCCGACGTGGTCATCACCATGGGCTGCGGTGACGCCTGCCCCATTTACCCCGGCAAGCGCTATGAGGACTGGGACCTCCCCGACCCGGCCGGCCTGCCCGTCGGCGCCGTCCGCTCGATCCGCGACGCCATTCTGGACCGCGTCCGGGCGCTCGTCAGCGAGCTGACCGACTCCGCTTGACGCCGTTACGAAGCGGCGGGGCCTCGCCCGAGCGGTCGGCGCCGACGTCCGCGCCGACCTCGGCGCGCGGTTCGCCGCCCGGGCCGGCACCGGACGCGGGCTCCGCCGTGCCGCCGGCGGGCGTGCCGTCAGCGCCAGGGGCGCCGGGCGGATCCGCTTCGGTCCCAGTGGGCTGCCCGTCGGCGCCGTCCGCGGCGTCGCCCGCCGCCGTGGCCGCCGCCACTGTCGTCCCGCCGGCCGCGGTGCTGGCCGCCGCCACTGTCGTCCCGCCGGCTGCGGTGCTGGTCGCCGCCAGGTCGGGGGTGTTGCTCGGCAGGCCCTTGCCGCGTCGCTGGGTGTACCAGAACCACACTCCGCCTGCCACGGTCCCCACGATCGCCACGTACATGTTCAGCCGCAGACCGAGGAAGTGATTGGACGGGTCGACCCGCAGCGACTCCTCGAAGATGCGGAACGCCGAGTACCCGGTGACGTACAGCGCGAACAGCCCGGGCACCTTGATGGCGCGGTGGTGACCGAGCCAGACCAGGCCCGCCGCGAGCGCCAGGTCGAAGATCAGCTCGTACAGGAACGTGGGCTGGAACGTAGTGAAGCTGAGGTAGCCGGGCGGCCGGGAGCCGGGCGGGATGTACAGCCCCCACGGCAGGCTCGTCGGCCTGCCGAACAGTTCCTTGTTGAAGTAGTTGCCGACGCGGCCGATCGCCTGCGCGACCAGCAGCGCGGGCGCGACGGCGTCGGCGAACGCCCCCGCGTTGGCGTGGGCCCGGCGCACCCGCCAGATGCCCGCGGCCGCGCCGCATGCGATGCCGCCCCAGATCCCCAGTCCCCCGTTCCAGACAGCGAAGATCCCGTACCAGTGGTGCGGGATGTACTGGGGGGTGGTGATGTCGAAGTAGATGCGGCCGCCAATGATGCCGGCCGGCACAGCCCACAGGGCAACGTCCCCGACCAGGCCCGCGTCACCGCCCATGCGCTGCCAGCGGCGCTGGGTGATGAGGATGGCGAGCGTGATCCCGATCACATACATCAGCCCGTAGTAGTGGATGTACAGCGGGCCGGCATGGAATCCGTTGACGGGCGGGCTGGGGATATGCATGAGTCCGAGCGTATCCGCCCGCGCGCGCGCTCGCGGCGTGCCCGCAAGGCCCGTCGTCGGCCCCGCCCGTCCCCCGTGTCGACACGGCGCCGGAACCGCGAGACCCTACCCGCGTCGGCAGGGGCCGGGACCGCGGCAGGACACGCGCCGATGAGCGTCAGGCCGGGGCCGTGGACCGCGGCGGACGTGCCGGGCCAAAGCGGCCGCACCGCGGTCGTGACCGGCGCGAACTCCGGAATCGGGTTCGAGGCGGCCGCGGTGCTCGCGCGGTGTGCCGCGGATACCATCCTGGCCTGCCGCAATGCCATCAAGGGAGAGGCCGCGACGGCCCAGATGACCGCGGCCGCGCCGGGCGCCACCGTCTCGGTGGTGCGCCTCGACCTGGCCTCGCTGGATTCCGTCCGCGCCGCGGCGGCGGAGATCCTGGCCGGGCACCAGCGGCTGGACCCGCTCATTAACAACGCCGGGCTGATGTGGCCGGCCTACGGCACGACCGCCGAGGGCTTCGAGTTGCAATTCGGTACCAATCACCTCGGCTACTTCGCGCTCTGACCCGCCATCTGCCCGCGGTGCTGCGATCGGCCTACCCGGTGGTCGGCGGGCTGTTCACCCAGGGCGCCGCGATGGGCGCGCTGCCCACCCTGCGCGCGGCTACCGACCCGGCCGCCGCGGGCGGGGAGTTCTACGGGCCCGGTGGGCTGGCGCAGGCCAAGGGCTATCCGGTGCGCGTTTCCCCGGCTGCCCGGTCGCGCGACGAGAGCGCCCAGCGGCGGCTGTGGGCCGAGTCCGAGCGGCTCACCGGCGTCACCTACCCGGTCTGATCCGGCGGGTGGCCCGGCCGGGGAATCACCCGAGGCGCCGGCCCATCTCCGTGGCGGAGTAACCGCCGAATTCGGTGACCGCGTCCGCGGCCATGAAGAAGACCGTGTCCCCGGCCGCCAGCGGCATCTCGCCGTCCCTGGTGATCTGGTCCCCGTTCAGCGCGGCCACCACATGCCGGTCCAGCGCCAGCCCGGTGGCGGCCGCGGCCCCGGCGACGGTCGCCGCGCGCACCGGGTGGGGGCCGCGGTGGCCGTCGGCCAGGGTGCCGAACCGCTGCACGGTCACCTCCGGTGCCGGGCGGGCCCGGGCCGCCTGGTAGTCCGCGGGCTCGTTGACGTTCATCACCGAGTCCAGGTCCGGGTCCAGCGCCGCCAGCACCGGGTCGGCGCGCAGCGCGGCCTCGTCGAGCCGGGCGACCCGGCACTCCTCGAACAGGAAGGCCGGCCGCAGCCGCCGCTGCTCCACTAGCCGCGCGGCGACCGGCGCCAGCGCGACCCGGTAGGCGGCCGCCAGGGGCTGCGGGTAGCCGCGCGCCACCGGCAGGCCCACGTCCGCGCCGTCCGCCGCCGCGCGCAGCACCCGCCGGATGAACGCCGGGTGCATAAACGGCATGTCGGTGGAGCTGACGAACGCGATGTCCGCCCGCCCGGTGAGCGCGGCCAGCCCCGCGGCGAGCCCTTGCACCGGGCCCAGGCCCTCCGCCGGGTCCTCGACGACCTCCACCCGCGGCGGCAGCGACGGCAGCTCCTGTCCCGGGGCGCGGACCACCAGCACCGGCCCGCCGGTCACCCGGGCCAGGATGCCGGCGGTGCGGCGCAGCAGCGTCGAGCCGTGCCATTCCAGGGCCGCCTTGGGCGTGCCCATCCGCGATGAGCGCCCGCCGGCCAGCACGATTCCCGCGGTATCCGGCACACCTCCGATGGTACGGGCACACCGCCGCGGCCAGGCCGAGGTCGCCTGGCCGCGGCGGCCCCTGCGCCAAGCGGGGGCGCAGGACGGTGCGTTACGCGGATGCGGGGTCGGTCATCCCCCGGCGCCGCCGGATCACGGCGTCGGTCTTGCTGAACAGCATGTCGATGATGATGCCCAGCGCCAGGATCACGATCATGAGCGCGATGGCGGTCGCCATGTCGGTCTGGTCCTGGGCGGAGGACAGCAGGGCCCCGATCGACGGCTGCCCAAAGATGATCACCAGCAGTTCACCGGCCATCAGGCTGCGCCACGCGAACGCCCAGGCCTGCTTGAGCCCGGACACGAACGATGGCAGCGCGGCGGGCAGGATCAGGTGCCAGAACGTAGCGACCCGGGACAGGCCCATGGTCTTCCCCGCCCGCAGCAGCGTCGGCGGGATGTAGTCCACGCCCGTGATCAGCCCGTTGGCCACCGACGGCGCGGAGCCGACCACGATCACGAAGATGATCGCGTTCGTGGTCGCGCCGAACAGGATGATCGCGAACGGGAACCAGGCGATCGACGGCATGGTCTGCAACGCGGTGATCATCGAGCCGATCGCCGCGCGCAGCGGCTTGATCCGCGAGACCAGGGCGCCGATGATCGCGCCGATGAGCACCGACATCGCGAAGCCGATCACGGCCCGGTGCATCGTGATGTAGATCGCCTGCCAGAGCTGGGCGTGCTGCATCTGCTCCCACAGGTTGGCGAAGACGGTCGCGGGGCCGGGCAGCACGTACTTCTTCCACCCGGTGAGGTGGACGATCTCCCACAGGCCGATGACCAGGCCGATGGCCAGCAGCTTCGGCCAGGTCGCGGCCCAGATGCTGCGGGCGCTCCACGGATGCTTGCGGACCTGGACGGTTTCCAGGCTGTCCAGCCCGGCGAGCGCGGGGCTCCCCGGTTCGAGGGCCCCGGCCAGGTCGGCCGTGCCGGCGCCCCCGGGACGGCTACCGAGCCTGGCCATGGCGGCTCATCTCCTCTCGCAGCCGGTCGGTGATCGTGCCGGCCAGCTCGGCGACCTGTGCCGAGTCGATCCGGCGCGGGCCGGGAATCGGCACGGCGAACTCGTCGATGACCCGCCCGGGCCTGCTGGACAGCACGACCACCCGGTCACCGAGCCGGACCGCCTCCCGCACGTTGTGCGTGACGAACAGCACGGTCAGCCCCCGGTCCATGCAGATCCGGTCCAGCTCGTCATGCAGCAGGTCCCTGGTCATGGCGTCCAGCGCGCCGAACGGCTCGTCCATGAGCAGCACGTCGGCGTCGGTGGCCAGGGCCCGCGCCATCGCCACCCGCTGCCGCATGCCGCCGGACAGCTCGTGCAGGCGCTTGTTCCCGAACCCGCCGAGATGCACCGTTTCCAGCAGTTCCGCGGCGCGGGTGCGGCGGGCCTGCCTGGAGATGCCGCTCGGCCGCAGCGCGAGCTCCACGTTCTTGGCCGCGGTCAGCCACGGGAACAGGGCCGGCTCCTGGAACATGAGCGCGACCTTCCGGCGGGAGGTGTCGATCGCGCCCGCGGTCGGCTGGTCCAGCCCCGCCACCAGGGACAGCAGCGTGCTCTTGCCGCACCCGGACGCGCCGATGAGGCAGACGAACTCGCCGAGCGCCACCTCCAGCGACACCCGGTCGAGCGCGTGCACCGCGTCCCGGCCGTGGCCGAAGACCTTGGACACCCCGCTGATCCGGATGGCGGTGGTCCCGTCCGCGCCGATCGGGCCGTCGCTGGTGATGGTGCCGGGACGGGCTGACGCCCCCGGGAGGTCTCCCGGGGGCGCAGCCTGGTGGTGGTTGATCTGGCGTTGGTCGATGCTCATGGGCTCACCTGTGGCTGCCCGGCCGCCTTCAGCAGCGCGTTGAGCGGGCCGAGGTCGTAGATGGCGGACAGGTTCTTCACCGGCGTGAGCAGTCCGACCGCCACCGCGTGCTGGGCGTCGGTCTGCAGCGAGGACGCGATGGGGTCGTTGGTGAAGTGGATGTACGGCAGCGCCGCGCTCAGCACGTTCGGCTTCACGCCCTTGCCGAGCAGCTTGGTCAGCTCCGCGTTGGCGGCGTTGGCCGCGGCGGTGGGGTTCGAATTGATGTAGGAGTTCGTCTCGATCTGCCCCTTGAGCAGGCCGTTCACCGCGGACGGGTGGGCCTTGAGGAAGGACTGGGTGACCACCAGGTTGGTCGTGACGAACTTGCCGCCGGGCCACAGGCTGGCCTCGTTCACCAGCCGGGTCCCGCCGGCGAGCACCATCTCGGTGGCGTACGGCTCGGGCTCCCAGCCGCCGTCGATCTGGCCCGAAGTGAATTCCAGCACCGCCGCGGAGTTCGGCTTGATCGGCTTGATGGGCACATCACCGCCACCGGTCGCCGTGGTGGTCATGCCGTGCTGCTTCAGCCAGTAGCGGAGCGCGACGTCCTGGGTGTTGCCCAGCGAGGGCGTGGCCAGCGACTTGCCCTTGAGCTGGGACGCGCTGGTGATGCCCTTCTTCACGACCAGGGAAGCGCCCCCCGAGGCCGCGCCGGAGATGATCTTGATGGCCGTGCCGTTCGACTTCTGCCACGCGTTGATCGCCGGGTTGGGACCGACGTAGGCCGCGTCGAGCTGGCCCGCCAGGATCGCCGTCGTCTCCTCGGTGCCGCTGCTGAAGATGCTGGTCTTCAGCACGACGTTCTTGCCGAGGTCCTTGGCGAAGAAGCCCTTGGCGAGACCCACCAGCGCGGGCTCATGGGTGATGTTCGCCTGGAAGCCCAGTCGCAGCACGACGGGCCCTGAGCCAGAGCCCGAGGCCCCCGTGGCCGCGGACGAACAGCCGGCTGCCAGGAGGGTGGCAGCAGCTACTCCTGCCGCGAGTAGCACACGCCTCATTAAGATCCACCTTTCCCGATCTATTTACTATCCAGATCAACTTAATAGAGAATGCGGTGAAGCACAACCGGATTCGCCAAGGCGGGCCGGATAAGGGGACGTTTGCACAGGCCACAGCACGGACGTTTGCGGCTTGTTGAGTGTGGCGCGACCTTCACGTGACGCGGTGCAGGAGGGCGTGTTGTAGGGGACGCGGGCACCGGGATGGCACCGGTCCGAAGGCGGGTGCCAGGAGCGCCGAGCAGGGACGCGCGGGGCGAGAGCCGGCACCGGCTCAGGTGTGGCGCTGCCTCAGGACGTCGCGCTGGCTCCACCGGGTGGCGCTGGCTCAGGGCGTGGCGCTGACCTTCGGTGCCTGCACCTGGTGCCCCTGGAACAGGATCGCGGCCACCTGGGTGATCGTTTCGGTGCCCGCGCGGTAGCCGCCGTGGCCGTTGAGGCTGTTCATCATGGCCAGCGTGTACCGCTGCCGAGGGCCGGCGAACCCGACCGAGTTGATGATCCAGCCGGGCTGTTCCACCGACCAGCCGTCCTTGTTGCCCGGGTGGTTGGCGCTGCCCGCGCCCCAGACCCCGAAGTGCTGGTCGCGGGCGACGTGGCTCAGCGTGGTCACCAGATAGCGGCGCAGCGGCGCCGGCATGTCGTCGAGCACGTAGCCGATAACGTGGCTAAGGTCGGCGGCCGAGCAGAGCATCTCACCCCAGTACGGCGGGGTGATCCCCGGCGCCGCCACGTATCGCGCGGAAGCCAGGCCGATCCGCGGGAAGTAGCTGGTGTAGAACCGGGCGCCGAACTTGAACCACAGCTTGTCCGCCGCGGTGTCCGAGCTGACGTGCAGCATGTCGTGCAGGACCGACCAGTCCTCGCCGGACAGATGGATCACCCCGGCCTGGTCCTGCATCAGCAGGGTGACCGCCATCGCCAGCTTGCTGGTGGAGGCCATATATACCGGCGTGTGCGCGCGGGAGTTCTCCCAGACCGCGCCGGTAGACCGGTCCCGCAG
>Ga0306924_10008872_pt1 | contig 10169 bp, 8 predicted proteins | sample sta12Can44000111_FD_203756 | JGI IMG/M metagenome (GOLD analysis project Ga0306924, IMG submission 203756) | Lab enrichment of tropical soil microbial communities from Luquillo Experimental Forest, Puerto Rico - statanox.12C.anox.44.000.111 (v2)... | ecosystem: Environmental > Terrestrial > Soil...
ATGATGGTGACGACCTCGCTGAAGCGCCCCTTCGTCCATTCCGATGGATTGTAGCGCTTGATGTCCAGGTTCTGGGCCAGCGCCGACACATGAGCGGCGATGGTTGCAGCCACGACGACGGCGAGTGCGGGTGGCGCCGGGTGGCCAAAGGCGCGCAACGCGCCGCGCCCACGCGGATTGATGCAGGTCATTCCTCGTCCTCCACCGCTGCAAGTTGGTTCGATGATCATCACGCCTCGATCGTGCCCTCGGTCACGAGGACGGCATTGCCGCCGATGGACGCGGAGGCGAGCCGTCCGGCGGCGACCTCGGCCGTGAGGCGGATCAGGCTCGGCCGCCCCATCTCGTAACCCTGCTCGATCACGAGCGCGTGGGTGCCGTCGCGCAGGCGGCGGGCGACCAGGCCGGCAAAGGCCGCGGCCGCCGATCCAGTCGCGGGATCTTCCGGAACGCCCATGCCGGGCGCGAACATGCGGGCATGAAAATGGTGCCCGGGCTCGACGGTCTCGTTGCAGAACGCGTAGACCGCCGCACCCGCGCCGAAGGCGGCGTCGAACTTGGCGAGATCGGGACGGCAACGCGCCATCGCGGCCAGGGAGACGATGGGCACGAAGGTGAGTGGAATGCCCGCCGACCATCGCGCCGGCCGGCCTTCGCCGATGTCGCTCGGGGCGAGCGAGAGCGCCGCGGCGATGGCGGCATCGTCCGCCGTCGGGCCGACCTCGGTCGGCAATGCGGGATCGCGAAGCGGGCGCTGCCGCCGCCGGCGCTGCTCGATTCGAGCGTGCATCGCACGCCTCCGATCCCTTCCTCCAGCACGAGGTCGCGGCCGCCGCCGTCGCGCGTTCCGAGCAGCACCGCGGTGCCGACGGTCGGGTGGCCGGCAAACGGCAGTTCCCGCGCCGGGGTGAAGATGCGAACACGCGCACGGTGCGCGGGGTCGGCCGGCGCGAACACGAACACGGTCTCGGGGTGGTTGAACTCGCGCGCGATCGCCTGCATCGCCGCCGCGTCGAGCGCGTCCGCGTCGAGCACCACGGCGAGCGAATTTCCGGCAAAGCGCCGGTCAGTGAACACGTCGAGCGTCGCAAAGCGCCGGCGCATGAAAGTCTCCTGTGTGCGCTCGATTATAGCTCGGCAGTATGAGACTTACAGCAATCGCGGTCGTCATTGCCGGGCATAGCGCGTCGAAGACGCGCGTAAACGCGCTTGTGACCCGGCAATCCATCCTGTTCGCAAAAAGCTTCTTACGAAGGGGATGGACCACCCGAAATCGGGTCTACCCGATTTCGGGCGCTTTAAGTGCGCAAGACGGGTAAACCCGACTTGCGTGGTCAAGCCCGCGGGTGACGGAAATATTGCGTCGCGCGCGATCGCCGTCGTCGTAAAGTTGTCATGCCCGGGCTTGACCCGGGCATCCATCGAAAAGAAGCGCTTTACGAAGGTGGATGGATTGCCGGGTCAAGCCCGGCAATGACGCTCCACGGCTCTGTCTCAAAGCCCTTTGATCAAGCCGGCGTCGATCAGCAGCCGGTTGAAGCGCCGCGCCTCCGCGCCGCCGGCGCAGGCGTAAAAAAGGCCCTTGCAGCGCTCGAGAATTCGCTTCTGCTCGGCGAACGAGGGATCGAGCGGCAGGCCGGCCGCCTCCTGCACGATGAGCGGAAGATAAGGCCCCTCGATCGTGTCGAGCGCGGAGGACACATTGACCGGTTTGAAATTGACCGTGTCGATGGCGTAGTAGGTGGTGAAATAGCGCGGATCATAGGTCATCAGCCGCCGGTTGATCCCCAGCTCGTCGAGCCACGGCTCGAGCATGAAAGAGGCGAAATCCGGCTGATGATCGCCGTAGCGAACCAAGAGAAAGCGCTCGCCGGGAAAGTCGCGCGCAAGGCGATCGAGCAGCCCCGCATAGTCGTGGAAGCTCATGGTCTGACGCCGCAGATATTCGTCGACATCGGGCGCATTTCCCGGATTCGTCCATTGCGGCATCAGGTCGGGCCGCCAGCGATAGTTCCAGGGGTAATGGTTCTGTGCCAGATAGACGAAGAGGAACATCGGCCCCTTCTCGCGCTCGCGTGCGATCATCCGCAGCGCAGCATCGTAGTAGAACCGGTCGGGCTCGATGCGATTGGTGCCGAGCGCGCCCTGATCGAGAAATTCCTGCACGCCGGTCGTGGTCTGGAAATTTTTGGCGCTCATGAAGGCGCCGAGCGCCGGATAGATCGAGAACGTCCGATAGCCGCATCGCCGCAGCGCCGTGGGCAGCCCGCGCTCCACCCGGCCGGCGGCGATCTGCGTCACATAATAGGCGAAGCGTCCAAACGAGCGCGCCGAAAGGCCCGCCAGCACGTTGTACTCGCTGTACCAGCTCGGACCGCCCGCACCCTCGACGATGAAGTGCCGGTGCTTGCCGTCGAACGAGCGGAAGTAGCCGCCGTAATCGGCCGCGACCTTGACGCCGGGTACGGCTCGAATGTCGAAGCTCGATTCGTCGTGCACCAGGATGATGTGCGGCGGCTTTGCCGGCGGCGCGCAGACCTCGATCGGCAGCGTCTTCAGGCGATCGGTGATGGCGGCATCGGATTCCATATATCCGTGCGTCACCAGCTCGGACATCGCGGCAACGCCCGAGCGCGAGAATTTGGACACGTAGCCGTCGCCGGCGAACGCGTCCCATTCCTCCTGCGGGAATGCGAGCGCCATGCCGACGAGCGCGGCGGCGCAGCCCACGAATCCCGTCGCCGCCGTGCGCAGCCGCATGCGGAACGGGTCGACCCACCAGAGCAGCGTCAGCGCCGGAAGCACCAGCGCGAGCGCGAGCACAACCTTCCCCTCGAGGTCGGGCTTGATCGCCAGCAGGAAGCCGACCGTGTCGCTATTGATGATCACCACGTCGAGGAAATTGGCGGTCATCCGGATGATCTCGTATTTGAGCCACGACAGCAGGATCAGCACGACGATCATCACGAGCGACAGCGCCGCCGCCACGGCGGGACGACGCAGCACCGCAAGCCAGAAGAAGTTGAGCAGGCCCCAGGTGAGGCCGAACACGAGCTTCGGCACGACGGCGACTTCGCTCCAGAACATGAGGCCGAGTGCCGCCAAGTGCAGCGCCGCCAGCAGTAAAATTCGCAGGGTGCCGCGCGGGGTCGCCGCATCCGATGCGGCCCAACGGCTGGTCAGACTTGCGATTGAGGGGGGCATGGCGAGCGGCCCGTGCCCGGCAATGACCCACCCTTAACGCCCGGCACACGGACCGCAGTCATAAAACTGCATTAAATTTGTCATTTCAAGGTCAAACCGCACGAAGCCGATCTTCCGTTCGTCCCCGCGAAAGCGGGGGCGGGAATGAGCGGAGTTGCTGGCCTCCGTTGCGATGGTCGGCGGCTTCAAAATCCCTGAATCAACCCCGCGTCGATCAGCAGGCGGTTGAAGCGTCGCGCCTCCGCGCCGCCGGCGCAGAGATAGAACAGGCCGCGGCAGCGCTTGAGGATTTTCTTTTGCTCCACGAAGCTCCCATCGAGCGGCACTCCCGCCCCTTCCAGCACCACCAGCGGAAGATAAGGCGCGTCAAGCGTATCGAGCGCGGACGAGAGATCGATGGGCCGGAAATTCACCCCTTCGGCGGCGTAATAGGTGGTGAAATATCGGGGGTCACGCTGCAAGATGCGGCTTGCCACCTCGGCCTCATCGAGGGTGGGCTCTATGAACCGCTTGGCAAACAGCGGCTGGTGGTCACCGAAGCGCACGAGCAGGAACTGCTGGTCGGGAAACTCGCGCCCGAGCCGTTCCTTGAATTGAGCGTAGTCGCGCGTGCTCATCTCCTGACGGCGAAGATATTCGTCGATCTCGAACGGGTTTCCAGGATTGACCCAATTGGGCAAGAGATCGGGACGATAGTGGTAGTCCCAGGGAAAGTGGTTGGCGGCGAGGTAGACGAAGACAAAGACCGGACCTCGACCGCGGTCTTGAGCAATCACCCGGGCGGCTTGGTCGTAAAAGAAGGTGTCGGTATCGGCCGGCCCGACGTGCAACTGCTTGGCATCGAGGAAATGTTCGATGCCGGTGGATGTTTGAAAGCCGCGGGCGCCGGCGAAGGCCCCGAACCAGGAATAGAGGCTGTAAGTGCTGTAGCCGCATTCGCGCAACGCATAAGGCAAGCCGCGCTTGACCCGCCCGGCAGCCAAGCGGGTGACCGACTCGGCGAAACGGCCGTAGGAGCGCACCGACAATCCGGAGAGCACGTTGTACTCGGTGTACCAGCTCGGGCCGCCCGCGCCCTCGACCACGAACGCGCGCGTCTTGCCGTCGGAGGAGCGAAACCGCTCACGGTAGTCCGCCGCGACTTTGACATTGGGCATCATGGTGACGTCGAAGCTCGACTCGTCGAACACCATGACGATATGCGGCAGCTTGCGGCCCGAGGGGCACGCGCCGACGGTCCCGACGTTCAACCGCTTCCCAGTCGCGGGATCGGCCTCGAACACACCCCCGTTCGTCAGGTCGACGGCCGCCACGGCAGCCGAGCGCGCGAATTTCGAGACGTATTGATGCGGGTAGAATTCGTCCTCGCGGTCGGTCGGCACCGTCAACGACAGGGCGGCGAGCGCGGCGAGGCTAAGGAGGAGTCCGAGCAAGGCGGTGCTGCGGCGCGCCCGAAACGGCTCGGCCCACCACAGCACGACCATCACGGGCAGCGCCAGCGCCACGGCGAGGCCGAGTTTTTCGACCAGACCCGGATTGACCTTGAGGAAGAAGGAGAACGTGGCGGCGTCGATGAGCATCACGTCCACGAAGGTCGCCGTCATTAAGAGGGTGCCGTGCTTGAACTGCGACAACGCGATCAGGATGACGATCAGCAGGAGCGACAGCGCCGCCGAGGTCGCCGGGCGCCGCAGCAGAACGAGCCAGAAAAAGTTGAGCGCGGCCCAGGTGAGGACGAACGCCGCTTGCGCCGACGGCTCGTCCTCGGACCAGAGGAATATGCCGAAGGCGGCGAGGTGGATGGCCACAAGCAGAGCGACGCGGCCGGCATACCGGCGATCGGCGCTCGCGAGGCGGTTCTTCAGGTCGAGGACGGCGGGCGGCATGACTGACGGCTGCGGCCGCGCTCTTGTCGACATTCACCGCGGCGGGCGGCTGTCATCTTTCTGTAATAAAATTGTCATGGCAAGGGGCTGGGGGCCTCGCGAGTGCGTTCGTGCGTGAGCGGCAAACTCGGTCTGCTCCCCTCCCCCTTGTGGGGAGGGGTTGGGGGTGGGGGTCGGAGTTGGGGCACGCGACTCGCATCACAACAACGACCCCCACCCCCCCCCCCCACGCGAAGCTGCCGTCGGCGGGAATGACACCCGTGCGCGAATAGACCGGCTTGTTGGCCTTGACCGCGGCGAGGTAGAGCGCCTTGTCGCCGAGAAAATAGTCCTCCGGCACGGTCGCGGCGATCTCCTCCGGCGTCGCCTTATCCAGCCACTGCAGGGTCTTGTAGAAGGCGTTGACCAGCGCCTGCACGGTCGCCGGATTCTTGTCGATGAAATCTTGCCGAACGTAGAGCACCGCCGCCGGGTTCGAGCCGCCGAAAATCGCGCGCGTCCCCTCCTCCGTCCGGCTGTCGGCGACGACCTTGATGTCGCCGTCCTGCTCGAGCTTGGTGATCATCGGATCGAGGTTCGCGAGGGCGTCGATGTCGCCCTTCTTGATGGCCGCGACGGCGGAGGGGCCGATTCCGACGCCGATATAGGCGGCGTCCGCCGGCTTGAGGCCCGCCTTCGACATCAGATACATCACGAAGAAATTGGTGGACGACCCCGGCGCGCTCACGCCGATCTTCATGCCCTTGAGGTCGGCGGCGGACGTGTAGCCCGCCGCCTTGTCCTTGCGCACCCCGACGACGATGCCGGGGAAGCGCCCGAGCTCGATCACGGCCTTGATGTCCTGCCCCTTGGCCTGCATGCGGATGGTGTGCTCGTAGGCGCCGGTGACGACGTCGACGGAGCCGCCCACCAGCGCCTGCAGCGACTGCGCGCCGCCGCGGAAATCGTTGATGGTGACGTCGAGGCCCTGCTCCTTGAAGTAGCCGAGCCGCTCGCAGATCGTCAGCGGCAGATAGTAGAGCGCGGTCTTGCCGCCGACGGCGAGGGTGAGCTCTTTCTTCTCGACCGCCTGGCCATGCGCGGGCGCGCCGAGCGCAAGCACAAGCGCGACAACGGCGGCTTGGGTTGTTTTCATCTTCTCCTCCCGGCGGCCAACGGTGAACTTCTTCGTCATGCGCGGACTTGACCCGCGCATCCATCTTCTTCGCAAAAAGTTCTTACGAAGATGATGGATTGCCGGGTCATAAGCGCGTTTACGCGCGTTTTCAACGCGCTATGCCCGGCAATGACGGGGATAGGTCGAGCGCCAATGGCCCTGGTTTATAAGACGGCGGCGCGGCGGCGGGAAGCCGCCCGTCCGCACGCGCGCGCTATGTGCGCGTTTCCGCCGCGACCGGGCGCCAGACGAGAAGCCGCCGTTCGACGAGCGTCACGATGAAATCGATACCGATCACGAAGGCGGCGAGCACGAGCATGCCGGCAAACACGCCCGCCACATCGAACACGCCTTCGGCTTGCTGGATGAGGTAGCCGAGCCCGGCGGCCGAGCCGAGATACTCGCCCACGACGGCGCCCACCACCGCAAAGCCGACCGCGGTGTGGAGCGAGGAGAACATCCACGACAGCGCCGAGGGCCAATACACGTGGCGCATCAGCGCCCGCTCGCTCATGCCCAGCATGCGGGCATTGGCGAGCACGGTCGGGCTCACCTCCTTCACGCCCTGATAGACGTTGAAGAAAACGATGAAGAACACGAGCGTGACGCCGAGCGCGACCTTCGACCAGATGCCGAGGCCGAGCCAGAGCGCGAAGATCGGCGCCAGCACGACCCGCGGCAGCGCGTTGATCATCTTGACGTAGGGATCGAAAACCGCCGCCACCCGCGGCTGCTGCGCGAACCAAAACCCGATCAGGACGCCGGCGACCGAACCGATGACGAAGGCGAGCACGGATTCGACAAGGGTGATCCACAGGTGCTTCCAGATCGTGCCCTCGACGAACCATTTGACGATGCGCGCCGCCACGTCCGTTGGCGTCGAGAAGAAGAACGGCGGGAGAAGCTTCACGCCGCCGATGGGCACAGTGGTGAAGAGCTGCCAGAGCAGCACCGCCGCGAGCGCGACGAGAAGCTGGAGCGCGAGGAGTTTGGCGCGTGACACGCTTGTCGACCTTAGGAGCAGTTCGCCAATTCACTCGTCACCCCCGGGCTTGACCCGGGGGTCCATCTTTTTCGCAAGAAGATGGATGGCCGGGGCATAAGCGCGTTCACGCGCGTCTTCTGACGCGCTACGCCCGGCCATGACGCGGAGAGCCCGAGTGTCGGAAGTTACGGCTTCGAGAACGTTCCGATGATGCCGGTCGCGCCCTTGGCATGCCCGTCCAATGCCTTGATGAGCTCGTCGCGCGTCAGGCCGGGCTGGAGCGCATTGGGCTCGAGGTCGGTGGCAATCAAGGTGAAGGTGTAGTGGTGCGGCGCGCCCGGCGGCGTGCAGGGGCCGAAATAATGCGGCAGACCCATCAGGCTCTTGCCGCCGACGTATTTCTCGGTCTGCTGGGAGACCTCGCCCTCGGCAAAGCCGGTCACGGAGACTGGAATGCCATAAGCGACCCAATGGCTCACGCCGCCCGGCGGCCTGCCTTCCGGATCGAACATCAGCAGCGCGTAGCTCTTGGTGCCGGCGGGCGGATTCGCCCAGGACAGCGCCGGCGAAACGTTCTCGCCGACGCAATTCGGATTCTGCTTGTTGTTGCCGGCGTTCTTGGTCGCAAGACGCTCGCCGTCCTTGAACGACGGCGACGTGATCGTGAACACGCCCTGCGCATTCGCGCTCTGGCCGCTCAATGCAAACGCCAGGGCGATCCCCCCGGCAATCAAAAGCGTTCGCTTTACCAACATGAGGTTCCTCCGTGTGGGCCATCTCGCCCATCGCGACCCAAGTGTAGCCGTCCGCAAGCGCAAGGCAATGACGTCGCGCGCCGTCAGCCGCCGCCGGTCTGGGCGTAGCCCCTGAGCACCTCGGCCTTCAGCGTTGCCCAGATCTCGCGGTGGAGATCGTGGAACGCGGGCTCGATCTTGACCTCGGCGATGTCGCGCGGCCGCGGCAGCGCGACCTTCCAATCGCCGATGATGCGGGCGGCCGGCCCCGCCGACATGATCACCACGCGGTCGGACAGCGCGATCGCCTCCTCGAGATCGTGGGTGACGAACAGCACGGCCTTGCGGTCGGCGTTCCACAGATCGAGCAGCAGGTTGCCCATGATCTGCCGCGTCTGCGCGTCGAGCGGGCCGAACGGCTCGTCCATCAGCAGAATTTTCGGATCGCGGATGAGCACCTGGACGAGGCCGACGCGTTTTCTTTGTCCGCCCGAGAGCATGTGCGGGTAGCGCGCGCCGAACTCGGCGAGGCCGACGCGGCCGAGCCACGCCCGCGCGCGCTCGCGCGCAAGCGCACGGGCGATGCCGGCGGTTTCGAGCCCGATCGCGACGTTCTCCAGCGCCGTCTTCCACGGAAACAGCGCCTCCGCTTGGAACAGGTAGCCGGCCTGGCGGTTGAGCCCGGCGAGCGGCGCGCCGAAGATCTCGACGCGGCCCGATGAGGGCGCGATCAGCCCGGCGGCGACGTTGAGCAAGGTCGATTTGCCGCAGCCGGTCGGACCGACAATGGCGACGAACTCGCCGTCGGCGAGGGCAAGCGAGGTGCGATCGACCGCGGCGTAGCTGCCGCCATCGGCAAGGCGAAAACTGATCGCCACCTGCGACAGCGCAACGGCGGGCACCGCCGATCCTGCAGTCCCCTGCACCATCCGCCTCCGGCCAGCACTCGGCCGGGAACGCTACCCGCACGGCGGCAGCTTGCAAAGGCGCACGGAGCGGTGGCGAACGCAATCGCGGGCAACGCGCGATGGGTTTCGCCGAGGCTCAACCCATTCCTACGATCCACCCCTGCCCTCCCGCCGCTCTCTCAAGCGCGGCTTTGTGATGTGTTCGAGCATGACAATGCGCGGTTGATGTCATGTCCGCGAGCTACAAGATCGTGCTGACGCCGCTGGCGAAGGCTGCCGCCGAGAAATTCGGGTCCACCGCCGTCCTGGAAGCAGAGGTGCGCGCCCAAATCCGGGATTTATTTGCGGTCTTACGCAAATATGCTCTTTCATACATTCGAGATGGCCGGCCAGGAATATATCTGCGTGCCGGAGAAGATGGACGGAGAAATCGTCCTGCTGGTGGATACCTGCAGCCGCGTAGACGGCAAGCCCCTCGAGAAGGGGCCGCTCGCCGGTCAAACGCTGCGCTACCCGCAACCCGATAGCGACTGACCGCAGCGCGTCAGTTGCGGCTGCGGTCGACGAGTGCCCGCTGCTTGATCCACGGCATCATATCGCGCAACTTGGCGCCGATCTCCTCGATCGGATGCGTGGCCATCTTGGCGCGCATGGCCTTGAACGAGGTCTGATTGACGCGGTTCTCCAGCATCCAATCCTTGACGAACTTGCCGGACTGGATGTCGTCGAGGATCTTCTTCATCTCGGCGCGGGTCGCGTCGTTGACCACGCGCGGTCCCGAGACGTATTCGCCGTATTCGGCGGTGTTGGAGACCGAGTAATTCATGGTGGCGATGCCGCCCTCGTAGATGAGGTCGACGATCAGCTTCACCTCGTGCACGCACTCGAAATACGCCATTTCCGGCGCATAACCGGCCTCGACCAGAGTCTCGTAGCCCGCCTTCATCAATTCGACCAGGCCGCCGCAGAGCACCGACTGCTCGCCGAACAGATCGGTCTCGCATTCCTCGCGGAAGGTGGTCTCGATGATGCCGGCGCGCCCGCCGCCGATCGCCGCGCCGTAGGAGAGCGTGAGATCATGGGCGTTGCCGGAGACGTCCTTATGCACCGCCATCAGCACCGGGACGCCGGCGCCGCGCTGGTATTCCGCGCGCACGGTGTGGCCGGGTCCCTTGGGCGCGATCATCATCACGTCGAGGTCGGCGCGCGGCTCGATCAGGTTGAAATGGATGTTGAGGCCGTGCGCGAACATCAGCGCCGCGCCCTGCTTCATGTTGTCGGCGAGGTGCTCGCGAT
>Ga0306924_10008875_pt1 | contig 10169 bp, 14 predicted proteins | sample sta12Can44000111_FD_203756 | JGI IMG/M metagenome (GOLD analysis project Ga0306924, IMG submission 203756) | Lab enrichment of tropical soil microbial communities from Luquillo Experimental Forest, Puerto Rico - statanox.12C.anox.44.000.111 (v2)... | ecosystem: Environmental > Terrestrial >...
GGCTGGTGGAAGCGCTGGCCCGGGCGGGCCGCGCCGAGGAGGCCCGCTTCATCTTCGAGAAGATGCTGACCTACGCCAACCACCTCGGCCTGTACGCCGAGGAGACGGGTCCGCGTGGCGAAGCGCTAGGCAACTTCCCACAGGCATTCACTCACATCGGATTGATAAGCGCCGCGTTCAACCTGGACCGCCGGCTCGGCGTGCGTGGGGTCTTGAGTAGGGTCGGGCCATGAGCGCGCAGGTCGCTTACCTAGGGACTTCCGTCCCAGACTGGGTGAGGGAGCTTTCGAGCAGCGATCCGCTCCAGCGCCGCCTCGGCGCATATGCTCTAGGCGAGATCGGCCCCGCGGCAACCGAGGCTGTGTCCGACCTCGCCGCGGCCCTTCAGGACCCGGAAGCGTTCGTGCGCGTCTGGGCGGCGGCGGCCCTCGCCCGGGTGGCGCCGCCGAGTGGAGAGTCGGTCACCGTCCTCATCGCGGAATTGGGCGACGAGCTTGCCTTCGTCCGCAGCCTGGCGGCCTGGCACCTCGGTCGCCTCGGTCCGGCCTTCCCGGGGATCGAACAAGCCCTCCTGCCCCTCCGACAGCTAGCGGGTGATAAAGATCCGAGCGTGCGGGTGGAGGCCGCGCTAGCGCTGGGGATGCTCGAGGGGAAGGGCGCCCCACCCCCGGAGCTGAAGTCCTTGTCCACTTGAGCCGAGTCTGGCGAGAACGCGCGCATCAGCTCGGTATCGATTGGAAGATCGCTGAGCGACAAGAGCGCCAACGAAGCCGTCTATCGGTTTCGTAAATATGCAACCTCTGAACCAAGCCGCCATCATCCGCTTTTCCGCGTGATCAACCGCTTCGTCAGTATCCTGCTGTCTGAATCGATATGAGGTTTCGGAGAGCATCCAATCTCCGAAGGAACGGCTCCGCGCTAACACCCTTTCCCGCTTGGGGCTGGTAAATCCATCAAACGACGCGGGGCGTAGATCTCTCTCGTGACTTCAAAGAAAACCGATCGCGATTTTCCGTCAGGACTTGATTCGAGAAGTGTCAGCTACGGCTGCACCAGCACTCAGTTCGGATTGAGGCCGAGCTCCTGGAATTGCTTGGGCCAGTTCGGGTCCGGATCGCGCAGGCGCTCGATATGGATGCCGCGCGGGAGACGTCCCTCGACAGCTGCTTTCACCAACTGCGGAGCGAGGAACGCGAGCGAGAGCGTGAGATTGATTTGCCGTTCGGTGCATCGTTCGCGCCTTGCCAATTGGGCGGCGTCAGTGATTGAGCCTGCGATGATTTCGTCGAGCCATCGGCGGCCGCGCGCAATCGCGCTGATCAGGCGAAGGCGTCGCTCGGCGCGCTCTGGCCGGATGTGGTCTCGGAGTGCTCCGTGCGGCACCAGGATCTTCCGGAATCGCTTTGACGACAGTTTTTGCCAGGGGATCGACAAGGTCGCGGCTTCGGTCGATTGGTCGGTTGGCTTCAGTGAAAGGACCAGTATAGTCGGCGAAGCCCGCAGCGACCAGTGTCGCCCCCAAAAGGTAGATCCAGAACATCCGTGGCAGATGCGTTCTTCCAAAGTTGGACGGCGCGGCCTTCATGTCTTCGGGCTTCGGATGCGCCGCGCCGCGCTGGAGCGCTGGGCCGATCACGTGACCGGACTCGTTCATCGGAGAACCGAGCGTGACTAAAAAGCAAAAAGGAAAGGACGGCAAACCTCATCATGTGCCTCAATCCGAGGTCCTGATCGACGAGCGTTGGATACGGGAGCAGATGATCCTTTTGGAAAGCGAATTGAATCAGAAAATGCGCGAGATATACAGTCGTCCGCCTCCCGTGACCGACGAAGAGGTTCAGGCCGACGCGCAGGAAAGGCGAAAGGTAGTGCGCGACATCGTTGTGAAAGAACGTCGGATAAGGGGTGTCGCGCTAAAGCTCGAGGCGGAAAAGAAAATTCGTGAGGCAATGAACCGTCTCATACCGCACGCGCCAAAGTGGAAGGACGAGAAGGCCGTGGCCGAATTCGTCAAGCTCCGGCCTTTGAGGCTCGCCCCTGTCATCGACTTGGAGTCGCCGCCGTACCCGCAACGGACTGGGATCCACGGCAGACCCGAGGGAGAGCGGGCGTTCCTTTCCGTGATGCCGCACGCAGAAAGGGCCTTCGTGGAAATCGAGTGGTACTCTACCCAGGTGTACCTCTGGCAAGCCAAGAAGGGGGCGATCCGCAAGATGAAGAATGCGATCCGCGAGCGGTCCTTTGAGCTGGCGGCCGCGGAGCTTCGGACGACACCGGAGAAGCTGAAGGACTACCGCAAACGCAGCATCGGCGAGCGAGGCGGGTTTCGGCGGTTCTGGCCGCGGCCACCCAAAATAAAAATCAAAATATGAATATTGGGGGTGCGATTTCCCCCATCGATTTTGCGATTATCACTCCCGTCACGTGACCATCCGACACGAACACAAATCGGTGCCGAACCCCGCGGCCAGAACCGAGCGGCGCAAGCTTGCTCGCATACCAGCCCAGGAAGACTGTGCAAGCGTTCATCAACGTTGCGCAGACGGGAAAGGACCCTTGAGGGTACTTTTATCGAAAATTTGCGGAGGCGGCGATGAGTGAGAAGAAGCAAGAGGAGTTTCGAACACTTTGTGAGAACCCTACCAAAAGGTCCGAGCTGTTTCCCGAAGGCAGAACGCTTTACTATGAGGGAGATGACCCCACTGCTTTCGTTGCCGAGATGAAAGCCAAATTCGGCTTTGACCCAGGGGGAGAATATTCCTTTCATTGCCCTGGTCATTTGCTGGATGAAATTTATGGCAATGGAAAATGCCCTTTAGGGTCGTAGCCCAAATAGACTGGCGAGATTTCTCATGCGTGAGAAGAAATGCAAATGTCCGCGTACCACGACGAGCTCTGCGAGCGGCTGATCCGCGATGGCATCCAACCTACGGCGGCGTGGTTCATCACCATGGTCGCGGAAAAGAGGATAGCCTCGCGCGACTTCTCCGAGTTGGAGTGGAAGCTCTGGAGCGACATCGCCGATCACTATGAGAAGTGGCTCAGGGAGCGAATGAACTGACATTGCCAAGAAGCGTGAAGTGCAGAACAGGTTCGGGGTTCTCGATCATGTATTTGCATCGAGGAAGGCTCGTACCATGGCGATCGTCGCTGTGGGATTTTCCTCCATGATCCAATGGCCGGAGTCTGGAATTACACCTTCGCGCACGTTGCTGGCTGCAAAACGCATGATCTTTGCCATCGTCGTGCCAAATGATTTCTCGCCGCCGATTGCCAGTACAGGCATGGCGAGTTTGCCCTTCGCCAGGAATTGCTGGTTATCGGTAGCATCTTGGTCGAACGCGGCGAACTGCATAAAACCGGAATGCATTGCGCCTGGCATGGCGTAGAGTTTCGAATAATGCGTGCGGGCCGCCTCGCTGAATCGCGAAGGATTCGCAGAAAACTCGTTCCAGAAGCGATCGAGATAGATGCGCTCGCGGCCCTCTACCAGCCTCTCCATGTCTGGCCCGCCGAAGCGAAAGTGCCAGAGCAGCGGGTTTTTGAGGATCTTCTCCCACGGCCCCACGCCGGGCAACGGCGCGTCGATGACAGCGAACCGTGGGACTCGATTGGGATACAGCGCAGCAAATGCGTAACCGACCATGTTGCCGATGTCATGCGTCACGAGGTCCGCCCGGTCGATTTTTAGCTCGTCAAGCACGCCCGCCACGTCGCCGGCCTGGGTCTTCTTGTCGAACCCTCCCGCCGGCTTGGAGGAGAGGCCCATCCCGCGCAGGTCAGGTACGACGACGGTATGGTCGCGTGCAAGGTCGACTGCCAGGGGTGCCCACATGTCGCCTGTCTCGCCGTAACCATGGAGCAAGACTACCGCCGGCCCGGTGCCGCCTGCGCGCACGTATATCGAGGTGCCGTTGGTCGCTATATTCGTCGTGCGGAATTCAGACGGAAAGTTGAAGGCTTCCATGGTGACCTCCACTACGGCTGCGTGACTTGCATCCATGACGCGACGGGTTGGGCTTCGGGGAGCAAGAGTGAAACTTCACGCTGGCTTTGGCTACGATGGATGCGGATCTTCAGGGCATAGCACATCATCGTAGCCTCAAGGAACGTCGGCATTTGGTCGGTAACGAGGGCCATTCGGCATGCCGAGATCGGCGCAACCCGCACGATGATCGAGCGCACTGAAGAGCGCTTGGAGCTCTGTCCCGAACGCATTGTCGCCGACACTGTCTATGGGTCGGCGGAGATGCGAGGAGAGGGCGATCGAGCCGCACATTCCGGTTTTCGACAAATCGGCCCGGACCGTCGGCACCTTCTCGCGCGAAGACTTCCCAATAGCTGACATGCTCTCCCGCTTGCGGACATCGCTTGGGTCAGCATTTGTACGGGCGGATTTACGAGTACATGTAACTACTCGGCCTCACGTGGCCTGTCCTTCGAGCCGGTCATCCCAAAGTGTTCCAAGGCCGCGAGAATGGCCGGACGCTTGACTGGAGGGCAAGGATACTTTCGCGCTTCGCCAACTCGGTTGGGTGCGACAGCCTTTGTTAATCCCAGGTCGGACATCACATGCGCAATCCAGCATGACTTTGGTACGAATCCATGCCGCGCACGAACCCATTCCTGAATGTCGCGGTAGCTGGCCATCGGGGTCGACCCTGTTAGACCGGACACGTGGCTTGTTGAAGTGATGCAATGTACTCCCGCGGTGAGCGGTAGCCTAGCTGAGAATGCGGGTGTTCAGAGTTGTAATCCTCCATCCGGAATCGATCCGTGAGAGCGCGGTTCGGGCGTCGGGAAGCGAATTGATCCGGATAAGTCGACAAACGCGAGCTACACGTCGCCAAATCAATGCTCGCGGCGCAGCAACCGGTGTCCTTTGAAATACAATTTCCTGGCCGCCAATGCTTGATTCCAGCCATCACGCGTGCCGATGCGACTCGGGTCTTCGTAAAGCCCTTTCTCCTCTTCGATGCGCGTGAGCCGCGCGAATTTTTCGAATGACGGATGCTCCCTTGAGAGAAATGTCTCCTTGCGGTGCAGGATCGGCGGATTCTGATAAGAGCGATAATCGCGCGACTTTATGCGGAACGTCTGGAAATGGACGGTCAGCGACGATGCGAGCGCCGGGTGGGGATCGGTGTCGAAATCAGGATAGTTGAGATAGGAAACCTTCGGCTCCGATCGGTGCAGCTTGATAATGTTCGCGCCCTCGACGCGGCCGATATAAGCCCGCGCGCATCCTTCAAACACGCGCAAAGTCGGTGACAGCGAGTCGAGGGCGCTCTCATGGACATACGAAGCTCCCGGCAACACCTTGCCGATCTCCGACACCAGGCAGGCCGTGTCGACCATTCCAGGCTCGCCAAGCGAAAAGAGGATGTCATCGGCCTCCTTGCAGGCGGTGGTTGCTCACAAGCCGCGGGACATTTCAGAAATTCTTCGATCAGCAGGAACTGCGCAACTGGATCGATCAGACGCTTGGCGTCCCGTCTGTGCCTGCAGCGCCCGGCGTCTTTTACGTCTTCCGGCAAGAGGAGGAGCGTGCCGCGTTCATGGCGTCGCGCTACCGGCGGCGCACGCCCACGCCGCGCCTGACGCGCTCCGCCGACCTCTTCCGCCAGCATGAGCAGTTGCTGACGCCCCTGATGAACTTCGTTGGTGACCGCGGGCGCCTCCCGGCGGACGATGAACTCCCGAACACACAGGTACTGTGCGAAGTCTTTGGATCGATCCGGAGGGCCTTCCGAGTCGTCCTGCAGGTCACCGAAAAAGAGCGCTGGGATCAAGTGGCGCAGGAGCGCGCCAAGGACCTGCTCATCTATCTTGCTCTTGCCCGGTTCGACCACCGCCCTGCCTTTGGAAAACTGCCGCGCGCCTCGCAGCGGGACGTAAAGGAGTTCTTCTCAAACTACCGCACCTTCTTCGATTACGGCTGCGGCCTTGGGGACGATCTGAGACTCTTGCGCTCCTCCGGTTACCAAGGGGCCGGGTGGGATCCTGTTCACCGGCCAGACGATAAATTGCAAGCGGCCCCAGTCGTCAATATCGGGTATGTCATCAACGTCATCGAAGACCCGCGCGAACGACAGGAGGCCTTGCGGCGGGCGTGGGAGCTTGCAGAGCAGCTCCTCATCATCAGCGCTCGGCTTACATTGGATGCGCGGACTCTGGGGGCTTCCCAGGATTTCGCCGACGGCCGGTGGATAGCAGGCCATCGCCGATGGCGAGTTTTATGGGACGTGATAGTTCCGTGCGGGAAATCGCAGTCTTGTGCCGTGCGATCGGCTCCCGCATGGTTAGGCCGTCGGCAGAGGCAGCCCGATCAAATCATCGATCCTGCGGATGCTCTTGTTTGCAAACAGGTACGAAATGCCCCGATGCAGATGAAGGCGAAACTGCTGTGCGAGGGTTTCGGGATCGGTAGAGAGCCCGTCACCAAACAGCGCTCCTTGACAAGCGCGAGGTATAGGTCGGTGTGGCGGCCGCCGAACACCTTCCAGCTCATTTCGACATTGCTGTCAGATGGAATCTTCGCGGCGGGCGGAATGCTGCTTTCAGCCAATGACACACACAGCGCCCAGCGGCAAAGGACGTTCCAATGCTCGATGCCGGTCACACGCTTGAGCTTGATGAGCTGGTCCTTGGCCTGCTGCGAGAGCCTTATGTGATCGATAGCCGTCATGCCGCCTCCCGCGTCTCGAAGTAGCCGGGCAGGATCCGAGTCTCCCCTGCCTTGTCGTCGTAGGCAAGGCAGTAGGTTCGGCCGATCCAGCGCTCAAGCCGGCTTAGGTAATGGCCGGAAATCTCCTCGTCGGTCGAAAGAAGAATGACCTGGTGGCTCGCGAACGGAAAATAACGTTCCATGAGATGGATGTGATGCTCGCTATCTAGCCGGCCTGGCGGTGTGTCAATCGCCGTCGGCAGCGGCCGTCCAGATGCTTTTGCAAGACCCCAGAGCAGCGCGATGGCGAGGAGCTGCCGCTCGCCGGCTGAAAGCCGCTCGGCGTTGAGGACCTTGTCATCACGCCCGAACAGAGTAAGCGCATAGGTTTCGGGGTCAATCGTCAGGCGGCTGACGAGCGAAGCCTTGCGAAGGAGTTGCTGATAGCTCTCAAGCACAAGCTGCTCAATCCGTCGAACGTGGCGTTCGGTGACGGCGCGCCGGAAAGCGCCCAGCGTTTTGCGCACCTTGGCGGAATGAACGAGGACACGTGAACGGTCCTGCCGGTTTCCTTCGGCCTCCGCTCCTGCTTCAAGCAGGCGCGTGAGCGCCTGCTCCTTGCGCTCGATGTCACGGAACACTCGCTCGATCTCATTGCCAATGCCGGCGCAGCATCACGATCTCCGAGCGCTGCGCCTTCTCCTCGCCGAACAAAAGCATGAGTGCCTCGCGGGCACGCCGCCCCCATTCCGGGCCACAGCTGTCGGCGATCGAAAGCAGGCCTCGCGCATTGTCGGCGTCTCGCCGCAAGAGCTTCGGCGGCATTAATGGCTTGGGATCGAGCCTTACCGCTGCAGCCCAGTGACGAAGATAAGAATAGACTGCATTCAGGTCGTCGCGGTTGTCGCTCGCATCATAGTATTGACGCTCCGGCGGCGCATCATCAGGGTACGGCTCCATGTGGATTCTAAATGCGCGGCTCATTTGGGCAGGCCCTAAGACCTTGCCGATCCCGGCTGCCCACATGGGGGCGTAAATGTTGAACAGCGTTCTCTTGCCTTTGACCATCAGCCCAATTTGCGCCCCCCGCTTGTGGCCGAGATTCCAGAGCAGCAGCAACGTTTCTTTGCCTCCGACTGGAGTTGATCGAGTTCGTCGAGCGTCGCGCTGCCCGGACCCTGGTCAAGAAACTCCCTGATTGACGCGCCAGTGCCGAGCGCATCCAGGTTCGGCCTGAAGAGCAAATCCTTGGCAACGTCGAGGGCCGTCGTTTTGCCGCCATCCGGAACGTCGCTTTCGAGCGACACGCGCGGCGCTATGGCGAACCTGGTGTACACATGCGAGAGGCAAATGCAGAGCGAATAGATGACGCGAAAATGCGGCTTCATTGTCACGTATTTTGCGACGATGCCCTCCACCAAATCAGCCGGCGTGAACTGCGAATTGTCGAAGGGGTGAGACGTATGATCGCGAGGGTCTGATGGGGGCGGCGAAGGTTGAGCAGCGGCGTCATCGGCGGCAGCTTGCGCGAGGATAACAGGGATATCGCCGCGAGTCTTGCCGTGTCGCTTCAGCCAGGCATCCAGCTTGCGCTCGGCGTTGTCGCGCTCCCCCTGAGGGGTGTTCTCGTCGACCCACATTTTGAAGATGTTGGCGAAAGTTTGCGATGGCGTGGTCTTTGGCAGAGAGACGCAACCCCGGTGAGTCAGCAACGACCTGCGGCGGCCTTCCTGCGAAGGCGCGCGATAGAGCGGAAGCTGGAGCGACCCTGCCGGACGAGTTCTAACTCGGCCTGTTCGACCAGCGTGTAAATTTGCCGACAACTGCAGTCTAGGGCTGGGCTGTGCGCGCCAACTTCAACGGAAGGCGCGGCAAGCCGTCATCACGAGTGGGCTGCCTCATGGGAGATCACCTTTAAAAATTGGCGAACCCCCGTCCAATTGTGCGTATGTGACCGGCGCGCACGGATGTCAATATGGAAACAGCGGGCAAATCACAAAACGGAATCTATTCTCAGGCTTTGCGTGTCTGCCTGGTAGGCGCGGAGCCGCGCCGATAATCGGCGGCGTCTGACGGAGTACCCCTCTTAGAATCACCCGTCACACCCGTCACAACTCAACGGGTGTGACGGGTTGCCCCGACTGTGAGATTGTCACGAACTACACGCCCGTGTTGATTGCCGGCTTGCCGACAATCTCGCCGATCGCGGTGGCGACGCCGTCCAGTACAGTGCGCTTCTTGCTCAAGCGCTTGCTGAGCGCGTAGACCCGGCCGGTCACTGTCGGGATGCGGGAACTGTGTTCATCCTTGACCGTGCGGTAGCCGAGGCACGCCGCGCCGTCCGAATAGGCGCAATCGCCGATTATTCGGCAAAATATCAGCGTAAGCGTATTCCCAAGGGACGCTCTTACAGCGCTGCGCTTGAAACGACCCTAAATCAGTGGGTCCCAGGTTCGAGCCCTGGTTCGCCCACCACGCAGTCTTCCGAAACCCGCAACTGACGGGGCGCTAGTAGAAAGCCTGCTATTGCGGCCATTTCTCGCGTGAGGTGGTCTCCAATTTTCCGGTCTCTGCGCGGAGATATCGTCTTAGGTCCCTTTTTGGCGCGTCTGTCTCCGGCGACAAAAATTCCGTTCCAAACTCGACGCGGCAAGAAAGTGAGGGAGGGGTTGGCACGGCAAGCCCCTGAATCGAATGGTGCAGGGCGCTACGAATCAACTGCATTCGGGTTTAGGGCCGCACTTCTCCATCGGGAAACTGGCGCTATTTTGATCCTGGCGCTGTTCTGGACTCTATTGCTCATCAGCATCGACCTGCACAAGTATTAATGGGGCGCAGCAAGGCTAGTGTCGTCATAAGGTAGCAGATTGTGTGGAACCGGGCGGCTGGCATGGGTCTTTCCAAAATCAACTTGGGCAGGTTTCGAAGGCGCTACAAGCTCTCGGCACGCGAGCCGAAAGATCAAGGTTTCGTCGCTGGCTTTTTTTGAACATCATCTGGATCGCTTCGGCAAAAGCCTGTCGCGGCGAGAGCCAGCCGTCGGTTGCCGCCACTGTGGTCGCCGCCATGCAGCACAGGCAGAATCCGCGTCGCGACATGATGTGCGGATTGAGGGTGGCCATGGGTTTCTCCTATGAATGTCCGCAAACAGCTCCGGCACGCCGCGTAGATGCAGCGTCGCATTACTGTTTGAGATGTGAAAATCGGAAATGGTCGCCGGCCATTGACCGCGCTCGCGCGCAGCCGATGGCCTGCGATCCGCTAACCTTTGATGAAGGCCAGCAGGTCGGCGTTGATGGTCGCGGCCTCGGTGGTCGGCATGCCATGCGGAAAGCCCTTGTAGGTTTTCAGCGTGCCATTCTTCAAAAGCTTCGCCGACAGCGGACCGGAATCGGCGTAAGGAACGATCTGATCGTCATCGCCATGCATCACCAGCACCGGCACCGTGATCTTCTTCAGATCTTCGGTGAAATCGGTTTCCGAGAAGGCGACAATCCCATCG
>Ga0306924_10008876_pt1 | contig 10169 bp, 8 predicted proteins | sample sta12Can44000111_FD_203756 | JGI IMG/M metagenome (GOLD analysis project Ga0306924, IMG submission 203756) | Lab enrichment of tropical soil microbial communities from Luquillo Experimental Forest, Puerto Rico - statanox.12C.anox.44.000.111 (v2)... | ecosystem: Environmental > Terrestrial > Soil...
ATAGGATTGCCCTACTGACAGCGCTGCGTTAGGTCCGAGCAGCTTGTGGCCGAGGATCTGGGCTAAAGAAGATGTCGTCGGTCTGGTTCTGGGGTTTGAACTTGTGGCAGCAGATGGCGCCGGAGGTAAGCATTTATTCAATAGCAATCGGTCACAAAGCTGAGCATCATCCCGAGAGCATCTGGCGTAGTTCGGCAAAATTGTCCCTCACGATATCGTCGAACCCATGTGGGGCTAAAACGTCGTTGATGTAAGCAAGGATGTCTGCAATCCGGTTGTGCCATTCCTGCATGGATTTATAAAGCCGGAAATCCATCTCGCCCAGATCCTTAAAATGCTTCTCCATTTCCTCGAACTCCGTGCGCCAGTAGGTAGTATAAACGAGGCGATCGCGCCAGGTGCCGAACCGCGCGTCATCGAGCACTAACGGAATGATGCGCCGCAGAAAGTCCTCTTTTTCTCCAACTGATCGCTGGTAGATGGAGTATAGCTCGGTAACGCAGTAAGGAGAATGTAGGTATTTATCGCTGAGCACGACGATCACGCGATCGGCAAGCCCGATGCGCTTCATAAACCCAGAGATCAAATCGCCGGATCGCATAGCGTTCTTGTCGCGGATGATGTTCCAGCCATCTTTACAGAGCGTCTCGTAGAGTTGCTCGACGACTTCCCCGCGCTTACGGGTGTCTTCGGAAGAATCATCGCCCCATGCGTATGAGACAAAAATCTCCGGTGTGCTTTTAGGAGGAAGGTCTGGTTTGGGGGGGATCTCCATGCTGCTGGCGCCCGTCTCGACCGTGGCGTAAGACGAAACGCCTGCGCTAGCATTCATAACTACCTTGGCATTGCGAGTACGCTTTATCTCGGGCGGCTTACCGACCGGCAGCGTTCGTAGCCTCCAAAGTAGTTGCTCGATCAAGTCGTCAGCCAGCTCGCCCCAAGCTCGAAACCGGAGCTCGCCCGCGCCGGCCTCGCTTGCCGCGTCATCCCATCGGCTCTCGATTAAGACTTGGCTCCGTGTCTTCTGCTCGAAAAACCAACAGCCGTATTTCCAATAAATGGCCGCATCTTTGGCGTGCTCGCCAAGTTTTGATAGATAGCCTCGGAGGACGCCTTCATGGAGAAAATCGTAACTGGCAGTGGCTTCCGCGTCCGGAGGATCATCGCGCAAGCGGCCCAGAAGCAACTCCTGCGCGTTCGACCATTCGGGGAGAAGGTCCGGAGCAACGTACTCCCATTCTTGCTCGTCGTTTTCGTCGCCCTCCTGCGAAGCGCGCGGCAGTTCGCGGACTCGGAAGCAGATGCCGCAGCTTTCCATCATGCCTAGAAAAACCATCTGTTCAGCGACTGTGTACTTCGGCTTGCCGGTGCTGTCGTCCCGCCAGATGAGCCTTTGTAGATCGACCCGGTTAAAGCGGCCGTAGCCCCATAGCAGCGGCAAGGTCTTCTCTCGGTCGAAGAGCGCGTAGATGGCTTCCAATGCCCAGTTTTGGTCTAGGACAATGTGATCGCCAAAGAGTCCGGGGCGGTAGAAGACCACGCCGGTGTGGTGCAGGAAATCCAGGAGGGCTTCTTTGTCGCTAACGCCACCCACTTCGTCGCAGAGGCGGTCAAATTCCTTTCGCTCCAGCAAACGGTGCTGCCGCTTGGCAGGTTCGCGCTCCTGGTCCTCTTCGAGCATCTGCCGCAGCCGGTCGCGTACCTTTAAGCGTCCTGCGCCGATAGGTGAAGGCGGTCGCCGATGAAGCGGTCGCGCACAGCTTTCTTGATGTTGTCCTTAAGGAATTCAAGATTGTGGCCGGTGCGAGCGCTCATTTCCAGGGACCGGTGAAAGGGAAAATCGTCCAATTGAGCCGGTGGACGGACGACTCGTTTGTCTGGCGCGTCGCACTGGCTTTGAACAATCAAAATGGAGGCATTTGTTCCGGCAAAGGCGCGGAGGTAATCGAGCCAGTAGGAAAGTGGGCGGTGACGAAAAGAGAGTGAGCCTTCCTGGTAAGCCTTTTGGCGCTCGGACTCAGGAGTCCAGAGAATGAGAAAGATGGCATGTCCATGAAGGAAAAGGGCGTGCGAGCCGTGATAGATATCCTGGCCGCCGAAGTCCCACAGATTCAGGCGCACCGGTTCGGCAAAGCCACCCAGGTCCACTGTCGTTTCACCAAGCTGGACACCGTGGGTTGTAGGAATGCTCGGATCAAATTCCAACTTGCGCAGCCGGCGGCAGAGTTGTGTCTTGCCGACCCCGCCGTTGCCGAGGAAGAAAACCTTCAGCGCCGTGTCCTGGCGAGGGCCGTATCGGAGATCAGCGTAGTGGGCGCGGACTTTATCCAGGACATTTTCCTCGTAGCTTGAGCCGCAGACTTCCAAAGGAAGGTCCTCAAAGTTGCAGCTAAACAAGCCAAGTTCATGCAGCGTGGGCAGCAATGATTCGAGCGGGGAAAATCGGCGAATACCAACGCACGCACCGAGGTTGAGTGTATGGAGCGAGGTGAGTCCTGCCAACGCGGAGAGATCACCGCTGAGTTGGTACCACCCGAGGAGGTTGAGCGTATGGAGCGAGGTGAGGCTTGCCAGCGGGGAGAGGTCGCCGCTGAGCTGCCAGCACCCGGTGAGGTTGAGCGAATGGAGCGAGGTGAGGCCTGCCAGCGGGGAGAGGTCGCCGCTGAGTTTGCACCCGCAGAGGTCGAGCGATTGGAGGGAGGTGAGTGCTGCCAGCGGACGCAAGTCGCCGCTGAGACGCTCGCACCCGAGGAGGTTGAGCGAATGGAGCGAAGTAAGGCTTGCCAGCGGACGCAAGTCGCCGCTGAGCTGCCAGCACCCGAGGAGGTTGAGCGAATGGAGCGAAGTAAGGCTTGCCAGCGGACGCAAGTCGCCGCTGAGATGCTCGCACCCGCCGAGGTTGAGTGTATGGAGCGAGGCGAGGCCTGCCAGCGGGGCCAGATTGCCGCTGAACCCGCATCCGCCGAGGTTGAGTGTATGGAGCGAGGTGAGGCCTGCCAGCGGGGCCAGATCGCCGCTGAATCCGGGCCTGCGGAGGTGGAGCGATTTGAGCGAGATGATGCCTGGCGGGGCCAGATCACCGCCTAACCCGCACCTGCGGAGGTTGAGCGATTGGAGGGAAGTGAGGCTAGCCAACTCTGGCGGGAAGCGAGTCAGGCATTCAAGTCCGCGAAGATCTAACTCAACATTTTTGTTCTCTTTGGCTTCCTGGATGCGCCGGAGGGCTTCCTGATAGTCTTCTTCCGGAGTCATGAAAGTGTGCGGCTAGTTTTTTATCAGGATGCTTCACCCTACGACATAGAAATCCTTATAGGATTGCCCGACTGACAGCGATGCGTTAGGTCCGAGCAGCTTGTGGCCGAGGATCTGGGCTAAGAAGATGTCGTCGGTCTGGTTCTGGGGTTTGAACTTGTGGCAGCAGATAGCTCCGTAGGCGCTGCGGAGGTAGCCAGGTTTCCAGGGTTTGTCCAGAGAGCCGAAGGCGGCGGAAATGTACTTGGGCAACTGAGGGCCGGTGGTGGTGTTGACGGCATCGGCGCTCGCGAAGGTTTTCAAGTCCCGGAGCCGGTCGAGGGCGCCGATAATCTTTTTTGGATCGGCCAGAACGGGAATCGGGTAAGGCTCGAAGCTTGTGCCGGGGGCGTGGCGGGTTTTGAGCTGGCCGTCGAAGACCAGGGCGGGGAAGGGGAGTTTCTTGGGAGGCAAACTGAAGCTGGCGCTAAAGAAGATTTCGGCCGGCCGGCGCCCGGTCAAGGCCATCAGGCCCATCCCTTTTTCGAGGTAGCGGTCGCTGGCCAACAGGTCGAGAGCTTTTTCTATGAAGGCCTGCGGGTCCAGCGGGATCAGGTTGGATTGGTCCTCGTGGATGCGCTGGTGGTAGGCCGCGTTGAGCGCCCTGGTTTCCTCCGGAGGCAGAGCGAGGTAGGAGAAGCGCTGCCCCGAGCGCATCTTTCTTGGGCGCACGACGAGGTGGTCAGGGTCGATTTGGCGGATCGCGTCGCGGTACTTGGAGAGATAGAGTTTGACGGTGGCCGGGGTGAGCCGCTCTTTGAGTCTGCGGACCTCGGCTTGGCAGATACGGCGGAGTTTCTGTAAAGCGCGAGCGCGGGTGTGGCCGTGGGCGGCAAGATCGGCTGAGAGCGGAGCGATGCGGTCGAGGAAGGCTTGGGCGCGGGCGTCCAGATTGAGTTCGGGGTCGCGGGTTCCACGAGGTTTGCCGGATGGGCTCCAGGCATCGGGGATTGCAGCTTTATCGGTCATAAGGCCTCCATCTAAAAAGGCTCGTTCTCGGGGTTACGGCGGCGTCTGGCGGGCTTTTGCGCCTTGGCGCTGTCATGATCCCTCTGGGAGGTTCCCGGCTGTTTCTGGGCGGTTTTAACGTGGGCATCGTCGGCTATCAGATCCGGGTGGCTCTTGGGGTTACGAAGCTTTTTGGGGAGCGGTTTGGCTTTAGCGGCGGCACGCCTGGTTTTGGCGGGTTGGGTTTCTCCAGCGGGTTTTGCCGTCGTGGTTTGCAGGACTTCTTTAGGCGGGGGAGTTGTGTCCGGTTTGGGAACAGCAGCCTCTGTCGCAGGCGGCTTAGGGGCGAGCAGCTCCGGGTGATGGATTTTGAGCCAACGCAGGGAGGTTGGGTAGCCGGTAAGGGCTCTGGTGGCGAGCTTGGCCGGGGTGATTGGGTTCTTGGAAGCGAGCAAGGCGTCGTAGGCGGCCTGGATGCGAAGATCGGCGACCCCGGCCACGCCTGAACCGGATCGCGGGAGGTTCTGTTCCTCCGGGGTGGCGGGGACTGTGTCGGCTCCGGTTCCCTGCGGGGAGGAGGAAGGGGCAGGGGAGAGGTATTTCTTGTGATTGATGAACTCGCGTTTGGCGTAGACGAGCGCGCCGGCCCGGACCAGCTGGGGCAGTGTGAGGCCCAGCAGCCCTGCGGTTTGTTCCAGAAGCTGGGTTTCGGTCATGGAGAGTTCCTCGAGCGCATCCACCTTGGAGCCCTTGAAGAAGCTCTGAGGGGTTGCTTGGTCAAAGATCGCGGCCAGACGCGGCAACGACTGCCACGGGCTTGCTGCTGGTTTGGGCCGTCGGGTTTTAGGGCGCATACCTGATAAGATAGCCGCCTATATCTGGAACGCAACAAAAAAGAGAGGCGAAAACATCTCCGCTAACAGTCAGTTTTTAACAAATGACTAACACTTACTACAATCACAAGATGCTAGAAATGAGGCACTTAGGATAAAATATGCGGCTATAGCGAATAGGATATGCGGCTATAGTTAATGATTAGGGGATATAGGTGGCTATAGAATAGGGGGAAATATGGAGATAGGTGGCTATAAGCTATGGTCGGAAATACTAGTATACTCAAGGTCTGCAGGGCTCTAAAGAGGACTTGCTGCTGGTGCGCAATTATGAAACTCTGCCAGTGGGTTACGCCCGTGCTGGTCGCCCCAGGTCAAATTTACCGAGTGGACAATGGATGACCAACTTCGTCAGCCGGTCTTCCTGGGACTGCGAACTGACAAAGAGGCAAAGGATGTCGTTCGCGAATAGATCGTGAAGTCGATTCTATCAACTCCATTCACACATGGTTGCCACCCAGATCCTACGATTCCCTTACGAATAAAACAGAGTTCATGTTGCCCGCGCTATCGCTCTCAACGCTAGCCCTTGGATCTGTCTGCCACTGGCCATCGACAATGAATTTGTACTGGTAGACGCCCGGCGGAATCCGTACCCTCGTCGCCCATTTGCCGTACTCAAGTTGCTCAAGCGAAATGGGCTGCCAACCTGAGAATGAACCTGCCACCTCGACCACTCTTGCGCCGTACGCCTCGTATTCAAAGGCGGTTTCACTCGGATCGAATGAAGGGCACATGGAATGATCGTACGGGCACTTCACCCGCCTATAGTTCAGATTCCATCCGCATGCGCTACACAGTTTCCGATTCCGTGCAAACTCCGACCATTTCTCAGCTCTGATAGATTCTTCCACCGCCCGAGACTCTTCTTCGGTCCAGAGAAGAATTTTACCCTCATGTGCAAAGGCAGCCAGATTTTTCAAGGCTCGACCAAACATCCTTCGAAGGCGAATCAGGTCTTCGGCAGCGTCTCCCAAGGCGGGCCAGTTCCTCTCCTTATGTGAGTCTGCCAGGTCACGCAGCCATGGACCTTCCATGAACCGCGCGTAATCGGCTTCATAATCCGCGAGATAGGCCTTAGTTGCGTCGATGAGTTGCTCTACGCACTGTTTGACATCGTTTGGGCCTTTTCTTTGAATCGTGCCATTGACCGATACGAGGCCGCTCAGAATGTTTTTGAGAGATGGAAAGACGAACATCCATAATTCGTGATTCAAGTCCGCGAACAAAACTCTCTTAGATCGAATCTCCGCAAGCACACGTGCCAAGTCATCAAGCATTGTCTCGGTATACTTCACGGGGAATACATCTGTTTTCAGCTCGGTGCTATTGTCCTTGAAAAATACCTCCCGGACCGACGAAAAATCCGGCTCTTTTGGGGCGCTGGGGTTTACCGCTTTTTCAATCTCTTCACAGACTTTTACCCATGCCTGATCGCGTTTAGCTTTCGTCATGCCGGCCAATGGCTTGCCAGGATCAAGAACGGCCTGGTAATTCTTCAGCGGAGTCTGTTTGTAAGCGCTTGCATGAACAGGCACCCACAAGATCTTAACCCCGCCTTGCTCCGCTTCCTTCAGCAACGGACCGAGTTCGTGCTCATGGATGAAGTCTGAGGCAAGAAAATCAGGGGTAACCAAGAGAACAGCAACCTTTGTTTGGGCTAGCGCGGACTTGATTTCTCCAAACCACTTTGAACCACGGGCAATCTGCTCGTCCGACCAACTTACGATCGAACCGCCACGCACATACGGCTTGAGTTGCACTTCGAGCTCCTCGCGCCATCGTGTGTCCTTGTGGCTGTAACTGATGAAAACTTTGTCTCGCGGCATCGTGTCTACTTTGTTCTCACTCTGCAGTCTGAAATTAGTAATGAATCCTCTCCATGTCCTCCAGCAAGACCTTCTGGCCGCGGGCGGTCATAAAGTTTTCGTCCGCAATGCGCTCAGCGGAGTTTTTAAAGGGTTCAATCTCGTGGTTTGTTTTGCGCGGCCTCTTGGATGCGCCGGAGGGCTTCCTGATAGTCGCGCTCTTCTTCTGGAGTCATGAAACTTGGTGCGGCTAGTTTTTTATCAGAACGCTTCAGCCATCAAACGACATAGAAATCCTTACAGGATTGCCCCACGGAAAGCGATGCATTAGGTCCCAGGAGCTTGTGGCCGAGGATCTGGGCGAGGAAGATGTCGTCGGTCTGGTTCTGGGGTTTAAACTTGTGGCAGCAGATAGCTCCGTAGGCGCTGCGGAGGTAGCCGGGTTTCCAGGGTTTGTCCAGAGAACCGAAAGCGGCGGAAATGTACTTAGGCAACTCCAGGGCCGGTGGTGGTGTTGACGGCATCGGCGCTCGCGAAGGTTTTCAAGGCCCGGAGTCGGTCGAGGGCTTGGATGATCTTTTTTGGATCGGCCAGAACGGGAATAGGGTAAGGCTCGAAGCTGGTGCCGGGGGCGTGGCGGGTTTTGAGCTGGCCGTCGAAGATGAAGGCGGGGAAGGGGAGTTTCTTGGGAGGCAGGCTGCTCTTAGATATAATTAGTAGACCGGTTGTCACGGATGGAGCCCACAGACCGTCAATTTCTCCGTCGGTATTGTAAACCACTGTCAGGAGGAATGCGTAACGAGGTCCGCTGCACTTGATAATGATCACACGCCGCGTACCGACCACGTTATCACCTTCGGTTTTGTCGCTTACAGGTTCGATAGGACCGCTTGTATTGCGAACCGGAGCTTGCGAGACAGGTGCCGAGTAACCGGTGTGAGAGGTATTGGCCGCTGTCGTGAGGCCCGCCACAGGCGGCGCAGAGGATTGTGACGGGCCTACTGGGGGTTTAGGATTGCGTCCAATAACTGCTGGAGAGCGGAGAGACCACAACCGCCAGGTGATTCAGCCCATTTGAACAGCGCAGCGGAGCGATCGGCCTGAGGTGCCGGCATCTCCGGAATGAGGCCTGGCTCGGGATTGAGGACAACCACGAGCATGTTGAACTGTGGCGCTAGAATGGCATTGAGTTTTCGGAGAAGCTGCAAGCGCTGTTGTGGGGAAAGTTGGTGAGATTGATCAGCGTTTTGAGCGACGCTCGGCAGAGTCTCAGCGATGGAAGGAGAAGAGGTTTGGGTGGCTCCAGGATAGGGCGCTGGGGCAAGGGATACACCTGAGGTTTGTGGCGTACAGGTGCCAGGGAACGCGGGAGCCAAGGTTGGTTTATTCCGGATCTTGAAGGCACCAAGCAAAGCCGTCCTGGCGTCGTTTTCAGGCAAACCAACGAGGTCCAGGTAAATGATCGAAGAAAGAATTCCGGTCAACTGACAGGCATCGATCCGAATCGGAATTAATTTTTGCTTTTTGCCTTGAGGATCCTGGGCGAAGGCGGCGGCCCACTCCGGTTGGGTAAAGGCAGATTCCAAATACTTTTGTGAAAGCACCGCGATCGTGCGGTCAGCCTCTGTAGCAGCCTTTTGCATCTCCAGGACGAAATTGGATCCTGGACGGAAATCCCATACCTGAATCACGGTCGAGTAGCCGGCTTCCTCCAGTGTCCAGCCGATCCATTCCGCCCAGGGTTGGTCGACGTTGGTGTAGCTGATGAAGAAGTCTTTCGTAATGGGATTTGGAGCAAAGATTAGGGATTTTAACCTGGCTGAAGCCGACCTGGATTCGAGGTTTTTGTAATGATTGCGAACTTTATCCAGGACGTTCTCGAACAAATTGTCGCCGCAGACTTCAATGGGTAGATCATCCAGGTGGCAGCCATACAGGCGGAGCCCTTTCAAGGTGTGCAACAAGGATTCGATCGGGGCAAACCGGCGAATGCCGTGACAGCTAGACAGGTCGAGCGATTGGAGCGAGGTAAGGGCGGCAAGCGGAGACAGATCGTTAACCCGGTTGCACCCAGTGAGGTTGAGCGACTGGAGCGAGGTGAGGCCTGCCAGCGGGGACAGGTTGCCGCTGAGCTGCTGGCACCAGGAGAGGTCGAGCGATTGGAGCGACTTGAGTGCAGCCAACGGACGCAAGTCGCCACTGAGCTGGTCGCACCCAGGGAGGTTGAGCGATTGGAGAGAGGCGAGGCCTGCCAGCGGGGACAGGTTGCCGCTGAGCTGATTGCACCCTTGGAGGTTGAGCGATTGGAGCGAGGTGAGTGCAGCCAGCGGGCTCAAGTCGCTGAGCCCGTCGCACCGTGAGAGGTTGAGCTCCCGGAGCGAGGCGAGTTTCGCCAGCGGGCTCAAGTCGCTGAGCCCGTCGCACCGTGAGAGGTCGAGCTTTTGGAGCGAAGTGAGTTCCACCAGCGGGCTCAGGTCGCTGAGCTGTGTGCACTCGGAGAGGTTGAGCGATTGGAGCGATTTGAGATCGGCCAGCGGGCTCAAGTCGCTGAGCCGGTTGCACACGGAGAGGTTGAGCTCCCGGAGCGAGGCGAGTTTCGCCAGCGGGCTCAAGTCGCTGAGCCCGTAGCACCGGGTGAGGTCGAATGATTGGAGCGAGGTGAGTGCTGCTAGCGGGGAAAGATCGCCGCTGAACTGAAAGTCCTCGGACAGGCTGAGCGATTGGAGCGAAGTGAGGCCAGCCAGCTCTGGCGGAAAGCGAGTCAGGTGTGCAAGTCCGCTAAGATCTAACTCAACACTTTTGTTCTCTTTGGCTTCCTGGATGCGCCGGAGGGCTTTCTGATAATCGTGCTCTTGTTCCGGAGTCATGGACCTGTGCCGTTAGTTTTTATCAGAAAGATTCACTTTTCTACGACATAGAAATCCTTATAACTCTGCCCGACCGACAGCGATGGGTTAGGTCCGAGCAGCTTGTGGCCGAGGATCTGGGCTAAGAAGATGTCGTCGGTCTGGTTCTGGGGTTTGAACTTGTGGCAGCAGATGGCGCCGTAGGCGCTTCGGAGGTAGCCTGGTTTCCAGGGTTTGTCCAGAGAGACCGAAAGCGGCGGAAATGTACTTGGGCAACTCCAGGGCCGGTGGTGGTGTTAACGGCATCGGCGCTCGCGAAGGTTTTGAGATCCCGGAGCCGGTCGAGGGCTTGGATGATCTTTTTTGGATCGGCCAGAACGGGA
>Ga0306924_10008877_pt1 | contig 10169 bp, 10 predicted proteins | sample sta12Can44000111_FD_203756 | JGI IMG/M metagenome (GOLD analysis project Ga0306924, IMG submission 203756) | Lab enrichment of tropical soil microbial communities from Luquillo Experimental Forest, Puerto Rico - statanox.12C.anox.44.000.111 (v2)... | ecosystem: Environmental > Terrestrial >...
CTTGCGATCACCCAGACAGAAGTTCCGCGTGTTGATCCAGCCTTTTTCCACCAAGAGCCGAAAGCCGCCATTGATGCCGACAAAGCTGGCGCCCAGCCTCCGCCGGTACAGACCAGGCATTTGGCGCAAACAGCACAGCACTTCGAACTGAATTTCCTCCTGGAAACCAGCGAATCGTGGTATTGGGGATATGGAGATCAAATCATTCCAAGCACGCTACCGCCATGCCGTATCACGATCAGCAAGCGCGGTCAGCGGGGCTTTAACAGGGGAGGAGGTGGTTGAAAAAACGCGACCGAATGTACCATTCGTACGCTCGACGAACGATGGGATTGTGCCACACCGTCATAACTTTTGGAACAGCCCCGTAAGCCACCTGAAACCGTCGCCTATTCGAGCTGGCGGGCAGGCACAAGACCGTGACCGTTACCAAGGTCGAGCAGGAAGTGATAGTTATGCTGACAGGCGCGGAGCACCGACGGCACGGGTCGATCGAACGGAAGCTGGATTACAACGAGCGGCATCCCCGTTGCGCACTGAAATATTGCTCGCCATGCGAGTTTCGGCGCTCGACGGCCCCATTAACCGTAATGTAAGGTCGTGCCCGGGCGACGAGGGCAAGGCCACAACAACGCCTCCGCTAAACGGGACATGTTCATTGTCGCGCTGCAGCCAACGGGATAAAATATTAAAGTACAGTCAGCTTTTGGAGGTCGCGATGCACTGGTATCTTGTTCATACAAAGCCAAGACAGGAAAGGTGCGCGCTGCAAAACCTTGAGCAGCAGGGTTATAAGTGCTACCTTCCGACCCTCCCCTCCGAAAAGCTCCGCCAGGGGAACGTGGCAGTGACGGACGAGCCGCTGTTCCCGCGCTACCTGTTCATTCGCCTGGGGCGGGGCGACTCGGCAAAGAGTTGGACGCCCATCCGCTCAACCAAGGGCGTCAGTCGACTGGTGAGTTTCGGAATGGAGCCCGCCAAGGTCGACGATGGCCTGATCGAATTCCTGCAGACGCAGGAAGCGTCCGTTCAGGTCGAGCCGGAACGGCTGTTCAAACGGGGCGAACGGGTTCACCTGACCGAGGCCCCCTTCGCTGGCGTCGAGGGTATCTACCAGATGGCCGATGGCGAGCGCCGGGTCATGGTTCTCATCGAACTCTTGAGCAAGCCGGTCACCGTTCGAGTGGCTCCTGCCGGTTTGCGCAAAGCGGGCTAAGCACTGCCAACACAACCGGACGTCAAGCTCTGTCGACGTATGCGCGTTGCGCATTGCGAAAAAAACAGCACCTCCGGGACGGCGCACGAGTCGATATCCCGTGACGTGGAGCTGATGGACACGAGCATGCGTGTCGTACCCAAGCAGCAACATTTCTTACAGTTGCGCATACGCCACATACGATTGTTATCGGTCGGCAGGCCACGGAATTCAGGTAAGACACCCGAAAGTTCACAATCTTCACAAAGTTGAAACACACGAACCGAGCGCCTCGCGCCAGTCAGGCGGATACACTGAAAATACCGAAGTCAGTTTCGAGCACGAAAGCCGTGAGTTTCTCGGGCGCTGTGCGAGTGTCGGATACGCTTCGGTCGAAATTCGGTTAACGGTCGGCCTCGCCTCCTCCGGCATGGATTCGAAGATGGCTTCTGCGAATCCCGCCCATGAAGTCGCACCGGACGCCGTCAAATGATAAATGCCCGCGTTCTTCCGCCACCAATCCACATCATCGATGCGTTCATGCAGCACTTGCGTCGCGATGTGTGCCGTCAGTGCCGCGATCGTCGCCGACCAGGTTGGCGCACCGATCTGATCGTCTACGATGCTCAACTCGGACCGCTCGCGCGCCAGGCGCATCATCGTGCGGAGAAAATTTCGACCGTGCGCGCCGTAAACCCAGCTCGTCCTGAACACAAGGGATTTGCCCCCTGCTTCCACAACGGCACGCTCGCCATGCAGCTTGGTCTTGCCGTAAGCGTTGAGTGGGTTGGGCGAATCCGACTCGTCGTAGCTGCCGGCCTTGCCGCCATCGAAGACGTAATCGGTGGAATAGTGGATCAGCGCCGCACCGACCTTGGCAGCCTCCTCGGCCAGTACGCCTGGCGCATCGCCATTCACACGGTCCGCCAGCGCAACGTCTGCTTCGGCCTGGTCGACGGCCGTGTAGGCGGCTGCATTGACAATCAGCGTCGGCCGGAGATCCCGTACGACACGGGCCACCTGACCCAGATCCGACAGGTCGAGCATGCGCCGATCGGCAGCGACGACCTGGCCCAGACCCTGCATGCTGCGCAGCAACTCGAATCCCACCTGGCCGGCCGCACCGGTCACGAGAATGATTGGCTTGTCGATATCCGTCATAGACCCGTACCCATAAACACATCCGCCGCCCGGTGAGCGATGCTGTCACCGGCGCTCTTGACAGCAAAAAATATGGCGCCGCCCATCACGCGACCACGCTTACGCGTAAGTCTGCGCGTCACGCAACAGCGTGCCGGCGGCATCCTTCTCTGCGACCAGCGGTTCGCCGGAAACCGGCCATTCGACCCCGACATCGGGGTCGTTCCACAACAGGCATCGCTCGTGCTCCGGATACCAGTAGTCGGTCGTCTTGTAGACGAAATCCGCGAACTCCGACGTGACCACGAACCCGTGCGCGAAGCCCGGCGGCACCCACATCTGCCGCTTGTTCTCGGCGGACAGCACGCAGCCCGCCCATTTGCCGAACGTCGGCGAGCTGCGGCGAAGATCGACGACCACGTCGAACACCTCGCCCGACACGACGCGCACCAGCTTGCCCTGCGCGTGCTCGATCTGATAATGCAGGCCGCGCAGCACGCCCTTCGCGGAACGCGAATGATTGTCCTGCACGAACGGGGCCGATACGCCGACCTGTTCGGCGAAATCGCGCGCGTTGAAGCTTTCGAAAAAGAAGCCGCGCGCATCGCCGAACACGTTCGGTTCGATGAGCTTGACGTCGGGCAATGCCGTGGTGATTACTTTGATGGCCATGCGAGCGGTTCCGAGAGTAGATTTTGCAGGTAGCGTCCGTATCCGTTCTTCAGCAACGGCGCAGCCAGCCGCTGCAGTTGCTCCGAATCGATCCAGCGTTGCCGGAACGCGATCTCCTCGGGGCACGCGACCATGAGCCCCTGGCGCTTCTGCAGCGTCGCGATGAAGGTCGCCGCCTCGATCAACGAATCGTGCGTGCCGGTATCCAGCCACGCATATCCGCGCCCCATGATTTCGACGTCGAGCTGCCCCGCTTCGAGGTAGCGCATATTCACATCGGTGATCTCGAGTTCGCCCCGCGCGGACGGCTTGATCTCGGCGGCGATGTCGCAGACCTGGTTGTCGTAGAAGTACAGTCCCGTCACCGCGTAGTTCGAGCGCGGCTTGAGCGGCTTTTCCTCGATCGACAACGCGCGGAAGCTGCGATCGAACTCGACCACGCCATAGCGTTCGGGATCGTGCACGTGATACGCGAACACGGTCGCGCCATGCTCGCGCGCGTTGGCGCGCGTCAGCTGCTGGACGAGATCGTGACCGTAGAAAATGTTGTCGCCGAGCACGAGGGCGGACGGATCGCCGCCGATGAATTCGCGGCCGATGATGAATGCCTGGGCCAGCCCGTCCGGCGACGGCTGGACCGCATACTGGATGTTCATCCCCCAGCGCGAGCCGTCCCCGAGCATCGCGGCAAAGCGCGGCGTGTCCTCGGGTGTCGAGATCACGAGCACGTCGCGGATGCCGGCGACCATCAGCGTCGACAGCGGATAGTAGATCATCGGCTTGTCATACACCGGCAGCAGTTGCTTCGACACGGCGTGCGTGATCGGATAGAGCCGCGTGCCGGACCCGCCGGCCAGAATGATGCCCTTACGTGCCATCTCGGCTACCCTCAAGTGCGTTGCGCATAGTTGACGTCGACCCAGTTGCGGTATTCGCCGGATGCCACCTCGTCGACCCATGCCTGGTTCTGCAAATACCAGCGAACCGTCTTCGCCAGCCCCGTCTCGAACGTTTCCGCCGGCTTCCAGCCGAGTTCGCGCTCGAGCTTGCGCGCGTCGATCGCGTAGCGGCGATCGTGGCCGGGGCGATCCTTCACATAGGTGATCTGATCGCGATACGAGCCGTCCGCCTTCGGACGCAGGCCATCGAGCAGATCGCAAAGCTGATGCACGACGTCGAGATTCGCCTTCTCGTTCCAGCCGCCGACGTTGTACGTTTCGCCCGGCACGCCGCGCGCCAGCACTTCCCGAATCGCGGTGCAGTGATCGCCGACATACAGCCAGTCGCGCACGTTCTGCCCGTCGCCGTAGATCGGCAGCGGCTTGCCGGCCAGCGCGTTGGCGATCATCAGCGGGATCAGCTTCTCGGGGAACTGGAACGGGCCGTAGTTGTTCGAGCAGTTCGTCGTCAGCGTCGGCAGCCCGTACGTGTGGAAGTACGCGCGCACGAGATGGTCGGAACCGGCCTTCGTCGCGGAATACGGGCTGTTCGGCGTGTACGGGGTCGTCTCGGAGAACGGCGCATCGGACGCGGACAGCGAGCCGAACACTTCGTCGGTCGATACGTGCAGGAACCGGAACGCCGCGCGGCCGGCATCGTCGAGGCCGTTCCAGTAGGCGCGCGCCGCTTCGAGCAGCGTGAAGGTGCCGACCACGTTGGTCTGCACGAAATCGGCAGGCCCGTGAATCGAGCGATCCACATGGCTTTCGGCTGCAAAGTGCACGACCGCGCGCGGCGCATGCTCGGCGAACAGCGCATCGAGCGCCGCCCGGTCGCAAATGTCGACGCGCGCAAACACGTGCGCCGGATTGCCTTCGAGCGACTGCAACGTGCGCAGATTGCCCGCGTAGGTCAGCTTGTCGACGTTCAGCGCGGCCTCGCCGGACCGGCTCAGCCAGTCGAGTACGAAATTGGCACCGATAAATCCCGCGCCCCCCGTTACCAGGATCATATGGCTCCCTTTAGAAATGCGTGACCGGCGCCGGGCCTGTCGCCCGCCGCACCGGATGTTGCGAGTGGCTGCGTACGGCCACCTGTCGCCCGGCATTTTACCTAGTCGCTATGCCCGCCGACGCCATGCAATGTTAATTTTGTCGGAGAACGCGACGATAACGGGAAGGAAACGCCCGTGACGCACACCGCAGCACCGCCAATTTGACGCAACGCCGCAAACCGGATATGCCAATGAATTATTCTGCCGGATCGACCGGTTCCGATCCAGTCGCCAAGGTAGCGTGCAACCTTTCGACCGGTGCCCGGCCCGTTTTTGCCTGAACCCACTCACCCGACCTCATGACGCACGACCCCATCGCCATCGGCGACATTCAAGGCTGTCACGCCGCCTTCCAGCAACTCGTCGACACGCTGGCGCTGCCCGGCGACACGCCGCTCTGGATCGCCGGCGACATCGTCAACCGCGGCCCGGCCTCGCTCGCCACCTTGCGCAGCCTCGTCGAGCTCGGCCCGCGCGCGACGGTCGTGCTCGGCAACCATGACCTGCACCTGCTTGCCGTCTCCGCCGGCATCCGCACCGAGCGGCCCGGCGACACGATCGGCGAGATCCTCGACGCGCCGGACGCCGAAGCGCTGCTCGAATGGGTGCGTCACCGCCCGTTCGCGCACGCCGAGAACGGCATGCTGCTGGTGCATGCGGGGGTCCTGCCGCAATGGGACGTCACGCTGGCGCTCGAGCTGGCCGACGAGCTGTCGCGCGCGCTGCGCGCGCCGGACTGGCACGAGACGCTGCGCCAGCTATACGGCAACGAGCCGAACCAGTGGCAGCCGAACCTGAAGAAACGCGACCGCATGCGGGTCGCGTTCAATGCGTTCACGCGCATCCGCTTCTGCTCCGCGGACGGCGCGATGGAGTTCCGCGCGAACGGCGGCCCGGACCGCGCGCCCGCCGGCTACCTGCCGTGGTTCGACGTGCCCGGCCGCCGCACCGAGGATGCGACGGTCGTGTTCGGGCACTGGGCCGCGCTCGGCCTGATGCTGCGCGACAACCTCGTCGCGCTCGATTCCGGATGCGTATGGGGAAACCGGCTGTCGGCCGTTCGCCTCGCGGCCGATCCGGCCGCGCGCACGGTCACCCAGGTGCAGTGCGACGAATGCCGCACGCCGGAGGAATAATTCAGCCCTCGCGGCCCGGCACCGGCTCGTCGGCGCGCGCGTCGCCCGGCGCGCCGAGCTCGACGACCGTCTCCGGATACGCATCCCGCGCCAGCGCGGCGAGCGCGTCGGCGGTCGGGCGGCCGACCGAGGCCTGCATCTCGCTCAATGCCGCCTGGATCGACGCCTGCGCGGCGGCCGCCATCGCGCGCCGGTCGCCGCCCGGCTCGATCGGGTCGCACACATACAGGTGCACGACGATCGACCCGGCGCTCAGCACCCGCTCGAGCGAGTTGCCGAGCGACAGCTCGCCGACGTATGCGGGATCGAGCGATTGGCGGCCCTGCGCGTCCTCGTACATCAGGCAGATCGGCTGCACCGCGCAGCCGGCCGATACCGCGGCCTGGAACAGGTTCGCGTGGAACGGCAGCAGACCGAGGCCGTCGGACGTCGTCCCTTCCGGAAACACGCACATCAGCCCGCCGCCGCGCAGCCGGTCGGCCATCTCGTGCATGATCCGCATCGCCTCGGTACGCTTCTCGCGCTGCAGGAACACGGTGTCGATCTGCGCCGCCAGCCAGCCGACGACCGGCCACTGCCGCACCTCGGCCTTCGACACGAACGGGGTCGGACGCCACGCATTGATCGCGTAGATGTCGGCCCACGACACGTGATTGCCGACGACGAGCGCGCGCGCGTCGAGCCGCGCGCCGTCGTTGTGGACGACGAGGCGCATGCCGCCCAGTCGCAGCAGCTTCTGCGACCAGCGCCGCGTCATCCCGGCGCGCTGCGCGGGCGTGACGCGCGAAAAACGCAGCGCGACGACGGCCATGCCGTGCAGCAGATGAATGACGAGGCGCAGCTTGCGAAAAACGGTCATGGCGGCCTTCCGGCGTCAGTTAGTTGCGCTCGAACGCGACTTGCCCGGACACGAGCGTCGCGCGCACCTGCGCGGGCAGCTCGTAGCCGAGGAACGGCGAGTTGTGGCCCTGGCTCTTCAGCGCGCGCGGATCGACGCGCCAGTGCGCGCGCGGATCGAACACGCACAGGTCGGCCGTGCCGCCTTCGACGATGCGCCCGGCCGGCAGCTTCAGCACGTCGGCCGGCGCCGCGGTAATGTGCCGGAACGCCTGCGCGAGCGGCACGCCTGCCTCGTCGGCCCACTTCACCGTCAGCGACAGCAGGAGTTCGAGGCCGGTCGCGCCGGGCGTCGCCTCGGCGAACGGCAGCAGCTTCTCGTCGTCGTCGACGGGCGTGTGATCGGAGCAGATCGCGTCGATCGTGCCGTCGGCGAGCGCCGCGCGGATCGCCTCGCGGTCGCGCTCGCTGCGCAGCGGCGGATCGAGACGGAACTGCGCGTCGAAATAGCCGATGTCGACGTCGATCAGGTGCAGGTGGTTCGCGCTGACGTCGCACGTGACCGGCAGCCCTTCGGCCTTCGCTTCGCGCACCAGCGCGAGGCCGGCGGCCGACGACAGGCGCGCGAGGTGCACGCGCGCGCCGGTGACGCGCACCAGCTCGAAAATCGTGTGCAGCGCGATCGTCTCGGCCGCGACCGGCACGCCGGACAGCCCGAGCCGCGACGCGACCGGGCCGCTCGCCGCGACGCCGCCCCGGCCGATGAAGCCGTCGAGCGGCCGCAGCCATGTGGTGTAGCCGTAGGTGCTCGCGTACTGCAGCGCGCGCAGCAGCACCTGCGTGTCGCGCATCGGCACGTTGGCCTGCGTGAAGCCGATACAGCCCGATTCGGTCAGCTCGACCATCTCGGTGATGACTTCGCCCTTGAGGCCGACCGTCAGTGCGCCGAGCGGATAGACGTTCGCCTGGTGCAGGTTGCGCGCGCGGAACTTCAGCATCTCGACGAGGCCCGGCTCGTCGAGTACGGGGTCGGTGTCCGGCGGGCACACGAGGCTCGTCACGCCGCCCGCGACCGCCGCGGCCATTTCGGACACGAGCGTCGCCTTGTGCTCGTAGCCCGGCTCGCGCAGCCGCGCGCACAGGTCGACGAGGCCCGGCGCGACGACCATCCCGGTCGCGTCGATCGTTCTCGCCGCGTTGAAATCGGCCGGCGCGTCGCCGATCGCGGCCACCTTGCCTGCCGCCACGAAAACGTCGGCCTGCCGTTCAGTGCCGGCGACCGGATCGAGCAGCGTGCCGCCTTTGATATGAATCTTCATGCGCTGTCTGTGAATGCGTTGAATGCGTTGAATGGATGCGCGCCGCGCGGGGTCAGTCGCTCGTGCCGGCGACGATGCCCATCACCGCCATGCGCACCGCGATGCCGAACGTCACCTGGTTGAGGATCACCGATTGCGGGCCGTCGGCGACCTGCGAATCGATCTCGACGCCACGGTTCATCGGGCCCGGGTGCATCACGATCGCATCCGGCGCCGCAAGCGCGAGACGCTCGGGCGTCAGGCCCCAGCTCTTGAAGTATTCCTGCGCGGACGGCAGCAGCGCGCCGCTCATCCGCTCGTTCTGCAGGCGCAGCATGATGATCACGTCGACATCCTTGAGGCCTTCCTCGAGGTTGTGGAACACGCGCACGCCCATCTGCTCGAGGCCGCCCGGCAGCAGCGTGCGCGGGCCGATCGCGCGCACTTCCGGCACGCCGAGCGTGGTCAGCGCATGGATGTCCGAGCGCGCGACGCGCGAATGCAGGATGTCGCCGACGATCGCGACGCGCAGCTTCGTGAAGTCGCGCTTGTAGTGGCGGATCGTGTACATGTCGAGCAGGCCCTGCGTCGGGTGCGCGTGGCGGCCGTCGCCGGCGTTGATCACGTGCACGTGCGGCGCGCAGTGCTCGGCGATCAGGTACGGCGCGCCGCTCGACGCGTGGCGCACGACGAACAGGTCGGCATGCATCGCCGACAGGTTGTTGATCGTGTCGAGCAGCGACTCGCCCTTGCTCGTCGACGACGCGTTGATGTTCAGGTTCAGCACGTCCGCGGACAACCGCGTCGCGGCGATCTCGAAGGTCGTGCGGGTGCGCGTCGAATTCTCGAAGAACAGGTTGAAGACGGACTTGCCGCGCAGCAGCGGCACCTTCTTCACTTCGCGGTCGGTCACGCTGACGAACTGCTCGGCGGTGTCGAGGATGTGCGTGACGATCGAGCGCGGCAGGCCCTCGATCGACAGCAGGTGCTTGAGTTCGCCGTTTTTCGTGAGCTGCGGATTGCCCTTCAGGAAGCCGTAGCGGAATCGCTCGGCGCTCTCGGCGGCAGCGGGATTGCCGGTGCGGCCAGTGGTGTCGGTGGTCATGGTGTGCGTGATTCCAGCGTATGCGTGACGGGCCGGGGTGCGAGCCGGCGGCCCGAGGTGCGGATTCGGGTGCGATCAGCCGCCGTGCGCCTCGATGCGCAGCGAGAACTGCGCCGCGTCGTCGCGCGCGAGCACGAGGGTCGCATCGGCCGGCACGTCGATCGCGCCGCCCGCAAAGCGCGCGGCCACGGGCAGCTCGCGGCCGCCGCGATCGGCGAGCACCGCCAGCTCGACCGCGGCCGGGCGGCCGTAGTCGAACAGCTCGTTGAGCGCCGCGCGCACGGTGCGCCCGGTGTACAGCACGTCGTCGACGAGCACGATGCGCGCGCCGTCGACCTCGAACGGCAGCGAGGTCGGGCTCGCCTGGCTGTGCAGGCCCTTTTTCGCGTAGTCGTCGCGGTGCAGTGCGACGTTGACGACGCCGAAGCCCGGCGCCCCCAGGTCGCGCGCGAGGCGCTCGGCGAGCCATGCGCCGCCGCTGTGGATCCCGGCGAGCACGGGGCCGCCCGGCGCGGCGAACGCGTCGCCATACGCGCCGCGGATCTGATCGAGCAGCGCGCGGTACAGCGCCTCGGCATCAATGGTGCTCATGGTCGGACAATTGATCGAAATACTGTTGAAGGATGACGCGGGCGGCCTCGGCGTCGAGCATGTCGGCGCGGCCGGCACGGGCGCGGAGGTCGGCTGCCGCCTCGACCGACGAATAACGCTCGTCGACCCAGCTCACGGGCAGGCCGAAGCGGCCGTTCAGCTGGTTGCCGAAGCGCGTCGCCTGCTGCGTCATGTCGTGCGG
>Ga0306924_10008878_pt1 | contig 10169 bp, 12 predicted proteins | sample sta12Can44000111_FD_203756 | JGI IMG/M metagenome (GOLD analysis project Ga0306924, IMG submission 203756) | Lab enrichment of tropical soil microbial communities from Luquillo Experimental Forest, Puerto Rico - statanox.12C.anox.44.000.111 (v2)... | ecosystem: Environmental > Terrestrial >...
CACTTGAGCATCGGCGCCAGGCATTGCCCCACATAGGCCACGAAAGCTGGTCCATCGATCGGTCCGTCGATGACCATCGGGGCCACCATCTTGTTATGCCGGAAGGCAGCGATGAATGTGATCGTCTTCCATGCTCCTTGATGGCTGATCAGTCGCTCGCCACGCGGGCAACGTCCCCTCAGACGGACCATATTGATGCTGGTCGCAGTCTCATCGATAAACACCAGTCGCGTCGTATCAAGAAAGCCCTGCTGCCGAAGCCAGCGCCGCCGCGCTCGCGCTACGTCTGCTCGGTGCTGCTCGGCTACCCGCAGGCTTTTTTTTGAACGTGATGCCATGGCGATCAAGGAATCGCCAGAGCGCGCTGCGACTGCCCGGAATCCGTCGCTTTCGCATCGCTGCAACAATCTCGTCCAGCGTTCGGTCCGGTTGCTCGGCAACCAGGGCAAGGATGCGCTCGCCATCGTCCTCCAAAACAGAACGGCTACCGCCGCGCGGTTTCGGCGCACACACCCCGTGATCACGCCAGCGTTGCAGCCATTTGACCGCAGAACTGGCGCTGATCTCAAAGCGCTCGGCCGCCTCACGCCGCGACGCCCCCGCTTCCACTGCTTCGATAACGCGCTCACGCAGGTCACCAGACAGTGCTTTCGGCATCGTCGTAGCCCCCAAGGCGAATCAATGCCGATAGACTCGTTCAACCAGACCGCTAAGAGAATCCCCCCGATTCAAATCCAACGGAATGTGCTTCTAGTATTCGTGATCTGGACGTTCGCAGAGCCCGCGGCGCCTCGCACTATGACAATCCGCCGCCAGTTGTTGTCGAAATGCCATTGTGATCCATGATAGAGTCCATAACAAACAGTCTCGCGCTCGCAGTGGGTTGAAACCTGATGCCTGCAGCGTTGCCGGTGTTAAAACCAGTAATCACCACATTCTCAACGTAGAGCGCCCCCATGGTTGTCCCAAGGATGGATGTGAGGCTCGGGAGTGGCGTCGTCATCTTTCATCCCGAACTCGTCAACTTATACGGTTGTCAGATCGGCGATGGGACCCGGATTGGTGCCTTTGTCTCATCCACCCGCCGACGCACCTGCATATTTTTCCGTCCCGACGATTTCCGGCCTTCTTCGTCGCAAGGGATTCGACGTATCGCACCTGAGCCATCCCGGCAATTCGCGGAGCCTCCGCGCCGCCCTCTATTTCATCACTGTCCTGCAGATGAAGCGACCACGGATTTATGAGCTTTTCCAGGACTTTCGCGTCTTCGACCTGCACTTAACCGTTAATCTCTTCGATATCATGTACGTCATCGCAAAACGACGACCCTAGCAAGCTGCCCGCGCCTCTATCACCACTGGGATTGCTCGCCTGACGATTTGTCGCGACTTTTTTGTTCCGAGGCTCGCGGGCAAAAACATAGATTGGGACCGATAGAGCGATACGTCATTCTCGGCGCGCCGACGCCGCTCTGGCATTGAGGTTTGTGGTCCCTGGGAGGAACTCTGTAGCCCTCGACGAGTCAATCCCTTTTCGTATCTAGTCGACGGGGACTTGCTTCACCGAGTTGAGCCCCTGGTCAAAGGCTTTCACGTGACCGCGCCGGTCGCCGGCCAATCGGTGCTAACCGGAGCCAATGCCAACCTGCTTGCTTAATGTAAGCGCTCCCCCGGCTAGTCGTAGGCAAAAGCGCGATTGTCGGCCGGACGCCGGCATTGCATTCGTTGCTCTGCGATTTTGTTGACTGGCCGATAGGTGTGTGACATATGGTTCGACCTCTCGACTTTCATGCTGGTCCGCTGTTGCCTCTGCCAAGAGAATGATCATTGACCTCCGAACCGCTGGACGTTTGGGAGTATATCCTCGCGGAGAACATCCAAGTTGTCCCGCTCTATTTCGCCGCGGAGCGACCGGTAGTGCGGCGTAACGACACCCTGATAACGCTCGACGACCAGCGTCTGAAACCTAGGCCTTCGGAAAAGGTAGAAATCCGGAAAGTGCGCTTTCGCACGCTTGGCTGCTATCCGCTGACGGGGGCCATCGAATCAAATGCTACCACGGTTGCGGAGATCCTGCAGAACGCGAGGGCTATTTTTGAATGAGCGCATTAACTCGGATCAGCGGGGCACGAGGCAGAAATCTTCTGCGTTTTTTGACGTGCGGATCGGTCGATGATGGCAAATCCACGTTGATTGGTCGCCTGCTGATAGACACCCACAGCGTCTATGACGACGAATTTGAGGATTCCCTCGAATCGGAAGCCGTGATTCTTCTCGCTCGAGCTGATAGAGCGGAGGATTTGCGATGCGGCCACGGGAGCGGCGAGAGAGGTGGCGAGCAGGATCCAAAGACGCGGCTGATGTGCGGGCCATGAGCTTGCGCAGCGAATTCGACGTTTGGCCACGTCTGCATCCAACATGATCCGCCTACGGATAGAGACCATCATGCGATCCTTCATCAACAGTTCGATCCAGCGTGGGCGGCAAATAGCCTCTCGTAGCACATGCTTACTCGAAGTCGTCTTGTACACTGTCAACGTCGGCGCCGTTTTCTATATAACCCGCTACCTGTTCGCGATGAACAGTCTTTTCGTCTTTTTTAACCGGGATCCGCGGTCGCTTCTTGCGTTTATTGGTGAGAGGCGGCGCTTTTCATCGGCAATGCTTGGCGTTGGCAGCGATCCCGTGATAGGGCTGGGCAACATCTCCTATCCACTCAACCCAGATTGGTTCCTGTCTTATCTGCTGACTGCAACCAACACTGGCGATCTGCACGACGGCCCACTTGCCTTTGCGATAGCGGCGACGGTGTTGTTTGCTGCAACTGGGCTCTGTGCGCGCGCTATCGGCTTTGCGGCTGGTCCTGCTTTCGCGGCGGCTTGGCTGATAACGTTGCTCACCTGGCAACTGTTCGGCATGCCGATAATCCTCACGCTGTGGTTTCTCTACCCAGATTTTGCCGAACTAGCGGCGGTCTCAATGCTGACCGCGCTTGCGGCGCTTGAGGTTGGCCGGAAGCCCGTGTGGCTCTCCGCATTGTTCACCACAGGCTTTTTTCTCGGAATTACGTATATCATACATGCCAATCCATTAGCGCTCACATATTGCCTGCCCATCGTGATGATCTTCGCTGTGACACAATTTTTGTTCGGAACGGATGCGCGTGGACGTCTCACTATTCTCGTTTGGTGGGCTGCAGTTGGACTCGCGTTCTTGGCGGCTGGATATGTTTATTACTTGGCGGGCCTTCTGACTTACACGGCAATTGGCTTTTTCCCGGATATTAACAAGCGTGGAATAACCAGTCTGTTCAGCGGCTCAGCCAGCATGTTGTTTTGGCCGCCTCCGATTAGTGTTAGTGCCTGGTCTCTCCAGATAATCTTCACACCTGAGCGCACCTTTCTGTTGGGCGGGCTGGCCGGCAATGCCATGATGGCTTGGCTCGGCTCCTCGCGACAGCGTCGCGTCGGTTTGGCTGTGATCATCACGGAGTTCATGTTAATTTCGATCTGGGTCGTCAATTTGTTTACAAACTTCTGGATTGCATCTAGTATCTGGTATTTTGAGATATTTCTGTTTCCTTTTTTTGCGATGGGGTGGTGCTATATTCCTGTTACACTGTTTTCACGGCTTTGGCGCGTTGTTCGATCAAGCCGACTGCCTCTCGTTTGGCTAAGAATGCCCTCGTCCCTGAATATATTACTGTTAGCGGTGCTGCCGGGCATCGTCCTGGCCTATGCATTTACCAAGGGTCCCGCGATTAAGCAGGCCAACCAGGAAAGCTGGCTATTAAAATGGGGCGCACCCTACCCGGAATCCCAAACCGAGATTACGCGCTTCCTGAAATCCGAGATAGGCCTTGTTCCGGGGCAGCCGTTTCGCGGCCGTTCGGCGACAATGCTGGGGTTCACCCTTTTGAAGGAACGACGTATCTCAAAGATCTTCAATTTTTACTACTTCCCTCTATTTGCAACCGGCAATCTGCACGACGGCCCTGGCCTATGGCAAGACGACATACCGACACTGATGGAATACAACCCACTCATGACACCAGCCTATTTTGCGGTCATCCGCCGCTTCTTCACGGAGGCGAGCGACGAGGTTGGCCGCAATATGGTCCTCATGCGCCGTGTCGAGCCTCGCATGCTCAAGGTGCTCGGAGTTCGGTTCCTCCTCACCGATGCACGGATCGACGGTGCACAGCTACGGATGCGGATGCAAATATCCACCCCGCGCGAGGATCGTGTCAGGCTTGATTTGAGCGAGCTTGAGCTCGAGCATTTTGACATCTACTTGTATGAGCTCACTGACGTAAACGTGGGTCAGTTCAGCCCGACGCGATTCAAGGTCATCCCGGATGCGGCTAAGACACTCGCGGCATTATCCGACTCGTCCTTGGCCCTAGAGAAAACGGCTATCGTTGATCAGCCTCTACGTGATGGCCTGACCACAGCTACGCTCAAGACGTTCTCTGTAGATCGTGACCGTTACCGGGTTCGTGCGGTCAGTGACGGTCCCGCCATGCTCCTCCTGCCAATCGAGTTCAGCCGATGCCTCAGAGTATCGAGCCGATCAGCCGGTGTCTTGCCGCGATTATTCCGGGCCGATCTTCTGCTTACCGGCATACTTTTCGAGGATGAGTTGGATGCGGACATTTCCTTTTATTCCGGTCCATTCAGCAATTCGCGGTGTCGCCTTGACGACTTCGCCGATGCCAATAGGCTGGACATGCGCAACGCCTTTAAGGAGTTTCCAGAGTACGGAGCTCTTGGCACCCCATCTGTGAAATGACGGTGAGCGTGTGCCCATCATAAGGATTGCCCGGCAACGCTGACCTGGGAGACAAACTGCCTGCCGGCGGAATGCTTCACCGTGGTAGCGACGCTCACCTTGACGCCGAACTCGTAGGGTCGGTGCGCCCTGCCCTTGCCGATGCACTCGACCTCTGGCGCGTGCAGGGAATAGACCTTGCGACCGCGCTGGCGGCGCTCTTGTTCCAGCACGCGCCGCGCGAGATATAGCGGCCGCAGGAACGCCTCCCGCAAATCTTCCTTCTCGACGATGCGCCGCTCGATGTCACGGATGACGCGGCCGAGATAGGTCTTGAGCTTGCGCAAGCTCCTGTGGGCGCGTTTGAACTGATGAGCATGGGCGTAGCGTTGGTGCTTGATCAGGGCCAGCTTGCCGACCCGCCGATAGGATTGGCGCAGGCTCACGCCGAGCTTCTTCGCCAGTCGTACCAGCCGGTCGCGCGCCCGGTTGAGCAGCTTGGCATCTGGGAACATCACCGCCTTCGGCTGCACCGTGGTGTCGATCACAACACGGGCGAGCTCGGACAGCTTCATTGCTTGCGTCCGGGTCGCCACCGCCAGGCTCTCCTGCAGCAGCGCCTGAAGCTGCTCTTCTCCCATTCGTTGGCGCCAGCGCGTCAACGACGAGCGGTCGAACACCAACACATGTTGGAAAAATTCCTCGCCGCAGAAGTACTGGAAGTACGGGTTCTCCACCTAGCGATCGCACAAAGCCTCGTCGGAAAGGTCATAGCTGTGTTTGAGGATCGCTAGCCCCGCCATCAGCCGCGTCGGCAGCGGCGGTTGGCCCGGCTTGTCCGCCCGCGCCAGTTTCACCAACGCGTGGTTCATGTCGATGATTTGATCAAGCCGTGAGCGGAATAGATCCTGCTTGCCGCTCTCCCGCCGCTCGCGTGGTCGCATCGCAAAATTCCCGCTCCATCAGCTCGAGCGAGAAGAATCACGGTTCGCGATTCGAGGGAATCCTCAAAATTGAATTTGCAAGCAAACACAGCTCGCAAAGGCCCAAAAACCGGCAAATTCGATTACCCGAGCGCGCCCGGTCATTTAGCCCATTCAATGGCTTCTGAATTTTTCACGGACGACGAATTAGCTTCTTATAGCAAGGGCTTGGCTTGGCGCTTTCCGGCCCACTCCGATTCGACAGCTAGCCCAACACGCTCGGGAGCAATCATCCCTGGTCTAGCGTGCCCCTTGCCCACGACCGTGGATCGGAATCCTCGCAACAGGAGGAGCGCCGGTTTAACGGTTCGCGTGAATGACACGGTGATGGCCGCGCCCATGTCGAAACTCCCGTTACCGTAATGCGCCGACGAGTTGTACTCGAGGAGGTGTGGCCGCAGCTCGAACTCGAAGCATTCATGCCCTTAAAGGTACGGGCTGGAATTGCTCGGTGAGAACAAAATTATCGCCGGTCTCGATCTCTCCTATTCCCAGACTGGAGGGTCGCACCGCCGTTGCATCGGGAGCGAGCATCACCAATGTAATCGTCGAAGTGTATCGCGTTTTTCCTGCGGATTCTAACGTGGGCGGACGATGCCAATTTTCGTCTTGAACCGTTGCATGCTCTTCTTGGATGGGTCACGTCGCGGAGTTGGTAGGAATTGAAGCCATCGACACCTCGCACCTAGGATTCCGGCCAATACAGAAAATCCCTACCATCCACGCCAGTTCGGGGTTCATTCGGGGAATCCCGATTGAAGCCTCTTTCAAATCTTTCGGGCCCCGTAAATGCAGATCAATTCCGGCTTGGGGTCTGTTCTTGCCTTTCCGTGGCTGGAATGGCTTGCTGACGCTCGGCTATGTGCACTATCTCGCGGGTCTGCTTACCTATTCGGCTGCGGCCCAATTTCCGGATCTGTCGAAACGGCCCCTCACTCTTTATTCCGGCCAGGTGGGTCGGCGCTGGCCTCATCGGATGTCTTGTCGCAATATGGCTGGGCTCTCCAAGACAGCGCGAGCTCGCCTTAAGCGAGGATCGCGATTTGCGGTGCTCTTATGATCAACCCCTGAAAGATTCTTTTCACCGGCAGAATGACCCAATGCAACTCATCGCGCACAACGCGAAACGGGACCGTATGAATACATTGCCGAGAGTCGCATCCTCTGAGTATTTGATTGCCGGCTCGGCATTGCTTCTGTTGCTGGCCGCCCAATGGATTCTGTCAAGCGTCATTTTGGCCACGAACTATTACGGCGGCGACGGCAAGATGGTGGTATCGGTGGTGCACACAGCCTTCAAATTCGGCGGATATTTCGACGTCACCAATCTCAGTCCTGTGCAGAGCCCGGGAACGCAATTACTGCCGAAAAACGCATGGGCTAATCCGGCGTTTTGGCCGTTTGCTTTTCTCGCCAAGGAAACGGCTACCGACGTTTCAGCCTTGATCGCGCTTGCCTGCTTCGCCAGCGCCGTCTACGTCATGATGCGCTGCTTCGATGTTCCGGTTCTGCCTAGCGCGCTGGCCGCACAGTCGTGCATCGCACTATTCGCGCCTGCTCTCCTGGTCGTGCACGCGCCGACGAACTTCTGCCTTACCCCCGCAGATGCAGTCGTCTACGCCCCGTTCATGATCGCGCTGGGCCTGCTTGCCCGGACAGAGGCAGGTTCATGGCGCACCTTCAGCTCAACGGCGGCCGCCATATCTGCCTTGATCATCTACAGCGTTTGGTGCGATCCACTGTGGACCATGATCGCGGCGACGAGCTGGGCGATGCCATTCGCGGTTGTCACCGTGAGCCCGTTGCAGTTGAAGACCATAATGGTGCGCGGCGCGGCGCTTGGCCTCTGCCTCGGTGTGCTCCTGCTCAGTGGTGCGGCAAATTACCTGTACACGATTTCCCAATATACCGCGCGAGTACACTTCGCCGAGATACTCGATCGGGTACACGGACCCCAATACGTCTCGGCAATGACCTATTCACCCAACATGAAATATTTCTATGTGGCCTGCGCCCTCGGCTGGCTGTTGGGACTCATCACGCTGCATGGCAGAAGCAGAGTGCTCGTTCTCGCCGCGGTGGCCGCTTTTGTGGTCTGGGCCGGTTACAGCATTTCATATCTACTGCTGTCGAACACCTCTTGGATACCGCCCATTCCGATTTACATGGAGCAGTGCCTGTTCCCACTCTTCTTGGGTGCCGCCGTCGGGGGCTACTGGGGCTCGCTGAGCGCAATCGCGTCGCTCGTTGCGCGAGGTGCCGCTCCCCTGATCAGACGTGCCTGCGTCCTTGTGCGACAGCCTGTCCGCGTCTCCCTCCCCGCTCAATCGACCGCCGGGCGACCGCCAGGGTCATCTCGATTGCGGCGCTCGACGATCGCGCTGATGGTCCTTTGCGTGGCCGCTCTGCCTATGAAGGTTACCAACTATGCGCTGACAGATGCACAGTCGAAGGCCAGATATTTTTATCTGCCTTGGACGGCTGATTCCGAGCTCGTGCAGCTTGTTACGGACAGCATCGGTCGGACAGTCGGCCAGCCTTATCGCGGCGCGATCAACTTCTTAGCCAGTGGCGTAGGCCATTTCAACATTTCGACGATCACGACGCTGTGGTCGCGCGGCGTTGCAATTCTCAATGAATACAGCCAAGTGGTAACGCCTGAATCGTTCTATTTCTCTCAGACCCTGCTCAACAGAGACATGAGAGGCTATATCTATCTGAATTCCTTCGATATGGATTGGTCCGACGGCTCCTATTCGCCCGTCTACTGGAAGGCGCTCGAAATGCTCGGCGTGCGTTATTCCGCTGACCGGCACGCTCTGCCGGATGAGTTCAATCCGGGCCTACGGTTGATCACACGACCGCATCACCCGTATACGTCCGATGATCAACCCGGCACATGGTACCTTTATGAGCTGCCCAATCCCAATGTCGGCAATTACAGTCCGACTGACGTGATCGCGGCCCGCTCCGGTTCGGGGATCATGGCGATATTGCGTAAACCTGGTTTCGACTTCACCAGGCAGGTGGTTGTTTCGGGTCCGCTCACGCAGACGCTCGTGCCGGCCCGCGACATGCGCCTCTCGGCAATCCGCGGCGGCCTGCATGTGTCGGGAAAGAGCGTCGGCACGTCGCTCGTGATTCTGCCGCAGCAGTTTTCCCATTGCCTGCGCGCCCGCGACAGCCGCGTCCGCTTCGTGCGAGCCAATTTGATGATGGCGGGGCTGATATTCTCCGGCGACATCGATACCGACATCCTGTTCGACTATGGCATCTTTTCTCCCGCATGCCGGCGTGCCGATCTTGTCGATCTGAAGCAACTCGATCTAAAAATCGATTTGCGCATGCCGCACTTGGCGGGCGATCGACTGTTCCCAGAATGGAATGATGTCGTGACGAGACTTCGGGCCGCTCTAGATGCGATCAGGTGAATAGCGCTGATGGATGCATGTGTTGTAGCCCCCGAACGACCGGACACGCGGCTTGTCCGCGTGCAGAAGCGGCTTTTCGCGTCGCGTCGCGCGCTGACCCCACGTTCGCAGCAGCTTGATGGGATCCTAAAATCTGAGGTGAAGCAGGCCTGATGCGCATTAACATTTGGGATCGTCCTCGCTGTGGCGTCACTCGATACCTGAGATACCCGGGAGCTATCAGTTGCCGATGACCCGACTGGCTCGGTGTGGAGCAGTGAGCGACAGTCGTTATCGCCATTTCTTTTTGCCCCAGTCTTCCTCAGCTTCGCGCCTCATGGCCGGTGCATCCGAGTTCTTCATTTTGAGCCAATCCGGCGAGTGTCCCCAATGGCGTCCCGGTCCCATCGCCGGGGGCCTGATCTTGGCGAGCGGTACTTTTCTCGGCTGGTGGCGACGCCGTCGGGAGGGCGCCTGAACCGCCCTTCGGCCAACCGCGGAAATTTCAAACGAGTGCACGCGAGACGGAGTTGCGTCCGCTGCCCCATGCGCACAGAAAGATTTATAGCAATCTGCTCAATTAAGCCGGCCGCCTTTCGCTTGGGAACGTGCGCGTCGACCTCATTGAGGAAGCGGATGAATTACTGATCCCGATGGCGGCTTCATGTTGCGGCCGATAATGGTGCCGTCGAGGACATTGAGGGCGGCGAACAGCGTGGTCGTGCCGTTGCGCTTGCAGCGGTGGCTTGCCCGGTTTGCGCATCTTGTCGCGCGGCAGCCCATTAACACCCTCCTCCATAAACCGCGCCTGCTAGCGCCACACCACCGGCTTGGCTTTGCCAGACCGGCGCATGATCTCGGCGGTCCCGCAGCCATCAGCGGTGGCAAGGATGATCTGGGCGCGCCACACATGCTTCTGCGGCGCGCAGCGATCCGCGACGATCGCCTCAAGCCGACGGCGATCCACTGGAGTGACGTTGACGACAATTCCTGCTCTCATGAGGAGA
>Ga0306924_10008881_pt1 | contig 10167 bp, 9 predicted proteins | sample sta12Can44000111_FD_203756 | JGI IMG/M metagenome (GOLD analysis project Ga0306924, IMG submission 203756) | Lab enrichment of tropical soil microbial communities from Luquillo Experimental Forest, Puerto Rico - statanox.12C.anox.44.000.111 (v2)... | ecosystem: Environmental > Terrestrial > Soil...
CGATGAGGATGTGGTCGGAGCCGCCGGCCGAGCCGCCGGCAACGGGAACCTTGGTGGGATCGGCTTTGAGCGCGGCCGCAAAGTCCTTCGCGTTCTTGAAGGGCGATTGTGCCGGAACCACCAACGCCAAAAATTCGCCGGTCAGGCGCGCGATCGGCGTCGCCTGCGCGAGCTTGACCGGGCTCTTGTTGGCGGTGATCGCGCCGACCATCACCATGCCCGCTACCATCAGCGCGTTGCCCTGCCCCTTCCATTGATTCAAGAATTGCGGAAGCCCGACGGCCCCGCCCGCGCCTCCCACGTTGGTGATCTGCACGCCCTTCACGGCGCTGGTCGCCCGCAGCACCTGCTCGATCGTGCGCGCCGTCTGATCCCAACCGCCGCCCGGCGCCGCCGGGACGAAGAGCTTGAGCAGATCGATCGACTGGGCGAGCGCGGCGTCGATGCCCGCGAGCGACAGCGGCAAGGCGGCAGCAGGAAGGAGTGCAGCGCTACGCAGAAGATCACGGCGGGTCGGCATGGCGTTTCCTTTCCAAGAGATATTTGACCGACGCTCTCCGGCGCCTAGTTGCATGCACTACGAAAGCAGGAGACGTAGCCGAAGTCGAGCCGCTACGCTCCGGCAAGCTTGCGCGCAGGCGGGCCAGTATAGGTCCAAATCAGATGGCGCGGGATTGGTCCTTTGTTGCGCTCGCCCGACTGCATCTGCTCGAAAGCGTGGGCCAATGCGCCGACCGAGCGAGACAATACGAACAGTCCCCGGCAGAGAGCGGGCGCGAAGCCGAGCTCCGCGAAGACCACGCCGGTCGCGCCATCGATATTCATCGGGACGGGTCGTCCCTTCTCGACCGCAAGCTGCGCCTCGAGCGCGCGTCCGATAGCGGCGAAGCGTCCGCTCACGGCGCCGCCGGCAGCAGCGACCTCGACCAGTTCGAGCAGGCGCGGCGCACGCGGATCGCGGGGATGAAAGCGGTGTCCGAAGCCGGGCACGTGCCGCCTGCCCGCTTCAACCAGCGCCTTCATTTCGGCGCGGACGGCTTGCGCCAGGCGCGCTTGGCTGACGGGACCGCTGCCCATGCGCGCGGCGATGGCATTATAAAGCGTGACGCATTGTTCGCCGGCTCCGCCATGGACATCGCCGAGCATATTGATGGCGGAGGCCATGGCATTGTTGATGCCGACCCCGCAGGTGATCGCCATTCTGGCCGCCGCGATCGAGGGGGCCTGTGGGCCGTGGTCGACCGCCGCGACCAGCGCGGCTTCCAGCAACTTGGCGGCAGCGGGATCGGGAAGCTCGCCCCGCGTCATGAGATAGACCATCTCGGCAAAGCTGACGCGGCCGATCAGGTCCTCGATCGCGTAGCCGCGATAGCGGATCATCCCCGGCTTCATGTCGATGATCGACGTCGACCACCAATCCTGCGGGGTCGTGGGGTTGTGGGTCGCGGGCATGTTGCTGCTGCTCATATGGCGCCGTCGCGCGCAAGGTCATCGATTTCGGGCGTGGAAAATCCAAGTTCAGCCAGGAGATCGCCAGTATCGGCACCGAGCGCCGGTGGCGGCGATGCCGGTTGCGGATCGCCGCTCGCCAGCCGGAAGCCCGACCGCACGACGCGGACGGGACGATTGACCGCGGGCACGCTGTCGAAGGTCTTGAGTAGTCCTCGCTCGACGACCTGCGGATGCTCGAGCACGGAGGGCACGTCGAGCACTTCGCCGGCGGGAACGCCGCTCTTGTTGAGGAGCGCCGACCATTCCTGCGCCGGTCTCGCCGCGAGCGCCTGCTCGATCTCCGCCTTCAATTCGAACCGGCGGCGCTTGCGCTCCTCGCGCGCGGCGAAGCGGGGATCGGCTGTAAGCTCAGCGCGGCCGATCAGTCGGCACAAGGTCTCGAACTGCTCCTGCTTGTTCGCGGCGATGTTCAAGAGACCCTTGCCGGTGCGGAACGTGCCCGAGGGGCTCGCCGTCATGTTCTCGTTGCCCATGGGCTCGGGTTTTGCGCCGGCAATAAGCCAATTCGAAACCGCCCAGCCCATGGCCACGAGCGAGGCTTCCAGCATGGAGACGTCGATGAATTCCCCCTCCCCCGTCCGCTCGCGGCGAACGAGCGCCGCGGCAATGGCAAAGGCGGCGGTCATGCCGCCCATCGTATCGGCAACCGGATAGCCGACCCGCAATGGGGCCGATTGCGCGTCGCCAGTGACGCTCATCACCCCGCACAGCCCCTGGATGATCTGATCATAGGCGGGATTGAACCGCAGTGGTCCGTCCTGGCCGAAGCCGGAGATCGCGCAGTAGACGATGTCACTCTTGACCGCTTTGAGCGCGGCGTAGCCGAGCCCCAACCGCTCCATCACCCCGGGACGAAAATTTTCGACGACGACGTCGGAGGTGGCGACCAGCCGCGAGAACGCGTCGCAGCCCTTGGGTGATTTCAAATTCAGCGTGATCGAGCGCTTCCCCGCGTTTTGCGCCAGGAAGGACGCCCCCATGCCGCGGCGATTGAGCTCGGAATCGGCGCCGAGCTGGCGCGCGAGGTCGCCGCAGCCGGGCACCTCGACCTTGATCACGTCGGCGCCGAGCTGCGCCAGTTGATAGCAGCAGAACGGGCCGGCAAGCACGTTGGTCAGATCGAGCACCCGCGTCCCCGCGAGAAGTCCGGCCATTCCTGCACCTAGCTTGTTCTGTCTGACAGAATGCTCTTCCGAATAGCATAACGTTCTGTACAACGCAACTGCGTTCTACTATGGTTGCAGAATCAGGCGACCGCGGAGCAGACGATCGGGATGAGCAAAGACAGGGTCGAGGCGGTCGAACGCGCGCTCGCCGTGCTCAACGCGTTCCATGCCGACAAGCCGACAATGACGCTCGGCGAGATCGCGTCGGCAACGGGTTTCTACAAGAGCACGATCCTGCGCCTCGCCGGCTCGTTGGAGCGGCTCGGCTATCTCATTCGCGAGGAGCGCGGCCTGTTCCGGCTCGGACCGGCGCTGTGGCGATTGGGATCGATTTACCGGACCGGATTTAATCTCGGCGAGGCGATCAGGCCCGAGCTGCGCAGGCTGGTGGAGGCGACCGGCGAGACGGCGTCGTTCTATATCCGTGAAGGTCAGTCTCGCGTGTGCCTGTTTCGGCACAATTCCCCGCAATCCGCGCGCCACCACCTCGATGAGGGCGCCGAGTTGCCGCTCAACGCCGGCGCCAGCGCCCATGTGCTGCTCGCCTTCTGCGATGCCAAAGGCCCGAAGGCGAAGGCGGTGCAGCAGCGCGGCTATGACATATCGCTGGGCGAGCGCGACCCGCAGGTGGCCGCCGTCGCCGTCCCCGTTTTCGACCTCGCCGGTGAGTTCCGCGGCGCGCTCGCGATCTCGGGTCTGATCGGACGCTTCAAGGAGAAGGCGCGCCAAGCCGCACTCGCGGAATTGTCGGCATCGGCCGATCGGCTGCGGACCACGCTTCCAGCAAGCGAATGACCGTTGCCGCGCGTGGAAGACGATCCGTGCGCTCGACTGCGAGGGTCGAGGCACGTAAGCTTCGATGCACACAAGTTGCCCGCCGCAACGCCGGAAGCCCGCAATGCTCACGCGCCGTCACCTGCTCGCCGCCTCGACCGCGGGCCTACTTTCTCCCGGCATGAGCTTCGTCCCGCGCGCATTCGCGCAGGCGATCAAGAAACCCGCCCACGTGATCGTCGGCTTTCCGGCGGGCGGCGGCACCGACGTCATCGCCCGCATCCTCGCGGACGGGCTGCGCGGCCCCTACGCACCTACGGTGCTGGTTGAAAACAAGCCCGGCGCCGCCGCGCGCATCGCGGTCGAATACGTGAAGAACGCGGAGCCGGATGGCAGCGTGATGCTGTTCACACCGGACTTTCCGATCACGGTCTATCCGCACAGTTTCCGCTCGCTGAACTACGACCCGCTGCGGGACTTCACCGCGGTCTCGCCGGCGGCGAAATCGATGCTGACCTACAATGTGGGCCCGGCGGTGCCGGAGAGCGTGAAGACCTTGGCCGATTTCGCGCAATGGTGCAAAGCCAATCCCGGCAAGGCTTCGTACGCGACCACGGCCGCCGGCGGCACGCCGCATTTCGTCGGCATGATGCTGGCCAACGCGGCCGGCGTCGCGATGACCCCCGTGCACTATCGCGGCGGCGCGCCGGCGCTGCAGGATCTGCTCGGCGGTCACGTGCCGGCGAGCGTCAATCCGATCAGCGAAAGCCTGCCCCTCGCCAAGTCGGGGACGTTGCGAATTCTGGCGGTGACGGGTTCGCGGCGCTCGTCGTTCCTGCCCGACGTCCCGACCATGACCGAGGCCGGCTATAACGTGGTGGTGGAATCGTGGCTCGGCGTGTTCGTGCCGGCGAAGACGCCCCCGGACATCGTCGAAGCGCTGAACGCGGCCATCGCCGAAGCCGCGAAATCCTCGCACATGATCGAGAATCTGGCCAAGGTGGGCAACACAACCGCGTCCCAGACACCAGCGCAATTCGCCGCCACGGTGAAGGCGGATCTGGCGCGCTGGGCCCCGGTCGTGAAGGCATCCGGTTTCGTCGCCGACGATTAGCGCGAAAACCATGACCACCAGCGCCGATCGGCGATGATCGCACGCGCAGCATTGTGACCGGGAGCTCCGGTTACGCCTCCGCCTGGATGCGCACCCGATCCGCAGTGGTAGAGTCCCTTTAAGGGTCCCCGATAATCGGCATAGCCGACCGCGGGGCGGGCCCAGAACAGCTGATCGAGCGTCAAGGCGCCGTGAAAAATATCTCCCCCGGTCAGCCCGAACACCTGCTCCAGATCAAGGGGGCTCAAGACCTGGCGGCCGATGATGCTGGCCTTGAACCCCGGCGCGTAGCGATCGACGGTTTCGATCATCAGATCGGCCACCGTCTCGCGATGATCGTTCCATGATCGTCCGGCCGGCAATTGCGGCGCCACGTGTTGGCAGAAGAGGCTTGCGACGTGGCGCCCCGCGGGGGCCAACGTGTCATCCAAGGTCGACGGGATGACCATCTCGATGATGGGCTCGCGACTCCATCCGAGCGTTCGCGCGTCGCAATAGGCGCGATCCATGTAGCCGAGGCTCGGCCCGAGAATGATCCCCGCGGTGTGGTGATCGCCGCAATCGCGTCCAGGCAGCGCTGTGAAGCTCGGCAGTTCCGAGAGCGCGACGTTGATGCGGAACGTGCCGGAGGCGCAGCGCCACCCCTGCATACGCCGAAGAAAATCCGGATCGAGTGCGTCCGGCGGGATCATCCCAGTATAAAGGAGTTTGGGATTGACATTGGCGGCGACCGCGCCGCCGCGCACGAGGCGTCCGTCCTCGAGCACGACGCCGACGGCGCTGCCCTTCTCGATCAGGACCTCGCGAACGGGCGCGTCGGTCTCGATCTCCACGCCATATCCGGCCGCAGCGCGCGCCATGGCTTGGGTGATCGCCCCCATTCCCCCGATGGCGTGGCCCCAAAGACGCCTCTTCCTGTTCACCTCGCCGAAGGCGTGGTGCAACAGAACGTAGGCGGTACCGGGCGTGTACGGACTTGCGTAGTTTCCGACGATGGCATCGAAGCCGAGCCAGGCCTTGACGAGTTCGCCCTCGAACCAGGCATCGAGATAATCGGCGGCCGATTTGGTCAACAGCTCGAGCAGCGTGCGCAGATTTTCCGCCGACAGCCGGCGAAGCCGGTTGCCGATCCGTCCTGCTCTGAGCGCTTCACGCAACGCTGCAAGCTTTGTTCCGTTGGTGAGGTTGGGCGGCGGCTGCAGGACCAGCTCACGCAGCACATCGGCGCTCGCGTCGAGCGCCTGGGTGAAGGCGTCATATCGCTCGGCATCGCGACGACTGAAATTCGCGATGTTGCCTTTGGTGCGCCCCTCGGCCGCGAGGAGATAGCGGCCGTCCAAGGTGGGAAGGAAGTTTTGCGCGCGGCGCTCGACAATTTTCAGTCCGTGGTCGAAGAGGCGAAGATCGGCGATGATCTTGCGGTTCAACAGACTCACGGTGTAGGCCGCCACCGAGTTTCGGAACCCTGGGCAAAACTCTTCCGTGACCGCCGCGCCGCCCACCATCGGCCGTCGTTCGAGGACCTTGACTTTCAGGCCCGCCATGCCGACGTAGGCGGCGCAAGTCAGCCCATTGTGCCCGCCACCAATGATGACGACGTCGTATGTTTGCATCGAGGGCGCTAGCTACAGGCGCGGCGGTGTGGATCGCGATGCTTCAAGTATCACCTTGCGCCGTCGCGGCTTGCCGGTATTCTCGCGCACACGGGACTGATTCACACCATCGCTCGCAAGCGTCGTCGCGCTCGAATTGTGAGTGAGCATCAAGCGCTGCACCGCTGATCCGCTCGGCGAACCGATCGGCATCGGGGACATATCATAATCTCATGCCCGCGAAACTGTCACCGTCGCGTCACCTTCGGATCGGCCGATGCAAGGCTGGGCTGGGGCTCTTCGCCCGTGTCGCAATCAAGAAGGGGCAATTCATCGTCCGCTACAGCGGCCGGAAGATGCGCGCCGAAGCCGCCGACGAGCTCGATACCCGCTACCTGTTCGAGATCAACGCCCGCTGGACCATCGACGGCTCCAACCGCAGGAACCGGGCGCGCTACATCAATCATTCGTGCCGACCGAATGCCGAAGCCTATTTCGTGAAGCACATGATCAAGATCAGGGCGATCAAGAATATCAAGCCAGGGGACGAGATCACATATCACTATGGCCGCGATTATTTCGACTCCTTCATCAAGGCCGTGGGTTGCAAGTGTAGGGCTTGCGCCAAGAAGCGCGCCGAGAGCCGTTCTCGGCGATCGAGGCGTCGGGCCAAGCGTGCGCGATGACGCCCGAGACTCCGCAAGCCATCATTTCTCCGCGGGCGCGATGTCGGGCCCCTCGGCGCTGTCGCGTCCAAGCGGATAGTGCGCGCCGAGAAAAGCCAGCGGATTGGGTTCGAAGAAGCCCGGAATGCCGCCGAGCAGGGTCGACCAACAAGACGCGGTGTCGGCAAGCCCCGGCCAGTTCGCCAGACCCCAGAACTCCTTGTGCTTCATTCGACGCCAGAATTCCTCCAGCCGGTCGAGGCGATGCTCGGGCTCGTTGCCGGCGATCAGGCTGGCGTTGATGGCGCCGATCGAGGTGCCGATGATCCAATCCGGCTCGATCCCGCCTTCGTGGAGCGCCTGATAGACACCCGCCTGATAGGCGCCGAGCGCACCGCCGCCTTGGAAGACGAGGACGATCTGGAGTCGCCGCGCTGGATTGGCTTCCGATGCTACCCGTTCTTGTGCATCCGCGATGTGCCGGGATTTCGAGACATCCAACATCCTTGCCTCCGGTCCTGCGCTCGCGGGCACCTTGTCCGGTGCGACCCACCCGATTCCGTACTAGCGGATCCTAATGTGCGGTCCAACCACCATCCACCGGCAATGCCGCACCTGTGATCGACGCCGCGGCCGCGCTCGCAAGGAAAGCCACGAGCGCGCCGAGTTCGTCGACCGCGGCGAAGCGCTTGTTCGGCTGCTGCGCGAGCAGGACGTCGCGGATTACTTGTTCGCGCGGAATGCCGTGGGCCTTGGCTTGGCCGTCGATCTGCGCCTCGACCAGCGGCGTATACACATAGCCCGGACAGATGGCGTTGCAGGTGATGCCGTATTCGGCGGTCTCGAGCGCCGTGACCTTCGTCAGGCCGAGGATGCCGTGCTTGGCGGCAACGTAGGCCGATTTGAAGGGTGACCCCACCAGCGCGTGTGCCGACGCGATATTGATGATGCGACCCCACTTGTTCTTGAGCATCGACGGCAAAGCGAGCCGCGTCGTGTGGAACGCCGACGACAGGTTGATGGCGAGGATTGCGTCCCATTTTTCGGGCGGAAAGTCCTGCAACGCCGCCACGTGCTGGATTCCGGCGTTGTTGACGAGGATGTCGATCCGTCCGGACGATTGCAGCGTGCTTTCGATCATCTCGCGGATCGCCTGCGGCTTTGACATATCGGCCGACGAGTAGGACACCCGAACCTTGAAGTCGGCGGCGATCTTCGCCTGCCCCCGCGCGACGTCATCGGGCTTGCCGAACCCGTTGAGGACGATGTTGGAACCGGCGGCGGCGAGCGCCCGCGCGATGCCGAGCCCGATACCGCTGGTCGAGCCCGTCACCAGCGACACCTTGCCCGCAAGCGTTGGCCCGGTCGTGACATTTTCCGCCTTGATGGCGACGTTCATGGCCCGCAGCCTCCTGATTGGAATGATGATTTGCCTCGATCTTGCACGGCAATGTGCCGGACCGGAGCAACGCAGCGCCAATGCCGATTGGCTAACGGGTCGATAGAATTCCGCTATGGACATGCGGGCTGCGGGGCAGTTGACCGCCGAGAGAATATCCGAGCTCGGCAGCGGTCGGCGGCGCCGTCATCACCGCCGGCAGCACATCTTCGATGCGCGAGCCGGAGATGCCGGTGATCAATCGGGTACCACGCTGAAAGGTAACGTAGTTCCAGCTCCAATTCATGGCGACCGCCAGACGGTTGCGCGAACCAATCAGGAAATAGATGTGCGCGAGGCTCCAAAGGAGCCATGCCGATACGCCCGACAGCTTGCACGCCCCGACCTGTGCGACCGCGTGCTTTCGTCCGATCGTCGCCATAGCCCCGAAGTTGCGATAGGCAAACGCCGGCAGCGTCTTGCCCTTGGCGCGCGCCATCAGCAGATTCGCGACGTACCGCCCTTGCTGCTTCGCAACGGGTGCGACACCGGGCAACGGCTTGCCGTCGGGGCCGCTCGCAGCGGCGGCATCGCCGATCACGAAAATGTCCGGGTATCCCGGCACTGAAAGATCGGCTTGCACCTGCACACGGCCGGCGCGATCGCTGGCGACGGCGAGCCACTCCGCCGCTGGCGACGCCTTCACGCCCGCGGCCCACATGATGGTGCGCGTTTCGATGCGCTCTTGGCCGAGCGAAACCCTGGTGCAATCGCAATCCGTCACGACGGTCCCGAGGCGGACTTCCACCCCGAGCTGCTCCAGCGAACGTCGTGCCGCCTCCGACAACGAAGGAGCAAACGGCGCAAGCAGCCGCGGGCCGGCCTCGACGAGAATGATCCGCGCGCAGCGCGGGTCGATGGAGCGGAAGTCGGATGCGAGTGCCCGCTTCGCCAATTCGGCGATGGCGCCGGCCATCTCCACGCCGGTCGGGCCGCCGCCGACCACGACGAAGTTCAACAGACGGCGGCGCTCGCCGGCATCCGGTTCGCTTTCGGCGCGTTCGAACGCGAGCAGGATACGGCGGCGCAAATACGTGGCGTCATCGATGGTCTTCAAGCCCGGCGCGTAAGACGACCAATCGTGCCCGAAATAAGCGTGCTCGGCCCCGGTGGCGACGATGAGATGGTCGAACGGAATGCGCCGACCTTCCGCGACCACTTCTTTGCGCACCGTATCGACACCGAAACTTTGGCGAGAATGACATGAGCATTCTTCTGACGACGCAGGATGCCGCGAATCGGTGAAGCGATATCTGCGGGCGACAACCCGGCGGTCGCCACCTGATAGAGCAGCGGCTGGAACAGGTGATAGTTGTGGCGATCGACGACGGTGACGTCGAACGGCGCTCGCGCCAGTTGCTTGGCGGCGGAAAGTCCCCCGAAACCCGCTCCGATAATCACGATGCGAGGAGGTGCCTGCGTGGAGGCAATGGGAGTCATGATCCCTCTCGGCCTGTTCATGCGTTAAGCTGTTGAGTGCGCGCTTGTTCGCGAATGCCGATCACGGCGAGCGGGCTGCGATGAGCCGCCAGGCCGTCCGGCTGCCAACGTTTTCGTGTTGGGGACTCGCAACGGCGCGCGAGGACCGAAGCGGGCAGCGGGGACAGGCGTGTGGACATTCGTGAGGGCGCCCATGGGTCGATCCTCAGGTGAACGGACCATGAGTAGTGAACCCGTACTGGCGGACACGCGGAAATATCGATTGGCTATTGAGCCGATAACCGGGTGTTATTGCCCCATGGGATTTCCGCGGCGCTCCATAACGCCCCGCTATCGAATTTGAAGCCATTCGGCATTTCCGTTCCGCCGCCGCTTCGATCAATCCTCCGCCCCGCTCCGGCCCCCTCCAGCCGCAGCGTAACAAACGAGATCACGAACATGTTCAATCGTATCGCGGGCGGCCGAG
>Ga0306924_10008882_pt1 | contig 10167 bp, 9 predicted proteins | sample sta12Can44000111_FD_203756 | JGI IMG/M metagenome (GOLD analysis project Ga0306924, IMG submission 203756) | Lab enrichment of tropical soil microbial communities from Luquillo Experimental Forest, Puerto Rico - statanox.12C.anox.44.000.111 (v2)... | ecosystem: Environmental > Terrestrial > Soil...
ATCCACGGCTCCAACGAGCCTGATACCATCGGCACGGCGGCATCGTCAGGCTGCATCCGCCTGACCAATGACGACGTGATCGACCTCTACAACCGCGTCCATGTCGGGACCAAGGTTGTAGTTCTGAGGTAGCGCAACTAAAGATTTTTGATTCGTGGTGCCGGAGGCGAGCATCCGTGTGCCTATGGCATTTGCACGCATGAGCCGGTTGTGAGCACCTCTCCCCGCACGCGGGGAGAGGTCGGCGCGCGCTTGCGCGCCGGGTGAGGGGGCCTCAAGTCCTGCCGTACGAGAGTTACCAATCTTTACCGCTCAGGTTCGCGGCAAGGCCCCCTCATCCCGACCCTCTCCCCGCAAGCGGGGAGAGGGAGAAGAGGCGCTTGAGGTCATCCCCGCGGCGGCGGTTCCCGTGACAGGCCCTTGGCGGAGAGATCATCGAGGTATTCGCGCCAGTAGCGGTCCTGGGCGCGGCCGAGCTTGAGGAAATAGTCCCAACTGTAGATCCCGGTGGAGTGCATGTCGTCGAAGCCGAGGCGGACGGCATAATTGCCGACCGGGTGGACCTCGATGATCGTCACATGTCGCTTGCCCCCCACCGTCTTGCGTTCATCCGGCGAATGGCCCTGGACCTCGGCGCTCGGACTGAGAACGCGGAGGAATTCGGCGGGAAATTCGTAGGCCTCGCCGTTGTCGAATGCCACGGCAAGCACGGTCTTGTCCTTGCGCAGCCGGATCTCGGTGGGCGCGACCGCCGAAAGGCCGCGTTCGGACGCCATTGGGAACTCCTTGATGTTGCGATGCAACCAGCCGCCGGCCGAATCGCTGAGGCCGAACGGCAAAAGGCCGCCCCTCCCCTCGCCCGGTCCGGTGATTATATCATTTGCAATGTAAGCGCTTCCCTGGGAAAACCAGCTAGTCTCGAGCGAGTGCGGGCATGTCCGGTATCGAAGAGCTGACGCGAAGCGAACTCAAGCGCCCGGTAACGGCGCCGCCGGCGCCGCTGGTCGATCCGTTCGCGCGCGCCATCACCTATTTGCGGGTGTCGGTCACCGATCGCTGCGATTTCCGCTGCGTCTACTGCATGTCGGAAAACATGACCTTCCTGCCGAAGGCCGACGTGCTCTCGCTCGAAGAACTCGACCGCCTGTGCTCGGCCTTCATTGCCAAGGGCGTGCGCAAGCTGCGCCTCACCGGCGGCGAGCCGCTGGTCCGGCGGGGCATCATGACGCTCGTCGCCGCGCTGTCGCGCCATCTCGCCGCCGGCGCGCTCGACGAACTCACGCTCACCACCAACGGCTCCCAGCTCAAGAAATACGCTGCCGAACTCGCCGGCCACGGCGTCAAGCGCATCAACGTCTCCCTCGACACCCTCGATGCCGCCAAGTTCCGCGCCGTCACCCGCTGGGGCGATCTCGCCAAAGTGTTGGAAGGCATCGACGCCGCGAAGGACGCCGGCCTCGCCGTCAAGATCAATGCGGTCGCCCTCAAGGGGGTCAACGAGGACGAATTCGCGGCGCTGGTGGAATGGGCCCATGGCGGCGGGATGGACCTCACATTCATCGAGGTGATGCCGCTTGGCGATGTCGGCGAAGGCCGGCTCGACCAGTACCTGCCGCTGTCCATGGTGCGGGCGCGGATCGCCGAGCGTTTCACCCTCGAAGACATCGACTACCGGACCGGCGGGCCGGCGCGCTACGTCAGGGTCGCCGAAACCGGCGGCCGGCTCGGCTTCATCACCCCGCTCACCCACAATTTCTGCGAATCCTGCAACCGCGTCCGCATCACCTGCACCGGCACGCTGTTCATGTGCCTCGGCCAGGAAGACGCCGCCGACCTGCGCAGCGTGCTGCGGTCATCCGAAGCCGACGAGGCGCTCTATGCCGCCATCGACGAAGCGATCTCGCGCAAGCCCAGGGGCCATGATTTCATCATCGACCGGCGCCACCGGCGCCCCGCGCTCGCCCGCCATATGAGCGTCACCGGCGGGTGAGGTCCTTGCCAGCTTGTCCGCTCGGATCACGCGGCCGGCTGGCTATCGATCTATCCCCGGCTCGCCAATTTAGCGCACTGTCACCGTAACCCCAATTTAGTGCACTGTCACCGTAACCCCCCTGTCACCGTAACCCCCGTAACCCCAGCGCGGCCCCAAGGTCTACAGCCTGCACGCTCCCGAAGTCGCATGCATCGGCAAGGGCAAGCCGCACAAGCCCTACGAATTCGGCGTCAAGGTCAGCGTCGCCTGGCGGCCGCAAGCAGGCCGATCTTCATATGAGCCAAGAGACGGTCTCCAACTGGATCAGATTACTGGCCCGGCGTGAGCGCAGCGGGCGGGGCCGCCGCTCCGGGCGCGGCGCCGGGGCGCGGTGGGCCGCCGGCTCTGGGTTTGGCGATGGCGACGAGCTGCCAGCTCACCATGCGCCACACGCCCTCCTCATCCGCCCAAGCGGTGGCCATGCGGTAGGTGTTGGGCGTCGGTGGCAGCACTCCCTCCTTGGGTAGCGCGGTGAAGGTGACGTCGCCGGTCAGCACGGCGGCACCGGGATAGATCCTTGCCTTGATGTTGGATTGCTCCAGCTTCCCGTAACGGGGCAAGGGCCCAGTGGACATCAGGTTCATCTCGCCCTTCTTGTCCAGCGCCATGCCGTTCGGGTGGGTGAAGGTAACATCCTCGGACAGAAGGGCCGAGATAGAATTGAGGTCCGTGCCGTAGAGGGCGTGCAGGAACTTGTCCTGGAGGTCGATGGCCTGCTGGGCGGTGATGGGGGCCGCCGCGGCCTTCGCCGTCGGCTTGTCCGCCGCAAAGGACGGAGAAGCGGCGAGTCCGCTCAGCGCCGCCGCGGCGAGCGCCGCCGGCAACAGGATGTCAAATCTGGCCATCGAATTTCCTCCCTTTGGTCCATTTAGGTTGGCTCTGAATTACGGTGATAATGCACTTAATGCCCAGGGTTAATTACCGTGACAGTGCACTTAATGCCCAGGCGCCAACAACTCCCGAAAGCCGCATTGATCGCCGCAGTCAGCGCAGCGGCGCATCATCCGCCGGTACAATCATCTTTCCGATCGGCCACAGCGCTATTCCGGCGAGCTTGAAATGCGCCCACGCGAAGGGAATGCCGATGATGGTGACGGCGAGGAGAATGGCGGTGATGAGGTGCCCCAGCGCCAGCCACCAGCCGGCGAGCACCAGCCATATGACGTTGCCGATGAATCCGAGCGGGCCGGTGCCGATATCCTCGGTGCCGTAATATTCGGCGCGCGACACCGCCTTCTGCCCGAACGGAAACAGCGTGTAGACCGCGATGTTGAAGGCCGCCCGTGCCCAGGGCAGGCCGATGATGGTGATCGCCATGATAACGGCCGCGAGGACCCAGCCGGCCGCCATGTAGAGGCCGCCAAAGGCGATCCACAGCAGATTGAGCAGAAGGGACAGGACCGACATCGGTTGCCTTCGCGGTTCGAGGATGAGCGTCCTCGCTCGCGCCGCCGTCACGCTTGCGGCACGCCCGAGATTTACACACTCGGGCACCTGTTCGCCAGGGACCGCCCCCTCACGCCTTGGTGCGATTGCGGATCAGGAAGGTGTCGTTGGTGTATTCGGCGACCTGCCACCACAGATACTGGTCGCCGCGGTAGGCGATCATCGCGTCATAGACTTTCTTGAAATCGGGATTGCTGGCCGACACCTCGTGGTAGAGTTCGAGCGAGGCCTTCAGGCAGGCGTCCATCACCGGCGGCGCGAACGGCGTCAGCTTGGCGCCGGCGGCGACCAGCCGTTTCATCGCCGCGGGATTGACGGCGTCGTATTTCGACTGCATCCAGGTGTTCGCCATGTCCGAGCAGGTGCGCACCGCCGCCTTGTAGGCCGGCGGGAGCGCATTCCATTTCTCGAGATTGATGAAGTTGTGCAGCATCGTGCTGCCTTCCCACCAGCCCGGATAACAATAGTATTGGGCGACTTTCTGGAGGCTGAGCTTCTCGTCGTCGTTGGGCCCGAACCATTCGGCCGCATCGATGGTGCCCTTCTCGAGCGCGGAATAGATGCCGCTGCCGGCGATCTGCTGGGGGACGCAGCCGAGCTTCTGCAGCACGCGGCCGGCATAACCGCCGATGCGGAATTTCAGCCCGTTGAAGTCGGAGGGGTCCTTGATCTCCTTGCGGAACCAGCCGCCCATCTTGCACCCGGCGGTGCCGCAGGGAATCGCATAGATGTTCGCCTTCTTGTAGAACTCGTTCATCAGCTCCATGCCGCCGCCGAAATACATCCAGGCGTTCTGCATGCGGCTGTTGAGTCCGAACGGCACCGCGGTCCCGAAGGCGTAGGTCGGGTCCTTGCCGACATAAAAGTAGGAGGCGGTGTGGCACATTTCGACGGTGCCCTTGGTCACCTCGTCCGCTGCACTCAGGCCGGGGATGATTTCGCCCGCGGCGAAAACCTGGATCTGGAATTTGTTGTCGGTGATCTCGGCGACCGCCTTGGCGAAGACTTCCGCCGCGCCGTAATAGGTGTCGAGCGATTTCGGAAAGCTCGAGGTGCAACGCCACTTGAGTTCCGGCATCGATTGCGCGATGGCGGGCCTGGCGACCGCGGCGGCGGCCGCTCCGATGCCCGCCGTCTTGATAAATTCACGACGCTTCATGGCTTTCTCCCAAAGCATCCCGTCACGGAGCGAACGGCCCCTTGGGCCGGGTGTTATCACGACTGGCGAAGCGCGGGAATCGCCAATGTGGCCCCGCCCTGCCCGGGCTGCGGTATTTCAGCCTCCCGGCGCACGCTCGAGCGACTCGTTCGAGCCCAAACTCCGCAGCATGATCCCAAGAAGGTGCAGACAGTGTGGCTGTTCGGGGCGATGCGTCAGGCCTCGATCACGATTTTCGGGGGTGGCTTTGCCGGCCCGCCCACCAATTGGTCGCGTACTCGCGCGGCGATGTCGCGATAGATCCGGGCGTGCGGACCGTCCGGCGCGGTTGCAACCACCGGCAGGCCGGCGTCGGATTTCTCTCTGATCTCCATGTGCAGCGGCACTTCGCCGAGGAACGGCACGCCGAGGCGCTCGGCCTCGCGGCGCGCGCCGCCATGGCCGAATATGTCCGACCGCGTGCCGCATTCCGGGCACAGGAAATAGCTCATGTTCTCGACGACGCCGAGCACCGGGACGTTGACCCGGTTGAACATGGAGATGCCGCGTCGCGCATCGATCAAGGCGAGGTCCTGGGGCGTCGACACGATGATGGCACCCTTGAGGGGCACCTGCTGCGCCATGGTGAGCTGGGCGTCTCCCGTGCCCGGCGGCATGTCGACCACCATGATGTCAAGCTCACCCCAATCCACCTCGCGCAGCATCTGCGTCAAGGCCGACATCACCATCGGCCCGCGCCAGATCATCGGGGTTTCTTCCTCGATCAGGAAGCCGATCGACATCACCTTGAGGCCGTAGCCGTCCATGGGAATGAGGGTGGTGCCGCCGCGGGTCTGAGGACGCCCCTTGATCCCGAGCAGTTTCGGCGTCGACGGACCGTAGATATCGGCGTCGAGCAACCCGACCCGAAGGCCGAGGTCGCGCAGGCCGAGAGCGAGGTTGACCGCGGTCGTCGACTTGCCGACGCCGCCTTTGCCGGAGGCGACGGCGATGATGGCGCCCACCCCTTCGACGCTGGTCGGACCCTGCGCCCGCGCGGCCCCCGGACCGGCGTGGCGCCCCTGCGGCGCGGCGGCCGGGCGCTGCTGCGGCGGGGCGGCCGCGCCCGTCTTGCGCTCCGCCGTCAGCGCCACCATCACCGAGGTCACGCCGGGGATGACCTTGACGGCTGCTTCCGCGCGTTTGCGGACCGGCTCCCAGGCCTGGACCACCGCTGCATTCACCGTGATGGAGAAGAACACCTTGCCGTCGGCGACGAGGATATCGGACAGGACACCGGTCTTCGGCAGCGGCAGCCCTTCGGGACTGCTCACGCCGTCGAGGCTCGCGAGAACCTCGCTGCTGGTCAATGCCATTTCAGACTCCACGACCGCCGCGGGCCAAACTCCACGGGGCCAGAAGTCAACATAAGAAACGTGGCGGAGGGGTCAACCGCGGCCAAAGTCGGAACCGGGTCCTGGTTGACGCGAGGCGGCCCGCCAGCGCATCAAGAGGCCGAAATCGCTATCAAAGCGACCCGATCGGGCGTCGCAGGGAGGTTAGGCATGGCGAAGGTGGCATTCCTCGGGCTTGGTGTGATGGGCTATCCCATGGCCGGCCATCTCAAGACCAAGGGCGGCCACGAGGTCACGGTCTATAATCGCACCACCGCCAAGGCGCAGAAATGGGTCGCCCAGTTCGGCGGCCGCCTCGCCGCGACGCCCAAGCAGGCGGCGGAGGGCCAGGACTTCGTCATGGCGTGTGTCGGCAATGACGCCGATCTGCGGGAGGTGGCGCTCGGCGACAGCGGCGCGTTTCACGGGCTCCGCAAGGGGGCCGTTTTCGTCGATCACACCACGGCCTCCGCCGAGATCGCCCGGGAGCTTCACGCCGCCGCCCTGCAGCGCGGCTTCGAGAGCATTGATGCGCCGGTATCTGGCGGCCAGGCCGGCGCCGAAAACGGCGCCCTCACCGTGATGTGCGGCGGCGACGCCGAACCGTTCGCGCGTGCGGAGAAGGTCATCGCCGCCTATGCGCGCGCCTGTACCCTGATGGGGGCGGCCGGCTCGGGCCAGCTCGCCAAGATGGTCAACCAGATCTGCATCGCCGGCCTGGTGCAGGGGCTCGCCGAAGGGCTCCATTTCGCCAAATGCGCCGGCCTCGATACCGAGAAGCTGATCGCGACCATCTCCAAGGGCGCCGCGCAGTCCTGGCAGATGGAGAACCGCTACAAGACGATGGTCGCGGGCAAGTTCGAATTCGGCTTCGCGGTCGACTGGATGCGCAAGGACCTCGGCATCTGCTTCGCCGAGGCGCGCCGCAACGGCGCCACCCTGCCGGTGACCGCGGTGGTCGACCAGTTCTATGCCGAGGTGCAGAAGATGGGCGGGCGGCGCTGGGACACTTCGAGCCTGATCGCCCGCTTGGAACGCTGAGCGGCGGCCGACCCGCCGCCTCGGTCATTTCGAGCATCCCTGGCAACCATTCTCAGCCGCAGCAACCCCTCGTTAACCATGACGAATCCGGCATTGCGCCGGCGGTCTAAGCACGCCTTTAAGGATTTTGGGCGAGATTGTGGAGCTTCTTAACCGCGTCCGCCGCACGAATGAACCTTGCGACCACCGATCCACTGGCGACGCCTGCGGGACCTGAAAGTGCGGCGGTCAGGCATCGACGGATCGCGTCGCGGCGGGTGCGCGAGGCGCGCGACCGGCTGACGTCCACCTCCGGGACGCGGCCTGCGTTCGACTACGAGCTGCTGCGCCAATACGCGCATAACCGCCTGTCGGGCTCGCTCGGCGTCATCCTCCTGGCGACCGCGATCGGCCTCGTCTCCACTTATTGGGCGAGCGTCGCCTGGGCCGGGCTGTGGATGGCCATGGTGCTCACGATCCAGCTCGCGAGCATGGTGAAATGCCGCGAGTTCCTGGCGCAACCGCCGAGCGAAAAGACGATCAAACGGGCGCGGCTCACCTTCGTCGTGCTCGATCTCCTGTTCGGCCTAGCCTGGACGATCAACCTGGTCCACCCCGCCGACGACAAGTCGAGTTCGGACATCATCAACGTGTTCGTGATGCTGCTCGTCGTCGCGGTGTCGAGCATGCTCGGCTCCAGCCTTCCGATCGCGGTGTTCGCGACCACCGCGCCGCTCACCATCGGCATCGCGCTCGATTACCTGCTGACGGGGGGCGTGCATGGCTACGTGCTGGCGGGGCTGGCGCTCACCGCGCTGTTCTATTTCGGGCTGCTTTCCAACCGGCTCTATAGTTCGAACCTCGCTGCCCTGGAGGCGCGTGCAGAGAAGGATGCGCTGATCGGCGAACTCGAGCAGGCCAAGGCGAAGTCCGACGAGGCGCGCCGCCACGCGGAAGCCGCCAACATCGCGAAATCGCGGTTTCTCGCCCAGATGAGCCACGAATTGCGCACGCCGCTCAACGCCATCCTCGGCTTTTCCGAGGTGATGAAGAACGAGCTGTTCGGCGTCCACGCTGTGCACGCCTACAAGGACTATGCGAACGACATCCACAATTCGGGCGTCCACCTGCTCGGGCTCATCAACGAGATCCTCGACCTGTCGCGCATCGAGGCCGGGCGTTACGAACTCAACGAGGAAGCCGTCGCGCTGGTGCAGGTCGCCGACGAATGCCGTCACCTCCTCAAGTTGCGGGCCAGCAACCGTGGCATCGCGGTCCACGACCTGTTCGAGCCCGACATGCCGCGGCTGTGGGCCGACGAGCGGGCGGTGCGCCAGATCTGCCTCAACCTCCTGTCCAACGCCATCAAGTTCACGCCGCAAGCGGGCGAGGTGTGGCTGAAGGTGGGCTGGACCGCGGCCGGCGGTCAGTATTTCAGCGTCCGCGACAACGGCCCCGGAATTCCCGAAAGCGAGATACCGATCGTCATCGACACCTTCGGACAAGGCTCGAACGCGATCAAATCGGCGGAGCAAGGCGCCGGGCTCGGATTGCCCATCGTGAAAAGCCTGATCGAGCTGCACGGCGGCACCTTCTCCCTCAAATCGAAGCTGCGCGAGGGCACCGAAGTCGTCGTCACCTTCCCGCCCGAACGCGTCATGACCGCGCTCGAACCGGTGGTGGAAGCGCCGCCGCCCCTCGTGTTCGATCCGCCGCCCATCGATCCGTCGGAGGGCAGACGGCGCCCGTCCGGTCCGATGGGGGGATTCCTGGCCTCGATGAAGTTCGGCCGCGCAAGCCGCATTCGCGCCCGCAAGAAAGACCCACAGCTATGATGTCTGCCGGCATTCGACCTGCCCGGCCGGCCGGCGCCGCCCGCAATGGGCGAGCCTTGATCGTCGCCGCTCGCCCGCCTAATTGGTATGGTGCCCTGGGGCGATACCTCGAATCGCCGGCGCGGGCCGCAGCCAGTGGCGCGATCGAAACCGATGGGATCGGCCAGCTGTGCCCATTTTTGGGAACGAGATTTTGGGGTCGGGTCGCGACTACCCTGGAGAGACCGCCGTGCGCATGCTGACCACCCTCATCCTGTTTGCAATCATCGGTGCGTTGGCGATGCTCCTGGTGCGCCAGAACGTCGGCGGGAACCTGAGCGACGGTGACGTCGCCTCGCTGATCGGCAAGATCGGATTTCTGATCCTGATCAGCGGAGCGGTGCTGCGGATGTTTCGCGACCGGTTGAGCGAAGCGCTCCGCCAGGCGATGGTGTGGCTGATCGTCGGGCTCATCCTCGTCGGCATCTACACCTTCCGCTTCGATCTGCGCGACAGCGGCGACCGCATCCTGGCCGAGCTCATTCCCGGGCACGCGGCGGCGCGCGGGCAGACCATCGAGGTGGCGCGCGGGCGCGGTGGTGACTTCCAGGTCGCGACCGAGGTCAACGGCGTGCGGGTGCCGATGGTGCTCGACACCGGGGCGACATCGGTGGTGCTGACCCATGACGCCGCGGTCGCGGCCGGACTGCCGGTGGAGATGATCCACTACACCGTCAATGTGGAAACCGCCAACGGCCGCGCCCAGGCCGCCCCCGTGACGCTCGACCGCATCGCCGTCGGGTCGATCGTCGAGCGCAGCGTGCCGGCCCTGATCGCGCCGCCCGGCCAGCTCAAGATCAGCCTGCTCGGAATGAGCTTCCTGTCCCGGCTCCAGGGCTGGGAGGTGCGCGGCGACAAGGTGACGATGCGGGGAACGCCGTAGCGGCACGCGGCAGGCTCCCTACAGCAGGCTCACGATGAACCGCACCGACATGGTGGCGAGGAACAGCCCGAACAGGATTTCCAGGCGCCGGCGCGGGGTGGCGTGGGCGAGCCTCGCGCCATAGCCGGCGACGTAGCTCGAGATCGGCGCCATCAGCACGAAGCCGAGCACCGATACGTAGCCGATGGACAAGGGCGGCATCAGGGCCTGACGGGGCAAGCCGGCCAGCATGAAGCCGATGGTGCCGGCGACTGCGATGGGCACGCCGAGGCCGGCGGAGGTCGCGACCGCGGCATGGATCGACGTGCCGTAGAGCGTCAGGATCATGTTGGAGACCGAGCCACCGCTCATGCCCATCAGCGACGAGCACAGCCCGACCA
>Ga0306924_10008885_pt1 | contig 10164 bp, 9 predicted proteins | sample sta12Can44000111_FD_203756 | JGI IMG/M metagenome (GOLD analysis project Ga0306924, IMG submission 203756) | Lab enrichment of tropical soil microbial communities from Luquillo Experimental Forest, Puerto Rico - statanox.12C.anox.44.000.111 (v2)... | ecosystem: Environmental > Terrestrial > Soil...
CGCTGTTTCCTGCCGGCCTGTCGCCAGTGTCAGCCCCGGGAGGGAGATCATCGTGTCGCGTCCCCAATCGCCAAACCAGGGGTAACCGGCAACCACGGATTTGCCATCTGGCCGGCCCGGCAATGGCCGGGCAAAGACGAAGCTGTCGGCGGCGAGGAGCAGCTGGGCGATCCAGCCCGGCGGCCTCGCCATTTCCGGCAGGTTTCGCGCGGCCTGATCGAGGATATGGCATTGCCGAACTTGCCGGCGTTGCAGCGCGGCGCCGAGGTCGGGAGACGCCTCCTCCTCGAGGCTGCCGACAATTCCAACCCATTGGCCGGTCATCAGCTCCAGCCGGGCCTCGCCCACCTGGAGATGATTGTCACGGTAAAAAAGGCCGCGCTCGCGTTCGATCGCCAGATCGAAATTTTCGATCCATTGCCGGGTTGGAGCGATGACGCCGCCGCAAGGTCGCAACGTCAGCGAGAAGCCCCGCTGACGCACGCGCAGCCTCGTGCCATCGGCTTCGACCGTCGGATCGATCTCTCCGGCTGCGGTCTGGCCGTGATGGTCCCGATCGTTGACCATCAACCGCACACGCAGCGAAAGCGAGCGCGAGGGCGCCTTCGGGCCCGGAAGCAGGCGCCAGGCGGCATAGGCTGTGTTGGCGCCGGGCTCGAGCCAGATGCGCGCCTCGATACGGATCAACCCAATGGCGAACCGCCAGACTGGAATAGTACCATCGAGATGAAAGGACTCGATATGGACATGGCCGGCCGGCCCAATAGCGCCGCCGCTCCAGCGATTGGTGAAGAGCGGCCAGCTCGCATTGCCATCGATAAGCTCCGCGTCGGCCTTGGCCCAGACCAGCCTTCGCCCGAGCGGCGGCTCGACCGGCGCAATCAGCAGCCCGTGATAGCGCCGCGTCAGGCTGCCGGCGATCGTGCCAGCCGCGTAGCCCCCGAGCCCATTCGCGAGCCACCATTCGCGACGCTCGGCCTGATGCAGATCGCCGCAAATCGCCCGGCCAAAACGAATTATTTTCGGGGGATGCATCTCAGGACCACACTACCGCTCCCGTCACTGAACCGCCCGGTCGAGGGGGGGTGGTCTGGCGGCAGCCGCCGCTATTTCGGGGTCAGGCTACCCCCATTGATTTTTAGGCAAGTTCCTGCCGGCACGTAGATCCACGAATCGCCGGCGCTCGCGATCGCCGCTTCGCCGGCGCAGGAATGGGTCGCGGTTTGACAGTCGTTTTTGCCCGCGGCGGCGATGCCGAAGCATTTCTCGGTCTTAAAGGGCGGCACGGGCGCCGGGCCGGCGTTGGCTGGGGTTTGTACCGCTGCTGCCGCGGCTATCGCGGCGGCAACGAGCACGGAAGTCTTCATACCAATTTCCATCGCTCCAACCTTGTGCTGCGGGGCTCTACTAGGAAATCACTTTTCGGCGAGAACCGACACCGGGGTCCAATCTTCTGGGGGCGGAGAGGCAAGATAGTTATGGCAGCGCTCGATGAATATCTCGGAGGGTCGGTCACCACCGCGGATCGTGATGGCGGCTCGGAAGAGCTCTATGGCACCTGCCCAATTCCGCCGCGCATAGGCATCGAGCCCAGCTTCATACGCGTCGACCCAACCAGACGGCTCGGCACAGCCTTCATCGGCCATGCCGAGGAGCTCGTAGATGGCACCCTCTTGCATGCGGCCATAGACCGTGACCGTATCGAGCCGCCGGACGAGAATAGCGGCGCCGGCGGCCTCGCGCGTGTTCTCGCCGATCAGGATCTCGGTTCCGTAGAGTTTGTTGACCGCCTCGAGGCGGCTGGCAACGTTAACGGCATCACCGATCACCGTGTAGCTCAGCCTCTCGCTCGAACCGATATTGCCGACCAGCATTCGCCCGGTATTGATCCCGACGCGAATTCGCAGGGATGGCATGTCTTTGCGCGCGGCCTCGGCACGGCGTTGACGCAGGCCACATCGGAAATCGAGGGCCGCGGCACAAGCCTCGATTGCGTGCCGGTCGTTTGGCATCGGCGCACCCCAGAACGCCATCACCGCATCACCGACAAACTTGTCGATCGTCCCATCATGGCCCGTAACCGCTGCCGAGGCGAGTTCCAGATATTCGCTCAGCACCGGCACGATCGCGTCGCCGAGGCGCTCACTGAGCCCGGTGAAGCCGACAATATCGGTAAAGAGGACGGTTAGGACCTCTTGACGGCCGCCGGGGCGAGCCTCGACACCGCGCGCGACCAGCGTGCGAACCAGCGTGGTGGGAATGTATTTCTGAAATGACGCCAAGCCACGGCTCATCTGCGTCAGCGCCGCGGAAAGATTGTCGAGCTCGCGCAGCGGCGAGCTCAGCCGAACGACATTTTCGAGCTCAAAACTCTCGATGTGCTTCAGCTGCCCGACGATGCGCAGGAGCGGCGCGCCAATCAGCCGGTTGGCCGATAGAACCGCCAGCATTGCAACGAGAAATGTCAGAAGCGCGAGGGCAGAGAGGAGGAAATGGACGTTTCGGTTGATCGTCGCGAGGAAATCACTGGCCGGAATAACGGTTGCGACGACCCAATCCTCGAACCCCAATGGCGCAAAGCTTAGGAAATAGTTGCCCCCGCCAGAAGCCGTAACTTCGACCTGGCGCGGTTCGGAGAGCCCACCCAGATCCATCTTGCCGCGGCTGAGATAATCGCTGATCACCTTCAGCAGTGCGTTTCCCTGGCTGAGGCTCTGCAGGTGGGGCATCTTTCCGCTTTGCTGCTGATCGATCGCACTCCGATCCGGTGACGCGATGACGTTGCCGTTCCGGTTGAGCACAACGACGGTTCCGGTTTTGCCGACCTCGATGGTCCCGAGGAATTGCGAGAGGCGCGACAGATCGATGACGACATTGATTACCGCGACAAAGCGATTGTCGACGATCAGCGGCGTCGAGGTACTGATCGCCTGCCGGTTGCTGCCGGGGAAAATGGAGACTCTGTTCCAATCGGGTCCGTTCTGCTCGATTGCGCGGCGGTACCAGGGCTGCGTTGTCGCATCGTAGGTGCTGGGCTCGAACTCTCGGTTGTCGAAGATGATGTCGCCGACTTCTGGCGTGTAATAATCGGTCCGCTGCCTCGCGGTGTGCGTCGCCGCATCCCATTTGACCTCGATCATATCGATCTCGGTGTCGCTCGCTTTGCGCGCGCCGAAAAATCCGCCGTCAGGGAAGCCCAGCGAGATCCAGGAGAGGCTTGGCTGCGAGCGCAGCAGCGCCAAGAACAAGAATTCGCGCTTGCCCTCGTCGCTCGTCTTTATCGTACCCTGAAAAAAGATCGATCTGACTGCCTCTTGCATCGCGGAGGCGTAATCGAGCACGCCACGCAGCTCGTGATGAATTGAACCGACGATCTGTTGATTGAGCTGCCCGACGACATCGGCGACGTTATGACGTGCCGCATAGGACCAAAACAGATGGATCAACAGCGCGGTCAAGGTGACCGTCCCCAGCACCAGAGCGGTAAGCGCGCTGCGCAAGCCCGGCTTATGCCGCGGTTTCACTCGCCAGCTTGACCGAGCTCGTGCGACTTCCGGTTCGATCGACGGCGCCTGACGCGCTATTTGATCAGCGGCCTCGGACACTCGGTGGGTCGACGGTTACCTGCAGTTCGAAGCTACGATGCATTCGCGACCGTGCTTGTCAACATATTGACCTTTCGCTGCAGTGCCGCAGGGAGTAGCGTCTCAAAGCCTTGATGCCAATCCGCGCCAAGCGCGTGCCGCGGTGGCTATCACCATGAGCGAGGCTGCGCTGCCTTCGGCCTCGCCCTTTTCGAAATCGCCCTCCGCGACTGCCATCTGGTTGGTGACATGGGCGAAACACAAAACCGGTTTGCCGCGCACTCGCGCAAAGGCATAGAGGGCTGCTGCTTCCATTTCGACGGCAAGGATGTTGCGCGCACGGCAACGCTCGATGGCGGCGGCCGTCTCGCGGAACGGCGCATCGGTCGTCCAGCTGGCGCCGCGGTAGATCGGCAGACCGACGTTCGCAAAAGTCTTCATCGCTGCCTCGACGAGCCTCTCGTCGGCGTCAGCGAACTCGGTCGGTGGTAGATAATGGTAGCTCGTGCCTTCATCGCGCAACGCGCGGTCGATCAAGACGAAATAAGGCGGCGGCCCTTGCGGAACAATCTGCCCCGCCGAGGTGACGCTGACGAGGAAGCGACATCCGGAGACAAACAACTGTTCTGCGAGCAGCACGGCAAAAGAAGCGCCCACGGCGCAGCCGATGATGCCGAAACGCTCTGCCATATGTTCGAATTCGTAAAGCTCGGTATGATAGCATGCCCAGTGCTCGCAGCGGTGAGCGCGCCCGGCTTTGGCGAGCGTCCGCAAGATGTCACCGTCTGGATCGAGGACGCAAATTTCTGGCACCGAGGCACTCGGCAAATCTTTTTGCCGCCGCGCCTCGCGCAGCAGGTTCTCGGGCTCGAAGACCGAGGGTGCCGCGAACTCCTTTCCGTTCAGAATCGGTGGTGGGTTTGTCACGTCGGCGTCGTCTTTGTTGATGGCAGTAGAGAGGATCTATGACAATGCGGGCCGCAAGTCATATAGGCTCAAGCGCGGGATGCGCGGGAGTAAAAAGACAGCGAGGAGACTGGTGATGGGTATGCTCGTGAACGGCGTCTGGCATCAGGAAGATCCGCCGCGCGAGGCTCTACGGGTGACGGGAGGCGACGGCAGCTTTGTGCGGCCCGAATCGGGGTTCCGCGATCGAGTTACACGCGACGGGTCTTCCGGCTTCAAAGCCGAAATCGGCCGCTACTACTTGATCACCGCGCCGTCCTGCCCGTGGGCGCACCGCACCGTGCTGATGCGCAAGCTCAAAGGGCTCGAAGGCGCGATCCCGATCCTCCAATCGGATTTGCCCAAGGGCCAAGGCTGGGCATATTCGCGCGGTTTCGACGAACTCGCGCCAATCGACGGCGTCTTCCACGTGCATCGAGTCTATAGCTCCGCCCGCTCGGGATTTACCGGCCGTGCCACCGTCCCGGTATTGTGGGACCGTCGGGCGAAGACGATCGTGAACAACGAATCCTCGGAAATCATCCGCATGATGAACTCCGAATTCGACGAAATCGGCGATGCGGCGGTCGACCTATACCCGCCATCATTGCGCCGCGCGATCGACGACACCAACGGCTTTGTCTACGACGCAATCAATAACGGCGTCTACCGCTGTGGCTTCGCCAGGACTCAGGAGGCTTACGAGCAGAGCTTCCATAAACTGTTTGCAGCATTTGATACTCTCGAACAGCGGCTCGGCCGGCAGCGCTATCTGGTCGGCGACCGCTTTACCGAGGCCGACTTACGGCTGTTTCCGACCCTGGTACGGTTCGACGCTGTTTATTACAGCCATTTCAAATGCAATTTGCGCCGGCTCGCGGACTATCACAATCTCTCGAACTATACGCGTGACATCTACCAGATGCCTTGTGTCGCAGAGACCGTCGACATCCCACGTATCAAGCTTGGTTATTACGGCGGCATGCCCAACCTCAACCCGAGCGGCATTATCCCGCTCGGCCCAGAGCTCGATTTTTCTGCACCTCACGATCGCGGGCGGTACGCCGCCGCTCCCTGAACCGGCACTATGGAGGCCTATCGCTACCCGCATTATTATGAAATCGCGTTAGCCCCCGATAATCCCCGTCGCGAGGTCGACTTTTTCGAAGCCGTCATCGACACCTATTCGAAAGCGGGAGACCGTCGAATTTTCGAGCTCGGCGCCGGGACAGCGCCATATCTCGCTGAGTGGCACAAGCGGGGCTACGCCTATTGCGGGCTCGATCTGAGCCCGGAAATGGTCCAATTCGGCCGTGACAAGGCCCGCCAGCTCGGGATCGAGGCGTCCTTTGTGCTGGACGACATGCGCGAGCTCGACCGTGGTCTCGGCCTCTTTGACCACGCCTATGTCCTGCTCGGCTCGCTCTACGTCCGATCGAACCGCGAGTTTCTCGATCACCTCGATCGCGTGGCAGACCTGCTCGCGCCGGGTGGTCTCTATCTGTTGGACAGCTTTGTCTGGTTTCGGATCTTCCATGACTACAAACGGAGCTGGACCCGGCGGAAGAACGGCGTGACTGTGCACACCCGTTACCGTGCCGAGCTGATCGACGCGATGGCGCAGACCTACGACGAGTGTCTGACCTTCACCGTCGACGACCACGGTAAACCGTTGACAATCAGCGGCCGTGTGCCGGCGAAGGTCTTTTTCCCGCAAGAGTTTTTGTGCCTGGTCGAGCTGAGCGGCCGCTTTGAATTCATCGGTTGGTACAATGACTTCAGCTTTACCGCAGAACTCAAGCCGGATGGCCGGCACCTCACGGTATTGCGGAAACGCTGAGCGCTGCGAGTCGCTCGATGGCTTCGGTCTCTTCCTCTATGGCGAGCGCATCGTTGAATTTGTTGAAAAAGCCGCAGAGCGTGACGCGTAGGGTCAACTCGACGATCTGAGCTTCGCTGAAGTGGCGGCGCAGCCGGGCGAAAAGAGCCTCCGGAATACGGTTGGGCTTCTCCCACGCGGCAATCGCGTACTCGACGACGAGTTTGTCCTTCTCGTCGAACTCGGGATGGTCGACATAATCGAGCACGTGCTCGACCCCGGCGGCAGAGACGCCCTCAACGACGAGAAACGGTGCGTGATGTGTGACGCAATAATCACAGGCATTCAGTTTCGAAACCGTGACGATTGCCAGTTCGAGAAGGCGCTTTGGCAATGTTTCGGCTTCGCGCAACTCGATCAGCATCGCCATCAGGTGGCGCAGCGCGGCCGGGACATGCGCGAACACCGCCACCTGGTTTCGGAACGGGCCGTAGTTCCCGGCAAAGCGCTCGTAGACCGCGGCGAGATCGCGCGGTAGCTCGCTCGACGGAATGGTGCGGACGCGAGCCATCACCCTACTCCCAACCGACGGTCATGAACGCCTGCCGAAGAAGAACGGCCCGCAAGCTTGTACGACGGATTTTCTGGTTCAAGAACAGGCTCCTTGGTGTGGTGGCCATTGCGACCCTGCAGGAATGCTGCGGGAGATTGCTTCAAATCGCTCATGGGCTATCCTGCATGTTCCCGGAAGTTTCCCTTTTCTGAAGTTGTCACATTAGACTAAACTATCCATCCGGTGGAAAGGGTGTGAGGACGGTGGTTTGTCATGAAGGCTAGCGATACCGAGGCCGAGCCCGCCGAGCGGATCGTCGCCCGGTTTCTCTGCGAATACCATAAAATCTGGCAAAATTATTTTCCGGGCTTGAATAAACGGGCGCATTGGCACGTCATGTTTTCCGCTCGGCGAAGTCCCGCGGAAGGCATATCGTGCCGAACGATCCATCGAGCTCTTTACGGCTCTTACGGCACGGATATCCGGACTTGCATCGAGCGGGTCAAGGATTGTGAGGGAGACGGTTTCATCAAGGTGCTCGACGCATCGAGCAAGCCCTGCGCTGCTTCTCCCGCTTCGATGATTGCCGCAACCGACAAATTACATGAAAACTTCGATCATCACTGCCGCGATACGATTGCAGAGCTGTGTGCGATATTTAACCGTCGGGAGGGCTCTCGCCCGTCCGGAATAGTCTGTGATGACGGCGCGATCTCGGCGCTTTTCCAGTTTTTTAGCAGTCATGACGAGAAATGGCGGGAGACCTGTGAGGCGATCGTGAAAGGGAAAGGGTTGACCCCGGCCCATCTCAACGATGCGATGGACCATCTGGTCACGTACCAATACTGGGCGATCGTTATGTTCCTCTGGTCGGCGAGCCGGTTTGGCAGCGATGATCCGGCATCGCCCGCGCTTGTCATCGACGAGGTCAATAGCAGAATGTGGGACGTGCTGAGGCTCGGACATCTGGCAATCAAAGAGCGGGTCAGCAACTTGATCCGTTGGGGGTTTTTCGCCGAGCAAACAATCAAGAAGCACAAAGCAGTGGCGCTGACACCGGTGGCCGGTCCGGCTATCAGCAAGAGCTTGGCGGAGACCAAGCCAGTTCTGCGGGAGCTCTATCTCAAGCTCGTGCCGCAACAAGCGGAACTGGTTCCGATCGCGTCTTAATCAATATTATTTTGGGGTTACCCCGACTTTTATCAGTAGAGCCGGGTCCGGTAACTCTCTGCCGTCAACCGCTCCGACTCCTCAATAGAGATCCCACCAATCTGATCGGCCAAGATCTGTCCCAGGGAGGGGAACTCCGACCGCCGGAGCTGCTTCTCAGGGTTCCACAGATCCGACCGGATCAGCGCTTTGCCGCAGTGGAAATAGATTTCTTCGGCTGACACCAAGATCGCGCTGCGCGGCACTTTGCCATTGACTGCGAGAGGCTCGAGCAGGGCCGGATCGGTAGTGACGCGCGCCCGACCATTGACGCGCAACGTCTCGTTGACACCTGGCACGAAAAAGATCAGCCCAAGACCAGGCCGCGCCAGCAGGTTCCCGATCGTGTCGACTCGGTTGTTGCCGAGGCGGTCGGGGATCACCAAGGTCTGGTCGTCGAGCACCTGGACAAATCCTGGAGCATCGCCCTTTGGCGAGGCGTCGCAGCGGCCCGACGGATCCGAGGAGGCAATGACGAGAAACGGCGAGCGCGCGATAAAGGCCCGGCAATGCTTGTCGAACCGGGTGAGCTGCTTCTTTAAGGACCGTTCGCTCGGGGCTCCATAAATTTCACGAAGCTCTTCCGGGTCTTCGACAATATCCACGATCACCTCCGGGTAGCCCAGCCTAATATGCACGAGCCGCCGCAAAAGCTCCAGCCGTGACGGCTGCTTTTGTTTGGTTTTGGCAGCGGCTGCGAGTATCACTTGCACACCGATTATGCCCGAGGATGAGAGAGGCCGGAGTGCGATGAGCGTCCTGGTTCGGCGCGAGAAGCGCCCGGAAGGCGGCCACCTCGCGCGGCTGACGATCGATAACGCGGCCAAGATGAACAGCCTCAATCGAGCGCTGATGACCGAAATCATCGAGACAACGGCCGCGCTGGCCTCGGATGAAGAACTCCGGCTCGTGATCGTGACCGGCGCCGGCGAGCGCGCCTTTGTTGGCGGCGCCGATATCGGCGAGATCGCAGCACTCGATCGGGACAGTGCCCGCAGCTTTATTACCTCGGTGCATCGGTGCTGCGATGCATTCCGCCGCTTACCGGTGCCGGTCATCGCCCGGATCGATGGTTACGCGCTCGGCGCTGGCCTCGAGCTCGCCTGCGCCTGCGACCTGCGTATCGCGAGTGAGCGGTCGGTCTTTGGCATGCCCGAGGTCAAAATCGGCATCCCCTCGGTCGTCGAGGCGGCGTTATTGCCGAAACTAATCGGACAAGGCCGCGCCCGCCGGCTGTTGTTGACTGGCGAGACGATTGGCGCGGCCGAGGCGCTCGACTGGGGGCTGGTCGATGTGGCGGTGCCCCATCTCGAGCTGGATCAGGCCGCCGAGGCATTGCTTCGCCCAATTCTCGCGGCCGGTCCTAACGCGATCCGGCTGCAAAAGGCGCTGATTCTCGACTGGGAGGAACTGCCGATTGCAGCGGCGATACAGCACGGCATCGATTGCTTTGTGGACGCCTTCGATACCGATGAGCCGGCGCGAATGGCGGGCGCAATGCTCGCCGAGTTGCATGCGCGGCGCCAGCCGAAATACTGATCGCCTCGATGACCGCACAGCGCCGCGCGAAGCAGTTGCGTCTCTCAGAAGTCTCCGACGACGCACCGCATTACGTTGGACACCGCGAACGGTTGCGGCAACGGCTGATCACCGCCGGCGCGGACAACCTGCCGGACTATGAGCTGCTCGAAGTGATCCTCTTTGCCAGCAATCCCCGGGCCGATGTGAAGCCGTTGGCCAAAAATCTGATGGAGCAGTTCGGCGGCTTAGCCGAAGTTTTGAGCGCCGACGTCGAGACGCTTGCCGGCGCGGGCCTGGGCCTTGCCGGAATTGCTGCTCTCAAATCGGTCCGCGAGGCGGCGCTACGGCTGATGCGGGCGGCTCTGCATGACCGGCCGGTGGTGAATTCGTGGGACAAGTTGATCGATTATTGCACTGCACAGATCGCGCACGGCAAGATCGAGGAATTCCACGTCCTTTTCCTCGACCGCAAGAATGTGCTGATCAAGCATGAACGCCAGCAGCGCGGCACCATCGATCACACACCAGTCTAT
>Ga0306924_10008886_pt1 | contig 10163 bp, 7 predicted proteins | sample sta12Can44000111_FD_203756 | JGI IMG/M metagenome (GOLD analysis project Ga0306924, IMG submission 203756) | Lab enrichment of tropical soil microbial communities from Luquillo Experimental Forest, Puerto Rico - statanox.12C.anox.44.000.111 (v2)... | ecosystem: Environmental > Terrestrial > Soil...
CCGCTCACCCCCCGCGAGCGGGACGTCCTGGAGGCATCCGCGGACGGCGGGACGATCGCGGAGATAGCCCGGCAGCTCTACCTGTCCGAGGGAACGGTGCGGAACTACCTGTCCGCCTGCATCCAGAAGACCGGTGCCCGCAACCGGGCCGAGGCGCTGCGCATCGCCTCCGAACGCGGCTGGCTCTAGCCAACGACGTGCGACTTCCGCCGCAGGATGAGCGGCGTGACCGCCGCTGGTCATCTTCGGTATCCCCACGTTCACGGTGACCTGGCTCTTGCCGCCGCCGGCACCGCGCTGCTCAACTCTGGCGGCCGGTGATGGCCACGGTCACGCCCACGCCGATCATGGCCAGCCCGCCTGCGCCGCCGACCAGTTCGAAGCGGCGGGGCGAGCTCGCGAACCAGGCCCGTACCGCGCTCGCCGCGAACCCCCAGCAGCTGTCCGAGACTGCGCCGATGGCCACCGAGACCACGGCGAGCAGCAGCATCTGGCCCGGGATGTCTCCCGCCGCGCGGTTCACGAACTGTGGCAGGATCGCGCCGAACAAGATGTAGGCCTTGGGGTTGGTGATGCCCACCAGGGCGCCGTCGCGCGCGGCTCGCCACCCGCCGCGCGGCTCTCCGGCCCCAGCCATGGAACCGGCCAGCGACCTGCGGTGTCGTATTGCGTGGATGCCGAGCCACACCAGATAGAGCGCGCCGGCCACCTTCACGATCACGAACGCCTGGACCGACCGCTCCAGCACCGCGCCCAGCCCGACCGCCACGCACGCCGCTACCGCATAGTTGCCTCCAGCATGCCCCAGAGCCGTGGCCAGCGCGGTGCGCCGGCCGTGCGCCAGCGCCCGCCCGACCACGAACAGCACCCCGGGTCCCGGAACGACGATCAGCACCAGCGAGGCCAGCGCGAAGCCGAGCAGGTGCCCTACCGAGACCATCGTGACCTCACCCCGCGACCAGCAGCTCGCGGCCGAGCGAACGCAGCTCGGCCGCCGAGCTCACGCCAAGCAGCTGCATGGTCCGCTTGAACTGGGCGGCCAGGATGTCCAGCGCCCTGTCCACCCCCGGTTCCCCTCCTGCCATCAGCCCGTACAGGTAGGCCCGCCCGATCGCACAGCCGTCCGCGCCCAGCGCCAGCGCCACCGCGAGGTCCGACCCGTGCCGGACCCCCGAGTCGACCAGCACGGCCACGTCCGGCCCGACCGCGTCGCGGGCGGCGGCGATCATGTCCACCGGCGGCACCGCCCGGTCCAGCTGGCGGCCGCCGTGGTTGGACAGCTGCACGCCGTCCGCCCCCGCGGCGACGGCCCGCCGGCAGTCCGCCGGCCCGAGCGGGCCCTTGATGACCAGCCGGCCCGGCCAGCGGGCCCGCAGCTCGGCGATGTCGTCCCAGGTGATGGCCGGATTGAACAACATCCCGGTGTCTTCGATGGTGACCACGTCGTGCTCGGCGAAGTTGGCGAACTCGATCGCCGGGCTGCGCAGCATCCGGGCCCAGTACCCGGGCTTGCCCGCGATGCTCGCCAGCGTCCGCGCGGTGAGCTCGGGCGGGATGACCAGCCCGTTGCGCCGATCCCGGGTCCGGTGTCCGGTCACGAAGCAGTCGACCGTCACCACCAGCACCCGGTACCCGGCCGCGGCGGCCCGGTCGACCAGCTCCTTGTTCAGCCCGCTGTCCCGCAAGATGTACAGCTGGAACCACAGGCCGGGCTGCCCGGGAGGTCGGTCGGGGCTGGTTGGCAGGGAAGACCCGGGAGGTCGGTCGGGGCTGGTTGGCAGGGAAGACCCGGGAGGTCGGTCGGGGCTGGTTGGCAGGGAAGACCCGGGAGGTCGGTCGGGGCTGGTTGGCAGGGAAGACACAGCCTCGGCGACCGTCTCGATGGTGGTGGTGGCCATCGTGGACAGCGTGTAGGGCAGGCCGTGCCGCTGCGCCGCGCGGGCGGCGGCGATCTCCCCGCCCGGGTGCATCATCCGGGTGTACCCGGTCGGGGCCAGCGCCAGGGGCAGCGGCGCCACCGAACCGAGGAACGCCGCGGAGGTATCCGCCGCAGACACGTTCACCAGCGTCCGCGGCTGGAACCGCCACCGCCGGAACGCCCGGGTGTTAGCGCGCACGGACAGCTCCTCGTCGGCGCCGCCTTCGACGTAGTCGAAGACCGGCCGCGGCGTCAGCCGCCGCCCCGCGGCGCGCAGGTCAGCGATGTCGTGGCAGGCAGAAAGCCGCCGGCGGGTCGCGTCGAGCTCGACCGGCTTCATCCGGATCAGCTGGCGTATCTCCGATGCCCTCATGTCAGGGACGATACAAGCTGTGCAAGTACTCCTACCACAGCCCTGCCTTCTGACCAGGCCACCCAGGCCATCGTCATGGCCTTTCCACGCCTGCGAGCCTACGAGAGCGGCCCGGCTGCTGGCTGGTTGACTAGGCGGCTGGGCTACCAGGTGAAACGATCGTGCCGTGACGCCACCGCAGTCGGGTCCGATCAAGGTCACCGACCAGCTTGAACGCCGGATCCGCAAGCCGGTCGACCTGCTGCGCTGCCTCATCACCACCATCGAGATCTTCGTGCTGGCGGTGGCCGCCGTGGCGGCGAGCGCCACCACGACCGGCATCGAGACCGACATCGTCGGCGCGAGCAAGCGGCTGCCGCACGACCTGCTCGTGCTGGCACCGCGGCTGGCGTTCTTCGCCCTCCTGATCATTCCCGTGGCGCTGGCCGTTCGCGAGCTGGTCAGGCGCCGGTTCCGGCGGCTGGCGGAGGCGGTAGCCACCGGTGTCCTGGCCGGGGTGGTGGCGGGTGTCGCCAACGCCGCGCTGCGGCACGAGGTGGCCGCCCGGCTCTACGACGCGATCATCATGTCGCGGCCGAACGTCGGCCACGCCGACGCGCTCGACCCGTACCTGGCCGGCCTGGTGGCCTACACCACGATCATCGGCTTGTCCGGACGGCCAGGCTGGCGGAACTCCCTGTGGCTGGCCATCGGGGTCTACGGGCTGGTCCACCTGGCGGCGGTTGACACCACCGGCCTCTCGTTCCTCATCACGTTGCTCGTCGGCCGCGCGGTAGGCCTCGGCGTCCGGTACGCGGCGGGCAGCACGTCCCTGCGTCCCAGCGCGGCGGAGATCGCCGCCGCACTGACCGCCGTGGACCGGCAACTGACCGAGATATGGCGGATCTGGCCCGGTCCCAAGACCCCGAAGAGCGCCGGATCGCGGTACTACGCCGCCACGACCAGCGACGACGGTCGGCTGGACGTCACCGTGTACGACAGGGACCAGCAGGCGGCCGGCGCCGTCTACCGGCTGTACCGGTCGCTGCTGCTGCGCGGGCAGGTGTCGCGCGGCGCCCCCATGTCGACGGACCGGACCGTGGAGCGCCGGGCACTGCTGTCCTACGCGGCCGAAGAAGCCGGCGCGCCCACGCCCAGGTTGCGCGCGGTGGTCAGGGTGGGGCCCGAGGCCACCGTGCTCGCCTACGATCATCACGACGGGACCACCCTGGCGGAGCGGAACCCCGGCTGCACCGATGCCGAGCTGCGCAGCATCTGGGATGCCGTGCACGTGCTGCACGCGCACCGGGTCACGCACCGGTCGCTGACCGCGGACCGCATCTTGCTGACCGGCGATGACAGGGTGATGCTGCTCGACCCCGGCGACGGCGACGTGGCAGCGAGCGACCTGCAGGTCCGCCTCGACCTGGCCCAGCTGATCGCCGAGCTCGCGCTCGTCGTCGGGCCGCAGCGGTCCGCCGACCTGGCGCTGGAGAAGGCGGGCGCCGACGAACTCGTCGCCGTGGTGCCGCTGCTGCAGCGGGTGGCCCTGGCCCGGCCCACCCGGGCGGCGCTGCGCCGCCGCCGGGACGTGCTGCCCGCGCTGCGCAAGCAGCTGCTCGCCGCGGTCCCCGGCGGCGAGGTGACCCCGGCGCGGCTGGAGCGCATCAGGTTCCGCAGCCTGATAACCCTGGTCGCGACCATCGCCGCGGTGTATCTGCTCGCGGGTGAGCTCGCGCGGGCCAGCCTCGGGCACGTGCTGCGGGTGGCGGACTGGCACTGGAGCGCCGTAGCGCTGGCCCTGTCGGCGCTGACCTACGCCGCCGCGGCGGCGTCGCTGTCCGGGTTCGTGGCCGACCGGCTGCCCTACTTCCGCACGCTGCTCGCCCAGCTGGCCGGGTCCTTCGTTACGCTGGTGACGCCGGCCGCCGTCGGCGGTGCCACGCTCAACATCCGCTACCTGCAGCGCAGGAAGGTCCCGGCGCCGGTCGCAGCGGCGAGCGTCGGCGTGTCCCAGGTGGTGGCCTTCGTGCTGCACATCCTGCTGCTCGTGGTGTTCGTCGCGCTGGCGGGAGCCGTCGCCAAGCAGCCGTTCAGCCCGCCGGACTGGTCCTACTTCGTGCTGGCCGGGCTCGTCGTGGTGGCCGGAGTCGTACTGGCGCTGCCCGCGGGACGGCAGCTGCTGCGGGCCCGGGTCGCTCCGACGCTGGGCCAGGTGCTCCCCCGGCTGCTTGAGGTCGCGCAGCAGCCGCGCAAGCTCGCCGAGGGTGTCGGCGGCGAGGTGCTACTGAGCTTGGCGTACATCGGTTGCCTGGCCGCGTGCGTGCAGGCCTTCCACGGCTCGGTGGCCATCGCGAGCATCGCCGTGGTCTACCTGACCGGGAGCGCGCTCGGATCCATCATCCCCACGCCCGGCGGGCTCGGCGCCGTCGAAGCCGCGCTGACGGCCGGGCTCGTCGCCGCAGGGTTGCACGGCACCGAGGCGGCCAGTGCCGTCCTGCTGTTCCGCCTGCTGACCTTCTGGCTCCCGGTGCCCTTCGGCTGGGCCGCGCTGAGCTTCCTGGAGCGGACCGGAGATCTCTGACGGGTTGCCATCGGCTCGTCGCGGGTAGCGTGATGGTGCGAGGCCCTTATCGTCCCGGGGAGCGTGAGATTTCTTCCTTCCTGCGCCTGACCAGGATCGCGGCCTTCTACGTCATTACCTTCGGTATCATTGCCGCTGGCTCGATCTGGCTGGCGTTGCAGGTCACGCCCTTGCAGACGGTCTCCGCGGCCGGGCAGACCGCCCAGGTCGGCGCCGTGATCCCGGCCTTCAACCTGTCGGGTCCGGGGGAGCTCGACTTGTTCGGCCAGATGATCCCGACCAAACCGCGGTTCGACGGCCCGATCCGCCCGTTGCTGCAGCTCACCCACATCACCATCGACGCCCAGGTCGCCCAGCTGCTCCGCTCCGACGGCCCGCGCAAGCTCGAGCTGAGCCTCAGCCAGCAGCTGGCGCAGGGCTGGACGCGTTACTTCGAGTGGGAGACGCTCATCGCGGCCGGCTTCGCCGTCATCCCGCTGGTCGCGCTGGCCGGCCTGCGCAGGCAGTCGCACGCGGCCATGCTGAAGACCGCGGCCGCCGGGGTGGTCGTGGTCTGCGCGGTGAACATCGGCGGCGTCCTGCTGACCGCCTCCAGCACCCCCGCCGTGCTGCGCAGCGTCAAGACGCTCGACGACCTGGTGGGCACCGACCCGCTCACGGCCGTCCCGGGTGCCGTCGCGCGGCCGCTGCCCGGCGTGCAGGCGGTGGTGATCGGCGACTCGACCGCGGCGGCCGTGGGTAACCCGGCCGCCGGAGGGGCCAGCGCCCTGGACCGGGCCTGCGGTCGCAGCAGCGAGTCCTACGCCGCCGACCTGGCCCTGGCCAACAACTGGAACGTGCTGAACCTGGCCTGCAGCGGCGCGACGATCCAGGACGGCGTGCTCGGCGTGCAGCTTCTCGGCGACGGGCAGGTGGCCCCGTCCCAGCTCATGGAAGCCGAGCGGGCCACGCACACGAAGGTGATCATCGTCAGCATCGGAGCCGACGACGTCGAGTGGTCCATGATGACGCGGCTGTGCGTGGCCAGCGCCGTGTGCAACGACAAGGTATCCGCCGCGTACTTCGCCAAGCTCATCGGCGATTTCACCCGCAGCTACTACCAGCTCCTCGGCGACCTGGCCCAGATGCCCGGCAACCCCGCCGTGCTGGTCAACGAGTACTACTCGCCCTTCGGACCGGACATCGGCTGCCTGGCGCGATACGGCATCACCCCGGCCAAGGAGAAGGTCCTGCTGTCCCGCCTCGGGCAGCTGAACGCGGTGCTGGCCCGGGGCGCGCAGACGTTCGGCTTCGGGGTGGCGGACCCGCCGTTCACCGGCCACGAGCTGTGCACGGCCGATCCCTACGTCCAGGGCCCGGATGACCCGGCGCCGCTGCATCCCACCGCGACCGGCGAACTGGCCATCGCGCTGGCCGATCAGCAGGTGCTGCCCGGGCTCGAGGGCCTGGTCCCCGCCCCGGCGGCGACGCCGTCCGCGTCCCGCGGGCCCGGGACCGAGACCGTGTTTTCACAGAAGTTCGGGTTATTCCGATTCCCGCGACGGTCCTCGCCGTGCGGCCCGCATCTGAATAACCCTCACGGGACGGCCGTCAGGATCAGGCCAGGGCGGGAATGATCTGGTCGCCGTAGGCGGCCAGTGTGGCGTCCTCCTGGTCGTGCATCAGGTACAGGGCGAACTGGTCGGCGCCGGCCCCGGCCAGCTCGCGCAGCCGGTCTACGTGCGCTGCGGCCGGGCCGACCAGGCAGAACCGGTCCACGATCTCGTCGGGCACGAAGTCCACCGAGGGGTTGTCCGCCTTGCCGTGGTGCGCGTAGTCGTACCCCTCGCGGCCCTTGATGTAGTCGGTCAGCGCCTGGGGGACCGGCCCGTGCGTCCCGTACCTGGCCACCAGGTCGGCCACGTGGTTGCCGACCATGCCGCCGAACCAGCGCAGCTGCTCCCGCTGGTGCGGCAGGTCGGTGCCGACGTAGCCGGGCGCCGCGACGCAGATGGTGACGGCGTCCGGGTCGCGTCCCGCTTCCTTCGCGGCCGAGCGCACCGCGCCGATGGTCCAGCGGGCGATGTCGGGGTCGGCGGTCTGCAGGATGAAGCCGTCGGCCTGCTCGCCGGTGAGCTTGAGCGCCTTCGGCCCGTACGCGGCCATCCAGATCTCGAGCCTGCCGTCCCGGACCCACGGGATGCGCAGCGGCTGGCCGTGGTGCACGACCTCGCGGCCCTCGGCCAGGCCCTTGATCACCGTCATCGCCGCGGACAGCGTGGCCAGCGACATCGGCGACTGGCCGATGACCCGCCGGGCCGAGTCACCGCGGCCGATCCCGCACACGGTGCGGTTGCCGTACATGTCGTTCAGCGTGGCGAACAGCGACGCGAGGACCGACCAGTCCCTGGTGCCGGGGTTGGTCACCATCGGCCCCACGGTCAGCTCCGAGGTCGCGGCCAAGATCTGCGAGTAGATGACGAACGGCTCCTGCCACAGCACGTGGGAATCCCACGTCCACCCGTAGCCGAAGCCCATTTCCTCGGCCCGCTGCATCGTCTCGATGACCCGCTTGGCAGGCGGGTTCGTCTGCAGCACCACCCCGAATTCCATGATCCCTCCCGGCCTACAACAGGTACTGGTTCAGACCGCGGGCCAGGAAGGTACCGTGGCCCGCCGTGCCCCGGTATTCCCCGCCGTCGATCACCACGCGGCCCCGGGACAGCGTGGTCACCACCTGGCCGGTGAGCTCCAGGCCCTCGTACGCGGAGTAGTCGACGTTCATGTGATGGGTCGCCGCCGACAGCGCGTGCCGCGCCAGCGGGTCATAGATCACGACGTCGGCGTCGGAACCGGTCGTGATGACGCCCTTGCGCGGGTACAGGCCGAACATCCGGGCCGGCGTGGTGGACGCGACCTCCACCCATCGGGGCAGCGTGAGGTGGCCCGCCGCGACCCCGGCGTACAGCAGGTCCATCCGGTGCTCGACGCCGGGCATGCCGTTCGGGATCTTGGAGAAGTCGCCCCGGCCCATTTCCTTCTGGTCCTTGAAGCAGAACGGGCAGTGGTCCGTCGACACCACCGACAGGTCGTTCGTCCGCAGGCCGCGCCACAGCGAATCCTGGTGCGACTTGGGCCGCAGCGGCGGCGAGCAGACGAACTTGGAGCCCTCGAACTCGGGCCGGGCCAGGTCGTCGACGGACAGGAACAGGTACTGCGGGCAGGTCTCGGCGAACACGTTCTGCCCGCCGTCCCTCGCCTCGGCCACCGCCTCCAGCGCCTGGCTGGCGGACAGGTGCACGATGTACAGCGGGCACTGCGCGACCTTGGCCAGCGTGATGGCCCGCGACGTCGCCTCGCCTTCCAGTTCTGGCGGCCGGGTCAGGCCGTGGTAGAGCGGCTCGGTGCGGCCCGCGGCGAGCGCCTGCGCGACCAGCTGGTCGATGGCGATGCCGTTCTCCGCGTGCATCATCACCGTCGCGCCGGACCGGGCGGCCTGCTGCATGGCCAGCAGGATCTCGCCGTCGGTGGCGTAGAACACGCCGGGATAGGCCATGAACATCTTGAAGCTGTTCACCCCGGCGGCGATGCAGGCGTCCATCTCCTTCAGCGTGGTGTCGTTGACGTCGGAGACGATCATGTGGAAGCCGTAGTCGATCGCGCAGTTGCTGTCCGCCTTGGCGTGCCACTTGTCCAGGGTGGCGAGCAGCGAGGCGCCCTTGGCCTGGACTGCGAAGTCGATGATCGTCGTGGTGCCGCCCCAGGCCGCGGCGCGGGTCCCGGTCTCGAACGTGTCCGCGGAGAACGTGCCGCCGAACGGCATCTCCATGTGCGTGTGCACGTCGATGCCGCCGGGCAGCACGTACTTGCCCGTCGCGTCGATGACCCGGTCCGCGGTCACGCTGGTCGCGTGGTTCGGCTGCCGGGCCACTACCGCGGCGATCTGCTCGCCGTCGATGAGCACGTCGGCGTCCAGCGTCCCCTCGGCGGTCACCACCGTCCCGCCGGAGATCAGGGTGGTACTCATGGCGCGACCAGCGGGCCGTACGCGTCCGGCCTGCGGTCCCGGTAGAACTGCCACAGGTTCCGCACCTCGGCCAGCTGCTCCATGTCCAGGTCGCGGATCACCACCTCGTCCTTGTCGTCGGCGGCGGCGTCGCCCATGAGCTGGCCGCGCGGGTCCGCGAAGTAGGTCTGCCCGTAGAAGTCGTTGTCGCCGAGCGGCTCGATGCCGACCCGGTTGATGGCGCCGACGAAGTACTCGTTGGCCACCGCGGACGCGGGCTGCTCGAGCCGCCACAGGTACTGCGACAGGCCCCGGCTGGTGGCCGACGGGTTGAACACGATCCGGGCGCCGGCCAACCCGAGCGCCCGCCAGCCCTCGGGGAAGTGCCGGTCGTAGCAGATGTACACCCCGATCCGGCCGGCCGCGGTGTCGAAGACCGGGTAGCCCATGTTGCCCGGCCGGAAGTAGAACTTCTCCCAGAACCCCTTGACCTGCGGAATGTGCGTCTTGCGGTACTTGCCCAGGTAGCTGCCGTCGGCGTCGATCACCGCCGCGGTGTTGTAGTAGATGCCCGGGTGCTCTTCCTCGTACATCGGCGCGACGATCACGATGCTGTGCTGCCGGGCCACGTCCTGCAGCAAAGCGGTGGTCGGCCCGTCGGGGATCGCCTCGGTGTAGGAGTAGTAGTCGGCGTCCTGCACCTGGCAGAAGTACGGCCCGTAGAAGAGCTCCTGGAGGCAGACCACCTGCGCGCCGGCCGAGGCCGCGGTCCGGATATGGTCCACCGCCGCCGCGATCATCGATTCCTTGTCCCCGGTCCAGCGCTGCTGGATTAGCCCGGCCCGGACGATCTCAGCCATCGGCTCCTGCCCCTTTCACCTTCCGCCTTCGCGGGCGCTCCTCGGTCCTGTCGCGTAGAGCCCCATCTTCCCTCCCGACCAGCCTCGTCGTAAGCCGCCAGCCCCCAAGAAGACGCGGGTATTACCGCACCCCCTTGTATATCCCTACAAGGGCGCGATCCCGAACCGACGCGGAACCGACCACGTACAGGTGCAGGTCGACCTTCGGCAGCCGGCCGATGAACGTGTCGATCGACTCCATACCCGCGACGCTAGCAGCGGCGGCCGCCGTGTCCGCTGTTCCTGACAGCAGAATGTCAAGAATGGGGCCCGGCGGCCGTCTTGGCCTTGGCGGCGGCCTTCAGCTCCTGCTTGTACGACCGCACCTGGGCCAGCGAGTCGGCGTCGGTGATGTCCGCGACCGACAGGTGCGAGCCCTCCGCCCCGAACCTCCCCGCCGCTTCCCGCCAGCCCTCCGGCCGCAC